>Ga0307511_10000764_pt1 | contig 34273 bp, 19 predicted proteins | sample 13_EM_MG_FD_200266 | JGI IMG/M metagenome (GOLD analysis project Ga0307511, IMG submission 200266) | Populus trichocarpa ectomycorrhiza microbial communities from riparian zone in the Pacific Northwest, United States - 13_EM | ecosystem: Host-associated > Plants > Roots > Unclassified | place... | reverse complement strand
AAAAACGAAACGGTCCCTCCGTAACCAGTCATCCATAATATCAAATAAATCATTTTCATCTTTGGTAAATTTACCAAGTGCTATAGTCATAGTGATCCTCCTATTCAACTACTTCAACCATTTCCGAACACCTCATAGCATTTTCAGGGCCTTCGAAGCTTCTATCATTTATGTATGATTTGATTTCTTGTACACTGCCCCCTTTAATTTCGAAGATCAAAATTTTTTATCGGTCCATAACCTGATTTAGGTAAATTCATGAACTCAATTTGGTTATTCCTTCTTAGTCTTAATAACCATATGAACCGTGAGTTTTTTGATGACGACTCCAATAGATGAATTTTTTGAAAGAAGAAAGTATAAAATAAGAAAAGTATATGGTAGTAATGCACATAGAAATTAGAAGATAAAAAGGCTTTCTTTTTATCACAAACAAGATTCGTTTGATAGAATGAGATCTGAGGTAACGAAAGAGGGGAGAACGTCGTTCCTTGATTGAAGTGGGGAATGAAATAGGAAGTTTGAACAGCCGCGGGTCGTCTATCGTGCGAGTCGTTCTCTATTCGGGCGTCAGAACAATAACGAATGGGAGCTATCGCACAACTGAATTTGCCATTTCTAAATGATAGGCTTCCGTCACGAGCCGGATTAAGCCTCTTTCTTAAGGGCGAACAGATCGACTACGCCGATCTTTATATGTTTTGGCCACGTCCGTTTCCGCTCCAAAGAAGAAGGTTTAAATCTTTCAATCTTATGTCGTGAGGGATATGACCTATGTTAGGTCCATAAGATACCACAGCTTTTAGTGTTCTATAATTCACCTCAACATAATGAGTAGGTAGTTCAATTCTTTTGATTCTTCTCTTCATAGTCCACTTTTGGGGGGATGCGGAGCAATAGATCGAATTACTATATAACGAATAGTTGTAAACTATAGGACTTCTTATTCGAGTAGGAAGATTTCGGTTTTTCTCGTTCCTTTTCTTTTCAAAGAATAGGGATTTGAAATGATACAAATTTCTCTTCATTCTGTTGTGCTCAGCGAAGGAACTGCCTAAGCATACTTTTTCGAATCCAAACTTCTTTCTTCTTTTTAAGTCTTCTTCTTGCATAGAAGAACGCAACCGTTGCAAAAACGGGGATTTTAGTAGTAGGCGGCATCCCCTCTTAGTTTTGAGTAGGTGGAACCATTCTGTTTTGGTTCTTCTCCTGACCGGGTGATCCAGGAATTTCCCTATGATTTTATCAACTAATATTTCGATATAGAAAGATCTCCTTATTTCTTCACCGCGGATTCTTGCGTCATTTTCTTGAAAAGATATTATATCACCGTGGGACACTTTCAAATGAGTAATGCTTACCATTCTATTATTCACACAAACCCTTCGATGACTTATCAGCTGCCTTGCTTGAGGAATAGTTTCACAAAAATGGAGACGAACCAGAATAACGTCCAATCTTCTTTCTAGATTGAGTAGAAAAGGGATATATGAAGTTCGTTCTCTTCCTCTGTGCATCTCGGGTAAATCACCATAAAAAATGGACAACTTTCGTGTAGTTTGTAATTGGATGTAACTGTTAAGATTTTCTCTCGAATAAATCTCTGTCTTCTTCTCTGTAGTTTGCTGGGATCCCGTTGTGGATTCAGTAATTGGTTTCATCACCGGTTCTTTTTCTTTAGCATCAGATTCTGTTGCTGCCTTCATGCTCGTGATTTGTGACTCTTTCTCTTTCTCTTTATTGGGATCTTGAATCATCTTTTTAAGCAAAGCATTCTCATGCTGAAGAGACTTCAAATCTATTTTTATAAAAGTGATCTCCCTTTGTCTATTACATTCTTAGGTTTTGTGTCTACCCAAACATTGTTATTATCATAGACTGGGATCCTTTTTGTATCAACTTTGATTCCAAGGTTGACTTGATGCTCTTTTTTAGCTATATTTAGGGTATGCCAATCAATTCTGAAGTTCGAAGTAAGGGTGACCTGCTCTATCCGAGAAGGATCAGCATATTCTTCCTGCAGGGATGCAAAGAGCTGATTTTTAGACCAATAGAAGCGGATTCAGTTCTTTCCTTCTTTCTTACTTTCATGCCCTATACTTGAAAGATCCAAACAAAGCAAAGAATGCCCGAAAGCAAAGGCAGATTCAAAAGTAAAATGCACCGCTTTACTTCCGGAAAGTTTAATTACGTTATAAAAGATCAAGTCAACCATATGAAGCTCCAGCTACTAAGTCATGAACCAATGCAACTAGAACAACTTATTCTATTCGGCGCAATTAGTCTAGCTAACCCAATCATGCCGTACCTGCCTGAGCCTTAGAGTTCGATTCCAAACAATCCTTCTGAAAAGGAAATTCCTATAGCACTTAGAGCCAAAGCTGAATGCGATGCGTACTAAAGACTGTCGAACCAATCCTTGCTCGTTCAAGTTCAATCCCATCATTCTGACTTCTGCTTTTCGTTCGATCCAACTAGATTCCCCTAAACTTAAACTAAAGGCTCCCGGAATTCCCCTGAAAGAGTCACGTCACTCTAACGTTTCACTAGTATAATTTCCTCGAGTACGAGTAGAAGAAAGAAAGTAACTCAATTCATTCATCTATTCATTGATCTAATCCAGATCTGATATTTACCATTCCATCTGGAGGGGCTTTTTACTCTGATTCCTTGGTACTGCTTTCAGCCTTATAGCTCACTGAACTACCTTTCCATTTCCAGAAAAACGAAACGAGAGTCACTCGCTCCGGGGAGATCTTCTTTGGGACTAAAGAGCTCTAACAGAAGAGCGGGAACAGCAAGTAATTCCTACTGTCCTTACTCAAACTAAAGCACCAAGAGCTGCTTTCCTCCCCGAGGGTCGTATCTGAAGGTTTTTGTGAGAGACTTTGTTCTTAGCGGCTTAGCCTACCTAATGAAGCAACCTGCAGAACCTGAGCTTGTGAAGAATTATCTGTTAAAAACTCTCCAACCGGAGAAAAGGATTGATAACTTTACTCTTGGAGAAGGAGTAATGCCTACAAGTTTTAAGGTTCTCTATGACTCGCATCGTCAAAAGGACATATTGGTTGCCGATTTTGGTGGCAGTGCAATAGGAAGAGTTGCGCCTGTCGATTCAGGGTTCTGGTGGATTATACTGCTGAGGTCATACACCAAGTACACGCGTGATTATGCTCTGGCATAACTCCCTGAGGCCCAGAGAGGGATGAAGTTGATACTCAACCTCTGCCTCTCGGATGGCTTTGACACTTTTCCAACACTTCTATGTGCAGATGGATGTAGCATGATTGACAGAAGGATGGTGAGTTTATACTTTAAGTTTTCCACAGGGTTGGCTCCAGCCTTGTTTCGTAGTGAATTTATGGATTTGAATAATTCTTGAAATAATTTGTAAATTTAACTTGTACCTGAAACAGGGAATATGGGTATCCAATTGATATCCAGGCACTCTTCTATTTTTTCCGCTTAGGTGTGCTCGGCAGATGCTAAAGCCAGAGCGTGATGGCAAAGAGTTGATCGAGCGAATTGATAAGCGAATCACAGCTCTCAGCTATCACATTCAGAAAGACTACTGGCTGAATTTCACTCAATTAAATAACATATACCGCTACAAAAACGGAGGAGTACTCCCACACAGCTGTTAACAAGTTTAATGTCATCCTCGACTCTATCCGGGTGTTGGATTTCATGCCCTTGCGGGGAGGGTATCTGATTAAGGAGCGCTGGGAGGTCGGGGAGATGCCCTTGAAGATCACTTACCCAGTTCTGGCCGGATTTGATCTAAAAAACACACGGCGGAGTTACCATAATGGTGGGTCTTGGCCAGGTTAGTGTCAGGAACACAACGTTATAGTACGTTATTTTCATTTCAATGGTGCAAAGGAAAAAGATGCTTGTACGCACATTAGCTCAATTGACCCTGACTGTCTAGATCAGGTTTCCAGTTTAAGAAAGCTGTGAGAATGACCTAACGGCCTTGAATACCGATCCAAATTGAAATTGTGCTTCAAATAGATAATTCTATTGGAAAGGCTATGGTAGGAAATTTATAGTGGATTTTCCTTCACACGAATTTATTGGATTGGAAACAAGATTCAACTAGAAGGATAATGAAGCAGCAGAAAGGAAATGCAGCACAAATAGTATTTTTAGTTGGCGGCTTCAAACTACCAATCATACTTTACATGGTCTGACTTTGGATGTAAAATGGCATTTGATTTCAGACACCGGGTGGAATTTTTTTAAGCACCCATAATAGACATTTACGAATTTCAACTATTATCCACTGAAGTGACTTAAATACAATGTATATTCTTGCTCATCTCTTCTTGTGATGAGAATGTTGAAGTTAATGCTTCTTTGATGTGGGTTTCGTGTAGTTCTTCCCTGATGAGTTAACCAATTCCTCTACCCCGCTTATTCCCTTTCAACATACCCCGAATCTAGCCTAAAATCCGATCTTTCTTCTCTTATGATTTTTTCTACTTTCTTGACTTTATAAAAGTGTATTCTCTCTAAGAGCTCATTTTGTTTTTGTTTTTCCTGTATAGCTGGCTATATCTTTCCCTGGAATGGCTAACATAGAGATTTCTTCCCTGTGTGGGAGTGTTAAGGGTTTGAGTCATAAACTAAACTTCTTTAGTTCCATTGCTCCTAGTGGTGGGGATTTTCCCTTTAGTTACGTCTAGCATTCCTTTTTTTTTCAAGTAGTCTATTGGGCCTGTGAATGTGAAAAAAGCTTTTCATCCGTCCCGACCAGTCCTTCTCTCTTTTAAGATTGGAGAGGGCTACTATTGAAAAATCAAATCTTTTTGAAATAAAATCTATAGCCCGCAGAAATGCTTCTTCCTGCGAGTGGAGGTGCTCTGACATCCATTGTAGTATGAGTGGATAGGGCCCTATCACTCTACCTTAGAGTGGTAAGCTATGCTATCTAGTCTAGTTGGAGTTCTTTTTTCAGTGTCGGATTTTTTACAATTAGCCTTTGCCTTCCAATTATGCTTCCTCCTATTTCAAAAAGTTAGTGTTTAAGCCTTTCAATTGCAGTACCACATTTTCTAGCGATCTAGTTCCATTCAGTCCTATTGATCTTGAAGCAGGAGGATTTTCCAAGGCACCTACAGGAAGGGCAGCAAGCGACTAGGTTTCGTTTCATAGGCGGTAAGACTTTTTTTATCCTGTAAGACTGGCTTTTAATAGAACCCCTAACATCTCTAAGAAAGCATCGACCCTCGCTGATGCTCGTACATACTTTGATTTCCGACTAAATAAAAGAGGCTTTCTTTGCAGCATCCGTCTTGCAAGCAATCTATCCCCCTATATTAGATTAATCGGGTTACAAAAACTCTAACGGATATAGAGCCAACGGACGCTATGGATTTGTTGTACCATTTTACGTGCTTGAACTCAGAACACACGCCATCCGATCCGAACATAACATACAAGGGCTCCCTTATCTTCTATGTACTTTATCTTCTTTCTGATTTTTTTTCTTTTATAGACTGGATTGAGTGAACAGTCGGGGGCTGGGATGCCTGCCTACCCTTAACAACGAAAAGCTTTTTTTTAGACTTTTCGCTTCGTTATGAGACAGCTGGTCTAAAAAGGACTTTAATGGATCCGGGCCATATGTACTTGAAAGGGTGTAGGGGTTTCGTGGAACCAAGTTCTTTCTTTTTGTTGCTTTCCCACTTTCACTTCCCTGGCTTTCGAAACATGGCATCAATAGGATTTCTTTTTATTCTTATAGACTAAAGGAACCGACAGGCCATAATTAGGTCTTAACTTCTATCGGGCACAGGCTTTCGGACAGGCTTTTTACTATTGGTGAATCCACCTTTGATAAGAACTGTCCTTTCCAAGTCCATCAAAAACCTATAAATAATAAAAAAAGATCCCTGGAGACTAGACTCTTCTCTTGGAAGCGAGATCACTGGAGCTGGGACTGGTGATTGACTTTCCTAAGACTTTTTTTGGATTCCTGAGGGAAGAGGTAGCGAAGGATAAAATCTCGGACACTTGCGTATGGGACTTCTCTTATGTTATAGCTTCTGCGCGAAGAGTGAGCTTATGGACTCTTTCACTTTAACTGGAACGAAGTCGCTATCTTAGTCCGCGGGTAGAAAAGCTGGCTTGTGGAAAGACAGACATTGTCTTTTTTTTTAACAGACTAGAGAGTCACAGCACAGCTACTCCTTGCTTGGGCCCCATTGATGAACATGAGATTTGTTATGAAAGGACTTCTCTCCTTCTCTCTAACAAGAGCAAGTAGACCTGCCCTCTAACAAAGAAGGAAGAAAACTCACAGCTCTTTGTCTTCCTATATGACATCAAGCAAGCATCACGGACCCTATTTCAAGATATGGATGGGGAACTTTGCTGCATCTGAGGCTAGGCACCTAATCTCCCTCCCAGGGAAAAAAGGCTCTTTGGACACTTTCGAGTTCCTCTGCTCTGAGTCCTAAAACCGGTAATGCCGTTGACGGCTTCTTTTGACTATTGGGATACCTTTCCCGCGCATTCCTTACCTCAGTGTGGGATGCCGTCCCATCTTAGCAAGAAAAGGGCTAGGTTGCTGCTGGTTTTGCGTGAGTATCTTTCTTTTCAGACGCCAGTTTCTATTGAATGCCCTGCTTGAGGAATAGAAATTTCATATAATAGAATAGTAATGGGTTGTGCTAAAGGAACTGACGGCTAAGCTAAGCACGTAAGCGAAGCCGGGTCGAAGCATAAGCAGGGCATGGTAACGAGAAAGAAGCGGTTGTAAGTTAGATAACTAGTTTAGCAAGCGCGCCTATCGGCTACAGTAACAGCCATGCCATGCGCCTATCTAGCGCATGATAGCTTACTTCTAACTGACATTAAGATTTTGATTGAGTGTGCAGCATCAGGGAGAGGGGGTTGGTATAGTCCTTCTGCAGAGAGGGAGACTGGCTGGAAAGATGGAGATCTTAATGCCAACCGCCTGCTTTTAAGTTTACCTTCTTTTCTAAAGCAGCTTGCTTGGAAGCTAACTTAAGTATATTTATTGAAAGAGATATTGCTATTAGCAAACTACCTGCTTGAAAGTGTCTATTCACCCAGACCTCTAAAAGAAGAAGCTGAGCTCTATCTCTCTCTTTTTTTTTATTAGAATAAATAAGATTATAGGCAAGGCTTCCCCTGTCTATGAGTCGCCGGCTTCCCTTTTCCCCATAGAGCAAGCCCCTACTGCTCTTCTGCCTGCTTTAGGGCAGGGCCTATATAACGTCATAAAAAGCTCCTTTACCGAACGAGGCAGAGAAAATCTTACCCTACTTGGCTCACTCCCGTTCGCGGGTTTTCTCTCTAAACCAACTCCTTGGCTCACTAGCGTGTAAATGCGTATATAAGTGCTCAGCTCATTCTTTTCCCAAAAAGTGCTCTTCTTGAGCGATCCATTCTATGAGCGGGGCAGCTAGTAGAGAGAAAATCTCCATATTTTTAAGCCGGTCCCATTGATTTAATTAAATTACGATCAGGCTGAGATCAAGCCTGGAAAAGGCTTGGGTAGGGTCAGTTCGTTTAGCGCTTCGAGGCTGTCTTCGACTCATAGAAGAAGTAAGCCCCACTATTTTGTCTAACAAGAAATGGAGTAAGGGACGGGAAGCTACTCTTGTTCATCATGCGCCTTGTGTGCTTTGTATTCTCTATCGCTTGGGAATAAACGATCGCGATGTAGCAGAGTCGTGATAACTCTCTTCAAGCGGATCAACAAAGGCGAGATCAGCTCACTTGCCCACCGACCCGTCTCTTATACGATGAAACAAAGTCCATCCACTATATAAGAAGAGGAGACAGAGAGGTAGTAAGTTGCCCGCTTGTAGCAAGTTCTTTCAGGACGTAGCTAACCCTTCCGAGGGACATCCTGGTTCAAGTCTTCATCGATCGGGTGGATTTATATGCTCCGGGGGGGTGAGACGAGGTGTAGCGCAGTCTGGTCAGCGCATCTGTTTTGGGTACAGAGGGCCATAGGTTCGAATCCTGTCACCTTGACCATAACCTTCATTAGTGTATTCATTTTCTGTGGTTTCCCTAATCAAACTAGATCAAAGAACCATGAATAGGGAACATCCATCCGACCAGCTACGCCTAAGATGTGAAATGGGTGCATAAGGATGTTGTGCTCAGCCTGGAATCATAAAGTTCAAAGTACCAGACTGGACCATCCGAAAAACTTCCTTGACCGATTGGATAAATCAAGAAAACAGCAGTAGCCGCCGCAACAGGAGCTGAATATGCAACAGCAATCCAAGGACGCATACCCAGACGGAAACTCAGTTCCCACTCACGCCCCATGTAACAAGCTACACCAAGTAAGAAGTGTAGAACAATTAGCTCATAAGGACCGCCGTTGTATAACCATTCATCAACGGATGCCGCTTCCCATATTGGGTAAAAGTGCAACCCTATAGCCGCAGAAGTAGGAATAATGGCACCAGAAATGATATTGTTTCCATAAATTTAATCCAGAAAGAGGTTCACGAATACCATCAATGTCTACTGGAGGGGCAGCAATGAAAGCGATAATAAATACAGAAGTTGCGGTCAATAAAGTAGGAATCATCAAAACACCAAACCATCCAATGTCTCCTAACGCAGCGACGAGGACGCAACGGTTGGCCGCCTGATGAGCCTCACTCTCTTTGAGAAATGATGTGCGCTACACCGCTAGCCTTCTTCCATACAGCCATCGGAATATCTGCTTACCAGGGCAGATGCCCCTTTCTTCTTTTAAGCTTAATAAGATTCTTAATTTTGAACTACAGCCTTAGCCCTAGCGGAGACTTAAGACTTTTGATTTGAACAAGAAACTACGTCCCCATCGGCTTTAGGAAGGGCCTTAGCCTTAGCTCCAAGATCTCAGTTTGCATCAGGATTTCAGTTCTCACCAGGAGCCGATTGCTCTTAAGGATAAACCGATGGAACATAGTAGTGAATTTCTCTCTCCCGATCCGGTTTCGGTTAAGTAATCTGTCTATCCATCAGGTTAGGTTTCGACCTAAGCATGTAAGGGCTTTCTAGTAGGGTAACCAAACCATGCCTCGCAGCATTGATTTCTTCTTTTCATTCTCAGAACAATCTCCAGAAAGACTTAACGCCAACCAAATAGGAAGCTTCATCCAATCCTCACCTTCGGAACGGGCTCGAGAGCTTCAATCAGACTTAGGGAGCGGGGAAAGTAGCAGAAGGGCGGTCGGAGCAAAACAACTTCTTTGCGGAAAGCGATGTCATTATCTTCCGGTAAGAGTTCAAGCGGTAGTTCGAGCTAAAGCACTCTTCTTGGCTTTCAATTCACTTCCGTTGTTGTACCATTCCATCTCTTTGTCATCGCATATAGAATTCCTTTTTCCTGTTTCGAGTTTCAGGTCTAGTGTGGGAGCTGTTACCCCTTATTCCTTTTCCTAAATAGGCCTTTCTTCCCTCTCTCTAGCCTATAGGTTTTGACCTTCATGGGAGAGGAAAGGTTTCCTTTGTCATAGGCGGCGGAGGGTTTCGCTTTTTATATTTTTATATACGAAAAAGTGGCGCAGTGAAAACTCAAAACAAAATCAAGAGAGCATAGAATTTATACAAAATTGGCTTTTTAGGAAAGTTACGGAGATTCAAAGGTTATTACTTCATTCTTCTTTTTCTTTCTCCCAGATCGATCTTTTTTTCCTAAGACAAACAGAAAGATGCGCCAAATCACACAACCATATAAGGAAGTTTTTTTTTTGTAATGGAAGCTCTCTCCTTGCTTTTGAATGCCATGAATCGATTTTTGACTTATTCTCATGGCTTTCGCAAAGTCAAGTTTCTTGCTTTAGTTTTCAATAAGGGGCAACAAGCAACGGATTGAGCTGCGCGAAAGCCGTTGCGCGTTAGCGCATCCGTTTTCTTGCTCGTTAGCGCTTTACTAATAAGATAGAAAGGGCTTTTTCCGCTGGATCCAGAACGAATAGGAGATCTATCAGTACGCCATCCGCTCTATATCTTTCGTAGTGACGGAACTCCTCTCTTTTTAGGCTGACGAGCGGAGGCTCCCGGGAGCTTGTCCTCTCGTCCTTTTCAAAGTCGAGTCGCGTAATAAGTACAGTATAGTAAACAACTCACCTGCCTGGCTAGTTTCGACCCTCCTTCCGGAAGCACGGATTCGCCGGTAGGTATCTACGGAGCCCCGGATACCGCTTCGCTAGGGTTAGGTTTTTGCCTTCCTTAAGTCCAGGATGCGAAAACGATTCCTACCCTTGAGAGTTGATTTCAGGTTCGATAGTGTCGAGAAGGTATTAGCCACCGGTGACCGTACTTTCGTAAAATGGGCGGTGGTTCCTCTCCTTCCTCTTGAACCTAGAACAAAAAATAGATCTCGCCGACCGAATCGAAAAAGTAAAAGGCTTCAAACTACTAGTCATTAAGACAACTATGAAATCAAAGTAAGGAAGTCCTTTTCTTGACTTGGCCTGCGTGCATTATACCTACCCCTTTTTAAAGAACTTGATTTCAATCTCAACAAAGAAATGAAAGCATAACTCTTTGCTTGTTGTCCTCTGACTCTTTTAGCCTGCCTTGTGGAGGTCTCTCGGGTGTCTACGGCGGATCCGATCAGTCTCGTGATGAAGAGAATTCCGATCTTCCACTAAGAAAGGTATCGTCACGACAACTCAATTTGTCCGGTAAACTACTCGGGGCTCCCCTTACTATTACTAATGGGCAATCAGTCCAAGGGGCAATATTCGGTCAATCAGGTTAATCCCGAACAGCCTTTGCTGCTCTCTTTCCTGTGGGAGGAATCCCACACAGCTCTTCTTGGTCTTGAAGGGTAAGATAAGATACCTTCTTTCTATAAAAGAATGAAGTTCACACGCGAAAGTGTAACCTTACCAAAGGAACAAGATCAAGCCACGGTCGGGAAACTCCCATCGTCTAGTGGTTCAATCTCTCTTTCAAGGAGGAAGCGAGGACCCTGGGGGTATTACGAAAGGAAGTTGATCAGGAATGATTGATTCTTTATCAGTCTGGAATTTCTTCTTCCTGGGTCGATGCCCGAGCGTGGGGACGGACTGTAAATTCGTTGGCAATATGCCTACGCTGGTTCAAATCCAGCTCGGATTCACTAATCCACCATGAGAAAACCCAGAAAATGACATTCCACTGATTGCAGGGTTTTCCAGCAACAGTAGTATAGCCTTTTTTTTTACCTCCTCCCAAAGCGAGGATCCGTATCTGTAAATAGCCCCGTCTGCATTACTCCTTATTAGCCTGGTCCCTTCTCATTGGGCTTCTTAGCCTTCGGCATCCCCTTTCTCTTCTTCTTCTTAGCCTTCGGCTTTCGCTATCTCACTAGAAAAGCTTCTCTTCGGCTAACTCTATTCAGTCTTTTCTCTGAATAAATCTCTCAGGATTTCTCTATTCCGGAGGAAAGAACCCATCCTATACCCCAATCTCACGATTCAAAGTCTTGTTGGGGATTACCTTATTGGTACCCTATTAGTGCTTTAGAAGCTTCAATAAAGACCTCTGAAAGAAGATTTGTCTTATCTAAGATCCCTACTCCCGATTAAGCCTAACTAACTTGGAGGACAATTTTGTTCGAGTTCTTTGTCAAGGACCTTGCTAAGGGGAGAGTCAGTGAATTGGATTGGTCCACGGTCCTTGTTACTACGGGCTGGGGTGACACGGTGTTTATGAGAGGCATTCTTCTTTTTTGAGCTGCTGGATTTGGAATTGGGATTGGGATTGCAGTAGATATAAAGCTCCTTTTGATCTTATTGATTTGACTTGATAGCATTCTAAATTCAGTAGAGTAGGTACAGATTGGGCCACGAAGTTCTTCGTGTACATAGGAAGAATAAGTTTACTTTGCACCAGTTTCACTTGCTCTTTCTCGGTGGTCCTCTTTCCGTTCAGCGGGTAATGAAAGGAGTTCTTAATTTTTAGGTTTTTGCTTTTTCGTCCAATATTGGATTCTTTTCACATCCAGCTAAGTATTAAAAAGATAAGGTATTGTTTCACTATTTCAAAGTTGATTGAAAAGGAACTTTTTCCAGTGAGAGTTTGAACAAACATTTGGGCCATCCTTTCATTGAAGACCCCTATGCATGGCTCTCATATACATTTTAAGATGTGTTCTAGGGCAATAAAAAAGTTCGGGTGTCGGTACTCATGAGCACGCTTTTTTCTTTATTCTCTTCTAGTAGCGGTAACACAGGGGTTTATTTTATATCAGTCGATTACCCGGCTTCGTAATCAAACTGGATGAATGAACTTCTTTCCAATGGGATCAACCACTGCTACCTTCGCTGCTTTCCTTAGTCTTGCTTCTTTTCTTTTAGAAGCAATGGATAATATTGTCTCAAAGGGTAATACTCTTTTCGCTAAGGCTACCTGTTGCATGAGGTCCAGGCTTTAGTTGTTAGCTGGGTTCTCGTAGCTTCAGTTCTTGGTGCAGTTTGGTTGGTCCCATCCTTGTTTAGACTATCCTTATCCTTTTTCTAAGTAATCACCTGTGTTGTCACTGTTTCATTTATTTGCGCTAAGATCTTTGTGACTTGCTCCTTCTGAGCTTTTTCTCGTAATGCTGGATTCCCACCCTTTTCTATGTTTGATGTGGGAATGGAATGGTAGGAGTTGCCCTAAAATTATCTCATTTCATTACCGCTTGCCGGGACATTGCCACAAAAGGGAGTCTTTGCCTTTGAGAAAAAAAAAAGGTCCCCTTTCCGACCCTATTCTTTACAAGGAATCCACTTCTGATGTCAGGTTTTATTTACCATTGAATTAGCTTATAGCTTCTTACACAGAGGGAATCTAGGCATTAACACTAACTAACTAGCTATATTGATTTACTCTTCCTTCCTTGCCTGTGGTAATAGAATTTCCTTTCCTCTAGCCACCGATGGCATTGGTCTTCATACCGGGCATGAACCAACCTAAACTGACCATCCAAAAGCATTTGCATCCGTTTTTTCAGGTGGACCACAAGGTTCAGTTTCTCATCTCGAACTAGCAAATCCTGGTCCCTTAACGGACTTATAAATATCCGAGCTTGAAGCTGCAGACTCAGCCATATATAGGAGCAACTTGGAGAAGAGAAAGCTAAGAGGTTTTACGCAGGATCTTTTTCAGAAGTAGAGCAAGGAACAGGTCTGAACCGCCAAGTTGAGATCAGTAACTGGGCGTGGAATTTAACTTGTCTGATTTTTCCGTGTTTAGGAGTGGGAGTCCTTTCTAAAGAGTGACGCTCCTCATTCAAAGAGGGGCGGGTGGTTATCGAGGTTTGCAAAGTCTAAAACTTCAGCATGTTGGATGCACCCAAAGCCCGTTAACCAAAAGGCGAATAGTTAGCCGAGGAAGGGCCTGAATAAGCTTTTTGCCCGATAGGACTGAATCAATCGCAACACAGGGGAGGAGCGGGTATAGGGCCTTTGTTGGGCCTACAGAGGCGAATAGGATCAGCACGAATAAATAAAGATTTTCAGGCGAAAAAGGAGAGATCTCTTTTCTTTTGGGCTTGAGAGAGGATGACAGACAAAGGGGATGGCTCCAAGCGAGTGGGCAAGGTATAGAAAGTAACCAGCTAATCGAAATGCCTGTCCCCCTATGAAGCCCTGGAGCACCTTGACCCGCTGGTAAGGTGCCTGGAAGGGGATAAAAAAGAAAAAGCAAACAGGTGATGAGTAGACTTAGCTGCAGAACTAGCTCTTTCATTCGCCGAATCACCCGCTGAATCAATAGAAGCCCACTGCCACCCGCATTCTGGGATTGCTGAAAGTCTGGTTCTAACGTAGGATTTTTTCAACAGGAAATTCTTTGTTTGAATGCTGTCCTTCCACCGTCTTTCTTTCTCTAAAACGAGAAGTTCATATATGGCATAATATATAAATATTTATATAATTTGTTGGCTTACTATCGCCCCTCGCTACTGCTCAACCTCGCTATCGCATTGATTCTTGCCGGCCCTCCCAGATTCAAATTCCTTATTGAAATCGAGATCTTGTTCCATTAGACCCAGTTCGGTCAGATCAGTTCCCATAATATTGCTTGCCCGGGTCGGGCTTTCAGTGTTTGGTCGGGCCTTCCGGGCTTAAGGGAGCCGAGGGGAGGCAGAGAAAAAACAGCCATTTCATCGGTTGTCGGAAGAGCAGTAGGCCTTGGTGCTTGAGTCAGTCCGTGGTCAGCAGTGGATTAGGTAGAATCGGTAACTGTTCTTCCTTAAGTCTGATCCCAAGTGACAGTGACATCGAGTTAGCTCTTTGAAGACTAACCCCTGCTATTGTATTGAATCGGCCATAGCTTGCTACGACCCTTCCTTAGCTTAGGCGAGTGAAGTAGGAAAAATTATTAAATTAACAGAACCCGGAAGGGGCGAAAGGCATAGTAGAAAACTTAGTGACCTGCTACCTTACTTCCCCTGGCTTCGGTTGACCCCCTTTCGGTGGTAGTAAGAGCAGAGTCTTGGGTTGGTGCTTGAAGTAAGGGTCATCAAAGATACGGATTTCTTTTTTGGGATTTGGTACGTGGTGGAGTATTACTCCCGGCGCCCTTCTACAACATCCGGATATCTGTTGTTTAGTAACTTACGCAAGGTACCAATTCACACACCAACCCAATCTCTTTTAAAGGGCCAAACTCCCTTCTCTTTTCTTCCCGCCTATTCCTTTTTTTTACATTACTAACGAGATTGTTGAAGGGTCATAAAAGGAGAATAGGGTAAAGTAGGTTTCTGCGCTTCCGCTTCTTTCTTTGTGGAAAATGCCGGGGAATTGAAAACGAAAGGTTATCGCCTTGTTCCGATTCCTAACCATTTAATACTTCGAACCCTCCAATAAGGTCAATTGTCTTAAAGGGTAATTGGGCCGGAAAAAACTTAGCACAACGGCTTGGGGGAAGAATGGGAAATTTCTCAACTTTTGGGGCACTTCTTTGATGAGCTAAGCGCTTTAGCCAGGGCATCTATGCTGGAAACTGGGATCAAGAAACTGGGGCTTCCCCCTACGTAATAGCAATATTGGCTGGCCTATATATAGTCCTCCCAGCTAAAAAGGTAGCTTCACCTCAAAGACGCGGGATTGACTTATCTAGGGTAACTTCCTGATTCATGGTCAGGGCAGGCAAAAGAAAAAGAGGCTCAAGAGTTGATGGTAAGTGTGAGAAAGCTCATGGCTGAATAATCGTGATTGCTCTAGATTGACTTTCTTTTCTGCTTCTCAGAAAGGTATTTTAAGGCCTCCCGCTTCTTCCTCATAAATCTCAGATAACGATTCAGCCGTTCGGTAAGTTGATGTACAATCTTGGCTCTTCCCTTCTTTTCGTATGGCTAGACTGCGGTAAGCATGTCTTCTATTCTTTTTTGCAGGATTTCCATCATGATGATTTTCTATAAAAGGACTCCTCCCTGGCCAGGTAAGCCCGGTACTTGTACTTGGTGGATCAAGAGCCGGTGAATGCAACTCAGTTACATATCATAATTCCACGTCTGAGGCTTCGCTCATGAATTTCTTATACTGGCACTCTCTTTGCTTTGTCCAGTAGATTCTGTAGGCGAACCTGCTTCAAAATGAGTTCGTCGTGGTACTGGTTCGTCATCCCTTCTGGCAATAGATCTGAATGTATAGAGCAGTGGCCCAGGGAAAGAGCTTCAACTCCAAGGACTCCCCGCGGTACTTCGACCTTGCTTTAGGTTAGTTATCGTATAAAATGACAGAGAACGCCATGCTTTCTTTCATCAAAGTCACGGTAAGGTTTGAACCCCAACTTTCTCTTTGTGCAGACTGATACCGAGCTTGGGGCCTATCATCAGTTCCATGGAGATGCTGTACACTTCTTTGTGAGAGGTGGGTAAATGACTGGGCCTACTCATGGAGGCCTCTTCCCCTCAGCTGCAGATGTTCGCAAAGTTTGGGAGATAGTGAATCATTTCCCGATCCTTCCTATAGATGAAGTTGTCTCAAGCTCAGATGCTGTGAGGGACGCAGCTTCACTTCACTCCTCTCTTGATGCCAAAATACGACTGCTGAGTAAGAAAATAGGCGCCTGGACCTATAAGCAGAACTAGACAGAGTATTGGTCGACTTTCAGTCTGGGCAAGACCTGGTTCAGACCTGTGAGAAGTAGTAGAAAGGACAAAAAGCATTCGAAAAAAGCCGATTTGGATGGGATTGGGATGGCTACTACCTGACTTTCTATTCCTCTAGATCGATCCTCTTTCTTATTATTTTATGGGTAGTCGGGTATGTGCTAGGTATCATTTCATTTATTGGGAATTTATAACAGGTACTAAATGGTGCTAAGTAGGGGATCTGGGGGGTTTGACAACCAATTTAACACAGAAAAAGGAAATTTCATATTATAAAGAAGAGAAGGAAGTTTCATTTTCATCTTTCTTCTTTGAAGACAATTAAAAGAGATATCCGATCTCTGATCGAGCAAGTCTATGCTATAGGTATATTTTTACATGATAAGGAGACTTCGGGCTGAAGCTCAGATACGAGCGAGCTCTAAAACGAGTCTACTAAAAGAATTCCATTTCCCCGCCTACAGATAGAAGACCAAGCTTAGCTAGCCGATATAACCCCCAAAACCCTATAGGATAAGACGCAAGAGGAAGCTGCTGAAGCTATCATCTTCGTTTTCTCGTCTGCGTCTGCTCACTAACTAGCTACTCAGATAGCAAAAAACTAGGAAAGCTAGTCTAGTCCTAGAGGAGTAGTTTTAGTAGAGGACTCAGAAGTTTTACTTTCTTTTTTCTCGGTCTATCGTCTGGCATCCCTCGTTAAGATCTCTACATTCAAATGCAATCCACTCTCTGCATGTCTCTCCGTAGAAAGAATGATCGACCGACAATTAAAGCACGACGCTACTCTCTCTAGCCGCCCCTCTTTCTTTGGAAATGGATCTTTCTTCAAGACACTTCCAGTTTTCGCGAGAGGACAAAGCGTTAATCTTCTTAGTAATTCACTCGTTCAGGTCGCTTTCACCAACTAGGGCAGCTAAGCAAGAAGAATTTCGAAATCCTGATTTTACTTGTCTCTCGGGCTAGGGAAATATGCCATCGATGGGTCGTTCCCACTATAGTCAGCAAAGCATTTTCTTTATGTCGATTCTCAGTTCATTGTCCAATCTCTATCAAGCAGTCACCGAGGCTGCCGGCATAACTATAAACTATCTACACAAGATGACTGCCGATGAGTTCTATCCGTGACCTCCATCCGTTTTCAGATTGGACCAGCTTTTTTTGATAGCACTTCGGGATAGTTTCATAACGTGAGATTCTTAACTGACGATTGGCCTTCTTTTTAAGAAAAAAGAGCACAGGATGTTTCGAAACTTATTATTTATTAATAGACAGACATTCTTATTATAACATCGTTTTAACTACAGCCCTCTGATTTCCGCAAAAAACCGTTTCACATTTTCTGCTCTCATCTTCGAAAAGGCCACCGTTCTTGCCCAAGCAACTATTCCTAAAGTAAGAAAGGGCATCTTGTTGAATGTGAACGACATTCAGGGATGGCTCTGATGCCTAGGATGGTAGATCTACTGCCCAATCGCCTATGATATGAGAGCAACCGAGACTGGAACTTCGACTTTCTCTTTAGAAAAAACAACAGTTGGAACTTCTCGTATCGTATAAGGGCTGAGCTCGTTGGCTACTTTTCCTCTTCTGGTTCTTTTCTCCTCTGGGAAGAGAACGTTCCTCTGCTTCGATTCGATTCTGGGAATCAGGCCAAAGGCCTTCTCCTTCATCTGCTTTATCTGAGGCGGATGTTGAAAGAACAGCTTCCGATTCGGATGCTTTTTAAAGAGCTGCTTCAGCAGATTATTCTAAAACAGTTGATTAAGCGGATTCGTATGCTTCGGGTGCTTCTGTTCTAGCTTCCTTATTCTTTGGATTAGGAAATGAAGGAAGTCTTGCAGCTCATCTTGATTGAGACAAGTGCAAATTGCCGATTTTACTAGTCTGATGAAAAAGGCTGGGTTCCTTACTCTGTTAACGCTTTCTAATTGACTTGCTCTCCCATGAAAAGGTGGAACTCTCGTGCGCACTCTCATCATAACTAAGATCAGGACTTAGACCACCCGGTCACCGCCTCTATGAGGAAATCGACTACCTTGGTTTTCTTATCCACTCTCTTACTCATTATCCGAAAGCCGGTGAAGTTAGATCACTAGGGAATTGAACCGCTAGTACCGGAGGTAGATTCCTTCTGATTCCCGAAGACCACACTCTCGAAGAAGATAGAGAAGAAAGACTCGAAGTCAATGCATCCGCTAGCACTACGGGCACCTTCTTCAAGACAAGAATCAAAGAACTAGAATGAGGTTTGAAGACGCTCGACCAACGGGAGAGGAATAAATCGAATCCTTTCTCTCCTCCAAAGGATGTAACTGTATGTAATAAAAAGAAAAAAGAGAAGAAGGCAAAAAGCGCCCGAATGGCTCGTGGTGAGGCTGATCGCTCAAAAGAGACGATCGAGAACTCCTTTTTGAAGACTCTGCGTGAATGAGTGGAGTGATCTCTCTGTCCCAATCTTCTTGCATGTGAGATCGTTCAGAGGGTCCCAATGGCCCAGAGGCAATTCTCGTATAATAGAATAGATCACGCCTCTAACTATGAATTTCGTAAGAGAAGAAAGTTGTTAGCCTAGGGCAGATTCGACGGTATGCTTAAAGACTATCCGACTTTTTTGATGTCGTTGCACTACTATTAAGGTAGAAGATCGATCAATTCCCATGCTGGTTTGACCAAGCGATTTCCGACAAGTCTCTCTTCATTTTTGGGGGGAGCGGAGGAAAAGAAACACCAATATGCTAACTGAATACTTATTCCTGGGTAGGATACCTTATAGCTTCACAGTTACAAGTCATTTTCGTTATGACACTGTTTCTCTTGCATTTTTTGCGCTTTTTGGACTACTTTTTTTTTCTATTTTTTTCATGGAACGAAAGGGAAAAGCCGTCGCTACAACCAGTGCTCAAAATCAGGGTGGGCACAACGGGGATGGCGACGACGAGAGGAAGAGGAAGGAGGCAGATGAAGCGTATCGCAGACTCCAAATCCGAAAGGCTGAGAAAGCGATTGCGGAGCTCCTGCACAACCTCACAAAGGACGACCACCTTTTCCCTCGTTCCCCCTCCCAGAAAGAGTGGTTGAACGTCACAAGAAAGGTCTGTGACGATATATGTTCCGAACTTGGAGTGAAGCCGGAGACGCGGCGTGCCTTTGTCAACGGGCTATGCGTGGATCTTTCTACCTCCAAAAGGAACAGTTCGCACTTTCTTCAATTTATCGACGAAATGCTGAAGTCTCTTTCGTAAGTTACTCAGTGCTTTCTAAGATAAGAAAATGAAAGACGAACAACCGCGCTGGTCGTAATACTTTCATGCTCCAGTATGAAAGTTCCATTTCAGGGAAGGACGACGTACCATGATACTTTCTGTTTTGTCGAGCCCTGCTTTGGTCTCTGGTTTGATGGTTGCACGTGCTAAGAATCCGGTACATTCCGTTTTGTTTTCCATCCTAGTCTTTCGCAATACTTCAGGGTTACTTATTTTGTTAGGTCTCGACTTCTCCGCTATGATCTTCCCAGTAGTTCATATAGGAGCTATAGCCGTTTCATTCCTATTCGTTGTTATGATGTTCCATATTCAAATAGCGGAGATTCACGAAGAAGTCTTGCGCTATTTACCAGTTAGTGCTATTATTGGACTGATCTTTTGGTGGGAAATGTTCTTCATTTTAGATAATGAAAGCATTCCATTACTACCAACCCAAAGAAAGACGACCTCTCTGAGATATACGGTTTATGCCGGAAAAGTACGAAGTTGGACTAATTTGGAAACATTGGGAAATTTACTTTATACCTACTATTTCGTCTGGTTTTTGGTTCCTAGTCTGATTTTATTAGTAGCCATGATTGGGGCTATAGTACTGACTATGCATAGGACTACTAAGGTGAAAAGACAAGATATATTTCGACGAAATGCTATTTCTTTTAGGAGGACTATAATGAGGAGGACGACAGACCCCCCTCACGATCTACTAAAGGGCAAGTAGCTTGATTGGTTCGAATCCAATTCGTGAGATGGCAGTGATCTTTAGCTGGTCATGGCCATAAGATGCTCTTTTCCTCGGAGCCGTCGATGTCGATAGAAGGAGGTTAAGAGAACTTCATCTTTGTTAAAGGGGAAAGGGCTAGGTCAGTTCTACCAATACCAGTAGTAGTAGTCTCCGTAAAATATACAGTGCCAATAGTGACAGTAGCAGTCTTTCCATCTGTGGTTAGGGCAAAAGTGAGATTCTCAGTTCCTGCAAGCAAGATCAATTCATCAGGTTTGAAAGCGAGCATTTTCTTTTAGACCAATGCAATTCAACAGGCCAGTTAGAGATTGAAGTTTGATCGCTTAAGTAAGTGTGAAAAGTAAGTAAATAGACTCATTCGAGAATATCCCCAAAGAGCTCGCCTAGTAAATATTGCCATCAGAAAGAGTGGCATTCCCAGTAGCAGTATATGTCTCAATAGTTGTATTCCTTCTCGATACCAATCCTAATTCCTTTCTGGCAGTCTCTGTCCCTTAAGCAATCAGATAAGATATTTAATTAATTTGTCTTGCCAGCCCCTTCATCCATTGTTTAGCCTCTTGGAATTGCCCTCTCTGCTAGAAAAAAGCTATTCCTTTCCTCCTTCATACCCTCCAATGGGGACTTAGACCCAGCAATCAATGTCACTATCCACTACTGTTACAATCCCAATAGCAGGAATGGACCTATAACCTCCTCTCCTTTAACCTAGCTGCCCTCTCTCCAATCGGGGGAGATGAGATCTTTGAACCACTTTCTCTTTGATCTTGTAGTAAAGCTACTCCAACTGGAGCTGGAGAATTTAAAGAACGGACCAGAAAAGAAAGAAATAAACTCCATCCAATGGAACTGGCCTAGATCGTCATAGAAGCACTGATTATAATAGCGCCCTCTAGGATCCTTAGGGCGTTAAAGGCAATAGCGCAGTACAAGGGCTTTATTAGAAGGCCAACCAGTCCTAGGATAGGAATAGGAAAAGGATAAACTAGTTCATAACCTACTTAAAGAGGGGCAACTATTCACTTCGACGGAAAGAAACTTGGTAGTAAACACTCGGATGGAAACCCGCTAGGGAAACCTCTGGCCAAAGGATTTGAGTTTGATAAGGCCAAAAAGGAATTCCATTTTTTTTTAAAGAAAAGACAAGAGCCATCGAACCTATTTTACTTGAAATAGGACTCGATTGAATCCGAAGATATAAAGGAGAACCATCAATCGAGACGGCATATTCATTTCGATTTTTTTATTATTTCGGAGTAATGCCGCTCTTTTGACTAAGATAAGCTAAAAAAGAGGTCATATGCAACTCTGTGTGGAGATCGACTTGCAGAAGTCTCTCACGCCGGGAATTTTGATAGGAGTTCCGGGGGAAGGGTTTTTGAGTTAGGAACGATCCCAAGTGACACCGTCTTCGAGATGCGCCAAGAGAAGAGTCAGTTTGAGTCACTCTCTCTCTCTTATACGCTATTTGCAGTTGAAAAGTAAGGCACTACATCGAATGCCTTTGTTAGAATGCCCTGCTTTAGATGCTCTGGAAGCAGTCGTAAGCCCCACGGATAATTTCTGAAATCCTTCGATCTACAAGGCAAGAACGGACAAGAGATCTCTCGTGTCCGCATCCGCTACTGAAGATGGATGGGATTGTTGGCAACAGTCCCCGGGATCCATCTAAGTCAAACTAGCACATTCCGTGATCCACCATCAGCCATCCTCAAAGAGGCAGCCCCCAACCAAGCGTAAAGATTCTCAATCCCTTCCACTCTTCTTCTCCTATCCCTCAATTGCTCAACTAGATGGGCGGAGGATAAGGCATTAAAAAACCGTTTATATGTGGGGCGATCGAACCGACTCATCTACAACGCATCTTTGGCTTGTGGAGTGCTCTCTTTATTCTGTGATCTTTGATTTCTCTCTTCTGTCGAATGGCAGACGCATTACGTTTCGTTGATTGAAGATACCTTTTTTAGTGTTTAACCTAGCTAGCCGGGGTTAGAAAGTTGGCCGGAGGCTAGTCTTGCAACTGTGCCCCTTCCCCCACTTTGACTTAGTCTTTATAGAAGGAAGATTTGGCTCCGGGGGAATGGATGTCGCTTGAACCGTCGTCCCCCAACGATCCTATCCTATAGTAAGTAGAACGGATGTTTCCTGTCTATTATAGATATAGAAGAAACCCAGCGGCCCTAGCCTTAACACGATGCGCAGTTTACCGCGGTGGTCTGCATTTCGCACCAGCTTACTTTTTTGTTTAAGTTTGTGTTCCGCGAATTAAATACAATACACACTGAACAAAGACTTAAAAACCTTAAAGTTCAGAGATAAAAGACGGCACAACGTTGACACACAGTTCCTTGATAAAGAAAGCATGTCACGAGTTTGGTCAATTGTTCGCGGAGACCTGCTAGGCGAGATTCAGCTTTAGTTGCTGCCAAGGCTTTCAATGATAAGAAAGCAGGGGCGGACAATGATTTTCACCTTTGGTTTGGGTCTTTGATGATTTTCATCCATCTGGGGGTAAAGTAAAAAGGTTAAAGTTATACCGCGGAGGGTACAGCATTTGCCAATCTTAAAAGTTTTAGATGGCCAAGAATGTCGTTTAGACTCCAAGTATTCCCTCAAGAAAAAGAGGAACGTTCCCGTCGCAAACAACCTTCCTGAAACAATGTCAAAGCATGGACCTTTTAGAGCGAGGGTGAGGTTTGTGACAAATCTAGCAAAATTAGAAGAGGAACAACCCTGTATGGTTAAGAGCTTGCAAGAGATCCTATTTTTAGGAGCACCCTAAAGAAAGTAGAAAAAGAAGAAGATCAGAAAGAAGGGTAAAAAAGAAAAGAAAATCATCATAGACTCTGAGGTCTCAACTTCACTCCTTGGGCGGGAAAGGAATCTTCAAGTCTTCGATTTCCAGCTTCTAGCAGCTCAACTCTATTTCAAAGGTGAGCAGCGGGCGCAACTGAACCTAACCGAGGAATGAAAGTCCGAAGAAGAGTAGCTATCCGTCCGCATTTTACTAATATCATTAGCCTGGCCAAGAAAGAAAGAGAAAAGGGGCTAGCCTTTTCCTCAGTTTCAGGACAAGAATGGAAGAAGGGAGAACGTCAGGAACCTGACCACCTCTCTTGAATCAAGGAAGCCCAGAAAACGTGGCAGACGTTCAAGAAGCCGTGACCTTATCGACGTTATTGGAATAGAGGTCTCTAAGTCCATTAGGAAGAGCGGCAGCTTATGGCCAAGAGCTAGCGGTAAATTAAAGAAGATCCGTTTCTATCCGAGGTCGGAAATTCTCTTTCTATTCTAGATGTCACCATATTGGAAGGTAGGGGTGTGGAATAGAAAGGGCTCAAGAGCATGTCTTCTTTCGCGCATTCTCTCATGGATTCTTGATCGCAGTCTGTAGTTAGGTTTTTTCGAGTTCCTTTCCAATTCACATTGGCTTTGTCTTTTTCTTCTAATTGATTGATTCAACAAAGCAATGAAAGCCCCTCTAACATAGTAAGACGGAAGATCTTCTACGAAGCACCAACCTAATAAAGAAGAAGCGGAATAGGCTCTTAGCCAAGGAGCAAACCCTATTTCACTTTGAAAGTCCTTGATTTCCAGCTGAGCTTAGAACAAAGCAAGCAGCGGAGTTTCAGGAAACCTGATCTAATCGGGAAAGCTGGGAGCAAGAAGAGGAGCTGCTCCATCTCCTTTATTCGCGAGGGGAGCGGATGGCCACAAAGCGAGATTAGATGTCTCTGAGTCTATTTGAGTGGTAGATCTCTCTTGGGATGGTCGGGAAGTCAGGTCTGAGACAAAAAGTTCCCAGCCTGGTTATAGTAGAAGTTGTCCCCGGATCTTAGATCACGCAATTTTGTGATGAGTTACACCGGAGTTGGAACCGGGAATGGATTAGCGATCAGAGTCTGTAGCGAGAAGAGTAGAAATTGGAAGATCTTTCTTTGAAAGAGACCTTTTGATGAGGGAGCACCTTCTTCACCTGAACTCTGATTCCATTCAAAAAAGCAATTGGAAAGGAAAGAAAGACCAATCCACCGGCAGCAGTAAAGGAGAAATTGGAAAAATACCCTTCATTGCATTGCTAGCTTCCTTGCCGATTGAGAGAAGGCACCGAAGCCCTACTCGAAGCTTGGAGTTCCTTCCTTGAATACTAGTCTGACTGTGAGCTATAAGGAAAGGAGAAGAGAACGGAGCACTCAGCCTTACAACATTTGATCCATGTGCGTGCCCAGGATCAAGGGCTATGCCTCGAAGAAGGTCAGACCTAAGAAAGCGAATTAGGTGAGGCCTAAGATAGCAAGTCTGGCTATGAACTATATTTCACGTAGGTAGGAAGCCTTCGACTAAAGAAGGGCATGAAAAGGGCACTTCTTACGGCATCCTGCTAAAGAGCGGTAATCCAACGATTAAGCCATTTCTGAGAGTAGAAAACTACCTATTTTTTTTTACGGTGGCATAGTCTTCACCCTTCCGAGCGCAGGAAGCACAAAGAAGGAAGGTCTAAGCTTGTTTAGCTAGAGCTCGATATTCAGCTTCGGCGCTAGACCGGGATACAGTTCGTTGCTTCCTAGAGCTCCATGAGATCAGATTTGGACCATAGAATATGCAATAACCAGTTGTAGATCTTCGATCATCTGGACAACCCGCCCAATCGGCGTCAGAATAGGCAATTAAAGAGCGATCTGTGGTGATACGTAAACCAAAATCAACTGTGCCTTTATATATAACGTAAAATGCGCTTGACTGCAGCAAGATGCGAGGTGCGGGGTTGGTGCATGAACTGGCAAACTTGGTTAACAGCATACATAAGCGGCGCGTCATTGTTAAGTATTGAAGATCACCCACAATGCTACGATAAGAGGACACATCAGCAATAGCCGTCATGAGCAGATAATTTGGTGCCTGAAATAACAGGGGAAGGTTTGGCAGCAGCCATATTAGATCTCTTGAGCAAGTCAATGGCATATTTTGATTGTGTGAGAGTTAAACCAGAAGAATCTCGATGGGCCTCCATACCAAGAAAAAAAATGAAGATCCCCAAGGTCTTTGATATCAAACTTAGATCGTAACTGATGGATAATATTGGAAATGACAAGTGAACTTGAACCAGTTTAAATTATATCATCTACATAGAGAAGTAGAAGTGCCATACCATGTGAGCTATGATAAATGAACATAGAGGAGCAATTATTAATCAAATCCAATTTCAAGCAGAAAAGAGCTAAAACCTTCGAACCATGCCCTTGGAGCTTGCCGTAGCCCATAGATAGCTTTATGTAGTTTGCATACATAATGAGGATGAGCGGGCTCTGGAAGAGGTGGTTGCTTTATAAAAACTTCTTCAGAGAGTATGCTCTTCTTGATGCAAACGATGGAAGGCATTTTTGACATCAAGTTGGCGCACAGGCCAATCATTATTAATGGCTATGGAAAGGACCAAACGGATAGTGCAGACTTTCACAACCAGGCTAAAGGTCTCATCAAAATCAAGACCGGGTTTTTTATTATGGTGACAAGGCGCGCTTTATAGCGTTCAATGGAGAGCTGATGGCTCCCGTTGCTTTACTCGAAAAAGCCATTTACAGCCCACTACATTCATTGTTGAAGAAGGAGGAACCAAGGACCAGGTCTGATTTTTAAGTAGTGCATCAAACTCTTCCATCATGGCTGCACGCCATTATTTTTATTGTGTTGCTTGTGTATAACATGTAGGTTCTGAGGGAGAAAGAGCAGCATGAAAACATTGGGGAAGGGGATGTTTGATAGTGAAATAAGTTTTAGGCTTACGGGTTCCATCACGGGACCGTGTAACCATAGGGTGACAAGAGGAAGTGGCTTCGTGAGTTCTTGATACTGAATACCAAGCCTCTTTCATTACTCCCTGTTAGGAATCCTTCCTTCTTGTAGGTTAGGCTAGTCCATCTAGGCTTGCTTCAGTCGATTTTGAGTTAATGAAAAATGATAGACGAACTACTTGTAATGGTTGTTTGTGACCTATGAATCATCTAAAGATGCGTGCTAAGCTCGCTAGGTGGGGTGATAAGGGATCTCCTTCTCGTGTCCCTTTTGTGCTCCGGAGGTCTCCCTGTGGAGAACCATTAATTAGCAAGTAGAAAACAGGATTCTCAATGCAGGTCGGCATGGATAAGAGGAAAGCTATCTCTCCTCAGTGATTTACTATCAAATCTTGCAGCAAGGAGGGCGTTGGGTTGGGAAGGAGATAGAGCTTGAGCTTGAGCGTGGAGCTTGTCTTCTTGACAGGCCTACTTTTCTTTGTTCAACTGGGCTTGTTCGCTTGACGGGTCCTGGTCACTGCTAGTTAGCTCCACGAGACTTTGATAAAAAGTTGAAAATGGTCTTTCTCCGACTTCAAAGTAGGATCGACTGGTTTACAGGGCTTGGCTGGTGAACTAGATAGGGACAGGAAAGTTACAGGACCTTTTAAAGAGCGGTGTGAGGCTTGTGCTTCTTTCTATGTCTATGGAGAGCATTCAAGGCCCTAACAGGTCAGTCAGGTTTCGCAGGGTAGCGAAGGCAAAGCAACTTCAGTAACTTTGTGCGAGTGGAGTAAGCGATAGCTCACGCAAACGCTATTGAAAGTGAAGCTCAGTGGCCCTTCGATTTTTTCATAGGTAATAGTGTCTTCGAATTTTAGCCAAGAGTCAGCCAAAGCACCTTTTCGGAAAAGTCCAGTTCAATCAAATCTCGGAACTACGGCTCCAAAGCATCGTGCAGTGGATGTGTCGGGTTCGAAAGTCTCTCTTCCTCCTGCTCCTGCTGCCGTTGGAATTGTGTGTTCGTCTCTGCCTGCTCAAAGAGCGACAATCAAGGGTCTTAAAGGAGCACGTATCTGCCTGACTTGAAAACAATCCACGCTCCCTCCGATGAATGATTCTTTGTTCTTGCTTGATTACCGGAGGACTACCGCTAGAAGGCGTTGTCACTGCGACTTGGTGCCTAGTGTGCTCTTCACGGAAAGGAGTGAAACGAGCAAGGAGAGAGAGTCAACCTTTTAGGGAAGTAAGGGGGGAAAGGAAGAGACAGAATCACATCTGCTTGGCTGGTCGACACAAGCAGGGTCGCTGGGAAGGATACAGATGGGGTCCATTGAAAGCAAAGTCAGGACTAGAAGGGTTGAACGGGAAGAACGGGTTGTGGAGCTTTAGTTCTGCTTGGCTGGTCTTCATGGCATGAGGAACTCGGATTCGACAAAAGAATAAAAACCATAGCTGAACTGAGGGATCCCACTGATCGCCCTCCAAACAAAACAACCTGATCTGTGTAGGCCAGAAGCCAGAAAAAGCATGATAGCTCGCTTGATCACACTGATCGCTCCGCTTGTCTTCTTGGTGGAAGGGTTCAGGTTCAGTGAACTGAATTTAAGAAAGAGGCGGAACATCGCTCTCCGTGGCAGCAAAGGGAATACGAACGAGATCTTGATTCAGCCTTTTTCTGGTAGGGGGTATACTCTCGATGAGCAGAAGTAGATGCACAATGAGATTTACCCTGGATTGCCCCAGTTAGTAGGATTAGTGCTCTATATCTGTCTGTCTCCTATTGTTACGAGAAATCCCTTCCTCGGCCGTAGTGAAGAAGTATAAAGAGTTGTTGACCAACTAAAAGCATGGGAGTTGAAACGCAATGCATTCTTTTCGATTCAAAGCAACTGCTTGGCATGAAGTAAGTACAGCATTTCGAAAAGGTCTATCTAAGGCGAATCAAGAAATAGAGTACATTACGCGAGAAAGAGGGGATTCTAATACGTTAACAGATTCAGAAAGCATAAAGGAAGCGAGTGACCACACAAGATCGGCGCGGTTTTCTTCTATAAAGCACTACTTCCTAGCCCGGGTTGGAGAACTGAAATGGATTTCAATCTATTCAGGTATAGGTGGGATGGAGACAAGTACCAGCTCCATTATATGGTAGGCTTTCGGGCAGCTAGTTGGCCTTTTAGATCGGCTTACGCTTTCCTCTGAGGAAGTGGCTAGAGATGCACGAGGGAGTGAAAGCCTCTCTGATTGAATGCGGGTCTTGTGTTATAGGAGCCGAAGCTGCCTAGTCCTTTAGGTCAGTCAGTTAGCCCACTACGCCATCAGAGACTGGATTAGAGCTGGACTGGACCTCCACTTTCGGAAAGATCACCGCGTAATGGAGACTCGCTTTTGACCTAGAAGCTGACAGATGGATTGGCCTTGCCTACTTCATTGCTCACCTTTTTTCTCCCTTCCTTTCTTCTTTAAAGTCGCGATTTCAACGATCTGGTCCTTCGCCCCAGACCACTCTTATTTCCCTGTCACCCGAAGTAACAAAGTCACACAGCCACCCCCAGCTCTTCGCAAATTGGACCTTCAACTTCCCTACGACTTCCGGAAACGCGTCTTGGATGAGCCTAACCGCCGTATACCTTGAAGCACTCTTGTTTTCAACAGCCAGATGGTATCGGAAAGCACCAGCATGCCCTTCAACTACAATCACCACAGCGGTACAGTGGAAGATCTTATTCAGACGAGCGATCGCGCTAGAACTTTGAAGCAGGGGAATTCAAGAGTTGAACTTCAATAGAAATCAATAGGAACTTACGGACACTAGTACTAGTGGGAAATTTTCTCTTCATTGTCTTTTTTACTTTACATTCGTTGGACCAAAAATCATACAATAGCGAGAACGAGGAGGAACTCATGATGGTACCCCTTATAAGATAATAAGAGAGAGGGTTGGTAGTGAACAGCGGATCTGCGACACTAGATCATAACAGCTGATATGCGATAGTAGTAGTACTAGTACGAGTAAGACCTATGAATCTTTGACAGAAAGCCGTAATTCCATGAATTTCATAAGCCTTTTTTATTTAACCGGTGACGAGGTTACATAGTAAGAAAGGGATGCCACCCCTTAGTAGCTAAGTAGCAAGTGAGCATGCCCCCGTAAGGAAAGGGAATTCCGAGAGCCCTTACTTAAGCTTAAAGCCGTAAAGGATACTAATGGTTCATCCAGAAACCGAATGAAGGACGCGAAAGTAAGAGTACAAATATGACGTGGAGAAGAGCTTACTGACTTATGAGCAAAAGTGGCGCGGAAACGCGGAAAAAGAATAGAAGTCACTCGCGGATCACATGCATGCTATTGCGACAAGACTTAACACTTACCTATAAAATGAAGTAGGAGACTCGAAAACAAAGGCGCAATTTACGTCACAGCTACTTTCTTGCAACAACTATAAAACGTATTTTTCATTTATCAGAAGGCTTGTCGTAAGTGATCACAATCACAGAACCTTCAGCCCGATACGATATTTCAGGTGTAATACTCGTGTAGGAGTGTCCCATACCCATAGTCAAGAGAAAGTAGGAGTGGGATAAAGATAAAGCGGTATTACAGAAGCGGCTTTAGGAGGTGTTCAAAAGACGACATTTAACCCAAGGGGAATGAACGAAGATAGAAGCAAAAACAGTAGCCAGATCCTCTTCCCCCAGTTGTCAAAGTCAAGGGAGCTGCTCTTTTTTCCTGTCTAAGTTAGTTTAATGACGCTCCTTTCCACTTTTATCATCCTGCAAGTGCAAGAAAAGGCCCCAACCTATAGATAGGGCGTTTTCGAGGAAGTAGGCACCTCTTAGATCGATATCCAGTAGGTAATGAAAATCATCTTCCGGAGCATAAAAAAAGAATTGTTCTTTTAAGGTCCTTATCCCTCAGCATACATTACATATTAGTATAGAGCAGAGGCATTAATATGTATGAGTTGGGGAGAGATGGGATATAGCTAATCTTTCTTAATTAAGCAAATGGAGATTTATTTTGAAGGTTAGGTGAAGGGAGCCTATTAATGAGAAAGAGAGCTGTTGATGTTGAAAAGGCTTCCATCCTAGTTGTAGTTGAGAAGCAGGAAAGAAGAGTAGGCATGGGGCTTCTTTCACTTTCTTACTCGTTTTTTTCTTAAGAAAGCAATGATTTTAGCGTTTCGGGGAGAGCCTAGGAGCCATCGTCTTTTTACTCAGCTCAGATAAGCGGTCATCATTCAATTTAGGCATAGGGCCAAAGATCGGGAACTTTCATTCCCAGTATAAGTCCTCGAGTTTCTTGAGCGATTGTTCCATTATCCTTCTACAACCCAGTCTTGTGGAGGAGTCTTTGCACGCACATGAGGTCTGATGAAGAATCCCATGGTCTATGAAAGACTTATACAAAGCATTAGAGATGCCATTCTTTGACAGGATCGGAGAAATCTCATAACTTTCCCTATATGATCAAATGAAAGGGGTCAGAGCCATGCGAGAAAAGGCTTAACTTTAACTTAAAAGCGCAAAAACTGAAATTTTGCATTTCAGCCGTCTAATTCTAGCGTGATTATAGATTATAGAGTAAGGAGAGAAAGGAGCCGGTCCCCATAGCCCATAAAAAAGTGTTCAATTACTTTGACTCAGATGGCACACCAGGTATGTCCCTCCAAGGGAAAGACTGGCACTGTGTTGAACATCTAGAGCCGGACCGGAATGGGAGCGCATGTCCAGCTCAAGCCCAGATCCTGGTTTTTTATTAGGCCTATTGCTGTGAACATGACTCTTTCTTCTGACTTCGAAGAACTCGACTCCTTCCTACGCGCGGGGAATGAGTTCTCTAATAAGATTCCGAGCAGTAAGCGTGCAAGTGTGAACATGTACAGTCTCTCGTGAGGCCGCTTACTCGTCAATTGCTCCTTCTTGGTTTCCTTAGTATGTAATGCGATTGAAGCTTTTAGAGAATCTCGTAGCGATTGGTACTGTGTGAGAAGAAATCCCGGTAGCTAAGTGGTTTAGCGGGCGACAGTTAGAGTTCAAGTGAATGGTCGTTGTTGTGTGGGGTCGACTCCCCAACGAGATATGTAACAAATTTCGTAACGTTAACGTAATATATATAAGAGGCTGGTTTTTATGCAAAAAAAGACAAAACGGGATTCGATTTCCACTCATAAGGAAGGAAGGTTAGATACCTTTGACAGGGTTGTATTTTTGGTTGAAATGGGATGGTGTTCAAACTCCCGAAATGCAGTCAGCAGGCCTTCCCCTTTACTGACTGGACTGACTCGGGGAAGGGGTGATCTCCTCCGGAGCATGCTGCACAGCCACTCATTCGTTCTGACTAAATAGTAGAATATATCTCTCGGCGATTCTTTTCTCCGCTAATAAAGCCTTCCCAACCAGCCCGCCCGATCGATTTTGTAAGATCGGCTAATTCAAAGATCTGGTCCGAAGTTGTCGGAACGAATCGTTTGCTTTATCGAGCAAAGCTTTCTCTGGGGGTCTTGGTTGGCCCCGCTCTTTTCAACCAACCTGGCGTCGCCCCGCTTTGCGATATGAACGGACACGAAGAAAGAACGCAGGCAGCGGAAATGCAAAAGAGAAGAGCAAAGATTCCAGACCCTTATTGACTCAATCACAAATCTGTTGAATGAAGGTTCTCAGCCACTAGTTAGAAGGAAATCAAATCCCTTGACTTCGCTTATTTCTTTATAAAGAAAGCAAGTGAGGCGGGCCATTCGAAGTAACGTAACAAGATTCTATGTTGCACCATCTTCCACTCTTCCCGGGATCCGGGGTTTTTGAGAAAAGGTCCCATCCTTCAATATCATGATTGGGTCGACCAGGCCAGATCATGAGTGAATAGAAAATCGAAAACGTACATAGCTGTTCCAGCTGAAATACTTGGAATAATTATACCACTTCTACTAGGAGTAGCCTTTTTAGTGCTAGCTGAACGTAAAGTAATGGCTTTTGTGCAACGTCGAAAGGGTCCTGATGTAGTGGGATCGTTCGGATTGTTACAACCTCTAGCAGATGGTTTTAAATTGATTCTAAAAGAACCTATTTCACCAAGTAGTGCTAATTTATCCCTTTTTAGAATAGCTCCAGTGGCTACATTTATGTTAAGTCTGGTCGCTCGGGCCGTTGTACCTTTTGATTATGGTATGGTATTGTCAGATCCGAACATAGGGCTACTTTATTTGTTTGCCATATCTTCGCTAGGTGTTTATGGAATTATTATAGCAGGTCGGTCTAGTAATTAGGGGGCGGCCGTTCGGTCGCCTATGATACTAGGACCAATAGGTAAAAATGGGTTTGTGCCGCAGGTGTTGAACGATCTACTCTACACAGGTGTGGGCTTACAAGGGCTAGGGCTCATAAACCCTTTCCATTCATCAATAGGGCCCTGGTCGGTCACTTTTCCGGGCCGGGATCGATAAGTGGAAGTCATAAAAAAGAGATGTTTCTCTTCGCACCTCAGATCAAATCAAGAGGCAATGTCATTGTCAAGCTGGCATATATATAAGAACAATTATAAGGATATAAAAAAAAAAAAGATTCGCTGTCCCGGCTGTTCTTCTTTGTCAACGCTACTAAGGATCTTTAGGTTCGCCTACTTGACTTATGAAAGAAAAAAAAAAAGGCTTTTTCAAAAAGGAAAAGGCTATACAATACATTAGTAGAAGTAAGCGTTAGCTTAGCCTACCCTACTAATGTATTGTATAGTAGGGTGTAGTATAATAGGCGAGCAAGTTAGCGAAGACGCTTAGGCTAATAGATAAGAGAGCGTCGGTGCGTAGCCTTCATTCTACTACGCTACGCAAAGGTTACGAAGTCACTTAGCTCGACGTTAGGAGAGTCAAGGGGGAACGCCATACCTACATAGAAGAACCGCTGTTCGCTGCCTTTAGAAGGTCTAACCTTTCGCTCCCCTACTGAAAAGGGTCATTCACGCTTCGCCCCACTGATAGACTACTTAAGATTCAATTCAAAAGGCCCTAGCTTAGTTTCGAAAGCCTTTGTCATTGTCAGTCAACTAAGCTAGGGCCTGAGGCCCCCTACGAATCCGTAAATCTGAAGAGCATGCCGCAACAAAAGGATGGTCCCCTATGCATTTCATTCTTTCCGGAAGGGAAAAAAAGAGAGGACCCCCCCATCATGGTGAACCTCTCCTTGTGATCGGGATGAGGTAAATGCCTCCCAGCCGGGGGGCGGATCGAATCGGAGTTTCCTTAGGTATCCACCGACCTACAGTTATCCTTAAACTTCCGTGCTTGGTGGAGAAGAAGCGAACAAAGGTACGCTCGCTTGCTGTCTTGTTCTCTGCCTAAACTGGGATCGCTCGCCAGCTAGGTCAGATTGGAGCAACATTTATTGAGAACATATTACCCATCTTGGGGGACAAGGGGCGGAACGACCTCTCGATCTACTTACTGCAGCCCAGGAATAAAAACGTCCGTCTAGGCCTTCCCTGTTGCTCCGATCCCCCCTACGCCTAGGACGTTGTCTGGGCCAAGAGCCATAGTTAGTTGCTGTTTTCATTTGGTTGTTTTTTTTTCTCGTTGTTGATACCGGCAAGACCCAGCCAGATGATGTCTACTGGTTGGTAGTGAGAGGACTCTTAGTATCTGCATACCCCAAAGAAAAGGGGACGCTGATTAAAAAACAATCATTTGATTTTGTTTCTTGCTCTCCCTTATAAGCAGGAAAGGAGTCTATCTATCTGCCTAGCTTTGGTAGATTTCCCCCAACGCAATCCACAGAAATTCCACGAATCCCTTGGTGGATAAGTCCGACGACTCAGCAGCAGTTCGGAATCACGTTTCTCGTCTGGTGGATCTGATATAGAGTTAGGGGGCAATACATACCAAAAGGTACCATAAAAGAACTGTGGGCGAGGAAAACACGAACCACAGAGACTCGTGAGCAAAGGAAGAGGGATAGCGCAACCGCCTTCTGGAGTTCGTCCATAAAGAGATATCCGAGCGATAAGGAAACCTTTGACAGAACAATAAAAAAGAAGAATTTAGCAATAAAAAAAAAATGGATCTTCGGGACTTTCTTAACAAGAACAAAAAAGATGTAGGAAAATCGCCTCCAAATGAGCCGATCTAAAGCGACGTTCCTTAGTTTCAGGAAGTCGAGCGGGAGTGACTAGCCTTCCTTCAAAGGCCAGATGGGTGCCTTCACCTCTGCCTCTATCTCGAAAGAGATTAGTAAGGCGACGGTTCGTAGCGCTTACCATTCTTTGTGATTGCTTATTCGAAGCAGGCCGACTTTATGATATGAAAAGTGGCTAAAAAGCTCCATCCGGCAAAGAGAAGAAACAAGCCCTTCAATTGCGAAAAGAGCGTATTCTTTCCCAAGGGCATTCTCGGCATCTTCACTAGTCGCCTTTCTTGCTATCATTATAGCT
>Ga0307511_10000763_pt1 | contig 34313 bp, 30 predicted proteins | sample 13_EM_MG_FD_200266 | JGI IMG/M metagenome (GOLD analysis project Ga0307511, IMG submission 200266) | Populus trichocarpa ectomycorrhiza microbial communities from riparian zone in the Pacific Northwest, United States - 13_EM | ecosystem: Host-associated > Plants > Roots > Unclassified | place... | reverse complement strand
CGAAGCGGATTTCGACTGCCAGGATGTGCTTGCCGGCCCGGACGTTTTCGAGCAGGCGATGTTCTTCGTACTCCGTCAGCGATTTCTTCGTCTGCTCGTCGAGCGTCAGTTCCGCGAAGGGATCGTCGTGCGCTCGCCGCGGCTGGTTGGTGGTGATCTGATGAATGCGCCGCGTCAGCCCGGTGATGTCGACGAGCTGCCCCATGGCCGGATCGTTGATGCCGATGACGAGCCGGTTGAGCGAATCGACGGCGTCGTAGAGAAGGTCGCTGAGATCCTTGGTGATGTCGATCTTGCCCATTCGGAGACGATCGAGCATGTCTTCCAGGCTATGCGACAGCTCGGAGATTTCCCCGAAGCCGAGCATGCCCGCCAACCCTTTGAGCGAGTGCACTTCCCGGAAGATTTTGTTGATGACCTCGGGACGAACATCCCGCCCCTGCGATTCAAACTCGACGAGGTCGCGCGAGAGCGTGTCGAGCAACTCCTCGGCCTCGCTGGTGAACTCGTCCCGAGCCCGATCGTCTTCTTTGGACATTCGGGGGCATTGTACTGGTCGTCGCCGGCGATGTTGCGGGGTACGCGCGCGCGAAGGCGCACACTCAGAGTTCAGCCCCGTGCTCTGCGCGGGGTCAGGACACGCACGAAACGAGTTGCGGCCACGGAGGTGGCCGCCACACATCGTCGGCCCGGCTTGTCGCGCCCGCCTCCGCGGCCGCAATCAATGGTCGCGAATGAATCCCCGCGCAAAGCGCGGGGCTATATTGTGACGCGCGCCTTCGCGCGCTCCGCCCAGGAATTGATCGAGGAGTTACCAGATGCATGACGATCCAATAGTCGAGGAGATCCACAAGATTCGGGAGCAACTTTTGGTGGAGCACGGTGGCCTCGATGGCTATGTTGCCTATCTGCAGAAGATGCAGGAGCAGATGCGGGTCGTGTCGTCAGCCTTGAACCGAGGCGGCCTATCGCTGCAACACGCAAAATTTCTTAAGACGCCGCCTACGCCACCTTCAACAGCCGCCGCAGCTTATCGATCAGATCCCCAGCCTGGAACGGCTTGACCAGGTACTCCTCCGCTCCCAGCGCGGCGGCGCGGCGCTGGTCCTCTTCGCGCGACTCCGTCGAGATCACCATGATCGGGATCGTGCGGTAGACGGGGTGGTTCTTGAGGAACGACACCAGCTCCAGGCCGTTGATGTCCGGCATGTTGATGTCGGTGAGGATGGCGTCGAACTTGTGATGCGGGAGCGTCTTCAGTGCCTCGAAGCCGCTGGCCGCTTCGACGATCTCGAGGTCGTACGCCTCCGTCCCTCCCTCGATGATGGTGGTGAGGTAGGCGCGCATCGAGCTCGAATCTTCGACGACCAGGACTTTCAACGTCGCGCCTTCTCCGCCGCGAAGACTGCGTTGCCGAACGCATAGCCGGCCTGGGAGAGGAAGATCTCGAGTCCTGTCATGGTGTCGATCGGAGCGCGGTGTTCGGCGTTGTCGCCGTACAGAATACCAATCGTCCGCTTCGCATGCATGATCGGAAGGGCAACGACTTCAGTCGGAAGCAGACCGCCGAGGCGATCGATCAGCTCGACGTTGGCATCGGTGCGATGCATCTTGCCTCGATGCGCCTGGCCGGACTTCGCCACATCGCCGAGAAGGGAGGGCGATGCGCGTGGGATGCGCAGCGACTTCACGCGCTCCGCCATCTGCGCGCCGCCGGACGTGGGACCGAATCCGGAGATGCCGGTGAACTCATCATCGCCGGCGATGAAGAGCGCGCCGCGATCGAGGTACTCGGCTGACAGCCGCAGGATGGTCGCCGACACCTCGCCGATGTCGTTTGGATTGGACAGTTCATTGATGAGCTGCTTGAGAAGGCTGAAGCTGCGATCGACATTCTCTTTTGCCGCGGTTTCATAGAAGCGTTTGCCGGCATCGGGATCGAGTCCGCCGGTGTACTGCTCCCACTGCTGAAAGGCGCGTTCTGCGAATAGCACCAGTTCGTCAGCGAAGAGAGTCAGCTCTTCCTCCGCCAAGCCCGGCTGCAGTCGCGCCGGCGACGGCTTGGTCAGATACAGATCGGCACCACGGCGCAGCAGGTCGTGACGCCGCCGCAAATCCGCCTCGGCATCGATGACGACAACCGGAAGCCGCGGATTCTTTCGTTTGAGCTGCTGCATCAAAACATCGGCGTTGCCGGACAGCTCGAGAAAGGTGACGAAGAAGGTATTGGCGCGGATGTAGTCGCCGATGGCAATGCGGGCATCGTCGATCGTTCCGAACTGCGCGATTTTCACGCCGTTCTTGCTGAATGCGCGCTTCGCAGCAACGCGAATCAACGGGTTGCGCTCGAAGAGAACGACATTGCGATAGGTGGCATCGGGCGATTCGATTTCAATCAATCCGCCTGCGACTTTGAACTGGCCGGTCTTGCGAGGGATGGGCTGGTGTTCAGCAGGTCGGACTGGAGAGTCCGACCTACGTGCGTCCGGCCTACGTGCGTCCGTCGTACGTTCGTCCGTCGTACGTTCGTCCGCTTCGGCAACCGGAGGCGATTCGAGCTTTGGCTCTTCCGGAAACGGCTCATCGTCCGGCACCGGCGTGAACGTCGGATCGTCGCGCTCCTCGGGACTACGAAACGGAAGGATGTTGTCCTGCGGAACTGCCACCGGCTCCGAGGGCTTGGGTTGGCCGAGGCCGAGGTTCAGTGTGGGAGGCGGCGGCTCGGTCGCGGCGGAGCGCAGCAGCGCCTTCCCTACTTTCAGCGACTCTTCGAGCGTGCGCAGCGGCTTGAGCTTCTCGCCGTCGGCCACGCCGACGATCTTCTGCGGCGAGAAACCGCCTTCTTTGAAAATCGCGTCGGCGTCGTATTCAACGTCCAGTGGTCCGACGTGATCGCTGAGGATGAAGTTGAACTCCCCCTCGCGACTTTGCAGCAGCGGCGCGACGACGTCGATGATCCGCTCGTGGATAGCGTTGGCCAGATCCGAGGCCTTGATCACGTTCATCTCCACGGCCGCGGTGCCATAGGGAATCCCGTTCTCCTCCATCTGCCGCAACCCCGGCACGGCAGCCTCGGGGATCAGATCGCGCGCCACCAGGTAGCTCAGCAGATCGGGATGATCGGGCGACGAGGCGTTGACGACGAGCCCCTGGCGGAAGAGGACCGTATGCCGGCCGCGATCGTCGACGATCTCCAGCACGCCGGTGCGGCGGCTGAGATAAACGATCTGAACGATGTCGGTGAGGGAAAGGTCCTCGAGGCGGCCGAGCAGACTCACGAGGCGAGATTGTAGCGTTTCAAAATGCCGTCGAGGATTCCGTTGATGAACTGCGACGACTTGTCGTTGCCGAACTTCTTGGCAATCTCGATGGCTTCGTCGATCACGACCAGCTTCGGCGTGTCGTTCTCGTGGAGAAACTCGTAGACCGACATGCGAATGATGTTGCGGTCGACGACAGCCATTCGCGAAAGGCGCCAGTTGTCAGCCTGAGCCTGGATCATGCCGTCGAGCTCGGCGAGGTGATCGACCGTGCCGCGAAAGATTTTCGTGGCGAACTCGCGCGTGTTCGGCTTCGATTTCTGCAGATCCTCGAACGTGTCGATGATCATGTCCGCAGCATTGCCGGACATGTCGTACTGGTAGAGCATCTGCAGCGCCAGCTCCCGTGCTTTTCGACGCGCGCCCATTATTTTTCCTCGCTGCGAAGGGCACGCCACAGGTTGGCCATCTCGATCGCCGCCAGCGCCGCCTCCCAACCTTTGTTGCCGCTGCCGGGCGATGATCGCTCGATCGCCTGCTCGAGTGTGTTGCAGGTGATGACGCCGAACGCGACGGGGAAGCGCGCATCGATCGCGGCGCGGGAGAGATCGTTCGTCACCTGTGCGGAGATGAAATCGAAGTGCGGCGTGTCGCCGCGAAGGAGACAGCCGAGGGTGATGATGGCGTCGTTGCCGCCCGCGTTGATGAGTGTCGCCGCGAGAGTGGGAATCTCGAATGCGCCAGGCACGCGATAAACACGAATCGCATCATCCGCAGCGCCGTGCCGCGCCAGGCAATCGAGCGCGCCCCGCAAAAGTCCATCGACGATCTCATCGTTGAACCGGCTGGCGATCACCGCAAAGCGCAGACCTTCGGCGTTGTGATCCCCTTCGAAAGAGCGAGGCATAGCGGGCGGATTATATGCGCGGGCTTGTTGTAGCGCCGACGGCTCGTCGGCTAGCCCGCCAGCGGTTTTCTCTTTCACACACGCCGCCGGGCCGGCGGCGGTCCAGCCGGCGAGCCGCCGGCGCTCCGTCACCTACCGCTAGCGATCACAGGCGCCGTTCGCTTCTCATCGTCGCGATCGTTGTAGTAGTTCACCAGCCCCTCGTAAATCGCCTCGGCTACGTGCTGGCGATACTTCTTCGTCTTGATCAGCGTGCGATCCTTCTCGTTGCCGAGGTTGCAGATCTCGAGGAGAACGCGGGTCGGGATCAGGTTGTAGCGGATCACCGCCGGCACCCATTCGCGTCCGCCGCGCACTACGTTGTCACGCACCGGATTGAACGGATGGATCTTGAGACCATCCGAGTCGAAGGCATCGATGATCGATTCCGCCAGATCGCGCGACAGCCCCTCGGCGGTGAGCGATTCCTTCTCCGAGTGACGCACCACCGGGCTCTCGCGCACCTCGGCGCGGGCAAGGTAAACCTGATCGTTCTTCTCGTACGAGCCGGTCACGTAACGCTGTCCGGGGATGTAGGCCATTGCCCCGCGCAGCGCCGGATGGAGCGAGTCGGCGTGAATGGAAAGGAAGACCACCTTCTCCTTGGCCACACTCTGCTTCATGGCCCGCCGGAAGATGGAGTTCGCAAGGTACCAGCGCAGATTCACACCGACTGCGGGATCGCCGATCACGTACTTTGGCGACGTCAGGACGAGGTGATCCATCAACTGGTCGAGCTCGTCATCATTGGAAATGCCGTATGCGGCGTGCTCCGACTTCGTCGTCGCCGCGACGGTGGCTCCCGACTTCTTCTCCAGGATCTGCTTGAGCCGGCACATCACGTCGTACACGTAGTTCGATTCCCAAACGTTGTCGTACGTGGCGCCGACGTCGCGTCCGCCGTGACCGGCATCGAGGATCACGCGCACTCCCGCGAGCCCCTTCGCGCGCGGGCGGACGGCCAGCTTCGCGCTCTCGCGCATCGTCCGCTCATTCGCTACGCGCGTTGGGTCGTCGGCCGGCAGATACTCCGGCAACAGCAACGACATCGGAATCTTCACGCGATAGCCGATCGGGATCCTGGCCACGTCGTCGATGCCGTTGAAAGCGACGATGTGCTCGAGCACCTCGCCGACGTCCTTGGCATAGACGCGGCCTGTGAATCGAATGGCCACCGACGAATAGAGGGCCTCGCCTTTTTGCAGCCGATAGACCGCGTACGGTTCGGCGGCGGTCCGGTCGTACGTCAGCGACGGCTGGCCGGGAACGGCCACTGCTTCAGGTACCGAAGCTGCCGCAACATGAGCATCCGCGCTCGTACGCTCTTCCGGATCGTCTTCCGATTTCCGAACCTCGGCTGTCTTCGGTGCATTACGTTCCTCCATTTCGCCGCGGCGGAATGCCGCAACGAGAAGCTCCTTCGGGATGAGGATCACGTCACCTTTGTGGGTCGAGAGTCCCTGCGCCGGATTCGCCGCGCGGATGGCGGCGTAGTTCTCGCCGCTGCCGGTGAACCATTCGGCGATGTTCCAGAGCGACTCTCCTTCGATGCCGCTGTTCCCGACCACGACATGACGCCATCCTGCGGATGTCGCGCTGTCGGTTGGGAAAAGCGCAGTAGCTACGTCGCGCTGCAGATTCGGACGGAGGAAGTTGAACGGAATGTGTACGCGCTGATCGGTGGTGAGATTGCCGCCGGCGTGGTTGAACGACGCGATCTCGTTCCAGCGATCGCCGTCGCCGGTCACGCGCCTCGCGAGGCGGCTCCACGCATCGCCGTCATGCGGCGTGACGACGACGTCGATCGTGTAGTCGGCACTGAGCGATGCACGCAGTTCGGGCGTGATTACCCTGAAAGAAGACGCGGCGACGAGTGCCGCCGGAAGAAGCGCTCCGAAGAGGCCCACCCACCACTTACGCACGGGCGAAAGTGTAGCACCGGACGCGACCATGTCGACGACGTTCCATCAGTTCCGGCCGTACAAAGGTCGTGAAAACGGTACTCATCTCTCTTCTCCTGATATCGACGGCCGCCTTCGCGCAAGTCGTCAGCCCCGAGGTTGCTTCCGATCCGCTGCAGACGCGCGCGTCGCTCAATCCGTTCGCCGTTCCCGCCGTGGCGCTGGCCAGAGATCGAAAAGGCATCGCCGCCTCGTGGACCATGCGAGACGCCGATGGCCATGACCGGATCGCCGTCGTACGGCTCGACGCCTCCGGCCATTTCTCAGGACCGGTTCACAACGTGCCTGCGACTTCGCCCGGTTCCGTCAATGCCGGCGATCCGTCGATTGCGGCTGCTCCCGGCGGTGACGGCTTCGTTCTGACGTGGATCGAACGATCGGGCGGCGCCGTGGCGGCCTGGTGCAGGCTCGACTCGGATCTGAACCCGTCGGCGCCGGCTATCCTCCCGACGCGTACTCTCTCGCTCAGATCGCCACCGATCGTCCGCTCCGGGAAAACGTCCTGGATCACCGCGGACACCTCGGTCTGGCAAGTTCAGACTGACGGATCCCTCACCGGCCCGCTCGACGGCGGCATCACTGTCAGCGACATGGCCGTGACGACGGAAGTCCCGCAGGTGGTCTCCGGCGTCATGAATCCTGTCTCAGATTCGTGGATTTGCGGTTGCTCGAGTGGACGGTTTAGCTGGTTCTGCAGCGAGAGCTGCAAGATCCATCATTACTCCTACTCGTATTCGCTTCATTTCATCGCGCTCTACTCGGCGTCAGAGGTGACGACGTTTCCCTTCAACAGCGATGCGCAGCCGGCCATCCGAAGCGATGGACACGACGCGCTGATCTCCTGGTTCAACGGAACAGAATCCATTGGCGGCCAGGTGATGGCCACGCGCCTCGACCCATCGACGTTCAGTAGTTTTCGCCAGTCCGCGGATAACCCGCGCATTCTTGGCACTTTTGGAACTGACAGCGGAAAGTCGCGACCCGACATTGCTGCCGACGACGAACGCTACGTCGTCGTCTGGCGCACCATGTCTCCCCTTCGCGAGCACGACATCGTCGGCGCGTCCATCGATCGCGAGGGAAACGTAGTCTCGTTTTCGATCGCCGCGTCGCAGGAAGACGAGCGCGATCCCTCGGTCATCGCAATCGGCAACGGAACGTTTCTCGTGGCCTACGAGAAATTCGACTCCGCCGGCCAGCGGCGAATCGCCGGGCGGCTGGTGACGTTCGAGAGGCGCTCACATGCGATCCGCTGACATCCGACTCGTCTTCCCCGTTCTGCTTTTCCGTGCAGTCTCCGTATTTGCTCAGCCGGTCGCCAGCGTCAAGGTCAGCCCCGAAGTTTCTTCGGACCTTCTTCGCAGGCCGTCGTCGCAGGTCTCCTTCAATACTCCCGCTGTAGCGATGGCAAAAGATCAACGCGGCGTCGCGATCGCGTGGGTCATGCCTGGTACCGAAGGCTACGACCGGGTTTTCGTGGCCCGGCTGGATGCCACCGGTCATATCGCAGGGGCCGTTCACGGCATGCCGGTTATTGCGCCGTATCCGAGCGCCGCGACTGCCCCGTCGATCGCCGCCGCTGCTGCCGGACAAGGCTTCACGATCGCGTGGATGGAGATTCCTATCTCAGGTCCCCAGTCACCCGTCGCCGTCTATTGCCAATTGAGTGCGGATCTGAACCCATCGGCACCATCAGTCGTGCCGGTTTTCAGCAACGTGGCCAACTCACCTCCGATGGTCCGCTCCGGAAAGACGACGTGGATTACGGCTGCCGGCTTCATTTGGCAGCTTCAGGCGGATGGCGCGCTCGGCGTTCCGTTGAATACCGGCATCGCCGGAAGCGACATGACCGTCGCCACGGACTTCCCGCAGGTAGTTTCCGGCCAACGGGTAGTCACCAGCGTCACTTGCGCCTTTTCGCTCGATGGCACAGACGGCGTAAGCCAATCGAGTTCCTTCCCAGCCCCACTGCTTTGCAACACGATCAATCACTTTGGGTATCGGCTGCAGTTCCTTTCCTTGTACACACTGTCGACATCGGCAACGTTTTCATTCGAGAGCAACGCGGCACCGGCCATCGGCAACGACGGCCGCGACGTGTTGATCGCCTGGCTCCGCGGAGCGCAGTCGACCGGCGGCGAGGTCGTGGCCATGCACGTGGACCGGTCAACGTTCAACTTTGCGAAAGCGCTGCAGGAGGCTCGCGTCATCGGAACCTTCGCACCGGACTCTGGCCGGATACGTCCCGACATCGCCGCCGATGATGAGCGCTACGTCGTGGTCTGGCGCACCTTGGGGCCGGAGAGAACGTACGACATCGCCGGAGCGTCCATCGATCGGAATGGCAATGTGATTCCGTTCTCGATCGGCGCAGCACTATCGGACGAGAAAGAGCCCTCGGTGATCGCCCTCGGGAGCGGCACGTTTCTCGTCGCCTACGAGAGGATCGATTCCGTGATCGATCGCCGCATCGCCGGCCGTTTCGTAACGTTCGAATCGCGGTCGCACGCGGTGCGCTGACGATCTCCTAAAGTTTTAGTTGACAAATCGGACCCGCGAGCCGATCTTGTCCTAACGCTTTAGGAGACGAGATGCCGCGACGCAAACGAAACGACCAACTGACTCCGCTCGAGCTCGAGATCATGCAGGTGCTCTGGGACGGCGGCCCGGCCTCGGTGGCCGCAGCCCAGGAGCGGTTGGGCGGCCAGTTGGCCTACACCACGGTCCAGACGATGTTGAACGTGCTCGTTCGCAAAGGGAAAGCGAGCCGCACGCTCGTCGATCGCGCCTATCGCTACCGCGCGGCCATCACGCGGGAGAAGGCACTCGGCGCGACGTTGCGCGACGTCGTGCAGCGCATCTTCGGAGGCTCCGCCGAGGCGCTGGTGATGAGTCTCGTCGAGACGAAACAGTTGACGCCGGAGACGCTGCGGCGGCTGCACGAATTGGTCGAGGAGGAACAGAGTGGATCGGATCGCTGAAGCTGTCGTCACGTTTGTCGTCAATGCCGCATGGCAGTCGAGCATCATCGCGCTGATCGGGATTTCAGCCGCGCGTTTGCTGCGCCGCGCTCCTGCCAGCCTTCGTTTCTGGCTCGCTGCGCTGACGATGATCGCTGCAGTGGGATCGCCGCTGATGTCGATCGTGCCTCGCCAGGAAGCGACGGTCGCAAGCGGAGTCTCGACATCGTTTGCATCAAATCCAGTCGCCTCTCGCGGAGGCGAAGAGCAGCAGTACTGCGATGGCGGGGCGCATCAATCCTCCCGTTGAAAGCCGGCGCGGAGTGGCGCAACGGCCGGCTCTCGCTCAGCATGAAAGGACCAGGCGCGCACCGCGAAACCGCCGAGGCCTGGATCAGGGCGGGACGCCCGCGCTCCCAGGCTAAATCGGCGGAAGCTCGCGCCAGTAGCCGGTTTCGCGTTCGAAGAAACTGGCGGCGCGGAAGAGTGCGCGCTCGGAAAACTGCGGACCCATGATCTGCAACGAAAGCGGCAGACGTTCGCGCGAGAATCCCGAGGGGACGGCGATGGCAGGGATGCCGACGAGATTCGCCGGCGCGGTGAAGATGTCGCTGAGATACATCGCCAGCGGATCGTCCGTTTTCGCGCCGATGGGGAATGCCGGCTCGGGAGTCGTCGGCGTCAGGAGATAGTCGAAACGTTCAAACGCGGCGTCGAAGTCGGCGCGCAACTTTGCGCGTACCGCCTGCGCCTGGCCGTAGTAAGCGTCGTAGTAGCCGGATGAAAGCGCGAACGTTCCAAGCATGATGCGGCGCTTCACTTCGTCGCCGAATCCTTCGCCGCGCGATTCGAAGTAGACCTCGCGCAGCGTCTTCGCGCGCGTGCTGCGATGTCCGTAGCGGATGCCGTCGAACCGGGACAGATTGGCGCTGGCCTCGGCGTTGGCGATGATGTAGTAGATAGCGATGGCGTAGCTGATCGTCGGAACACTGACGTCTTCGACGATCGCGCCGCCGCTCCGAAGTACTGCCAGCGCCTCATCGAAGTTCGTGCGAACCTCGCCCTCTAACTTTGCGACCGCTTCGCGCACGACACCGAAGCGAAGTCCTCGGACGCCGGCATCGAGATCGGCCGCGTAGTCATCGACTGGATGCGTTGACGCTGTCGAATCGAGCGGATCGTGGCCAGCGATCTTGCCGAGCATCTCTGCACATTCGCGAACGGTCTTCGTCACGATTCCGATCTGATCGACACTCGATCCGAAGGCAACGAGGCCGTGGCGGCTGACGCGGCCGTACGTCGGCTTGAGTCCGACCACGCCGCAAAGCGCCGCCGGCTGGCGCACCGAACCACCTGTCTCCGAGCCGAGCGCCGCGGGCACCATGCGCGCGGCCACTGCCACCGCGGAGCCACCCGAGGAACCGCCCGATACGCGGGATGGATCCCACGGATTTCGCGCCGGTCCGAATGCAGAATGCTCCGTCGACGAGCCCATGGCGAATTCGTCGAGGTTCGTTTTTCCGACGACGCTGCATCCGGAAGCGCGAAGGCGGGTGATGGCTGTGGCGTCGAATGGCGACGTGAACTTGCTGAGGATTCGCGATCCGCAAGTCGTAGGCATTCCGGTGGTGACGATGTTGTCCTTCACCGCAACCGGCATCCCGGCGCCGGCGTCGCGCGCAACGTGCAGGAATGCATTCAGTTTCGGATTGAGCGCATCGATGGCCCGGATCGAGGCATCGACCAGCTCGCGCTCGCTCGCCGCCGCACGCGCTTCGTGCCACGGCAGATGAAGCAGCTCAGTCACCGATCACCTTCGGAACGACAAAGTGGCCGTCATCGCTGAAGGCAGGCGCGTTGGACTCGGCTGAAGCGCGATCGATCGAAGGCCGCGGCACGTCGTCGCGCATCGGCGTTGCTTCTTCGGTCGTGACGGCATCGAAGCCGGTCACATCGACTTCGCGGAGCTGGTCGATGTACGAGAGGATTTTCGTCATCTCTCCCGCCATCCGTTCCAGCCCCGCGTCATCGAACTCGAGATGCGCCAGATCGGCGATCCGTTTGGCTTCGTTGCGATCGATCTTCATCGGCCGCGAAGTGTATCGCTCATCGGAGCGCCGGCGGCCCGCCGGCTGGAACGCCAGCGGCTCGCTGGCGGTTTCCGCATATCGCCGCCGAGCCGGCGGCGGTCCAGCCAGCGAGCCGCTGGCGCTACGCTTTCACCGCGTCCGCTCGACTCCTTCGGCGGTAATGGCGGTGAAGGTCTCATCGGACCGAAGACCAAGCCACGGATCTTCGCGCGGAGTCTTGAAGATCTCGTTGTAGACCGCGTCATTGAGCGCGCCGAGCCTGAGACTCTCGCCGCTATCCATGAAGAGGCGATGGATCTGCGGCCGCAATACGTATTCGTTCTGCAGCGTGTCTGAGGCTAGCGTGCGGCGGAACGATTCGATCACGCGCGCCAGCGACTCCGGCGATTCGTGCAGCGGCGCGCGTTTCTCGCGGATCAGAGCCAGGGCGTTGTCATCGATGGCGGAGAACTCGTCGTCCGGCACGATGCGCTCGGCTGCCGTTTGTACTTTGCGAACGACGGAGTTCGTTCCGAAAGAGATCTTGCCGAACATCGGCTCTTCGCCGGCCCCTTTCGAAGCGGTGAGACGCGACGCTTCCCACGCGTACGCCGGATGCGCGAGCCGCGCGCGGCGCGCCGCGGCCACAGTCTCCGGCGCGTCGTGGCGCTCTTCCGTCTCCGAGGCACTGCGGGCGCGATGCGCGTGATACATATGCAGGCGCTGCACGCGGTCACTCGCCGGCGCATGCGTCCACTGATCGTGCAGCCAGACCATCTCCCGAAGCTGAGCCAGAAACGGCTTCGGCGCATACAGCCCGGGCAGTGCATCGAGCGGCCGTCCGGTTTCATCGAGCAGATAGTGAATGCTGTTTCCGGTGATGGTGCGATGGAGGACGCGTCCATCGCCGTAGTCGATCGTCACGGTGGGCACTGGGCGTTCCGAGCTCCAGTGCAGGACGAAGTGGTCGCGCAGAAATGCAGCAATCTCGCGATTCGGATAGAGCACGGTGCGGAAGTAGCGGCTGTTCGCGCAGCTCATCTCCATGCCGAGGTCGCCGAGCAGTCGTAGAGAGAGGATCGGGCGATGCGTGGCGTGCGCGACCTCTTTCGCCTCATTGAGATCGGTGTACCAGTAGAGCCCGGAGAAGACGCAGTCGGCCTGACGGCAGACGCGATCAAGCGCAGCGCGGAAGCGCGCTTCGGAGGCGGGATCGCCAGTGACGCGTTCGTGCGCGGCGAGCATGGCATCGACGGAAGGCTGGCCGCCGTGTCGCAACGTCGTAATGGCAAGTTCGGAAACGCGAGGATCAGAGCTGACAGCACGGACCACGAGCGGATCGGGTGCGTGCATAGCAAGGGCGGTGGACAACAGGAGCATGGAAGCGGTGAGCATCAGTTTCTCCCTTTCTTCCGACTCCGCCGGCGGGTCGTTGAGAGTGAGACGTTGGGGAGGGACGCGGCGTTCCGTTTGGTTCGCTACACTATTGAACGTGACGAAACGCAGGCTCTCGAATTCCGACATCAAGGAAGTGCGACGGGACGCTCATCACGAATGGCCCGAGGAGTTCTTGCGGGTGCTCGGAGCTTGGAAAGAGCCGATCGAACGACCTCGCTCTCGTCTGATCGGCGAAATTAAGAATCCTTTCGAACGGCCGTTCTGACCCCTACGACGCCTGCTGCAGTTCCCTCACCCTATCCAGAATCTCTCGCTCCGTCGGAAACCGCCCTTCATCCTTCTTCGAGAAGATCGGCGTCCCTTCCACGCTCACCACGAAGATGCCGCCGCTGCCGCGGACGATCTGGCTATCGATGCCGAATTCGCGTTTGATCTCAGCCGCCAGACTGGAGGCTCGGGGGAGGTAGTTTCAAACGCCGCAGTAATCGATTCGGATGTGCATGGGTTACGTCGTCTTCACCAGGATGGCGGTCACGTTGTCGAGACCGCCGTGCTCGTTGGCCACGGAGATCAACTCGCGACAGGCCTTTTCGAGATCGTCGGAATTGGCGGTGACCAGCTCGAGGATCTGATCTTCGGGAACCATGCCAGTGAGACCGTCCGAACAGAGGAGATAGACATCGCCGGGCTTGCTGTCGATCTCCGAGGCATCGGGATTGACGGAGAGAGCGCCGCCGAGGGCGCGCGTGATCACGTTCCGCAGCGGATGCTTCTCCGCCTCCGCCTCGGTGAGCATTCCGGCCTGCACCTGCTCGAAGACCCAGGAGTGATCGTTGGTGATGCGCGAGATCTTGCCGTTGCGGATCATGTAGGCGCGCGAGTCGCCGACGTGCGCCACGGAGATCTTGCCGTCATCCGCCATGCAGGCCACGACCGTCGTGCCCATTCCGCGGAGCTTGGCATCCTTGCGCATCGCTTCGAGGACCTTCGTGTTGGCCATGCGCAGCGCAGCCATCAGTCGATTCGTCGTGCGCGTGTAGTGCTCGTCGTAGGCGTGCGGCCAGGTTCCGTCGTCTTCTTTGGTGTGAACGATGAACTCGGAGATCGACTCGACGGCGATGCGGGATGCGATCTCGCCCGCGGCGTGCCCGCCCATCCCGTCGGCGACGAGGAACAGCTTCGCCTCGTCGGCGACGAGGAACGAATCCTCGTTGTGCTGCCGCTGTTTCCCGACATCTGTGAGGCCGTATGCCTTCACGTCCATTCCGTCTCAGCCCTTTTTGAAAAGGGTAAACCCTCTTCCGCCTTCCTTCGCCTCGCCCCGCTGTCGCAACTCGGCCAGTGCCGTACGGATTTCAATATTGTCGCCGTCCCACTTTAACGCTTCATCGAGATATCGCTCCGCTTTTGCGGTCAGGCCGGCCCGTTTGCAGATCATCCCGGCGTCCTTAAGGTATACCGCGTTCATCGGCTCCCGCTGCACGGCGGTCTCGATGGCCTGCACCGCCTGGCGGGCGTGCGAGGGGATGCGCGCGGCCGCCTGGGCAAGGTAATGAAAGGCTTTTCCGTCGGCGGGATTGTGTTTGGCGGCCATGTCAAAGTTCTCATACGCCGTTCGGAAGTCGCCGTCTTTGTAGGCCTTGACACCTTTTGACAAATAAACGCGTCCCACCTGGGCGAAATCAGGAGCGCCGCTGGCATCGCGCCCTCCGGGAGAGGCTATCTCGGCGTCGTGCTGCTTCCTGCGGGCGGGATTGGTCAGGACGTTTACGGCCTCGGTGAGGGTCTGGAACTTCCGCTCGACGCCGGCTTTGTCAGGTCCTTTGTAGCGATCGGGATGCTGCTCCCGGGCGAGCTTTCGGAACCGTTCGCGAATCTCCGGCTCGGAGGCGGAGCGATCGACTCCGAGCACTTCGTAGTAGTTGACCTTCATTCAGGATTTCATACTTCGCTGCGTGAAAAGCTTCCGGGCCAGGGCGCGGACGGTCTCGCTCACGCCCTTATCGTCCTTCAACCCCTTCAAATCACGCAAGGTTAATCGATTGATCAAGGGCAGGACAACCCCCACAGGACACTTGGGATTGCGCGCCAGCGTAATGACGATGTTGTACTTGGAGACCCATTCGCGCTTCATCGTGATGAGGCGAAGCGCCTCTTCTTCGATGTTGCGCATCCCGGCGATCGACTCGACCTCGAGCTCGGTCATCCGAGGATTGCGCATCACCGCGCTGCAGACCAGCCGGTTGTGATCGCGGACGAGAATCATCCGCTCCGTCTTCCCGCCTTTGAAGGCCAGCTTGACCTTCTCCGAGACTCCCATGAGAAGAATCTGGGAAAAGATGGACATGCTTTTCTCGTCTTTCTTTTCCGTTTCAGTGAGCGCCGGAGGCGGAAGGTCGGCCTGCGGCTCCTCGGCAGCTTTCTCCAGCAGGTCGGCGATCGGCTCCTCGGAAAGGGTGAGCATCGGCTCGTCTTCGCCGACTTCGACTTCTACGACCTGCTGCGCGGCGATGCGCGCCTTCTTGTCGAAGAACTCCTCTCGTGTTTCGGCGACGCGCCGGCGAACGTCCGGAGTGACGTTGGGATTGGTCAGGAGCGCGTCGAGGATCTCGGGAGCGCGGAGGATGCGGGCGTGATTGATGACCACCACTTCCTGCACCGCGGCATCGGCCACCGAAGCCAGCTCGGCTACGAGCGCGTCGGGAATGGCGCGATTGCGGATGAGAGCCTCGAGGATGAACGGATCTTCGCTGGCGCGCATGAGCATTGCCAGGTGCGTGGGTGGCGAATTCTCATTCGAGGCGAAGGCGTGAACGCTGCGGGAGGGAACGTCGTTCAACGACATCCGCGCCGCTTCGGCGATCTCTCCGTCCGGCGATCGCGTCAGAAAGGCCAGCACCCCGATCAGGTCGTCCTGCGCCAGCGGGAGAAAGCCGCGGGCGATGGTCTCGACGACCTCGCGGGGAAGGACTCCGGATTCGATGCGCTCGATGATGACGTCGCCGGAGAGCTCGGCGGGAGTAGTGCTCATTGCTGGTTTTGCGGCTGACTTTGGGAGGCCGATTGGATCTTCTGCAGCGTGGCGCGATCGAGGACGACGTCGTGCAACACCTGCCCTTCGCGGCCGAGTGCGGGCACGCGCAGGTCGTTGAGCGTCAGCACGATTCCGGCTGCGTTTCCGATCGTCCGGAAGCGAAAGGTGTCCTTCGCTTCGACGGTGCGGTGATATCCGCGCCCCAGTTCGTCATTGATCACGCTCTGCCCGTCGGCATCGAGTTTCACCCACGACGAATCGGTGATCTCGATGCTCAGAACCAGTTTGGCCGGAACGTTCGCCTCGGGCGGCGCACTCGCAGTCTGGACCGGCGCAACGACCGGAGGCGGAACAGGAGCCGCGGTTCTGGCCTCAGCAGCAAGCCGCTCTTCGTTGGCTCGCGTCTCGCGCCTGTGCTTCAACGCCCAGTAGCTGACGCCGGCCAGAGCGACGACGACGATGATGAGGATGTAGACGTTGCGATCAACGCGGGCGTAGGCCGGCGGGATGCCTTTCAGCGGCTGTTTCTTGCCCGGCAGCGGCGGCGCCTGCGGAGTAGTCAGACGTTCGAGATGCGCCGACTGTTCGATGCGATCATCACCTACAGCGCCGAAGTTGTAGCGATTGACCATCTCATCGGCATTGAGCCCGAGGTAGCGCGCGTACTCGCGGACGAAACCGCGAGTGAAGACAGGTGCCGGCAGCGTCTTGTGATCGTTGCGCTCGATCGCTTCCAGAAAGCGCTTGCTGATCTTCGTCGCGTCGGCGATCTCTTTCAGCGAGATACCGCGGATCTCGCGCTCGCGGCGAAGCTCCTCGCCAAACGAGGCGAGCTCGGAGACTTGCGGCTGGGGATCCTGATCTGGCATGTGCGCCGGCCGATGAGCGCTTCATTCTAGTCAATTCGTTCCATCTCCTGTGTGAAAACGGACGGTGCGAGCCGCTCCACGCAGCGGCGAAGATACGTGGAGGTGGCAGGATGGTCGTAGACGATGCGAAGGTCGCGGCGGGTCAGAAACTGCAATTGCGATGCGGCCACGGATCGCGGCGTCGAGGGATTCATCACCAATGCTCTGCGGATCGAGTAGCGGAACGACCACTTCTGATCCGCGGCGAGAAGCTGGAGTTTCTCCGTCGACACGCTCTCCGATCCTGCCAGGAGCAGCAGATCCTCCTCGCGCAAACGTTGATTGATCAGCAGCGAGGCGAAAATCTTTGCATCGGGATCGAAGAGAAAAACTTTGATCAGCGCAGCACTGCAGCGCTTCGCCGCTGCGACTTTTTCGCCGAGGGCGAGAGAATTCAGGCGAAGGAGAAGCTGTGCGTCGATGGCCCGGCGCACCTGCGCCGGCACCTTCACGTCGACCGAGAGCCGCAACAGATCGGGCCAGTGGAGGTAGTGAACGAGCTTGACCGAGTCCGCCAGCGGGGTGCACCTGTTTTGCACGAGGCGCAAGCGAACCGACTGAAATGCGACGAGGTGCCGGGACATGGCGATGGCCTGGCAAATCCGGGAGGTGGCGTAGGGATTGTCGAGAACGGCGAGCGCTTCCTCTTCGATGAGCGAGGCCGCGTTTTCGGCGAGGTATGCAGACAGTTCTTCGCGCGAGAAGCTGCGGATGTGCTTGTAGTTCCGAGGACTGGCCATAAGCGGCAGGAAAAATTATTGTGGGGTTCCGGGGATGCCAATTATACTTGCAGCTCTTCCGTCACGGCGCGATGCGGTGATGGCCACCAGGAGAGCGTTCCGGCGCTCTGCGAGTGACCTGTGAACGATCAGACTCCGTCTTTCATCGACTCTCTGCTGATCCGCCTGGCCGGCGCTCGCGTGGCCATCCTTTTTGCGTTTCACGCCGTGGTCTTCGCGGCGGCCTACGCCTTCGCCTATCTGCTGCGATTCGAGTTCGCCATTCCGAAGGAGTTCAACGAGACGTTTCGATCGAGTCTCCCCGTCGTTCTGGGCGTGCAACTGCTCATCGGAGTGGCCTTTGGTTTCTATCGCGGCTGGTGGCGCTACGTCGGCATGGCGGACGTGGTGCGGCTCGTTTTCGGGCTGTCGATCGCCTTGGCACTGCTCCTGTCGCTCTGGTACGTCGGCGGCCTGTTCGGCATCGATCCGCGCTACCTGAAATCGCCGCGCGGCGTGCTGCTGATCGATTGGGCGTTTTCGATGCTGTCGCTGTTCGGAATCCGCGTACTGATCAGGATGGGGCGCGATCGACTGCGGCCGACCGAGATCGGAGCGATGAATCAGAAGCGCGTTCTGATCATCGGTGCGGGCGACGCCGGCGAGGCTCTGGCCCGCGAGATCGAGCACCGGCCGCAGCTCGGGATGAAAGTGGTCGGATTCGTCGACGATCATCGCGTCAAGTGGGGCTCGCAGATCCGGGGAATCAAGGTTTATGGCCCGATCTCCGAGATCCGCCAGTTGGTCGATGAAACCGACGCCACCGAGGCCTTCATCGCCATTCCCAGCGCCTCGGGGAAGCGGATCCGGGAAGTCATCGAGCAACTCTCCACCGCCGACCTGCCGTTCAAGACGATCCCCGGCCTCGATCATCTGGTCAGCGGGAAAGTGCAGGTTTCGCAGCTCCGGCCGGTCAACGTGGAAGACCTGCTTCGCCGCGAACGAATCGATCTGCCGGGCGATCCCGTCCGGGAGCTCTTCAAAGGAAAGCGTGTCCTGATCACCGGCGCCGGCGGAACGATCGGCTCGGAGCTCGTATCGCAGGTGATGCAATTCGAGCCGGAGAGCCTCGCGCTCGTCGAACGGTCGGAGTACGCGCTCTACGAAGTGCGCAAGCGTCTGTCACGCGAAGCTGGATGGGTGGCCTCGAAGATCACGTCGAATCTGGTCGACATCTGCGATTCGGAGGTCGTCGACGCGCTGCTGACCCGCGAACGGCCGCACATCGTCCTGCACTCCGCCGCCCACAAGCATGTACCGCTGGGCGAGGAAAACCCGATCGAGTATCTGCGCAACAACGCCCTGGCCACCCGCGAGCTGGCGGATCTCTGCATCAAGCACGGCGTCCGCCGCTTTGTCTTCATCTCCACGGACAAGGCGATCAATCCGACCAGTGTGATGGGGGCGACGAAACGGGCCGCTGAGATTCTGCTCCTCGATGCCATCCGCGACACGACCATGAAGATGACGATCGTTCGCTTCGGCAACGTGATCGGCTCATCGGGCAGTGTCATTCCGCTGTTCATGGAGCAGATCGCCGCCGGCGGCCCGGTAACCGTCACGCATCCGGGCGTAACGCGCTATTTCATCCGCGTGTCGGAAGCCACCTCACTCGTTCTTCAGGCAGCCACCCTCGGCGATGGAGGACGCGTCTTCATGCTCGACATGGGCGAACCGGTGAAGATCGCCGATCTGGCCCGCCATCTCATCCATCTTTCGAATCATGCCGAGGATGACATCCAGGTCGTTTTCACCGGCCTGCGCCCCGGCGAGAAACTCTTCGAAGAAATCCGGCTGGAGGGAGAGTCGATCCATCCGACGGTGCATCCGCAGATCGTCATCACCGAAGCACCGCAACCCGATCCGGCAAAGGTCCGTCACTGGCTGCATCGAGCGTTGACAAGCAACACCTGCCACGCGGACGATGCGCGCAGACTGATTCACGAACTGGTGTGTGAATATCAGATGAGCGTCACAGAGCCCGTTCCGGCGTCGGCGGCATTGAGCGCGAAGGCAGTCCTTGCCTGAGCGAAGCGGTAGCATATCCACAAAATGAAGCGGTCGAGCAGCGGGCGTAAGTCGTCGTCCCGAGTGCGCCCAACGCGTCCTGCCGAAGAGGTAGCGGGCGGGGTGCGATGGTTGACGCCGGTCATCACCGCGGGGGCGCTGCTCATTCCTCTGGCCATGTCGATCTCCGGAGAGGATGCGTTCCGGTTTCCAAAAGAGCTGGCGCTGCGCACCGAGGTGATTCTCATCATTCTCGTTTTGACCGTGGCGTGGGGGTTGGGCCGTCCGGTTCTGCCAAAACTCAATCTCCGGGCGAAATGGCTGCAACTCACTGTCCTGATCTGCGCGTGGACGATCGTCTGCCTCACCGTTTCAACAAACTACCTGGTGAGCGTGCCCTCGACGATACGGGTATTGGAGTACGCGCTGCTGTTCGTAGTTACAGTGCTTGTCCTGCATTCGCGGCCGTCGTGGTTCGCAGGAATGATCGTGCCGCCGGCGATTCTCAACGGCATCATTTACATCCTCCAGGAGCTCGAGATCTGGAGCCCGTTCGATACCAGCACCGCGATCGAGAAGCACATCGGAAGGACGGCGCTCATCGGCAATCCGAACGATGTCGGCGGCTACTTCATCGTCCCTGCGCTCGTAGCGACGGCATTGGCGCTTTCGGGCAGGCGGTTTCGCCTGGCCTGGGCCGGCGCGGCCGCCTTCATCTTCCTGGCCACCTACATGACACACACCGTGGCGGCCATCGGCGCGCTGGCCGTGGCCTTGTTCGTGATGTTCGCGGTATGGCTGCGATCGTGGCCGAAGATCCTGATTTCGTGTCTCGTGGTGGTCGTCATCGCAGCCATACCATTCGCGACCTACAAGCCGCTTCGCGCGCGGGCGTGGCTGATGCGCAATGCGATCCGGCAGGGTGACTTCGAAACGTTCTCCGCCGGCCGTACGCTCCCTTTCCTGACCGCGATCGAGATGATCCGCGACCGGCCCATCATGGGAGTCGGGCCGGGAGCCTTCGCGTATAACTTTTTCGACTACAAGCTGCGCATCCAGTCCCGGGATCGAAAGCTGTTCGAACATACGGCGGAGGTGAACTACGGGGAGGTTCACAACGATCATCTGCAGGTGACCGCGGAGATCGGACTGCCTGGCTACGCGATGTTCCTGGCGGCGCTCGCGCTTCTGGCGTCCGCGACGTGGCGGCGGAGAAGTGCGCCGGCTGAGGAAAGCGGGGACCAGAACCGCGAGGAATTTGTCCGCCTGCTGGCCCTGCCGCTGGTCGTGTCGATGGTCATCCTCGCCCTCGCGCAGTTTCCGCTCGAACTGGTGGCACCGACACATGTGTACCTCTGGGCTGCTGCAGCGATCGTTGCGTGGAGGACGGCATGACGACCACCGTCCGCCGGCTGACGGCTACCGCGATGGTCGCGGCCTGCGTGTATGCCTTCTACATCTTCTGCATGCTGCCGTACCGCTGCAACCGGATCAAGAACGCCTACATCCTGCCGACGGAGTACGCGTTCAACCACGCCGGCACTCCGGACGGAAGTCTCCAGGCACGGCGGAATCTCACCGCACTGCTCCCATGCATGCGTCCCGCCTGCCGCAACGTCGCGCTGGACATGATTGCGGCGGGGAACTACAGAGTCCTGGGCCGGTACGACGAGGCGATCCGTCTGTACCAACACGCGCTGAACCTGGACCGCCGCCCGGAGCTCTACGCCAATCTCGCGGCCGTGGAAGCCGCCGCCGGCGACCGGGTTGCCGCCCGCAAAGACCTGCTGCGGGCCGCGTTGTTCAGTCCCTGGGCAGTCCGTTCGATCGAGGATGGCGGGCTGCGACAGGAAGTTATTCAGCAGTTAATCACTCTCCGGCCCGAGAACGCTGATTACATCCGTTACGTCGACACCGCGCAGGTACCATAAGTCCCGAAACCGGCTGAAATTGGTATCTCTGTTTTCATGTGACTGGGATCACGGCTCCGCCGGGAAGTCGCGTATACTTTCCCACCATCATTCTGTCAACGAGCCCCGGTAAGAGAACAAACGAGGAGGAGTCCACGATGAAGAAAGTCTCTCTCATATTCATTTTGACGATGGCCATCGCCGCCTTTGCGAACGCTCAGGCGACTCGCACATGGGTTTCCGGTGTGGGTGACGATGTCAACCCATGCAGCCGCACGGCGCCCTGCAAGACGTTCGCAGGAGCGATCTCAAAGACAGCTACGGGCGGCATTATCAACTGCCTCGATCCAGGTGGGTTCGGCGCGGTCACGATCACCAAGGCCATCACGCTTGACTGTACCGGAACGCTCGGCAGCGTTCTTTCGTCGGGTGTTCAGGGCATCATCATCAACGCCCCGACCACTGCCAACGTCGTCCTTCGCGACCTCGACATCAACGGTGCCGGTACCACGCTCGGAACGAACGGCGTGAACGTCCTTCAGGCGGGAACGGTCCATCTGTTCAACGTCCACATTGCCAACTACAGCGGTCAGGGCGTCGAGACGACGAATTCGTCGAATCAGATCTCGGTTTTCCTCGACCACTGCCAGATCCTGAACATCAGCGGCGCTGGCGTCCTCGCCGCATCGACCGGCACCGGTACGACGCTGCTGACGGTCGCCAACTCGTTCATCAGCAACAACTCAAAAGGTATCGACGTCGAGTCGGCCAACAGCAGCGCGCAGGTCTCGAACACGGTCCTTTCGAAGAACAGCAGCGACGGATTCAAGGTCGGACCCGGTACGTCGGGCGGCGCGCTGGAGTCGTGCAACATCTCGTTCAACGGAAACGGCGTGAACGTGCTTACCGCCGGCGGAACGGTTCGTCTGGCTCGCAACACGATCCACGCGAACTTCACGAACGGCATCTCCGGTGCTGGATCGACGCAGTGCTTCGGCAGCAACGTCATCACGGGCAACATCGGCAACAACAACTGCAGCAACCCGAATCAGGCACAGCAGTAGTCAGTCAATCGTTTCGAAGCGAAGAGGCGAGCGCTCGCGCGCGCTCGCCTCTTTTTTTGTCTTCGTCTTACCGGAACAGCGCCACGATCGTGCGGACGACGATCCGCAGATCGGAAAACAACGTCCGGCGGTCGAGGTACTCGAGATCGATGCGAAGCTTCGCCGGCATGATCCTCTCGATGTAGAGGCGTTCCCAGTCGGCCCCGACGAGCTGCTCCTCCTCAGAACGATAGAGAAGCGAGGCCGGGCTGGTAATTCCGGGGCGCACCGACAGGATGCGGCGCTGCTCCGCGTCGTACATGGCGGCATAGCGCGGCGCTTCCGGCCGCGGTCCGACCACGCTCATGTCCCCCGCCAGGACATTGATCAGTTGCGGCAGCTCATCGAGCTTCGTCCTCCGAAGGAAACGTCCGACAGCGGTAACGCGCGGATCGCCGGCGCGCGTGATGGCCGGACCGCTCTCCGCCACGCGCATGCTGCGAAACTTGTAGAGGGCGAATGGTTTTCCGCCGCGCCCGATGCGCTCGCCGCGATGAAACACCGGGCCCGCCGAGGAGAGCTTCACCGCGACGGCGAGAATTGCGAAGAGAGGCGACAGGAGAACGAGGCCGCTCGTCGATGCGACGACATCGAGCAGACGCCTCATCGCCGGTTTGCAGCGACGACGTCCACCACGGCGCCGATGACGGAGTCAACCTCATCGTCCGACATCGTCGAATAGACCGGAAGCGAGATCTCGCGCATGTACTCGCGGTAGGCGACGGGAAAGTTCTCGGGCACGTAGCCGTACTCCTCGCGATAGTAGGGATGGATGTGGAGCGGGATGAAGTGCACGCTCACGCCGATGTTGCGCTGGCGTAGTTGCTCCACGAATGCGGCGCGGTCAATGGAGAGCCGATCGAGGTGCAACCGCAGCATGTACAGGTGCCAGGAGTGCGTCGAGTACGCCGGCACGGTCGGCACCTGCAGCTCGTCCATTTCGGCGAACGCCTCGTTGTAACGCACCGCGATCTCCTGGCGGCGCCGGTACATCCGATCGGCCTTGCGGAGCTGCGCCAGACCGAGGGCCGCGGAGATGTCCGTCATGTTGTACTTGAATCCCGGCGCGATGATCTCGTAGTACCACGATCCCTCGGCGGTGTAGCGTTTCCAGGCGTCCTTGCTGATCCCGTGGAGGGACATGATGCGGCAGCGTTCCGCCAGCGCCTCGTCGTTCGTCGTGATCATCCCTCCCTCTCCGGTCGTGATCGTCTTCGTTGCATAAAACGAAAAACAGGTGAGGTCGCCGATGCCGCCGACCAGGCGGCCTTTGTAGCGTGTCGGGAACGAATGCGCGGCGTCTTCGACGACGGCCAGCCGATGACGGCGCGCGACGTCGAGGATGGGGTCGAGGTCGGAAGCCACGCCGGCGATGTGCACGGGGATGATGGCCTTCGTTTTTGCGGTAACGGCCGGCTCGATGAGATCGGGATTGATGTTCAGAGTCTCGGCATCAACGTCGACGAGCACCGGCCGCGCGTCGAAGTAGCGAATCACTTCCGCCGATGCGGCAAATGTGTACGGCGTGGTGATGACTTCGTCGCCCGCGCGCACACCGGCCGCTTCCAGCGACAGGTGCAGAGCGGCGGTACAGGAGTTCAGGGCGATGGCATGCTTCGCACCGACCGCGTCGGCAAACTGCCGCTCGAACTCTTTCGTTTTCGGTCCGGTGGTTACCCATCCCGAGCGGAGCGCCTCCGTAACCTCGCGGATCTCGTCGTCGTCGATGTCGGGTCGTGCGAATGGAATGAACTGCGTCATCTTGTCTCAACCAGCGAGTGCCACAACTCGGAAAGGCGCATCAGCCGGAATCCATTCTGTCGCAGCCGGACATACGACGAGAAGTCGGGATGCGATCGATACGATGGTGATTCCACCGGTTGCGGCATCCCGGCATCGCCGGCAAGCGCGCGACGTGCGGCTTCAACGAGGACCGACGACCCGGCCATGGCCAGACGACGAAACAGACCGAAGGCGCTCTCACCTGGCGCGATGCTCATCTTCGCTTGCGCAAGAATGTTGCCCTCGTCGAAGTTTGCGGTCATGTAGTGCACGGTGGTTCCTGTCTCTCGCTCATTGTCGGCCAGAACCCAATAGTACGGTGCCAGCCCTCGGTATCGAGGCAGCAGCGACGAGTGGATATTGATTGCGCCGCAGCTCGGTGCCGACAGAATGCGCTCGCCGATGCGTTGAGGACAACTGACCGACACAACCAGTTCGGGACTCCCGTCCAGGACCGACTGCACGGCTTCATCCGATCGGATGGTGGTAAACGAGGAGATCGGAACGCCGTACTCCTTTGCCAGTGCGCTCACATCGAGCACCGCCCTCAAACGCAGCCGCTGCGCCGCTGCGACCCCAATCATCTGCACGACTTTGTACGCGATGTACGGCAGCGCCGTCTTGCGAATCAGCCACTGCAGCGCCGACAGGCCGGTCCGTCCCTTGTAGTCGCCGGTAATCAGGACCACGCGGCTGATGCGCCCGCGGAATTCTTCGAATAGCCCGGTCAGGATCAGGCGAGCGAAGTAGTTGCCATTCGTGATGATGACGATTGGTTGCGCGTTCATTCGATTTGCGACCGTGCACAGTTCTCAATGATGTCGATCAGGCGCGGCAGACAGACCTCAGTCGTCACGTTCACCATCGCCCACGTTCGTCCGGCCCTTCCCATCCGTTCGCGCTCGTCACGCGGCAGCCGCTTTGTGGCCCGGATCGCCGCGGCCAACGCGACGGGGTCGTCCGGCTCGACCACCACACCCGCGCCGCTGGTCTGAATGGCAGCCGCGGTGTCGGACTCCGGCAGAGCTGTGGCCAGTATCGGCCTGCCCGAGAGCAGATAGTTGATCAACTTCGACGGCACCGACGCCGACGACTGCGCGGCGTGCGTCGGAAGAACGAGCGCGTCGGCAGCGTGCAGCACGTCCATCGTCCCGAACCACGCATTCTGAAAGTGGATGCGCCGCGGCGCAATCTCCGTGGCCAGCCGGCGGCAGTCTTCGAGTGATGCTCCGTCGCCGGCGACGAGCAGATGAATGTCGGGATCGTCGTCCAGATGACGAAACGTCTCGATGACCGTTTCCACCGACGCGGCAACACCGACGTTGCCGCCGTAAGTCAGCAGAAAGGCATCGCGTGGAATGCCGTTTCGGTCGCGACATGCTTCGACAGCGCCTGCCATTTCTTCCGTGCCTTCTGAGGAAAGCCAGTTCGGCACCACGTGAATCCTCGATGCATCAACGCCGCGAGTACGGAGATAGTGTTCGGCAAAGCGGCGCGAGATGACGACGACCGCCCTGGCGTTGCGTGCGATCCATGGATCGATCGCCAGAAGTACGCGGGCAGCGAGGCCGCTACCGGAGCGGCGCTGCGAGCGGAGCGACTCCGGATAGATGTCCTGCACCGACAATACGAAAGGGATTCTGCGCAGCCGTGCCACGATGGCGATCATGCCCGCCGCGAAAATGGGCCAGGTGTTCGCGTAGATCGCCGCGGGCTTACGACGGAAGAGCAGCGCCAGCATCGACATCATGCCGAACGACACATTCTCCACGAGCCGGCTGAGCATCGACGAGCGACGTGAGAAAAACGAAGCGCAACGGACGATGCGAAAACCCTCGCGCGCGAATTCGCGCCGGAACGGGACGCGACGGTGACCGGCGTAGAGTCTGCCGGCGGGACGGTTCGGAAACGGAGCGATGACGGTGACCTGGTGCCCGCGTGCGGCCAGCGCGCGCGCGACGTCGAAGCTCGTCCGGCTCGACACTACGGGCTCCGGCGGGAAGACGCAGCTCACGACGACGATCCTCACGCCACCACTTTCGAGTAGAGATCGATGAGGCGGTCCGTGATCACGTCCCACGAATAGTGCTCGGCTGCGAGCCGCCGCCCCGCCTCCCCCATCGCACGCAAGCGCGCGCGGTCAGCGAGGAGATCGCGCATCACCGCCGCCATCGCGTTGGGCTCGCGATCGACGATGACACCCGCCCCCGCTCTCTCCACTTCCGGGAAGCTGCAGGCCGGCGACAGCATGACCGCCGTCGAGCTGGCCAGCGCCTCGAGCGTGGCGATCGAAAATCCTTCCGCGACCGACGGGAGACAGAAAAGATCGGCGCGCGCCAGAATGTCCGCCTTCTCGTCACCGACGACCATGCCGGGGAAGAGCACGCGGTCGCTCGACTGCAGCTTCTGGCCCCATTCGTTGGGGCCAGCGACCATCAGTACCGCGTCGGGGAATTGGTCGCGCACGCGCGCGAACGCATCGAGCAGCTTGTCGACGCCCTTGATCGGATGGAGCCGGCCGAGGAAAAGGATCATCCGCGCATCGGGAGCGATCCCGAAACGCGCGTGGACACGCTCGGCGGCACCAGGCCTGAGAGTCGGCAGCTCGACGCCGTTCGGAATCATTGCGATCGGCGTGGCGACGCCGAGGGCACGGAACGACGCGTGCTCCGCCTCGGTCAATGCCACAAGCGCCGCCGCGCGCTTCATGATCGGCTTCTCCACCGCAGCGATGTACAGCCGCTTCTTCAGGCCACGAAACTGCAGGCGCTCTTCGGCGAAGCAGCCTTGCTGGCTGTAGACGACGGGCTTGCCATGGCGGAACGCCGCGTGCGCGGCGGCGTAGGACGGATAGACAAATGGACCCTGCGTGTGCACGACGTCGACGTCACGCACCAGGCGGTCGAGCGCGTCGCGCATCTCCGGCGAATACATGAACCCGATCGAACGCGACAGGTACGGCACGAACGGCAGCAGCTTCTTCAGCGGCTCCTGCCGCCGGAAATACCAGACCTCCACACCGTCGACGTTCACCGGCACGCCGATGGGTACGTCCAAGTCCTGATCGTTGTTCGCATTCGTCGACACCGCCACCACTTCGTGACCCTTGCGAACGAGCGTCTCCGCAGCAGCGGACATGAGAACGATCGGACCGCCTAGGCGATAGGCGGGTTTGTAGCCGGTTCCGACATAGAGAATCCTCATACCCTGACCGCCTTGTCCCGTCCGCGCCCGGAGGCGGCGAGGGCGATGGCCCGGCGGTATACCTCTTCGTAGCGACTGGCCGTTGCTTCCAGCGATGGCAACCCCAACCTCCTTCGAGCGTACACGGCACGTTCTTCTGCCGTGACGCGGTCCTCGAGCGTCCTCACCACCGCCGCGGCGATGGCCTGTTCGTCGTCGCCGGCCACGAACGACGCGGATTGCTCGTCGAGAATGGAACGATAGGCCGGAATGTCGGAGACGATGACGGGCACACCAGCCACGACGGCCTCCAGCACCGCGTTCGGATGACCTTCCGATCGGGAGACGGCGACGACCGCGCTGGCGCGCTTCAGCCACGATGTCACGTTGTTCACGAAGCCGGCGAAGATGAAGCGCTCGCGCAATCCCGTTGCCTCTGCCTGCGCCATCAGATCCGGAAGCAGCGGACCATCGCCGCAGAAGGCCAATCGTGCGCGGGGGCGCAGACGAGCGACGTGCTCGAACGCGTGAATAAGCGAATGCAAATTTTTTTCCGGAGCAAGACGTCCGACGTGCACGACGAGCTCGTCGCCGACCAAGACGCGCTCATCATCCAGGGGGGCCGCCGCATCGATCTCCGCCAGCGGCACGTAATTGGGCACGATTTCCAGGCGCCCCGCATCGATCCCCTGTCCGATCCAGTATTCCGCGCCCCCCTCCGAATTCGGCACGATCAGGCCGGCGTGTCTGGCGACGGCGACGCGTAACCGATTCAGCATGGTCGGCGGATAGAGAAGCCCGGCACACCGTTCGCTGATCACCCACGGAACACGCAGCACGCGCGCCGTGACGCCGCCGACGATGTCCATGTGAGGCAGCCACGTCTGGAGGACGTCGGGCCGAAGGCGCCGCACCAGCGAGATCGATTGCGCAAACACCAGCGGCTTGAACTTGCGCGACGCGGCAAGGTGATGAAGCGTGCAATCCCGTTTGGCCAGCCGGTCCTGGTTCACGCCCGGAACCACGAACGCTACGTGAACGTCGTGGCCGCGGGCACTCAGCTCGGGAGCGATGTATGTGAGCTGCCGCTCTGCCCCACCGCCGGTCATGCTGAGAATCATGTGAAGGATCCTCATGTGCGTACCAGCACCGGCTGCTCGAGATTTCTGCGCCGCACGCGAGCCAGAAGCCGCTCCAGGAACTTCGCGGCAAGTAGAAACGGGACGAAGTGATAGAGGAGGAAATAGACGAAATAGAACGTCCAGCCGCGCATCGTGTAATACGCCCAGATGCTCACGAAGAGGCTGAAGAGCGTGGGCCAGAAGCGGCCCGCTCGCCGCGCGTACCAACGCTGCAGTGCCGCCAGAACGGCGGCCAGAACGATGCCGCGCAACACGAGCTCGATCCAGTCCAGGCCGAGAGCCGCCTGCGCCATCACACCAAACATATAGCCGATGCCCTGTCCAGTCTGGCCGATCAAATCGATGTACCACGTCGACGGATCGATTTTCTCGAACGGCAGAAACTGACTGGGAATGGGGAAATAAAATTCGCTCACATAGAGCTGCCACGGAACCGACCGAAGCTCGCCTGATTCCTTTTTCTTGTGAAGGTCAAAGGCGGTGCCGAAGAGTCCCTGAAATTCATTGCTATCCGTCAGGACGCGCTGTGCGCGCTCTTCCATCGCGTCGCGCGACTGCACCACCCGGATGGCACCGAGAACCATGAAGCCGGCCAGCAAGAGAAGGCCGGCCGCGATGAGAACTCGAAAACGAACTGGCTTCACCAGCCGGTGATAGAGAACGCCGGCACTGATGAGCAACAGCACGACCCGGCCGCGCGACCCGAGCGTGATGACGGTGGAAAGGATCTCATAAGAAAGCCAGAGGACGAGCGTGTAGCGGCACCATCGCTTTCGCCAGCGCGCCATGAGGAGAATCATCACGCCGAGCTCGGCGACGAACAGCGCTCCCAGAATGTTGTGAGCGATCTGCAGGATGAAATACGGCGTCACTTTGGACAGCGAGCGAGCCACCGATGCAGCGACGTCCGAGTAATTGAAATCATCAGGGTCGTAGTCATAAGAAATCTTCAGAGCGATCTTGCACGCATAGAGAGCTGCGAACGTGACGAGGATCGCCGCCTGACTGGCCTGCCTGGGCATCGTGAAAGCAGTGGTGGCTACTTTGGCGCGCCCGCGCACGACGAGATAGGTCAGCGCGAATGCCGCGGCATAGACCGCGTACCGCCACCCAAACGAACCGAGCTCCGCGGGTATGAAGGGGTAGGCTCGCAATCGACCATCGCAATACGGGTCCCACTCGCCGTGCATCATGAGAAAGCTGGCCATGGGCATCATTCCGTAGACCGTAATGGCGAGCATGCACAAGGTTCCGGGCTCGAATACGGGCGGCGATCCGTCGCGTGCCCAGAGCGTCATCATGTAGACGGTGGCCGTCAGTGCGATGCACAACATCGGAGCGGCAAGCAGCCGGTCGTCGGGCGCCAGAAACAACAACGCCACGCAGCTCGCCACGAGCTGGACGACACACGCTGCGACCGCGGCAACACTCCGCCGCGTCAACGGAGATGTAGTCCTCACAGTGAGGGCTGGTATTCGCGCCTCCACAATTCGAAAATGGTCAGAGAGAAGAGACGGTGAGTATGGACCAGCCCCATTTCCTGCGCGGAGATCAGCGATCGGACGGCCTGCCTGTCGAAAAACGAGCCCTCCGACTGCAGCAGAACATCCCGCATGTACGTTCCCCAATCGCCTCGAAACCACTCGCCAAGTGGGATTGAAAAGCCTTGTTTGCGTGTGATGTCCAGCTCAGGGGGCAGGAGTTTCGCGGCCAGCTTGCGCAAGAGAACTTTTCGCTGCCCGTGCCAGGAGCGCATCGAATCGGGGACACGGCCATAGGCGAACTCGATGATGCGCGGATCGAGCAGCGGCGCGCGCACTTCCAGCGACGTCAGCATGCTGGCGCGATCGACTTTCACCAGGATGTCGTCGACCAGATAGCTGCGAAAATCCATGGCCATCGCCCGCTGCACCGCTGTGCGTCCGATGCTCAGCGTCGCCTTCTGTAGTTCCGCCGAGTCGTCGGCCGGCAGACCGGAGGACGCCAGCAGTCGTTGCCTGGCCTGCACGTCGAAATAGAGATTCGCGTGGGCGATGCTCCAATCGATGTCGCGTCCCGAGCTGGCCAGGTAGTTCCGTCCGCGGACGCCGGCCGGCAAGGCGCGGCCGAAGGCACTCACAACCCGGCGCAGCGGGGACGGAATCATCCGCCGCACGAGATCCTGCCGGCGCACCCACTCGTAATGCGTGTAACCGCCGAACAACTCGTCGCCGCCATCGCCGCCGAGGGCCACCGTGGCGTCGTTGCGGATGAGGCGCGAGACGAGAAATGTCGGCACCATCGACGAATCGGCCATCGGCTCGTCGTACTGGCGCGCCAGATCCGGTAGCAAGTCCACCGTCGCCGCCTCGGCCGCCATCTCGACGTGATCCGTGCCGAAGTGCTTCGCCACCATCCGCGCGAACGGCGACTCATCGGCGACGCCGTGCCCAGGGAACGAGATGTTGAACGTACGAACCGGTTTCGACGAAACGCGCGCCGCCATGGCGGTGACAAGACTCGAATCGAGGCCGCCGCTGAGCATGATTCCCACCGGAACGTCGGCGATGAGACGCATCCGCACGGAGTCGAGCAGCAGCCGCTCCAACTCTTCGAGCAACTCCTCCTCAGCAGCCGGTTGTCCGTTCACTGGCGGCGGCAACGTCCAATACGGCCACACCTTGATCGTGTCGCCGTCGAGGTCATACGTCATCGCGCAGCCCTGCGACAACTTGCGCACGCCCTTGAAGATGCACGAGTCGCCGGGGATGTAGCCGAAGGCGAGGTACTGATTGAGCGCGAAGGGATCGATGGCACGGTCGAACTCAGGATCCTTCATCAGCGCTTTCAGCTCGGAGCCGAAGGTGAAGGTGCCGCGGGCGTGGCGATAGAACAACGGTTTCTCGCCGGCACGGTCGCGCGCCAGGAAGAGACGCCGGCGGTCGAGATCGTAGAGCGCGAAGGCGAACATACCGTTCAGCTTCTTCACTGCGTCGAGACCCCATTCGCGGTAGGCCTCCAGGATCACTTCCGTATCCGTCGCCGTGTGGAACGCGTGGCCGAGGCGCGCCAGCTCTTCACGCAGCTCGAGGTAGTTGTAGATCTCGCCGTTGAAGGAGATCCACAATTTGCCGGACGCGTCCTTCATCGGCTGGTGGCCGGCCGATGAGAGATCGATGATGGCCAGACGGCGGTGGCCGAGGCCGACGCGTCCGTCGGACGAGCTCCAGACGCCCTGGTCATCGGGGCCGCGGTGACGAAGCGTCTGTGCCATCGAGCCGATCAGCTCCATGTCGACTGCTCCCGCCGATCGCGCCATTCCGCAAATGCCGCACATTACGCTCGTTGCTCCTGACCGCGACCATTCCACCAGCGCCAGACGGTCCAGGCGCGCGATCCGAGCAGCATGACCGCCGCGTACTTCGGAAGGTGCCGCAGTGCCGTTCGCGGATCCGCGCCGAGCATGCGGGCGAAGACAGGCAGCGACGCAAGCCGCGAGTGCATGGTCATCCGGAACAGCGCGCGCGCCAGCAATAGCACTTTCCCGTGCCGCACGTCGAGATTGCTCGCCGCTTCGGGATGAAGCGTGATGAACCGCTGCTCGATCGCCTCGATCGCTTCGAGATATCGCCGGAGCGTCTTCGCGTCGACAGGCAGGCCATCGACGAACAGCGCGGTCATCAGACTTGCCCATTCAGCCACGTCGCCGGCGTCGAGATAACGCTTCATGAGCGTGGTCAGGAAACTCGTGAGCCGAGGTACGAAGTCAGCGCGATACGGCCTGGATGTGTCGTAGGTAATCGACGTCGGGTCGTATCGCTGCGAGACAAGCACATCGCACAGGTTGACCATGCGATGGCCGACCGCCACACGCGCCCACAGCTCCGCATCTTCGGACGGCGCCCAGTCGAACGCGGGGTTGTATCTTCCCAGCTCGTCGATGACCGACTTCCGAAACATCACCGCGGAGTGAATGAAGGGCGAGTCGAACAGGAAATACCACTGCACTCCAAGCTCGGTGACGGGCCTCGTCAGAGCAGCCCGTCGGAGGAGGCGGCCCCGCGTATCGATCACTTCGTATTGCCCTCCCACGAGCGCGATCTCCGGGTGCTCGCGCATGAAGCGCATCTGCTTCTCGAGACGATCGGGCCGAGCGATGTCGTTCGCATCCAGACGTGCCACGAGCGCGCCGTGCGCCGCCTCCAGGCCGCGATTGAGGGATCGCGCCAGGCGGAGGTTCTCAGGATTCTCCAGCAAGCGGATGCGCGGATCGCGATAGCCGGCCACGATGTCGCGCGAGCCATCCGTCGACGCATCATTGACGATCACGAACTCGAAGTCGCCATACGTCTGGCTGAGAATCGAGTCGATGGCCGCAGCGATGAACGGGGCATCGTTGTGAAACGCCATGAGCACCGAGAGGCGAGGCTCGTGTCGAGAACTCATCGTTGGGCAAGCAGGGCGAGCAGGCCGCGCCAGCTACACAACCAGGCGCACTGGTCTCTCGCGATCATTGCAAACTCAATAGAATCAGCTTCTTCTCCTCGGCGCGGATCATTTCCTCGACGATCGACGGCAGCGAGTGCGTGATCGACCACGACGGAAAGTGCAGCTTCAGTTTGTTCAGATTCGAGATGTAGCAGATGTGATCGCCGATGCGGTTCTGCTCATCGTAGGTCCAGTTCACGCGGTAGCCGCCGATGGCCTCGATGAGGTCGAAGCACTCGATCACTGACGCGGCGTTCGTCCGGCCGCCGCCGAGGTTGTAGACCTCGCCGGGACGCGGATTGGCGGCGAAAGCCTCGAACGCGGCGATGACGTCGGCGCTGTGAATCTGGTCGCGCACCTGCTTCGCTTTGTAGCCAAAGACGGTGTACGGCTTCCCGGTCACGGCGACATGTACGAGATACGAGAGAAACCCGTGCAGCTCCACACCGGAATGCGATGGCCCGGTCAGGCAGCCACCTCGGAAGATCCCTACGTTCATCCCGAAGTACTTGCCGTACTCCTGGGCCACGATGTCGCCGGCAGTTTTCGATGCGCCGAACAATGAGTGGAGGCAGCGGTCGATGCGGCACTCCTCGGTGATCCCGTCGTAGTGCTCCGGCTGGGCATAGTCCCAGCGCGTTTCGAGCTCGACGAGCGGCAGCTCGTTCGGTGCGTCGCCGTAGACCTTGTTCGTGCTCATGTGGATGAACACCGACTCGCGGGCGTACTGCCTGGTGCACTCGAGCAGATTGATCGTCCCGACTGCGTTCACGTCGAAGTCGTCAAATGGAATGTCGCGGGCCTTGTCGTGAGACGGCTGCGCCGCGCAGTGAACGATCATGCCGGGCGGTGTCTGCCTGAAGTAGTCCGCCAGGGCCTGGCGATCGCGAATGTCGATGTTGTGCGGCGTGAAATGCTCCGTTTCCCGCACCAGCCGCTCCAGGTTCCAGGTCGTATCGCCCTGCGGCCCGAAGAACTCGCGCCGCATGTTGTTGTCGATACCGTCGACGACGTGACCGGCGGCATCGAAATGCTGCACCGCCTCCGATCCGATCAATCCACTGCTGCCCGTGACCAGCACTCGCATGAATCAGCCCACACCTTTCGTCGAAGACCGATGTCTTCGAACATCTTTTGAAACCGATGAGTCCACATGTGCTCCGCACGCGTCCGATCGTGATACGCCCTGGCGATGCGCGCGCGCTCACTCTCATGCTCCAGGTAGTACCGGACTTTTTCGACGCAGTCGTCGAGATCGTCGAAGGGCACGAATTCCTTGCCCGGCTCGTAGAACTCGTCGAGGCACGGGCTCGGGCGGCAGACCATCAGCGTTCCGGAAAGACCCTGCTCGAACGTGCGGCTCTTGATCTGAAGGATGTTCGCGCTGACGCTCGACTCCATCGG
>Ga0307511_10000762_pt1 | contig 34343 bp, 34 predicted proteins | sample 13_EM_MG_FD_200266 | JGI IMG/M metagenome (GOLD analysis project Ga0307511, IMG submission 200266) | Populus trichocarpa ectomycorrhiza microbial communities from riparian zone in the Pacific Northwest, United States - 13_EM | ecosystem: Host-associated > Plants > Roots > Unclassified | place... | reverse complement strand
TGAGGCGGAAGCCCAGCACCTGCTCGGCGTGCTCGAGCCGCGGGGCGATGGTGCTGTGGTGGCGGTGCACCAGCGCGGCGGCCTGGCGGAGCGAGTTGGTCACGGTCACGGCCTGCAGGAGCTCCAGTTCGTGGGCCAGGTCGTCCAAGGCGATCACGTCGGGCGCCTGGGCGATCTCGGCGGGTGGGAGGTCGGCCAGCAGGGAGGCCGATCCCAGGTCTTCGGCGTGCACTACCGGGGTCATGGCGGTGGCGAAGCGCACGGCGGTGCGCGCGGCCCGCCAGGCGGTCGGGGCCTCGACGGCCGGGACGCGGGCGCTGACGCCGACGAAACCTTGCTGGGGCGGGATTTCCGAGCTGGTCACGAGCACGGGGCGGGCGTCGCGGACGGCGAGCACCCGGAGCCGGGTGGTGGGCGTCAGGCCCAGCAGCTGCAAGGCCCGCAGGCGTTCCGGCTCACCGGCGCTGTCGCTGATCGCCAGCTCCACCAGGGCGGGATCGCCCAGGGCAGGCGGCGGGACGCGGCTGTGGTCCAGCAGCACGGCGGCGGTGATGGCCAGACGTTCCAGCAGGATCTGGTCCAGCGGCAAGGGCTTTCCGTCGCGGGCGAGCCACACGACCGTGCCGTCCTCCAGGACGGAGGTCACCGCCCCGGCGGGCACGTCGCCGCCCACACCCACCGGGCACTCGGCCAGCTGGCCGGCCTGGCGGACCACCTGGTCCAGGGTGGCGCGCCGGGCGATCAGCCGGTCGAAGAAGCCGATCACGCGCACCGCGTCCTCGGCGTCGGCGTCCAGTGCCGACAACCGCAGCAGCAGACCTTCCATGCCTTCGACAGTACCCCGCCACATGGCGGGTGGCCGGGCCCGAACCGCCAACACGTGGCGGTGGCACCACGCCGGCCGTTGGCCGAAGCTGGTCACCATGACGTACGCGCTGGACCCCGAACTCGCCGCCTGGCCGGACATGGTCCCCAACTTCGAGGCCGACCTGGCCGCCCGCCGCGCTCAGTTCAAGGACCTGATAAACAGGGCGGGCCCTGCCTACAAGCCCACGCGGGAGCTCACCGTCGAGAACGCCATGGCCGGGGACGTCCCGGTCCGGGTCTATGCCCCGGTCGAGCGGGACGGCCTGCGGCCCGGGCTGCTGTACATCCACGGCGGCGGCTTCGTCATCGGCAGCGCCGAGGATTTCGACGCGGGTGTCATGGAGTACGCGGACCTGCTCAGCATCGTCGTGGTGTCGGTCGACTACCGGCTCGCGCCCGAGCACCCCTATCCGGCGCCGATGGAGGACTGCTACACCGCGCTGACCTGGTTGACCGACAACGCGTCCGAGCTGGGGGTCGACCCGGACCGTATCGGCGTGGCCGGCGTGAGCGCGGGCGGCGGACTGGCCGCCGGTCTCGCGCTGCTGGCCCGGGACCGGGGCGGCCCGGCGCTGTGCTTCCAGTACCTCGGCGTGCCGGAGATCGACGACCGTCTGGAAACGCCGTCGATGACGGACTATGTGGACACTCCGATGTGGAACCGGCCGGCGGCGATCTCCAGCTGGGACTCCTATCTCGGCGAGGGTGTGCGCGGCACGGCGGACGTCCCGATCTACGCCGCGCCGGCGCGGGCCACCGACCTCAGCGGGCTGCCGCCCGCGGTGGTGACGGCCTGCCAGTACGATCCGTTGCGGGACGAGGACATCGCCTACGCCCAGCGCCTGATGCACGCCGGTGTGCTCACCGAGCTCCGGCACTACGCGGGCACGTTCCACGGCTCGTCGTTGGTGCGCGACGCGGCCGTGAGCAAGCGACAGGCGGCCGACACGATCGAGGATCTCCGTCGCGGCCTGCGGGCCTAAGTGGGGAGCGCGTAGGAGAAGCGGCGAATCCGGGAGATCCACGCCTGCGGCGACGAGACGTCGTCGATGGCCATCTGGCCGGACATCTGGGCCAGCCCGTCGTGCAGGTGTCGCCACCGGGGCGCGGCCTCGTCGGGAATCGCTCCGTCGAGGCCGTTGCGCCAAGTGTCGTTCTCCTTGCGTGGAGCCAGATCCGCCACGAATGCCGCCCAACTGGTGTCGGCTGGGCGGCGCACCAGGGCATCGAACACGACGCCGGTGAGGTCGGCCGGGGCGGTCAGCAGACCGAGCAGGACGATCACCACCTGGTACTCGCCGCTCAGGAAGCTGGCGGCGTTCGAGAGGTTCCGGGTGGCCCGGATCATCCGGTACAGGTTGACGATCCGTTTGGCCTCGCGCGGCGTGGCGACCAGCGGGTCCAGCGCCGACAGCAGCGCCAGCTCCGGCTGGGTCAGCGGCCGCGGCGGCGAGGCCTCGCGGCGCGGCTGCCGCTGGGTGTCCACTTCGGACCCCTGCTCGACGGTGATCAGCCCCGGCACGCTGGCCGACGCCTGGTCTTCAGCGGGTGCCTCATCAAAGGCCTCCACCGCCACCGGGCCGACCATGCCGCGCAGCAGCCGGCTCATGCTGCCGTGCACCATCCCCGGCAGCACAAAGGGAATGTTGACGATCTTCTCCAGGTAGTCCTCGGGACTGGCGTGGCCGTCGAGGATCTCGCCGTAGTGACTGCGCACCGAGCTGAGCAGCCAGCGCGGGTCCACGCCGACCACCACCACGAACAACTCGAAGGCCAATAGCAGGTGCACGGCCTGGAGCACCTCGACCACCTGGCGTGGGCTGCACCGGTCGAGGTCGTCGATGTAGAGCACGATGCGTTCCACCGGCCGCCGTGGCGAGTCCCCTTGGTCGGGGTTGGCCCGCCAGTCGGCCATGAGGTCGACGAGCTGCTTGAAGTCCTTGCGAATAACGGAGATCAGGCCGAGATTGCCGCTGTACGCCTCGCTACGGGCCCGGTCGGCCAGGAACGAGTAGAGCCGGCTGCCCGGAGCGAGCTGCGCCAACTCCCGGCCCAGTTCGCCGACATGCTGGACCACTTGCTTCAGCTGCGCCTCGGCGACAAGCTGTTCCGCCTCGGCCGCCCGCAGTTTCGTCAGCATGTCGCCGACGGATTGGTCGGCTTCCCGGGCCAGGCCCGAGTGCAGGTCCTCGGTGAGTTTCCTGAGCTGCCGCAACCCGGAGCGCGCCTTGGCCAGCGCGTACGTGCCCCAGCCGGCGACCAGGACGAACGCGCTGCCGACTCCGGCCAGCCACGCCCGCAGCTCCGGCGCGATCGCCACCGTGAACAGCCCGCCCAGCAACAGAATCGCCGCCACCACCAGCGCGACCCGGCCCCGCCGTTCGTACGGCGCGCGGCGCAGCACATCGGCCTCGGTCAGCGTGCCGCGCAGCTCCTCGGCCAGCAGCTTGCCCCGCTCGGCCTCATTCCTGATGCCGAGCCGGTCCCACAGCTTGTCGATGCCCGCCCGCAGCTGGGTGGATTTCCCAATCGCCGCAACGAGGTCCCGGGCGCTGACGTCTCGGTCGGCACTGGCCTTGTCCACCTGCGCCCGCAGATCGGCGGCGGTTTCCCTGGCCTGCTGGGTCGCCGCCTCCAGCTGCTTGCGCTGTTCCAGCTGCCCGGCCAGCTCGGTGCGGATCTGCTCGGCTCGTTCGTGGTGCTTCGTCTCCGCCCCAGCCAGCTGCCGGAAGATCTCGTCGCCGAGGCTGGCCCAGAGATTGCTGTCCGCGTAGTGCCAGGCGTTGAAGGCGATCTGCGCGATCTCGCCGCAGTACCGGTCGTCCTGCCAGGCCAGCCGGCCGACCTCCGTGCGCAGCAGGCCCATGAAGTAGCTCTTGCCCGCGCCCCAGGGGCCGAACACCCCGATGGACAGCGGCAGCGGCGTTTCCCGGTCGGCGATCACCGTGGCCAGCATCGACACGTACGGCGCGAAACCCAGCCGGTCCTGGTCGAGCGCGATCGGCTGGGTGGGATCGACCAGGTCGCTGGCAATGCCACCAGCCAGGTCCCCGGATGCCACCGGCGACCGGACTTCCGCCTCGCCGAACCCGAGTTCGGCGAACTCCTTGCGGATCGCGGCCACGGTGCTCTCGGTCTGGCCGAAAAAGACAATCCGTTGCAGGCCACGCAGGTCCCGCGCCGCGGAGACCGCCGCCGGTACCATCGCGTGGGCGACCTTGGTCGTGTCCTCGCCGAGCACTCCCGCCCCCAGCATCGGCAGCCCGATCGCCGTGATCCGGGCGGTGCCGGCAGTGGCAAGGGCTGCCCGGGTGGCCGTGATGATCGACGCCGTCGTGACCTCCACGCCCCGCTCACCGCGGGGCGTCGCCAGGATCGCCGTCCGCAACACGCTCTCGGGGCGCGGGGACAGGTTCACCACCACCGGCTTGTCCGGCATGATGCCCAGATAGTTGATCTCAGTCCATTGCGGGTTCGGGAATTCGCTCCGCACCGTCTCGCCGAGGCTGCCGAGGCCGCTGCCGACCGACAGCACGATGCCGTCGATGTCCAGGTCCCACGGCCGGTCCGTGAGGGCGAACGAGAATTCGACGCCTTCGACAACGCCGACCCGGTACTCCTGCCCGGCAGTGGCCCCCGTCATGCCGGCGATTGTCGCAAATCACCGCCGCCGCAGGACGGCCGGCACGGCGTGGCCCTCGAAGTCCACGCGCCGCCAGTCGTCGCCGGTGATCACGCCACGGCAGGCGGCCGAGCCGCAGAGGCAGTCCATACGGAAGGCCGATTCCGTGGTCTGCGAGGCGTAGTCCACGGTCAGCTCCGCGCCGACGGCCAGGTCACGGCGGGCGGCCAGGGTGTAGGCGTCGACGTGCCACATCGAGGGATCGCAGCTGTGGTTGCCGAAGTGGATGGGCTGGCCGGGCGGCAGCACGAGGTGCACGTCGTCGTCGATGCAGATGGTGTCGACGTATTCCGTTGCGGAGTCAAACAATCGCAGCAGCTCCGCGGTCGACACCCGCTGGCCGCTGAGGCGGGCGACGACCGTGCCGGCGGGGATGGGGCGCGTGGCGAACAGGCCGCTGCCCTCGATGGCCGAGCGGCGGACCTCGATGTCGGGATGCAGCCAGCTCATCGGCGCCTCGGGAACGGGATCGTGGTCAGGTCGACGGCCAAGTGGATCTCCCCCTTGAACTCGAGCGCCGCCTCCTCGCGGAAGCGTTCGGCCTCGTCGTACGGGTAGCGCTGGGAGAAGTGGGTCAGCACCAACTCCCGGGCCCCGGCCTCGGCGGCCAGGCGGCCGGCCTCACGGGAGGTGAGGTGGCGGTACATGTGGGCCAACTCCCGGTCGGCGTCGAGGAATGTCGACTCGGCGACAAGGAGATCCGCGCCCTGGGCCAAGGTCAGCGCGCCCGGGCACATGCGGGTGTCCATGACAAACGCGAAGACCTGGCCCGGGCGGAAGACGCTGACCTCGTCCACGGTCACCTGGCGGCCGTCGACCTCGATGACGCCGTCCCGTTGCAGCTGGCCGACCTGCGGGCCGCGAATCCCGAACTGGGCCAGGCGTTCCGGGAGCATGCGGCGACCGTCCGGCTCGGCGACGCGATAGCCGTAGCAGTCGATGCGGTGATCCAGGGCCGCCACGGACAGCAGGGAATCCACTGGACCGTCCACTTGCAACGGAACCGTGACGAGCGTGGCCCGCTCGTGGAAGGAAGTCGCGTGCCGCAGGCGATCGAAGTACACCTGCCCGGAGGCCGGGTAGTAGCACCGCACCGGATGCGGGACGTTGTCCAGGGACAGCCGCTGGATGGTGCCGGGCAGGCCCAGGCTGTGGTCGCCGTGGAAGTGGGTGACGCAGACGCGGGTGATCTCCGTGGCCGACCGGCCGGCCTGGATCATCTGCCGCTGCGTGCCCTCGCCCGGGTCGAACAGGACACCCTCCGCGTCGAAACGCAGCAGGTAGCCGTTGTGGTTGCGGTGCCGGGTCGGCGTCTGGCTGGCCGAGCCGAGCACCACGAGTTCACGCTGGGACACCCGACCATCCTCGCCAATCAGCAGCAGTCGTCGCCACGCCAATTCTCGATGCCCTCGCGCACGGCCAGGCCCGCGACCAGCAGCGCGACCGCCGGGTCCAGCCACCACAGGCCGAACAGGGCGTTGCCGAGCAGGCCCAGCAGGACCGCGCCGGCGAGGTAGGCGCACAGCAGGTTCTGGCTGCCCTCGCCGCTGGTCGCCCCCGACCCCAGCCTCGCGCCGAGCCGCTTCTTGGCCACGCCCAGCGCCGGCATCACGATCAGGCTGGCCACCGCCAGGCCGATGCCCACCCACGACGGCTCCGGCCGGCCACCCAGCACCACCTCCACCACGATGTACGGCGCGAGCAGGAAAAACGTCACCGCCACGGCCTTACGGGCCCGCTGCTCGGCCGCCTCCGAGAAGGTCCGGGCCCCGGTGAACCGCCAGATGACGATCACGCTGGCCAGTCCCTCGATCACCGAGTCCAGCCCGAACCCCAGCAGGGCCACGGAGTCCGCCTCGGCCCCGGCCCACAACGCGACGCCACCCTCTACGGCCATGTAGGCCAGCGAGATCCAGGAGAGGAGGCGCACCCGGGCGGCGAGCTTCAGTCGCAGGTCGGGCACAGGGCCACCGCGCTTCCCGTGTCGGCCAGCACCGATTCCGCCGCGGCCAGCAGCTGGATCAGCGAGGGCTGGGTCAGCCGGAACACCGAGGCCCGGCCGACCGCCTCGGAATCCACCAGCTGGCAGCCGCGCAGGCAGGCGAGGTGCTTGGACACCGTGGACTGGGCCAGGCCGAGGGCGGCGACCAGGTCGGTCACCCGGGCCGGGCCGAGGGCCAGCCGCTGCAGGATGGCCAGCCGCGCGGGGTCGCCGAGGGAGCGGAACAGGGCGGCCGCCGGCAACAGATCCACTCTTGCCGATGTCATCGTCACTCAGCGATGCTAGCACCCAAAGGCTAGACCTCCACCGTGATGGAAGTTCTACCGTGGGTGACATGGCAATCGAACTGAACCACACCATCGTCCCCGCCTCCGACCCGCACAAGTCGGCGACGTTCCTGGCCGAGGTTCTCGGCGTGGCCGCGCCGGTCACGTTCGGGCCGTTCCAGGTCGTCCAGCTGGACAACGGCATCAGCCTCGACTTCATGCACGCCGACGGCGAGATCGCCCAGCTGCACTACGCCTTCAAGGTCGCCGACGACCAGTTCCAGCCGATCTTCGACCGCATCCGCGCGGCCGGCCTGCCCTACTGGGCCGACCCGACGCACCAGCGGGCCAACGAGATCAACACCAACGACGGCGGCCGGGGCTGCTACTTCCCCGACCCCGACGGCCACAACCTGGAGATCCTCACCCGCGACTACGGCAGCGGCTCCTGATGCGCTTGGAAGGGGGCTTTCCTCCACTCGGAGTGGAGGAAAGCCCCCTTCCAAGCCTCGAAGGCTGCACGGGAGGGGGGGGGTGGAGGTGATGCCCGGCCCTCCCCCGAGAGGGCCGGGTCTCAGCGGGCTAGGCGGGCTCGCCGATGCGGGCGCGGAGCTGGCGGGTGTCGCGCGGGAGGTTCCAGCCGACAACCCCGGTGACCCGGCCGTCCTCCACGTACATGGCGGCGAAGCGCCCGGCGCCGACATCGCCGGCGGCCACCGAGGGCACCGCGCCCTCGGGGAAGGTGCCGTAGGCCTGGATCTTCACGTCGTACTGGTCGGTCCAGAAGTACGGGATCGGCGCGTACGGCTCGCCCTTGCCGAGCAGGGTGCGCGCGGCGGCCATGCCCTGCTCGGTGGCGTTCATCCGGTGCTCGACGCGGATCCGCTTGCCGTGCACGGGATGCGTCCACGAGGCGACGTCGCCGGCGGCGACGACGTTCGGGGCGGCCCGGCACAGCGAGTCGCAGTCGACGCCGTCGGTGAGGGACAGGCCGCTACCGGCCAGCCACGAGGTGTTGGGCACGGAGCCGATGGCGACGAGCACGACATCGGCCGGCAGCACGGTGCCGTCGGCGAGCTCCACGCCGGAAACCCGGTCCGAGCCAAGCAATCCCGTGACGCCGACGCCGAGCCGCATCCGAACACCGTGGTCGGCGTGCAGCTTGGCGACCTGGTCCCCGAGCCACGGCCCGAACTGCCGGATCATGGGCGCGGGCAAGGGATCCACGACGGTGACGTCAACGCCCATGCCGGAGGCGACGGCGGCCACCTCGGAGCCCATGAAGCCGGCCCCGACGATCACCACCGACCGCGCCGACGCGAGGTCCTCCTTGAACGCCACCGTGTCCGGCAGGGTCCGCAGCGTGTGCACGCCGGCCAGCTCCTGCCCGAACGGCAGTCGCCGCGGCGCGACCCCGGTGGCGATGACCAGCTTGTCGTAGGCCAGATCGTCCCCGGTGGACAGTGCCAGCCGACGCCCCGACACGTCCAGGCCGACCGCCCTGACGCCCAGCCGCCACGCGATGTCGTCCACGGCGCACGGCAGCGCGATCTTCGACGGTTCCCAGTCGCCCGACAGGACCTGCTTGGACAGCGGCGGCCGGTCGTAGGGCATCAGGTCCTCGTCGCCGATCACCGTCAGCGGCCCGTCGTAGCCCTCGCGCCGGAGCGTCTGGGCCGCGGTGAGCCCCGCGGCCGACGCACCGACAACGGCGATCACGACTCGTCCAGCTCGATGGCCAGCGCCGGGCACACCCGGGCCGCCTGCCGCACGTCGTCGTGCAGCTCGGCCGGCGGAAACTCGTTGAGCAGGACGACGATGCCGTCCTCGTCACGCTGGTCGAACACGTCCGGGGCCAGCAGCACGCACTGCCCGGCGCCGACGCACTTGTCCTGATCGACAACAACCTTCATGGCGGAAATCCTTACCAGGTAACAGGAAGCGAGTGGACGCCGTACACGGCCATCTCATGCTTGAACTGGACGTCCTCGAACGGGATGGACAGCTCCAGCGTGGGGATCCGGCGGTACAGCGTGCTGTAGACGACCTGGAGCTCCATCCGGGCCAGCGGCTGGCCGAGACACTGGTGCACGCCGTAGCCGAAGGCCACGTGGTGCCGCGCCTGCCGGTGGATGTCCAGCGCGTCCGGCTCCGGGAACTGGGCCTCGTCGCGGTTGGCGACGTCATTGGCCAGGATGACGCCCTCGCCGGCGCGCACCAGCTGGCCGGCGACCTCGATGTCCTCGGTGGCCACGCGTCGACGCCCGCCATGCACGATGGTCAGGTACCGCAGCAGTTCCTCGACCGCGTTGGCGATCAGCTTCGGGTCCTCGGTCTCACGCAGCTCGGCCAGCTGCTCGGGGTGCTCCAGCAGCGCGAGCGTGCCCAGCGCGATCATGTTCGCGGTGGTCTCGTGGCCGGCGACGAGCATCAGCGACGACATGGCCGCGATCTCGTCACGGGTCAGCTCGCCGGCAGCGAGCTGATCGGTGATCAGCCGGCCGATCATGTCGTCGGTCGGCTCCTTCTCCTTGGCCGCCACCAGGTCCAGCAGGTACACCTTCAGGTCGTCGTTGGCCTTGATCGCCTCGTCGACGGGTGTGTTCCGGGCGATCAGCTTCTTGCTGCACGCCTGGAAGAAGTCGTGGTCGGCGTACGGCACGCCGAGCAGCTCGCAGATCACCAGCGACGGCACCGGCAGCGCGAAGGCGGTCACCAGGTCGGCCGGCTTGGGACCGGCCAGCATGTCGTCGATCAGGCCGTCCACGATCTCCTGGACACGCGGCCGCATCGCCTCCACCCGCTTGATCATGAAGTTGCGGGTGAGCATCCGGCGGTGCCGGTCGTGCTCCGGGTCGTCCATGGTGATGAACGCCCGAGTCCGCTCGCGCCGGGCGATGATGGCCGCGGACTGCGCCGGGTAGCCGGGCTTGCGGATGTCGGCGCTGAACCGCTGATCGGCGAGCACGGCACGCTGCGCGTCATAGTCGGTGACCAGCCACGGCGTGCTGCCGTCCCAGATCGTGACCCGGCTGATCGGCTCCACCTCGCGCAGCTGCGGCGGCGGGTCGAAGGGGCACTTGTCGGCCCGGGTCATCGGGTACGCGGGCAGGGTATCGGTCATTGTGACCCCCAGTCACCAAACGATCGTTCACTGACTCGGCCAGCATAGCGCCATTTGGTTGTACTATCCAACTAGTAACCGGCCGCAAGTGACCGGAGTCACTCCGTAACGAGCCAGACCACCTCGTCGACGAAGTCGAGGATCGCCTCGGCCTGCGCCGGGTCCTCGGAGGCGTGCCAGAGCGCGACCCGGCCGTGCGCGGCCACAAAAACCACGATCGCGGCCCGCCGCGCCGGCACTCGCAGCCGCACACCGGCTCGCTCGCAGCGCTCGAACGCACTGACCACCTCGGTCACGATGTCGACCAGCGGCCCGGACCGCGGCTGGGACACCGGCCGGTTGTTGATCATCAGGCGGTAGTGGCCGGGGCTGTCCAGCGCGAATCGGCAGTACGCCCGCATCTGCGCCCGCACGCGGTCCAGCACCGCGTCCTGCGGGCACGACGCGTCGGCCTCGGCCATGGCCGCCGAGAGCTGCTCGTAGTCGTAGTCGATCAGGCCCTTGACCAGCGCGGACTTGTCGGCGAAGTGCTGGTAGATGCTGGCCGGCGCGATACCCGCGGCCCGCGCCACGCCTCGGATCGTCAGCCCCTGCTCGCCGCCCAGCTCGGACAGCAGCCGGGCCGCCGCCTCCAGGATCTCCAGCCGCAGCCGCTCACCCTGTCCCCACGGGTTGCGAACGCGCTGCGTTGTCTCGGCCACGAGGCACTGTAAACCGCTACGGCCGGATCTGTTGCACGATCAGCGCCGCCTGCACCCGGTTCCGCACACCCAGCTTGCCCAGCAGGGTGGACACGTGGCTCTTCACGGTCGCCTCGGTCAGCCCCAGCTCGGCCGCGATCGCCCCGTTGGACCGGCCGCCGGCCAACAGGTCCAGCACCTGACGCTCCCGTGTGGACAGTCCGCGCAGCAAGTCGTTGTCCGGCAACGTGGTGCGGCGCAACCGGGGCAGCAGCGCGGCGGCCACCCTGGGATCGAACACCACGCCGCCGGCGGCCAGGTCCAGCACCGCCCGGACCAGGCTCTCCGGCTCCGCGTCGGTCAGCAGAAAACCAGCGGCGCCAAGGTCGATCGCCCGCTGCACGGCATCGTCCACAGCGGACGACGCCAGCACCGCGACCGGCGGTCCACCAGCCAGACCGCGCACCGCCGACACATCATCGACCAGCACCACGTCCGGCCGCCGCGTGTGCACCACCGCCGGCAACCCCGGCCCGGGATCCACCTCGGCCACGACCTCGACCCGGCCGCCGGCCTCCAGCAGCAGCCGCAGGCCGGCCCGCAGCGCGGCGTCGGCCTCGGCGAGCACCACCCGAACCGGCATGCGCTACCCCTTGCGCTGCTTCTTCTCCCGCACCCGCACCGAGATCTGGATCGGCGTGCCGACGAAGCCGAACTGCTCGCGCAGCTTGCGCTCGATGAACCGGCGGTAGCCGGCCTCCAGGAAGCCGCTGGTGAACAGCACGATCGTCGGCGGCCGCGTCTGCGCCTGGGTGGCGAACAGGACCTTGGGCTGCTTGCCGCCGCGCACCGGCGGCGGCGTGGCGGCGATCAGGTCGGACAGCCACGAGTTCAGCACGCCGGTCGGGATCCGGGAGTCCCACGAGGTCAGCGCGGTGCGCAGGGCCGGGGCCAGCTTGCGCACCGAGCGGCCGGTCGCGGCGGAGACGTTGATCCGCTGCGCCCACGGCACCCGGACCAGGCCGCGCTCCAGCTCCTTCTCCAGCTCGTAGCGGCGGTCCTCGTCGACCAGGTCCCACTTGTTCATGGCCAGCACCAGCGCCTTGCCGGCCTCCACGACCATGGTCACCACCCGCAGGTCCTGCTCGGCGATCGGCTCGCTGGCGTCCAGCAGCACGATCGCCACCTCGGCCGCGTCAATGGCGGCCTTGGTGCGCAGCGACGCGTAGTACTCGGTGCCGCTGGCGAAGTTGACCCGCTTGCGCAGGCCCGCGGTGTCCACGAAGCGCCAGACCTCGTCGTCCAGCTCGACCAGCGAGTCCACCGGGTCCACAGTGGTGCCGGCGACCGAGTCGACCACCGAGCGCTGCTCGCCGCTGAGCCGGTTGAGCAGGCTGGACTTGCCCACGTTGGGCTTGCCGATCAGCGCCACCCGGCGCGGGCCGCCGACGCGCTCCACGAAGTCGTCGCGCGGCGTCTCCGGCAGCGCCTCCAGGATCGCGTCCAGCAGGTCGCCGGAGCCGCGGCCGTGCAGGCCGCTGACCGGGTACGGCTGGCCCAGGCCCAGCGACCACAGCGAGGCCACGTCGGCCGTCAGCCGGTCGTCGTCGACCTTGTTGGCCACCAGCAGCACCGGCCGCTTGGACCGGCGCAGCACCTTGGCCACGGCCTCGTCGGTGGCGGTCGCGCCGACCGAGGCGTCCACCACCACCAGGATCGTGTCCGCGGTCTGCATGGCCATCTCGGCCTGCTGGGCCACCGAGGCCTGCAGGCCGCTGGCGTCCGGCTCCCAGCCGCCCGTGTCGACCACGGTGAACTTCCGGCCGCTCCACAGCGCGTCGTAGGCCACCCGGTCCCGGGTCACGCCCGGGGTGTCCTGCACGACCGCCTCGCGGCGGCCCAGGATGCGGTTGACCAGCGTCGACTTGCCCACGTTGGGTCGGCCGACGACGGCCAGCACCGGCTGCGGCACGGCCCCCGCGTCGGCGTCGCCCTGCTCCGCGCCCCCGTCGACAGCGGCCCACTCGGCCTCGTCAGTCCAGGTGCCGTCCAACTCACTCACGCCTCGTGCTCCTTGCTTGTGCTCGCCGGCGGGCGACCTGCCCGCAGACGATCCAGTTCGGCCACGAGGTCGGCCAGCTCGACCCGGACCCGCTCGGTGGCGGCGGTCAGCGCGGCACGGCCCTTGTCGGCCGGAAGTGCGAACGGCTTGCCCACCAGCACGTCGACGTGCGGACGGAAACGCCGCTTGGTCACGCCTTCGGGGCGCAGCGTGCCTCGGCAGGCCACCGGCAGCACCACCGCGCCGGCCGTGCGGGCCAGCCAGGCGGCGCCGTTGTGGGCCTCGTCGACGTCGCCGGCGCCGCGCGTGCCCTCGGGGAAGATGCCGACCATGCCGCCGGCCTTGAGCAACCGGACCGCGGTCATCAGCGGGGCCCGGTCCGGCTCGCCGCGGGTGATCGCGATCTGGCCGATGCGGGGCAGCAGGAAGCCCATCGGGCCCTTGAACATCTCCCGCTTGATCAGGAAGACCGGGCGCCGCGGCGACACCGCGAACAGCACCGGGCCGTCGACCATGGTGCTGTGGTTGGCGATCATCAGCACCGGGCCGGTCGTCGGCACGTTCTCCCGGCCGTGCACGCGCAGGCGGTAGAACGGCACGAAGATGAAGGTGCCCAGCCAGCGGGCGAACTCGTGCAGCCGGGGCCACGAGCCTTCGGGAAGGTCAGTGTTCACGCGCGCTCCCGGTCGGGACCGCGCGCAGCCCTCGGTCCTCGACCATGGCCAGCAGCTCGGCGAGCACGCCCGGCAGGTCGAGGTGCGTGGTGTCCAGCTCCACCGCGTCGTCGGCGGCCTTGGCCGGGGAGGCCTTGCGCGTCGAGTCGTACGTGTCGCGGCGGCGCACGTCGGCCAGCGTCGCGTCCACGGTCGACTGCCGGCCGGCGGCCGCGTCCTGCTTGGTCCGCCGCTCGGCCCGGGCCTGCGCGTCGGCCGTCAGGTACACCTTGAGGCCGGCGTCCGGCGCGACCACCGTGCCGATGTCGCGGCCCTCGACCACGATGCCGCCCACCTCGGCCAGCGCCGTCGCGATGATCGACCGCTGCTGGGCTACCAGCTGGGCCCGGACCTCGGAGACCGCCGACACCGGCGACACCGCGAGAGTGACCTCCGGGCCGCGGATCTCCGCGCTGACGTCGTCCCCGCCCAGGGCGGTGGCCTGCGCCTGCGGGTCCGTGGTCACCGTGATGTCGGCTCGGGCCACCGTGTCGCGGACGCGGTCGGCGTCGGTCGGGTCCACACCCGCCCGCAGCACCGCGACCGTGGCCGCCCGGTACATCGCACCCGTGTCCAGGTAGCGCGCGCCCAGCTGGGTCGCGAGCCGTCGGGCGACGGTGGACTTGCCGGTGCCGGAGGGCCCGTCCAGGGCCACCACACCACGCAGCTCGCCGCGTTCCACCGTAACGCCTCCCGAAGTCGCCGACCGTCCACACCCATTCTGCCTGGTGCCCGGGTCAACGAACGAATCAGGGAGCCTCGCGTCGCCGCCCCAATGCCAGGAAAGGCCCGATCCTGGCGCTGGACGCAGTGAAAGGGCCTTTCCTGGCATTGGACGCCACGAAAGGAGCGTTGATCAAGGGAGGGGGCGGTGCGCCGGAGGTCAGTGGGGCCGGGTCAGTGGGGGAGGTCGGTGCGGAGGGCGGCGGCGCCGCGGAGGTAGGCGTGCTTGATCTCGGCCCGTGTGAGGTCGGTCTCCACGTGGGCGAGCAGCCGGATCACGCGGGGCATGGCGCCGGCCACGTCGATCTCGGTCGCCGACAGCAGCGGCACGTCCGCCAGCCCGGCCATCCGCGCCGCGTACGCCGGGAACTCGCACTTGATGTCCGGGGTGGCGGTGAGCACCACGCTGATCAGGTCGTCGGGCGCCAGCCCGTTGCGGGAGAGCACCGCGTCGACCAGCTCGGCGGTCGCCTCCAGCAACTGCTCCCTCTCGTCGGCGTCGATCTGCGTCGCGCCCCGCACTGCACGGACTGCCATGCTTCGACCCTAGCCGAAACCTCCGTCACAGCGCCGCGAGCAGCAGCCCGCTGCGGGGTTTCGGCGTGAAGTACGTTGCCTTCCGCGGCATCCGCCGGCCCTCGGCGTGCACCGCCAGCACGTCGTCGAACGGCACCGGAGCCAGCTGCACCAGGGCATCCGCGTCGGCCGGCGCCGGCCGCCCGGCCGGGAGCGTGCGAAGCGAGGGACCATCGGGATCGATGCCCAGCGCCTCCTTTATGAGGACCTGCTCCACCACGCCATGATCGATCTGCGGCTTTTCCGACCCCATGTCCGGCAGCGCCACCCGCAGCGCCTCACCGCCGGCCAGCACCACGACCACGCCCGGGAACGGCGGCGGGGCCGGGTCGACGCCGCGCGTGACCGCCAGCCCGATCTCCTGCCACCGCCGCTGCAACGTGTCGACGTCCAGGCCGGTGCCGGTCAGCACCCGGTGGATGGAGCCGATCTGCAGCGCCGGACCGGCGGTGACCAGCGCCAGCAGCGACCCGGTGGCCGCGGCCGCCGCCACCCGGTGGTTGCCGTCGGCGACCAGCAACGACTGCTCCTGGAGCAACTCCAGCAGCTCCGTCTGCCGGGATCCCTTCCCCAGCAGCCACATCCGGTGCCGCCGCCCGCCCGAGTCCACATGGGACACCGCCGGTTCGGCCAGTTCGTCGCAGACGTCGCCGAGCAGCGAGGTCAGCACCGTGCCGCCGGACACCGGCACGAGCATCGCCGCGCTGGTGGCGCAGGCCAGCCCGGACAGCACCGCCGAGCGCTCCGCGACGACGTCCGGGAACACCTCCTCGGTGTGCCGGACCCGCCCCACCTCGGCCGGGTCGACCAGGCACAGCACGCCGTGCGCGCAGCCGTCCGGGCCGTCCACCCGATACGGCGCGATCACGTCGTGCACCTGGCGATAGTGGATGGCGCGCAAGTGATCCAGCGCCGCGCGGGCGATCGGCAGCGCGTCGGTGAGTCCCAGTCCGCGGGTCAGCGCCTCGGGCGTGCGGTGCGGATGCTGCACGGCCAGCAGGGTGCCCCTTGAGGCGCCCTCGGCCCGCAGCGCGGCCGTCACCTGGTCCGGCTCGGCGAACTCGTCGACGTCCGGGCCCGGCACGAAGTCCCGCACCACCCAACCGGTTTTCACTGGACGCACCCAGCGGTTCATGACCACCATGATGAACCGTGACCGTGTTGCAAACCACTAGTCCGCTGGAGGCGTCGGCGTGAAACCGTTCCGTATCGAGGTCCCTGCCCGCGATCTGGACGACCTGCGCGACCGACTGGCCCGCACCAGGTTCGCCCCCGCGCTGTCCGACGACTGGACACACGGCACGCCCAACGCCTACCTGGCCGAGCTGACCGAGTACTGGCGGACCAAGTTCGACTGGTCGGCGGCCGAGGCCAAGCTGAACGAGATCACCCAGTTCACCGCGCCGGTGCGGGGCACGGACCTGCACTTCGCGCACGTCGAGGGCAAGGGCCCGAAGCCGCTGCCGCTGCTGTTCAGCCACGGCTGGCCCGGCTCGTTCTGGGAGGTCAGCAAGATCGTCGGGCCGCTCACCGACCCGGCCGCGCACGGCGGCGACCCGGCCGACGCGTTCACCGTGGTCGCGCCCAGCCTGCCCGGCTACGGCTTCTCCCCGCACCCCGGCACGCCCGGCGTCAGCCCGACCGCCGTCGCCGACCGCTTCCACGAGCTGATGACCGACGTGCTCGGCTACTCCCGCTACGCCGCGCAGGGCGGGGACTGGGGCGCGGTGATCACCACCTGCCTCGGCCGCGACCACGCCGACGCGCTGGCCGGCATCCACCTGAACATGATGGCCGCGCGGCCGGTCGTCGGCGAGCACTCCGAGCCGCTCACCGAGGCCGAGCAGGACTTCCGGGACAACGGGGCCAAGTGGCGGGACGCGGAGGGCGGCTACAGCCACATCCAGGGCACCAAGCCGGCCACGCTCGGCGCCGGCCTGTCCGACTCGCCGGCCGGGCTGGCCGCCTGGATCGTGGAGAAGTTCCGCACCTGGAGCGACTGCGGCGGCGACGTCGAGTCCGTGTTCAGCAAGGACGACCTGCTCACCAACGTCAGCATCTACTGGCTGACCAACTCGATCGCCACCTCGACCCGGCTCTATTACGAGGCGATGCACGACCAGCAGACGCCGATGTTCGCCGCCGGCTTCATCGAGGCCCCGACCGGCTTCGCGGCGTTCCCGAAGGAGCTGTCCCGGCCACCGCGCGAGTGGGTGGCCCGGGCCTACAACCTCCAGCGCTACACCCAGTTCGAGCGGGGCGGCCACTTCGCCGCGATGGAGCAGCCCGAGGCGCTGGTCACCGAGATCCGGGAGTTCTTCCGCCCGCTGCGTGGCTGACCGCGCCGCCGTTCCTGGCGCTCCCTCCACGCCAGGACCGGCGGCGCGTTCGGCCGCCAGTCTGCATGACGGCATTGAGCGAAATATTGCGTTCCGCTTGAATCCGCAGGCCAGAGGCGTTATGCACGGGGCGTGACGGTTCGTTTTGCACTGTTGGGCGGGGTCGAGGCGCACGTCGACGGGCGGTCGGCGGACATCGGCCACGCCCGGCAGCGCAGCGTGCTGGCCGCGTTGCTCGTCGACGCCAACGCGGTCGTGCCGACCGGTCAGCTGGTCGACCGGGTGTGGGGCGACGACCCTCCGCAGCGGGCCACCGGCACGCTGCACAGCTACCTGACCCGGCTGCGGCGGGTCGACGGCGGGTCGATCGTGCGGCGGGCCGGCGGCTACTCGCTGGTCGTCGAGGATCCGCTGACCATCGACGTGCACGAGTTCCAGAGCCTGGTCGCCCAGGCCCGGGCGACCGACGATCCGGCCCTGTACGAACGGGCGCTCGCGCTGTGGCGGGGCGAGGCGCTCGCCGGGCTGGACTCCGAGTGGGCCGTGCAGGAGCGGGCGCGGCTGGCCCGGGAACGGCTGGCCGCCGAGCTGGACCACACCGACCTGCGGCTACGCCTGGGCCAGCACGCCGCGCTGGTGCCGGAGCTGCTGGCCCGGGCCGGCGAGCACCCGCTCGACGAGCGGGTCGCCGGGCAGCTGATGCTGGCCCTGTACCGGGCCGGGCGGCAGGCCGAGGCGCTGAGCCGGTACGACGCCGTGCGGCGGCGGCTGGCCGAGGACCTCGGCGCCGATCCCGGCCCCGAGCTGCGGGAACTGCACCAGCGCATGCTCACCGCCGACCCGGTGCTGAGCACCCGGCGGCCGGTGGTCGTGCCGCGGCAGCTGCCGGCCCCGCCCGCGTGGTTCGCCGGGCGGGCCGCCGAGCTGGCGGCGTTGTCGCAGGCCTTGGCGGGCGGCGACTCGATGCCGGTGGCCACCGTCTGGGGCAACGGCGGCATCGGCAAGACCGCCCTCGCGCTGCGGTGGGCCCACCGGCACCTCGACGACTTCCCCGACGGGCAGCTGCACGTGAACCTGCGCGGGTTCGACGCCACCGCCGATCCCGTGCCGTCTTCCGTTGCCCTGCGGGCGTTTCTGGAGGCGCTCGGGGTCGCCGGCGGGGACGTGCCGACCGATCTCGACGGGCAGGCCGCGCTGTACCGGAGCCTGCTGGCCGACCGCCGGATGCTGGTGGTGCTGGACAACGCCGCCGACTCCGCGCAGGTCGGGCCGCTGCTGCCGGGCAGCCCCACATGCGCGGTGATCGTGACCAGCCGGGACCGGATGGCCGGGCTGGTGTCCAATCACGGCGCCCGGCCGCTGTCGGTCGGGCTGCTCGACGACGCCGCCGCCAGCCTGCTGCTCGGCGACCGGGTCGGCGCCGCGCGGCTGGCCGCCGAACCCGAGGCCGTCAGCGAGCTGTTGGCCTGCTGCGCCGGTTTTCCGTTGGCCCTGAGCCTGGTCGCCGGCCGCGCCCAGACCCGTCCCGGCTTCCCGCTCGCCGCCCTGGCCGCCGAGCTCCGTGACGCCGCCACCCGGCTCGGCGTGCTCGACGAGGACGACCCCGGCGCCGGCGTCTCCGCGGTGCTTTCCTGTTCGTACCGGGCCCTTCCAGCCGAGCAGGCCCGGGTTTTCGCCCTGCTCGGCCTGTCCCCCGGCCCCGACATCAGCCTCGGGGCCGCCGCCGCCCTCGCCGGCCTGCCGGTGGCCAGGATCGGCCCGGCGCTCCGCGCGCTGGAACGGCTTTCCCTGCTGCACCAGGATGTTCCCGGCCGGTGGCGGATGCACGACCTGGTCCGGCTGTTCGCCGTCTCGCAGGTCTCGGACGCCCCGGAACCCGCGCTGCGCCGGCTCGTGGCGTTCTATGTCCACTCCGGAGCGGCCGCCGACCTCACACTCGGCGTGTTCGTCCAGGACGTCGAGTACGTGCCGCTGCCGGCCGACTGCCAGCCCGACGAGCCCGCCGACGGCATGCGGTGGCTCGACACCGAACGCGCCTGCCTGCTCGCCGTTCAGCGGGTCGCCGTCGAACTCCGTTGGCACGACGCGGTCTGGCAGCTGGGCTGGGTCACCGCCACCTACTGCTACCGGCGGGGCACGCACCTGGACAACCTCGCCTTCTGGGAGGCCGCGCTGACGGCGCTGTCCCATGTGGACAGTGACACCGCCGTCATCATCCATCGTCAGGTCGGCCGCGCCTACTCCCGTGTGCAGCGGTTCCCCGAGTCGTTGGACCATCTCCAGACCGCGCTCGGGCTCGTCGACCACGAGCGGGATCCGGTCAACCTCTGCCGCACCGAGCAGGCCATCGCCCTGGTGTACAAGCGACTCCGCGAATGGCAGCCCGCGCTCGACCACCAGCTGGCCGCCCTCGACGCCGCCCGGCGCACCGGCTCGCCCATCTGGGTCGGCGAGGCCCTCAACCTGGTCGCCACCTTCGCCGCCCGCCTCGGCCGCCACGACTGGGCCCGCTCCCGCTGCGAGGAGGCGCTAGCCCTTTTCCAGCAGCACAACGACATCGAGAACGAGGCCGACGCCACCGACGTGCTCGGCGTGATCGCCGCGATGACCGGCGACCACGCCACCGCGCTGGGCAACCACCAGCGGGCCCTCGACCTCTACCGCCAGATCGGCAACAACACCGTCATCGGCGCCACCCTCTCCGACCTGGCCCGCGCCCACTTGGCCCTCGGCCACCTCGACGCGGCCCGTGACGCCTTCCAGCAGTCCATCGCCGTCTACGACCGCCAGTCCCGCGACGCCGAGGCCGACGCCGTCCGCCGGGAACTGGCCGCCCTGCTCGTGCCCACGCAGCGGCGCTAGTGGCTGATCACGACCTTGCCGAAGCGTGAACCATGCTGGAAGTGCTCGAAGGCTTGCGGCGCCTCGGCGAACGGAAACACGCGGTCGATCACCGGCCGCAGCTGGCGCCGCTCGACAGCCCGGTTCATGTCCTCGAAGTCGCTGCGGCTGCCGACGTTGATCGTCCTCAGCGTCGCGGCCCGAAGGAAGAAGCTCATCAGGTCCATGCCGTTGCCGGCGGCCGCCAGCTGGCCGACGAACGAGATCGTGCCGCGCAGGGCCAGCGCCTGCAGCGACTGGGCGATCGTGCCGTCGCCGCCGACTTCCACCACCAGATCGACGCCGCCGGTCAGCTTCTGCACCGCCGCGCCCCATTCCGGCGTCTCCACGTAGTTCACGACCTCGGCGGCGCCCAGCTCGCGGAGCCGCTCCGCCTTGGCCTCGCTGGAGGTGGTGGCGAGGACCTGCGCCCCGGCGGCCAGCGCGAACTGCAGCGCGAACAGGGAAACGCCGCCGCTGCCCTGCACCAGCACGGTGTCGCCCGGCCGTACTCCGGCGACGGCCGACCAGCCCGTCAGCGCGGCGCACGGCAGCGTGGCCGCCTCTTCGAAGCTGAGGTTGGCCGGGGCCAGCACCAGGGCATTTTCGTCCACAACGGCGTATTCGGTGAGCCAGCCGTCGACGTCGGTGCCGTACATCGGCCCGACTTCCCGCAGCCGGCCGCCGATCCAGGCCTGGGAGAACGAGTTGACCACCCGGTCGCCCGGTTGGAAGCGGGCGGCGTCCGGCCCGACCGCCTCGACCACGCCGGCGCCGTCGGAGAGCTGGATCAGGTTGGGCCGCAACGGCCACGGATAGTTGCCACCGGCGATCACCAGGTCGCGGGCATTGATCGAGCTGGCCTTGACGCGGACCAGCACCTGGCCGCGGCCGGGGGTGGGCGTCGGGCCGTCGTCGACGCGCTGGAGGGTTCCGTTCAACCGGTATGACTGCATGTCCCCAACGCTAGGTCGGCATGCCTGGACGACCAGTATCCTTGAGTCCGGAGTTTGCTACCGATCGTCCAGGCGAGGGGCTCATGGATCTTGTCGACGACGTGCTGACCACGATGAACATCGCGCACTCCCAGTACGCGCGGATCGACGCCCGCGCGCCGTGGGGCATCGCGGTCCATGCCCGCGACTCCGCCCGGCTGATGCTGGTCGCGAGCGGTTCGTGCTGGCTGGACTGCAAGGCGCTGGACGAGCCCCGGCTGCTGGTCGCCGGCGACTGCGTCCTGGTGCAGAGCGACGTCGAGTTCTCGCTTCAGGACGCCCCGGGCCGCCCGCTGGCCGACTGCGAGTCCCTGTTCGACGGCTTTCTGGCCACCTACGGCGGCGACGGCGAGTTGACCGTCGTCCTGTCCGGGCGGTTCTCCTTCGACACCTCCGCCGCCGAGCCGCTGTTCGCCGCGCTGCCGCCGCTGCTCCTGCTCGACCTGGACAGCACCGCCGGCCAGGCCGTTCGCGCCACCTTCGACCTGCTCGCCCACGAGGCCGCCAGCGGCGGCATCGGCTCCGGCCTCATCGCCAGCCGGCTCGCCGACGTGCTTTTCGTGCACGCCATGCGGGCCTGCTGCGTCTCCGTCGGCGGCGGCGCGATCAACTGGCTCGGCGCCCTTCGCGATCCCCAGCTCGGGGCAGCCATGGAGGCCATGCACGGCGACCTCACCCGACCCTGGACCGTCGCCGAGCTCGCCCGCATCGCCGGCATGTCCCGTTCCGCCTTCGCCGCCGCCTTCCGGGCCAAGGCCGGCGAGACGCCCCTGGGCTACCTCACCTCGTGGCGGGTCTACCAGGCCAAGACCCTGCTCCGGGACACTCCCCTGAGCGTGCAGGAGATCGCCGTCCGGGTCGGCTACGACACCGGCACCGCGCTGAGTCGGGTGTTTTCGCGCCACACCGGCGTTTCCCCCGGCGCCTGGCGCAAAAACCGGCAGCGGTCGCTCGTCGGTTGATCTACTGTCGCGCCGTGGCAGACGAAGAGTTCAACCACCCCCGCTTGGCCGCTCTCTACGACGTCTTCGAGGGCTCCCGCGACGACCTCGATCCCTACCTCGCCGTCGCCGCTTCGCTTTCCGCCTCCCATGTGGTCGACATCGGTTGTGGCACCGGCGTTCTGGCCCTGCTACTGGCCGACCGGGGCATCGCCGTCACCGGCGTCGATCCCGCGCTGGCCTCCCTCGACGTCGCCCGGGCCAAGCCCGGCGCCTCCCGTGTGCGCTGGATCCACGGCACAGCAACAGATCTGCCGCCCTTGTCGGCCGATCTCGCGTTCATGACCGCCAACGTCGCCCAGGCCATCGTCGACCCCGCCGACTGGTCCGCCACCCTCTCCGGCGCCGCCACCGCCCTGCGCCCCGGCGGCGTGCTGATGTTCGAGACCCGCATCCCCGCCCGGCAGGCCTGGCTCGGCTGGAACCGCGAGCAGACCCGCACCGTCGTCGACGGTGTGCAGACCTGGGTCGACGTCCTCGACGTCAGCGGGCCCCTGGTCACGTTCCGCTGGACCTGGATCTTCCCCGACGGCGAGCGCCTCACCTCCACCTCGACCCTTCGCTTCCGTGACCGCCCCGAGGTCGAGGCCGACCTCCAGGCCCACGGCTTCACCGTCACCGACCTCCGCGACGCCCCCGACCGCCCCGGCCGCGAATTCGTCTTCCTGGCAACAAAATCGGCCTAGTTCCGGCATACTGCACCGGTGGCGGATCGAGCTTCGACCGGCGACGAGGCCGGCTGGACGACCGTGGCGTTCACCGAGTTGCGGAGCAACCTGGAGTACGCCAGGAATCTGGTCAAGGGCGCTCAGCAGATGGAGAGCCTTCAGGTAGGCGCGTTCGACGTGGCCGACCTGTACCGGGCGGCCTGGGTGCAGGCGGTGTCGGCGCTGGACCACTGGGTGCACCGCGAGGTCTACGACCGGGCGCTCGCGTTCGCCTTGAACGTCGGCGTGCCGCGGCCGAAGCGGTTCCTGGCGCTGAAGATCCCGATGCAGATGTTCGAGGACGTGCACCACCACGAGCAGACCCTGGCCGAGGTCTTCGCCGCCCACTTGCGTGCCCAGTTCGGCTACTTGTCCTTCCAGCAGCCGGAAAAGATCAAAGAGGCGCTGCTTCACGTCAGCGAGATCTCACTGTGGCCGGAGGTCGCCCGGCGGATACCAGACATGACCGCCGAGCAGGTGCAGGCCCGGCTCAGGGACATCGTCGGCCGGCGCAACCGGATCGCCCACGAGGCGGACCGCGATCCGGCCCAGGTGCACGACAAACAGGAGATCACCGCGCAGGCCACGTCCGAGGTCATCGAGCACATCCAGCGCGTCGCCACCGCGATCCTGCACGCCATCGGCAAGCCCCCGGAGGCGACGCCCCAGCCCGTCGAACGCAAGCCCGAGAGCAAGAACGAGCTCTACCGCCAGTTCTGGACCAGGTTCCAGCCCTTTGTCCAGCGCCACGGATGGAGCAACTCCGCCCCGCCGCCACAGCACTGGTGGGACCTGCCCGGCGGCGTCACCGGCACCTCCTGGGTGGTGTCCTTCACCCAGTTCGGCTGCCGCTCCGAGCTCTACTTCCAACACCCCGACGCCGCCACCAATCTCGCCCGCTGGGAGGTGCTCGCCGTCCGCAGCGCCGAGATCATCGAGCACTTCGGCGACGACCTCATCTTCGACGAGCTGCCCGGCCAGAAGGCCTGCCGCATCGAGACCCGGCTGATCGGCCCCACCGTCACCGACCAGGACCGCTGGCCCGACCTGCTGCGCTGGATGGAGGACACCCAGCTCCGCCTGCGCGCCGCCATCGACGCCGTCGGCGGCGTGCCCAAGGTGACCGCCGCCTAGACCTCCTTGCGCCGCAACCGAAACAGTGCCACGCCCGAGGCACGAGCACCTCAGCGGCTCGCAGGGTGCCGTGATTCCCGGGTCGAGTAGGAGCGCGCACCCTGGTCAACCGGGGGTCATCCGGCAGAAGCTAACGGTCGACCGGCTTCCCTACACCCTGGATCGTGAACGGGGATCTTATGGCCGAGATGCTGACCGTCCCGCAAGCCCGGACCTGCCCCTACCACCCGTCTCCCGCCTACCAGCCACTGCGCGAAGGCCCCGCACTCCAGCGGATCCGCCTCGCCACCGGCCAGGAGGCATGGATGGTGAGTGGTCACGCGGAAGCCCGAGCGCTACTGGCCGACCCCCGCGTGTCCGCTGACTGGGCACGCGAGGGCTACCCGGTCATCTCTCCGTCATGCGACGAACTGCCGAACACCATCCACAAACCGACATTCAACGCGATGGATGATCCGGAACACGGTCGTATCCGGCGCATGCTCATCTCGGACTTCACCGCGCGACGGCTCAAGGAGCTCCGCGCGGACGTCGAGAAGATCGTGCTCACCACACTGGACGCGATGCTCGCCGCGGGACCGCCGGCCGACCTCGTCACCAGCTTCTCGCTGCCGGTGCCGTCGCTGGCGATCGGCCAGCTGCTCGGCGTGCCGTACGAGGACCACGACTTCTTCCAACAGGTAACCCGGACCGTGGCTCAGAACCGCGGCAAGCAACAAGTCGAGCAGGCACTGGCGTCGATCACCACGTATCTGTCGGAGCTGGCCGGCGACCCACCGGCCGGACTGCTCAAGCGGCTGAAGGAGGAACAGGGCGCGACCGGTGCGATGGAACCGGAAGACCTGGTCTCCAACGCGCTGTTGCTGCTGTTCGCCGGATACGAGACCACCGCCGCGGTGCTCTCGCTCTCGGTGATCACGTTGCTCGAACATCCTGAGCAGCTGGCGTTGCTGCGGTCTGGTCCGGACGCGGTTCCCGGAGCGATCGAGGAACTGTTGCGGTACTTGTCGGTCATCGACTCCGGGCCGCCGCGGATCGCGGTGGCGGACATCGAGATCGGCGGTACGGTGATCAAGGCAGGCGACGGGATCGTGATCGGCAGCGCGTTGGCCAACCGCGACCCGTCAGCGTTCGAGGATCCCGACCGGTTCGACATCTCCCGGGAGTCGAACCATCACGTCGCGTTCGGGTTCGGTGTGCACCAGTGCCTCGGCCAGAACCTTGCCCGGATGGTACTGCAGCTGGCGCTGCCGGCCTTGTTCGAACGGATTCCGTCATTGCGGCTGGCAGTGCCGGCCGAGGAGTTGCGGTCCCGGCCCACTGTCATCCATGTCACCGTCGAGAGCATCAACTCGCTGCCGGTGCAGTGGTAGTCGTTCCACTCAGGACGCCGCGTCGGCGCCGCGCTCGCCGGTGCGGATCCGCACCGCCAACAGCACTTCGGTCACCCAGAGCAGGCCGTCACCGGATCGGCCGGTGGCGGCCGCCCTTGAGATCACGTGGGTGACGTCGTGCACATCCAGGTCCGTCACCAGCACCTCGACCTTGATCCTCGGCGCCAGGTCGAGCAGCCACTCCTGGCCGCGGTACACCTGGACGGTGGGCTGGTCACCGCTGCCATAGGCCTCGGTCACGGTCATGCCCTGCACGTCGAACATGGTCAGGGCGTGCTTCACCGTGTCGAAGACGGCCGGGCGGATGACCGCGGTGACCAGCTTCATCGCATCAGGTCGACTTGTCGCTCGCGACCGGGGCGGACGCCGGTGCGGGCGTGACCGAGGTGCCGACCGCGCTCAGCGTCTCCGCGGGCAGCGCCTCCTCACCGTGGACGCCGAGATCGCCGGACTCCAACACCGGGTCCGGCAGCCGCAGCTTCATGAACAGCCCGAGGAACTTCAGGATCAGGAACGTGATCAGGGCATCCCAGACGATCACCGTCACGGCCGCGCCGGCCTGCACCAGCAGCTGGTGTGGATTGCCGTAGAACAGCCCGCCGAAGGACACGTCGGCCGCGCCCTTCTGGCCGAGATAGACGATCATGCCTGGATCCGCGAGCAGGCCGACCAGCAGGCCGCCGCACAGGCCGGCGACGCCGTGCGTGTGCACCACGCCGAGCGCGTCGTCCACCCTCGCGAACAGCTTGAGCTTGCCGAGCTTGTTCCAGGACAGCCAGACGATCGCGGACGCGACCAGGCCCATGATCAGCGCGCCCGCGCCGTTGACGTAGCCGGCGGCCGGCGTGATCGCGACCAGGCCGACGATCATGCCGTTGACCGTGCCGAGGAACGCCGGTTTGTGCTGCGCGGTGAACGCCATGTCCATCAACAGCCAGGTCAGCATCGCGGCCGCGGTCGCCAGGTTGGTGTTCAGCACGGCCGCAGCCGCGTCCGCCCCGGCGAAGTACGGGTCGCCGCCGTTGAAACCGTTCCACCCCAACCACAACACGCCCGCGCCGACCGCGGCCAGCGGCAGGTTGTTCGGCGCGGCATGGGCGCGGTCACGGGCCAGCCGCGGACCGATCACCGCGGCCGCGACGAAGCCGGAGGTGCCCGCCGCCAGGTGGATGACATAGCCGCCGCTGTAGTCGAGCGCGCCCTGCTGCGCCCACCAGCCGCCGCCCCACAGCAGGAAGGCGTTGACCGAGTAGGCCAGCGTCGACCACAGCGGGACGAACAGCAGCCACACCTTGAAGCTGATCCGCCCGATCACGCTGCCCAGGAACAACAGCGGGGTGATCGCCGCGAACACGAACTGGAAGTAGACCAGCGTCGACTGTGGGAACCGGAAGTCGGGCATCAGCCCGTGCAGCAACGGAATCGTGGCCTGCCCCTGCTCGCTGGCCGGTCCGAGGATCGGTCCGGGGATGCCGACGAAGTTGCCGAGCAGACCCGGTCCGATCGGCAGCGCGTCGCCGAAGCCCATCCGGAACACCCACAGCACCCAGACGATCAGCACCAGGCCGAAGCCGCTGAACGCCATGACCATCGTGTTGACGGCCCACTTGCGTTGCACGATCCCGGCATACAGCACGGCGATGCCGGGAATGCTCATCAACCCGACGAGCGTGGCGGCGATCAGCTGCCACGCGTTGTCGCCGGAATTGAGCCAATTGGGGTACGGTATCATTGTGCCCGTTTCCTCCCTCTTGCCTGGTCGGGAGAAACAGCCCCGTAGAGCCCCCAGCGCGGAGCCGCTGACGTGGTCGAACGGTCGAAGACACTGGCACCGCGTCATTTCCCGGCCATTTCCGCGCTGTTACCGTCAGGACAACCGCGCAGCGCGGCAATGGTGACACCGACGACCAGGTGAATCCGGTGGACCGATTCCCCGCACGCCAGTGCTCCATTGCACTCCCTCAGCCCGGGCGGCGGCCTAGGTCACACCCAGCCGAACAAGGCGACCCCGCCCGGCGCCGTGAACGCCGAGCGGGGTCTCGAAGGAGGTGGGCTCCGCCGTGGTAGGTCAGAGCCGCGGAGCCGACTAACGGATCCAGGGAGCCTTGTACGTACCGGTGTCGTTGAGGATCGCGGTCCAGTCGTCGCCGGCCCAGATCTGGCTGATCTTGCCGTCGCGCAGGACGAAGAGGTCGAGGGCGTCCCAGGTGACGGTGCGCCCGCTCGCCGGGATGCCGACGATGTCCCCCTTCTGCGTGCCGGTGAGCACCTGGCGCACGACGACCTGATCGCCCTGGCCCACCACGTCATAGGTGGTGGAGTGCAGGTCGGGAAGCGCGGTCACGATGCCCGTGAACAAGCCCGCGACAGCCGCCTGACCGGAGACCACGCCCAGCGTGCCGCCATGCCACGCCGCGTCCGAGGTCACCAGGCCGGTGGCGGCGTTGCCGTCGTGACCGTCGATCACCTTGCGCAGGAACGTCTCCACCACGCGCTCGTTGGCCCGCACCTCACCGCCATATCTGGCGTCCGTCGCGGACTGGCTGCTCTGGCTGGCGTCCGCGGATTGTGCGCTCGCCGCGTGGGCGATCCCCACACCGCCGGTGACAGCGACCGCGGTGACAACGGCGGCTAAGGCCGCGCCTTGCAGCTTCTTCATGGTGACCTCCTGAGGTGCGATTGACTTGACGATTCAAGCCAAAGCTTGTGGACAAGATCAGGACGCTTGCGCCGTCAGCGGGAATGAACCTGATCGCCGAGCGTGCGGCGCGCCAATGGACCGCGCGGGAGCAGAGTGCCGGCGATGAGAGCGCCGACGGCGAAGATGCCGGCTATCCACCAGAACGCCGTGTCGTATCCGTGCGCCAGCGCCGACTCGGTCGGCGGGGCCGAAGCAGGGTGCGTCGCGAGGTACGAAGCCACGGCGCCGGCGAAGATGGTGTTCACCAGTGAGGTTCCGATCGAGGCGCCGAGTTGCTGGGCGACGTTGACGGTGGCGGAGGCGACGCCGGCGTCCTGCGGGGCCACATCGAACGTCCCGGTGCTGATCGACGGCGAGATGACCATGCCGAGGCCGATGCCGGCCACGCCAAGGGGGCCCAGGACGCCCTCGGCGTACCCGGTGTGCGGGCCGAGCCGGGTCAGCCAGACCGTCGCGCCCGACGCGACGAGCAGCCCGAGCGCGACCAGCGGTCTGGGCCCGGATCGGGGCATCAGCACGATGGTGGACAGGTTGGCGGCGGCCGCGGAGCCGATGCTGAACGGCAGGAACGCGATGCCGGTCACCAGTGGCGAGTACCCGAGCGTCTGCTGCATGAAGTAGGTCAGGAACAAGAAGGTGCCGAACATCCCGGCGCCGGCCATGAACATCGCGGCGTAGGCGCCGGTTCGGTTGCGGTCCAGCACCACGCGGGGCGGTAGCAGCGGGTGGGCCGCCCGGCCTTGCCACGCCACGAAGGCCGCCATCAGCGCCACGCCGCCGGCGATGAACCCGTAGGTGGACGGCGTGTCCCACGGTTGGGTGGCCGCGTTCGAGAACCCGTACACCAGGCAGAAGACACCGCCGGCGACCAGGAGCACGCTCGGGATGTCCAGCCTCGGACGAGCCCGAGACGGCTGACCAGCCGGGAGAAACGCCGCGCCGGCGAGGGCCACGCCGGCGATGATCGGGTTGATGTAGAGCGTCCACTGCCAGGAGAGGTATTCGGTGAGCGCGCCGCCGAGCAGCAGGCCCGCCGCGCTGCCGGCGGTGGTGATCGCGCCGAAGATGCCGAACGCCCGGCCGCGTTCCCCCGGCTCGCTGAACGTGGTGGTCAGCAGGGACAGCGCCGACGGCACCAGCAGCGCGGCGAACGCTCCCTGTGCGGCCCGCGCGGCCACCAGCATGCCGAAATCGACCGAGGCGCCCCCGACGACCGAGACCCCCGCGAAGCCGATCAGCCCGGCCAGGAATGTCACCTTCCGACCGAACAGGTCGACCAGCTTGCCGCCGGGCAGCAGCAGGCTGCCGAAGGCCAGCGTGTAGGCGGTCACCACCCACTGCCGATCCGCGGTGGTGAAGTGCAGCGCGCGCTGCGCGGACGGCAGCGCGATGTTCATCACCGTGAGGTCGAGCACCACCATGAGTTGAGCCAGGCCGATGACGGCAAGGATGAGCCACCGCCGCCGGTCCCAGCTGGTGTCAGGCATGGGATTCACCTCCTGTCGACATGACGGCCTTCACGCGTCCGCAACGGTTGGGGCCGCGACGTCAGGCCGTGCCGGCCGACTGCTTCACGGCGGAGGCGAAGTCGAACGAGACCCCCATCTGGGCCATCCTGATGTTCATCATGGGATAGCAGTCGAACGCCTGGATCCTGCCGTCACGCAGGTAGAAGAAGTCGGCCGCGGGCACGCTGGTCCGCACCCCGGTCGGCGCGAGCGGGCCGGCGGGCGTCGGAAACGGGCCTTGGAAGGTCCCCTCGATCAGCAGTTGCACCACGACCAGGTCCTGCCCCAGATCGTGGACCTTGAGCAGTTCACGGTGGACGTCCGGGAACACGGCCCACATGGACGTCAGCACAGTGTCGAGCTGCTCGCCCCGGTAGCTGTCGCCGGTGGACTTCATGGTGAAGACGCCGTCCTCGGTGAAGGAATCGCGCCAGCCCTTGAGGTCTCGGACGTCGCCTTCGGCCGCCCGGTACGCCGCGCGGACGATCTCTTCGTTGCTCGCCATGACGATTCTTCCTTCTGTCCTTGGCACGGGTTCTCGCCGCAGTGGTGGCCGGTACGGCCGCCAAGATCAACCGTTACATCTCGACGCTAGCCGCAGCTGACTTGAAAGTTCAAGTGAAGAACCCACCTGAGGGGATGTTTGGGAAGCCATATCAGCTTGAACTGTCAAGTCAGCGGGGCGTGCGCCCGGCGTGTTCTGTGATCATGGGAGGCGAAGCGATGGTCGTTCGCGATGCGGCCGCCGGCTCGGATCACCGGCTCGCGGGCGTCGACCATGGACGCCTGATCTCGCTGCCGGCGGGTCGTCAGGGCCGGTGCTTGGGCGTCGCCAGGCACTGTCGGGTCAGTTGACTGCCGAGGTGTCGATGCGCGACATGATGCGGTCGGCGGTCAGGCCCAAGCGCCGCAGCTGCTCCGGTGAGAGAGCGTCGATGACGAGCGACCGCACGTGTGCCACGTGCCCGGGGGCGGCGGCGGACAGTGTCGTGAAGCCGTCCTCGGTCATGATGGCGTTGGTGAACCGCCCGTCGGAGGGATCGGGCTCGCGGCGCACCAGGCCTCGTTTCTCCAGGCGGGTGAACAGGTGCGAGAGCCGAGACATCGACGCGTTGGTGACGGTGGCGAGCGAGCTCATCCGCATGGTCCGTGCCGGACTCTTGGAGAGCATGGCCAGCACCTGGTACTCCACGATTCCCAGATTGGAGTCGCGCCGCAACTGCTGGTCGATCGACCAGGGAAGCCAGGTCATCAGCCGCACCACGGACAGCCAGGACTCGACCTCCGTGCCGGTCAGCCACTCCGTCGGTGGTTCGTCGTCATCGTGGCAGGGCCTGTCGACCATAGGTCCAGAATACTGATCATTCGGCGGTGACCGAAAACGTGGCCAACCAGCGGCGATTCGGCTCCGAGATCACCATCCTGCCGCCGGTCCCGTGACCGTGGCTCCCACGCCCGCCAGCGCGCAGTCCCCGGACGCTACTGATTGGCGACTTCCCCGCGCCGCAGGTGAAACAACGCGGCGACCAGCAATCCGGCGCTGATCACCGAGATGACCACCGCCAGTAGGTGCAGGCCGGAGTCGGTGGCGTGGTCGCCGAGGCCCAGGCCGACGAGGGCAGCCGCGAGGTTGGCGCCGATGTACTGGGACGTGCGGTAGAGACCGGAGGCGGTGCCGACCTGGCCGTCGGGGGCGGCGGCGTACATGGCGGTCTGGTTGCCCAAGCTGTTGAAGCCGTTGGGAATGCCCAGGACCGCGGACACGATCACCAGTAGCAGCACGGGGGTTGAGGCGCCGACGAGGAGCAGGGCGAGGCTGCCGATGAGGAGGCCGGCGGAGCCGATGACCAGCAGGGGCCACCGCGGCCGTCGGGTGGCGATGACCGTGGCGACGATGCCCATGCCGGCGATGGGCAGCACCACCAGCCCAGCCTCGGCGCTGCTGAGCAGGCGGCCCTGTTCGAGCCACTGTGGAACGCCGTAGAAGATCGTGTAGAAGACGACGTAGGTGACGGCCACCCGGGCGTAGGTGCGGCTCAGCGGGCGGTTGGCACGGAGCATCCGGACGTCGATGAACGGCTGGGAGACGCGAAGTTCCCACCACAGCAGGACAATCCCCAGCACCACGGCGGCGGCCAGGTAGACCCACTGGAACTCGAGGAGGAACACCAGCAGGCCCACCATGGTGGCCGCGAAGAGCAGGATTCCCAACGGGTCCAGACCGACCGAAGTGGACCGTGGGGCTCGGTCCCGGGGCACCCACAGCAGCACCAGGATCATCGACAGGGCGGCGATCGGCAGGTTGACCCAGAAGATCGACCGCCAGCCCGCGAGCAGCACCAGCACCCCGCCCAGCGGCGGGCCCAGCGCCACGGCCACCTGCCCGGCCGCCGAGATGGCCCCGAGCGCGTTGGTCGCCTCGCCGCTGATTCCCTGCCGTATCAACGAAACCCCGGAGGGATACGCCGCGGAGGTGCCGATCCCCAGCAGCACCCGGGCCGCGACCAGCCACCCCAGGCTCGGCGCGAACGGCGCCCCGACGGCCGCGATCATGACGATCACCAGCCCCCAGCAGAACACCCGCCGCGCCCCGAAACGGTCCGCCAGCCGCCCCATGGTCGGCTGGGCCACCGCGGTCGCCAGGTAGAGGCCCGACACCAGCCAGACGACCTCCGCGCCCGCGTGGAACTCACGCTGGATGTCGACCAGGGCCACCGCGATCATCGAGGAGTTCACGGCGTTGAGCAGCGTGCCCAGCACCACCGGCAGCACCAGCCGCAGCCCGCCGGTCCGAGCGACAACGGTCATTTGGCCAGCACCTCGAGGAGCTTCGCCGCGGCTCGGAGGAACTCCCGCTCGACCGGGGTCAGGCGGTCGGCGATCATCCCGGCCAGCCAGGCGTCCCGCTGGGAGCGGTCCTGCTCCAGCACGGCCCGGCCGGCGTCGGTGATGCTGACGACGGTCTGCCGGCCGTCGGTGGGATGCGGTTCACGGGCGACCAGGCCGCGCTCGGTGAGCGTGGCGAGGGCCCGGGTCATCGACTGCGGCTGCACGTTCTCGGCGGCGGCCAGCGCGGACGGGCTGGCCGGACCGAGCCGGTAGAGCCGCGAGAGGGCGGACAGGGAGGTCAGCCCGAGCTCATGCGGCGGCCGTTCTTGGCGCAGTCTGCGGGCCAGCCGCGACACCGCTTCCCGAACCTCGACCGCCAGCTCGTTGTCGTCCACAACTAGTAAGCCTAGCTGATGACTTTCGCGCTACACGACTCCCCGACGTGGCGAAAGTCATCAGCTAGGGGAAGGAGTTAGCGGAACACGGGCCACGGCTTGGGAGTCGGGTTCGAAGGTTCGCTCACGTGTTCGATTCTACCATCTCGACCATGAAAACAGGGGTCCTTCCCGGACGGGAAAGACCCCTGAAGTGAAGCTGACTCAAGGCCGGCGAGGGCCCCTGTTTTCGGTCCGCACTGAAGCGACAGTGGTTACATACCCACCGCGGAGTAGAGCTGGCCGACCTCGGCGCGGGTGAGGCGGCGCAGCGAGCCGGGGCGCTGGTTGCCCAGCTGCACACCGGCGATCTCGGTGCGGACCAGACGCAGCACGGGATAGCCGACCTCGTCGAGCAGCCGCCGGACGATGTGCTTGCGGCCCTCGTGCAGCACCACCTCGACCATCGCCTTGCCGGGCAGCGAGTCGACCAGGCGGAACGCGTCCACCTTGATCGGCCCGTCCTCCAGCTCGATGCCGGCCTTGAGCCGCTTGCCCACGTCCTTGGCGACCGGCCCGGGCACCTCGGCCATGTAGGTCTTCAGCACGTGGTACGACGGGTGCATGAGCCGGTGGGCCAGCTCGCCGTCGTTGGTGAGCAGCAGCAGCCCCTCGGTCTCCACGTCGAGCCGCCCGACGTGGAACAGGCGGGCGCCGCCGGACTCGGCCCGCTCCCGCACGTAGTCCCCGACGCAGGGCCGGCCCATCTCGTCGGACATCGTCGAGTGCACGCCCTGGGGCTTGTTCAGCGCCATGTGCAGCACGTCGTCTCGGACGATGACCCGGCTGCCGTCCACGTGGATCACGGCGGTGTCGGGGTCGACCCGCCGGCCCATCTCGCGCACGACCTTGCCGTCGACGCTGACCCGGCCCTCGGCGATCAGCTCCTCGGCCGCGCGCCGCGAGGCCACGCCCGCCTGGGAGAGCACCTTCTGCAGGCGCACACCGTCATCAGAGTTCTTAGCCGACATCGTCGATCGCATCCACTTCGGGCAGCAGCGGAGCGATCGGCGGCAGATCCTGCAACGAGGACAGCCCCAACCGCTCCAGGAATAGTTCGGTGGTCCGATACAGGATGCCACCCGTGTCCGGGTCGCTGCCCGTCTCCTCGATCAGGCCCCGCGTCACCAGGGTCCGAATCACCCCGTCGACGTTCACGCCGCGCACCGCCGCCACCCTCGAACGGGTGACCGGCTGCCGGTAGGCGATCACCGCCAGGGTCTCCAGCGCGGCCCGGGTGAGCTTGGCCCGCTGGCCGTCGAGCAGCAGTTTCTCGACGTACGGGGCGTAGACGTCCCGGGTGTGCAGCCGCCAGCCGTCGCCGACCCGCCGCAGGTCGATGCCGCTGCCGGACTCGGTGTACCGGGCCGACAGCGCCTGCATGGCCTCGCGGATCCGCTTCACCGGCAGTTCCAGGGTGCTGGCCAGCAGCTCGTCCTCCGCCGGCGAGTCGACGACCAGCAGCAGGGACTCGAGGGCCGCGTGCAGGACGGCGTCGTCGCTGAGGTCGGGCAGGGTGGAACCGACCAGCACCTCGTCGTCATCGGCGTCCGAGGCGGACGGCTCGGGCTGCTGGGCCGCGGCCTCGTCGAGCACGGCGCCCATCACGGCGGCGACATCGACGGCCTCGCCGTCCTCGGACTCGCCTTCGGCCGGAACGCCATCCTCGGCGGCCGGCTCGGGCTCGACCGGCGCATCCGGCTCGGCGGCCTCGATCGGGGCATCC
>Ga0307511_10000761_pt1 | contig 34359 bp, 24 predicted proteins | sample 13_EM_MG_FD_200266 | JGI IMG/M metagenome (GOLD analysis project Ga0307511, IMG submission 200266) | Populus trichocarpa ectomycorrhiza microbial communities from riparian zone in the Pacific Northwest, United States - 13_EM | ecosystem: Host-associated > Plants > Roots > Unclassified | place... | reverse complement strand
TTCAAGTTCCATAATGCGCATCTAGATCTCCCACTGACCAAAAGGAAGGGTACATGATGTAGATAGGGTCGGTCAAAAACAATATCGGGAATTTTGAGTGTAGCAGAACGTTTTGGTCAATTGACATTTACTAAATTGAGTAATTATATTAATTGCCCGCGACAGGCATAGAGGGTATGCCGCCCGCGGGCGGCCGATGCCCGCGAGCGGCCCAGAACATATATGCATCATCACACAAAATTTAATGGATGTTTACCGCGGATCCAGGGACTCACTGGCGCCAGCACAACAAAAGAGAGGGCTGTGCCACTTAGAGCCTCCGTATGGTGACATTCAATCTTTACTTATCACGATTTGCAAGCTGAGTGCAACGTCTAGTCCAAAAGTAGTGTTTCCGAATTCAAACTGACAGGGATTTTCAAGCCCCTATGTATCTGCGCGGCCCGTACCGGCGCTCCATACCAATTATATTCCTGGTGGCGGGTCGGTCGTTGTTAACTAGAAACCGGCAAGTAACCCTAACCCACAACGAAACCTGTTTATAAGTACTCCAGGCCCAGGACACGTACTTGTCGCCTTCAACTTCAACAGTCGCAGCAAGTCAAGCCCCGATTGAAATTTGGAAAATATCTGACCTCATTACTTTAACTTAACCACCTCACCGATTTAACCACCTCACCGATTCAACCACCTCACCGATACCACATCATGCGATCCTCCCTCATCTTTCCCGCATTTGTCGCCATGTTGGGGACTGCAAGTGCCGGTCCCCTGGCGTATGGAATTTGCCAGGCAGGCTGTTCTACTTTAGTGGTGTCGTGCTATGCAGCTGGAGGGCTGACGTTCGGTACGGTCACTGCGGGAGTTGGTGCTCCCGCCGTTGCCCTGGCATGTAATTCAAGCTACGGTGTCTGCCAGGCTGCGTGTGCAGCGGCTATTTTGGCACCAACCCTCTAAGGTGTTTGTGGTAAGTACGCAGTGGTGGCATATTAAGTACTCCCTACAAGCTCCCTAGTATGAAAGATAGGGCTGATATATATTCCGGAGATCTAGAAGCACACCTCGTCTTTCATACCGATGGCTCTGTAGTCCCTTGAATCTTTCCAACGAAAAAAGGCCACTCGATATCGGTGCGGGGGAGCAGCCCGTCCATATTATCGTACACAACACTATCTCAGCTGGCAAAATTTGGAGTATAAGTGGGTGCGCATGCAGGTGATATGGGACACTGGATGCTAGGAAGTTGCCTGTAGGTTTTCGGTGGACATTCATTTAAGAGGATCAGAGCAAGGCAGGTGTTTATATGTATCTTACTTTTCAGAATTTCCTATTTGTTCAACACTGGTAATACAGGATGGGGGAATTGTGTGTACTCAAAGTCATTCTCTTTAGTCTGTTGGCACATAATCTTCTCGTATTATTCACGTAAGCGATACCGTTGCAAATCTATGTGATACGCAGCCTGAGATACAAAGCCTTGCAATCGGGAACATGAAGTGGTTATAGCTTACTAGTTATTGTATATTCCAGAGTCAAGCAAGCGTGTACCAGCGAGCACAAGTTCCGGCAATACTAATGGAGAATTTACTCTATACGTCTCTGTACGATTTAGCAATTTTAGCGTAATGGGTCAACTCCCCCTTGCGATCAATTCCAGGCCAGCTAACGGAATGGGGTGGGCAGCTACAGTTCCCACATATCGGTCTGTCTCAGCAGCCCAAGAGATACCGTATCACGACTGCGCTAACGATACTGCTGCTTTAAGAGCAATATTATGATCAGATGATAGCATGTTGATACCATTTGCATTGATGGTTTCGTAGATAGTGTACGTAGATTTGTGTGACCATGCGGGCCTGTGAGAGTGGAACTGCCACAGGCGGCACAGGGAAGAACAGTGCAGGCGCGGGTTAAACTATGCCAGCCTGGGCAGGCCGGTTGCCACAAATATTTGTCTAAGATATTCGCCTTGCTTAGCCCTGTCCGCGAACAAATATTCGTCTGCGGCTAGGACCTAGGACGCCCTGCTTGCGTTCACACATGTAGGATTCTATTGAGAACCTTCCAGAGAAGTAAGACTCCCTCCCCTAGACTTTCACAGAATTTTGTATGGAAGAGTACCAGTACGTATGCAACTCCCAACGCAGGTGAGCAAACCGGCAACATATGTCCAAGTGACCCTAACCCACGACGAAACCTGTGTATAAAGTACGCCTCAGACCCAGTACAAGTACTCGCATTCCTCCTTCAACAGTCAGAGCAAATCAAATCTTAATCGGCATCGGGAAAATATCTAAGCCTATCATCTCACCTTAATTATCTCACAGATATCATACCATGCGATCCACCCTCATCTTTCCTGTCTTTGTCGCCATGTTGGGGACTGCAAGTGCCGGTCCCCTGGCTTATGGAATTTGCCAGGCGGGCTGTTCTGCTTTAGTAGTGACGTGCTATGCAGCTGGAGGGCTGACGTTCGGTACGATCACTGCGGGAGTTGGTGCTCCCGCCGTTGCCCTGGCATGTAATGCAAGCTTCGGTGTCTGCCAGGCTGCGTGTGCAGCGGCTATTTTAGCACCAACCCTCTAAGGTGTTTGTGGTAAGTACGCAGTGGTGGCATATTAAGTACTCCCTGCAAGCTCCCTAATATGAAAGATAGGGCTGATGTATATTCCGGAGATCTAGAAGCACACCTCGTCTTTCATACCGATGGCTCTGTAGTCCCTTGAATCTTTCCAACGAAAAAAGGCCACTCGATATCGGTGCGGGGGACCAACTCATCCATATTATCATACACAACACTATCTCAGCTGGCAAAACTTGGAGTGTAGGTGGGTGCACATGCAGGTGATATGGGGCACTGGATGCTAGGAAGTTTTCGGTAGACATTCATTTAAGAGGATCAGAGCAAGGCAGATTTTTATATGTACCTATCTTAATTTTCAGAAATTTCCTATTTGTTCAACACTGGTAATACAGGATGGGGGAATATGTGTGTACTTGAAGTTATTCTCTTTAACCTGTTGGCACATAACCTTAAGCTAGTATTATTCACTCAAGCGATACTGTTGCAAATCTATATGATACGCAGCCTGGGATGCAAAGTCTTGCAACTGGGAATATGAAGTGGTTAAAGCTTATTAGTTATTGTATATTCCCAGAGTCGAGCAAGCGTGTACCAGCGAGCACAAGTTCCGGCAATACTAATGGAGAATTTACTCTATACGTCTCTGTACGATTTAGCAATTTTAGCGTAATGGGTCAACCCCCCTTGCGATCAATTCCAGGCCAGCTAGCGGGATGGCAGTTCTCACATATCCACCTGTCTCAGCGGCCCAAGGGGTATCACGACTGCACTAACGATACTGCTGTGTCAAGCACAGTCTTATGATCAGATGATAGCATGTTAATTCAATTTGCCGTTGATAGTTTCGTAATCGTCTAGTTGATATATCTTTTTTTGCTGCTGCGAACAGTCGGGAGACACAGTGCCTATGCATGCCTGCAGCAGCAGGCGCGGGCTAATCTATGCCAGTCAGGGCAGGATGGCTGCCACGAATATTTATATGGTATGTATAGTTCTAAGACATTCGTCTGCCCTGTCCGCGAACAAATATTCGTCCGTGCGGCTAGGACACAACCCAGCCGAGGCTGGGACGTCCAGCTTGTGTACACCCATGTATGCTTTTATTGAGAACTTTTACAGAGAAGTAAGACCTCCTCCCCTGTATGGAAGAGTACCAGTACGTATGCAACTTCCCAGCGCAGGTGAGCAAACAGGCAACATATGTATGTCCAGGTGACCCTAACCCACGACGAAACCTGTGTATAAAGTACGCCCCAGGCCCAGTACAAGTACTCGCATTCCTCCTTCAACAGTCGCAGCAAATCAAACCTTAATCGGCATCGGGAAAATATCTAAGCCTATCATCTCAAAACATTATCTCACCGATATCATACCATGCGATCCACCCTCATCTTTCCTGTCTTTGTCGCCATGTTGGGGACTGCAAGTGCCGGTCCCCTGGCTTATGGAATTTGTCAGGCGGGCTGTTATACTTTAGTAGTGTCGTGCTATGTAGCCGGAGGATCGCCGCTCGTTATGATCACTGGGGGAGTTGGTGCTCCTGCCGTTGCCCTGGCATGTAATTCAAGCTACGGTGTCTGCCAGGCTGCGTGTGCAGCGGCTTTTGTGGCGCCAACTGTCTAAGTTGTTTGTGGTAAGTATGCAGTGGTGGCATATTAAGTACTCCCTACTCCCTAATATGAAAGATAGGGCTGATGTATATCTCGGAGAAGCACACCTCGTCTCCAATACCGATGGATCTATAGTCCCTTCAGTTTTACCACTGTTAAAATGCCACTTGATATCGGTGCAGGGGAAACTCGTTCATATTATCATACACAACACCATCTCAGCATGCAAAAATGCGAGCATGCAGTGGGTGCGGGTTATATGGGCACGCTGACGCTAGGAAGCTGCACTATCATTGCCTCTGCAAGTTTTCAGTGGACATTCATTTGTCGTTTATACATCTCTTGATTTTTCGAATATTTCATATTGGATTCTTTTGTGCTTCAATACTAGTAATACAGGAAGGGGAATACCTCTGTACTTAAAGCCACTCTCTTTAGCCTATTGGCACATAACCTTGAGCTCGAATTATTCACTTTGGCTATATCGTTACAAATGTATGTGATACGCGGCCTGAGAAGCTTGAGGCACAAAGTCTTGGGAATATGGAACGATTATAGCTTATAAGTTCTAATATTCCCAGAGTCAAAATGCTGCAGCAAATGCGTCCCAGCTAGCACAAGTTCCGGCAATATTAATGATAGGGAGAATGTACTCGACATTTCTGTGCAGCTTTGGAGTGATGAGTCCTCTTCCGATCAATTCTATGCCAGCTATCGGAAGCGGGTGGGCAGTTGTATATGCGATCGTCCGTGTTAGAGCGAAGCCGTTTGATACCAAAACACGCCTAGTTTGGAAGGTTATAAAAAAGTAACAAAACCACGAATCAACTTAGTTATGTTCTCTAAAAATAAATATTCATCAAATTCGTGTGGCTTATATGATTTATTTGTATTAGTATCTTACCTGGTAACCATGAGAAATTCTGAAAGTTTTCAAGAGGCTCAAAAGTAAGTACCTTCCAATACAGATTTGTACGGCAACGCCATGTAACCCCTACTTCAAATTCCATGCTCTATAGAGAGCGCACTAGTGAACCTAATGTCATTTAAACTTGATAGTGGTTAGCTTTTGATAGTAATTCTTGTCTAGGGTAGGTCTATGGGTCACAGTGCCTCACTTTTGGAATTTCTTCAAAAACTGGTGTAAATGGCCTCGTGCGGAGCATTACCACCTAGAACAGTAGTTCCCACATATCGATGGTTGCATACTTCTCGTGATCTATATAGGGACTGGGGCCGGGAAGGATGCTTCAGTCCCTATTATGGCTGCCACCATAGGATAGGGGATAAGATAAGAAAGCAAGCTTGTTGGTTCTTTATCTGACTACGGTGATGGTAGGAGGTATGAGGGTTGGGTAGGCAGGGCACAAGTTGCGCACCTGCCTGTATGGATGGGCCCGTGGGAGAATGGATGCCAGGAGAATGGATGCCAGGGGAATGGATGCCAGGAGAATGGATGCCAGGAGAATTGATGGCAGGGGAATGGATGGCAGTTGAATGGATGGCAGTTGAATGGATATCGATGGTACGGGAAAGGATGGCAGGGGACCATGTAGGCTCTCTACACCTAGCTCCGCGCCAATAGCCTTCGCCCAAAGAGCGGTTTTGTACCTAAATTGCCAAAGTGCCTCACCAACAAAAATTCCCAGGGTTTAAAAAAGCTAGGAATTACCTTGGGCACCTGGAATTATTATTGGTCTCAGGTGCTCCAAATTCGGGTACCAAAATTCAGTGGAGAAGGTTTCGTTGTTCACAACGCAAGGCGCTACGTGCTACAACATATTAAGAAACCAGGTTGTGAGACACACTTTTGTAGTGACCGACCATACTTAGTTGACTCTCATGGGCTGGTTGCGGTGCACCGTCTCCAGACCAATTTGCTAACCTTCTACACATGGCATTGCTGGTAGATAAGCTATAATACAAATGATAAAGATAGGGGGTTTTGGGTAGCTGTTGTATAAGAGGGCTTGATAATTGATCTTGATTAATCGTTCAAAAGCGGTAAAAACAGTCATGGGCGAAGCCTAGTGTCTGATAACTATAGTATGTTTTAACGTATCTCACAGAGCCATGCCTTACGCTTGATGCGGGATTACGTGACCGACTCTAGGGAATAATGCAATGAGGATCTGGAGGCTGAGAGAAGCTGCAGCTCCGAACACAAAATAAGTTTGATTTTCAAACGAATCAAAATTTGGCAATTTATATTGTCTTGGCTATCACCAAACAGCAACTAACGCTTTATTCTGAGATGTGCATGGAGGCTCTTGGATCCGACTAATTACTAGTAGACTATTAAGAGTGTGATTTGTCGGCCAATAAGAGCACAATGGTCATTAGGTTGGATGCCGTTGGTCAAATCTGTTGGTCAAATCTGTTTTGAGAGCGCCGGTTGTCGTGCAGGTTGATGACGATTTGAGGGCTGCAGCCGACAAAGGTTGCTCTAGAAATGTCAGGAGGCAAACGCATGATGCAGGACCATGCATGCTGTCATATTATTTTGCGGACAATGATAGCTGCATACCATCTCATCTCACGTGAAGGCCAATACTTAAGTATCTCGCATCAGCACGTGCGTTTGGAATGCCATTGTTTGTGCCTGAAACCATTAAGCGAGGGTCTAAATGTGATTTTCAACGTCCCTAAGGTACAAGTTTCTTCTGGAATGCAAATGTAAGAGCCTCATTGTCCTTCCAGGGATCATTGGATGAACTGCTGCATGAATTGACCAATAAGTAGCTTTAGCGAATAGGAACTAAGATTGACGCACAATGAAATGTTTGCTTTTGTTACAAAACCAATGTACACGTTGACGACGCATGCACAACTTCCAACCAACATGCAGAATTCTGCGAACACACCATTGTGATATCCAATTAATATATCGAACCATAGATCGCAAAGAGGCTATTCAATAAGCCAGCCATTCAGATAGGTATTTTAATTCTAATTGGGGCTTTTTACAACTACAAGGTTGACCGTACATCGAGACCTCTGCAAATAGCTGGTGATGTATACGTGTCCCTGTATATTCCTTACTAGGACGTATCGTCTAGGCAGATCTGCAGATTGGTTAGCGAACCGAGCGGAGAACCGAGAGTGGAAATCATCAATTGCAAGATCTGGCCCTGTAGGACTACGTACTGTACTCCTCGATTGCAATGCGGGCTTCTGAGAAACGCACAGGATACTGTTAGTTGTTAGTGCAGGGTCATGTATCCATATATTCCACTATGCCTCGTGATGAAGTGATGAAAGTACATGGTTTACTACCATGAATCGTAATTATAGCTTGAGGTCTAGCTTGAGGTCTACAGTAGATCTGCCAGTGTGATGATCCCAGTTTGGACGCCATGTAAATTGATCATGACCACCTTCGAATTGTTTTCGTACTGCTGATGTAAGTACAAATGCCTAAGGAAGGAGAGGCTGGAGGCTCCGTCATTCCGATCTACGTAATACTGAGGTTGAACCCACCAACCCCGCAATAAATTACCGAAACCTCCGTCGATCGCAATAGCAGTGTGTATAATGTTGGCGTGCGTCCGGTCTATGTCTCTATATAGAGATTAATCCCGACGTTCAGCCTGAAACATCACGACTATCCTCGAAACCTCGGAAAAGTACCCAATCAGCGGGATTAAGCCAAGGATATATTACGGGATGTGGAAAAGCTTGTTTATAACAGAATGAGTGAGCCTCAACAAGGTTGCTTGTGAACTTATCTGCATGCAAGACTTCATAGGTTATGCCGATCAAGGCACTTGCGCCCCAGAGCCCAAGATGCGTTCATATGCACTGGCATGATCATGACGACCATTTGAATGTAAGTCTTATTTGGCATAGGAACCCTGAGTGGCAATTGGTCTACAGTACTGGAGGCTGTGCTTTTATTGTTTGCTTTTGACCCTATATAACCTGTCGCCTGCAGATATACTTACAAGGGGATTCTTCGCGATCGCTCATGCCGGATTCTTTCTCCTTTCACCCATGCACTCTGCACATTCTCACAGAGAAGTTCCAAAAGCTTGCGCCTTAGCTTGTGTTGGTTTATCTCAAAGTACTGCGGTGAGGGTTTGAGCCGCAGTTTATATTTTGAGCCGCAGTATATACATTTTGCCAAAAAGGGGAGGGTATAATACCTACCGGTCAGTATACTTGCAATAACGTGAGCAGAGGGTAGGTTAATCGTTTTGAAGCTCCCAGCAGCCCCGCAGGCTTAGTCCCGAGCCGTAAGCCAGTAGTCGAATGCATGGGCATATATATGTATAGGTATGTGTACTTAAGACTACTTAGCTAGAAGCAGGCACGAGGTGATACTTGTGCAACTTTGACAACTCATTGAGAGATTGTGTCAATTTTTAATCTACTCCCTTAAGTTTAAGGTGTCTTGCTCTGCTAGGCTTGCATCTAGTTCCCATGGGTATTTGCAATAATATTTAGAAACCGCTCTCCGTAGGAAAACTGCCGTTAACCTGGCTACCACAGCCTATAGCGCTCTTAGAAATGTAAGTATATGCCACCAATCATTATATCCCGTGACTGGACTGCCAGATGATTGGACGTCAGCTGTCATCCACCATAGTATAATTAATTGATGCCTTAGGCTTCCAAGATGTAGGTTTATGGCTGGGACTTCTCTGTCTTACAAATATCGGGTGGAGGACTCGCCATGTGACATGAAAAATCAAAAACCAATAGCTCTGAAAGCGGAATGTCTCAGAGAGGTCCTTCCATGTCAGGTCGATTTAGAAGCCAATCCCGAGGGAAGAAATAAACAGCTGCAGATGCACGATGTGCATATACGAGGTTGAATGCACCATGCGGTGCTATGGTCCCAATTGACTACATACATATCAGCCGGAACTATGAGGAGGTGTATGAAGTATTCACCCCAATGGATATGGCGCGAAGCTATTCTTTATCTTCATTTCTCCATCTCAACTGCTGGGGAACAATTGGGTTGATATTATGTAAGGCTGTGGGGCGGAGTATCTCCTGGTTGAGTTGATGACGGATATCGATGCGTTGCGATTTGCACAACTTCATTGTGTTCCACAGCATTCCACATCATGAGCTGCGTGCAAATCGCAGCCAACAAGTTCCGCACCCCCCGAACGAATGATATCGAAAGGGTGGCATGACGGGGCTCTTTTGTGACGAGCTCCCAGAGAGCGGTGCCTGGGGCAACTTGTATAAATCGATCGATAACAACCTACGCAAAATGATTAGGCTCGATTTTCATGCCACCAAAGTTTAGGCATTGCGCTTTTGAAGATATCACTCGCGGCGTCTTACCCGAACCGCTTTCCATACCCTCCATATCACCCTCACACAACGAAACAATCCATTGTCCCAAAATGTCGAACACTATGCCTTTCGAAAGCCAAGTAGCAAATATCACCCACGAGCAATGGCTATATAGCGAGGCTCAAAAGATGCTGGAGACAAAGGGTTTAGGTGCAGAAAATCTTTGCACATGGCAGGGGAGTGGTATGTATACATAGCAGCACCTATACCGAAAACATTGATCGCTGGGTCCTTGCAAGGAGGCTGACAACCTGTTTCATCTTCATAGTATATGGTGCCTTCGACATCGAGTCCGATGACATCTACGAGCGAGCCGAACAAGACTGGGGTTTATCCCAACTTGGTGAAAATGGGGAAGAGGAGTTGCCGTCATTGATCATTCAGTCATGCTGGGCTCACGAGTACAAGCACATGTTCAATGAGATGCAGGAGTGGATACAACGGGGAGCAGGTGTTGTGCAAATGGCGATACTTTTGAAGTGGACACTTGAGATACCTGATCCGGGAGCAGATCCAGTGTTGCACAGTGAGATTGAAGTGTTTGAGTACGCCCCTAAAACAGAGGCACAGTATAGGAGGACCTTTCATGAGGTAGGTGCTTCCCTCTGGTGGTTCATCTGCATTTGAGGAGCTGATCATGACTTGGAGCGTGTCAAACATGAAGACAGTTTCATCTACAGAGGAGAAAGAATTGCAATCGGTAAAAATCACGGCAAGACAATTGTTTGGAGGTCACAAGCCTCGTGGTCGCGGTGCCTCATATGCGTTGAGCTTGATCGACCTCTGGTACACGGCTTTGGACATTTTCGATGCTGAGGTAGAGGGGTGGAATACCCAGGGACAACTGCAGACCGCCGTGGTCGGGGAATTCGGGCAAGTAACGGTTGCTGCTCAGGGGCCTGGCGAACTGCAAGTCGATGAAGAGGAATATGAGACAGATGAGGAGGAAGAGAATGAGGTAGATAGTGATACCCAGAATGGAGCTGATGAACTGCTTTGGGGTACCAGTACTAGTGCTTTAAAATACGAACTCCCAACCACTACAACTACAGCAAGCGCTTCTGCGGGTGTACATCCTGCACCGCTAACGTCATTTCACGCTGCTGCCATCGCCGTGATGGCTGCTACAAAGGGGTCGCAAGCGGAGGAGGGCACGGGTGCTTCCGGGGTGGCACACACTGGAAGAGCGGTTGATGAGGATGCGTTAACGTTAGAATTCGAGGGGGAGGCTGGCAGAAGCATTATTACAAGGGCTGAAACTGCAAGCACCACACAACACCCGCAAACCACAATACGGAAGGATGGAAAAGTATTCACAACAACTAAAACAACCACTGTCGTGCACCAGTCATCACCACAATCGATAGAGCCCACTGCCATAGGAACAAGCGAGAACTTGATACTTACCCATCATAGCAAAGAGATGGCAGAAGCCGTGGGAATAGATGACCTGTTACGGCGGTCGCGCGGGGCTGTGCCTCAAGTAAGAATCGCTTTAAACCCTGAATTATGCGAGGGAATTAACAACGAGGCCGTCTTCGAAACCGACTCGGATTTGGACTCTGACGGCGAGGGTGCATTCGATCACCGGCTCTGCACCGTCATGACCCGTGGGGCTGTGCCTCAAGACTATGAGGTAAGAAACAACGAGGCCGGCTTCGAAGCCGACTCGGAGTCGGACATCGAGGGTGAATTCGATCCCCGGCTCTGCACCGTCATGACCCGCGCGGCTGCACCGGAAAATGAGGTTCGTTCTACACATGTGCACAGGAAGATATCGACTGAGGGTGGTACGGTACCGGTGACTGGGAGTCACACTGAGGAGTACACCATTACAGAACACACCTCTACGCTTCCGTCAGGTTCCTACGAACACTTTCAGGAAGGTATTACTCAGTCATCATACACGCACAAGGAGTCTGCCGAGGAGGTTAATACTCCACCAAAAACTTCCTCCTACGGGCACTATCAGGAAAGCGTTAATCAGTCATCCTACACGCACGAGGAGTCGGCCGAGAAGATTATTACTCCACCAAAAACTTCCCGCCTCGAAGTATCTATCACCCAGGACTCCGGATCCGCTAACGCGAAGACTGAAACGTTCGGGGTTGAGTACGATCAGACCCTGATGCTCCAAAAAGATACTACTACGTATACCTCGATGGATTCCCCATGCCCCCATTGTCATAGCGAGCAATGTTGTCACGGGCCACAGTCTCCTCTCAGGCACCTACCTCGGGATTTCATGTCTGCTGGAGTAATCGGTCCGTTTAGTTGGTGTGGCTTTGTAGTGTACCTCTCACTATCCACACTCCAGCCGATCCCTCAGGAGGCCATCAAGAAGAGCCGTCCTGCGCTGATTGAACGTATTCAAGAGTTTAATGAAGATATACATGAAGAGTTACATGAAGAGTTCCCACCTGAGGATGTTGGCGCCCTCACATTGATCACGGTGGAGCCTCCGATGGCCACTGGCAAAACGTCCATTAGCAAAACTACTATTACTACCGAGACAACAAAGCGGAGGAAGAAGCGGGATCGAAACCACAGCCCTGAGGTACCGACAGAGGCCACAGGCACTAAATCAAGCTTATTCACACCGAGTACTTACACTTCACCTGAGTCAATCCGAGGCGTATTTCAATCCCCGAAACCTAGCAGGCCCACCCCGTTCGGGCTATGGGATACGATTCCCGCTAAACCTCCAACCCAACCACCAATCCAACCATTCCCTGGATTTGCCCCATTGCCAGATCCCCCCAGTGTAGAAATACACAAACCGGTGGATACAGCCGTTGGCGATCGTCCAAAGGTTGTGACAGAAGTGAATAAGGTGGTTGATGTAGGCTGGCAAACGAGCGCAACCAAAACAGAGGGGCTAGGGATTATCATTGAACCACAGCCAGCAGTGACTGAGGCAGTGGATACCAAACCCGGGCCCAAGGTAATTGAAGAGGTAGCAAGGGCGGAGACAGTGATCACCCAGGAGACCACAAGGACAAACATATCTGGAAAGTCTCCCAAGCCGAGTGTTACCGGAGAGCTAGATAGCGAGATAAGTCACAGCGGAACTATGACCACCGAAAAACACATCCAGATCCAGACTACAAAGGACACCAATGCCACGGGAGAAGCACAATCAAACGTACCTAAAACGGCAGGCGACATCACCAAGACGGAGGTGACCGAGGTTACGGAGAAAGGATTTTGGGAGTCTTCCAGAGTTGGAGGTGATGATAAAATATCGAAGATTGGAACCGGAGTGTCAGGCGGCGAGGTGATCAGTGTCGGTAGAACTATAGACACATTGCCAGAGCAACCTAAAGCGACAGACGTTCCAGTTATTGAAGGCGAGGCCTCGGTAACGACGGTAACCGAGGAAACAACACTCAGTGTCACTGAGGTAAAAGAGACCGAAGCATGGGAGAGGTCTAGCAACGTTGCCACATTTGAGCCTGATGGGGAGGAAGTACAAGGCGGCGATATCTTCGTAGAGGACAAGCCGGGATTCCACCCTGGATTGGGCCTCTCCTTCAATAATGATTCAGTTCAATCATTCGAGTCGTTCGAGAGCTCGTATATTCCAGGTCCAGAGGGTACAACGAAACCTAAGCGCAGCAAGAGGGAGAAGTTGAAGGGGGTGCTTGCGAAGACTATTGATGCGTAAGTCTTACAACATTCTGAGCCCATCTTCGGTAATTCATGCTATGTCAATGGCCACAGTCTTGTTAACATATCCTTGATTGAAGTGTCAAACCAGGTAAATTTGGCCGCCGTAAGAAGAACTCGGCCCACACTGGTCTGGAGAGTGCAAGCGAGGTAACTCTTGCTACCGAAGATGATATAGGTGAGCTCTTTGAATTCCCAGTGTCTTTGATCAAACCACTGACGTTTCTCCAAGGGCCACCAACCCCCACTCACTCCGGCCGTGGCGTGGCAGTTATCCCTCAAGGGATTGTCCAACAGAAGATGAATAGTTTCGGCCAAGTCCGTAGACAATCCGGAAGCAGTACACTTCTGGAACGGCCGAGGTTCCAGTTACAACGGGCATATAGTACTGGTGGCAGGCCGAGCGAAGAGAAACACACTGAACCTCTAACGCCACAATCTACAACTACTACGATACATACCTCATGGGGGAGGTCATCCGGTGACTCGACGTTCTCCCACCCGATTGGTTCTGACAATGGGAGCATTGAAACGGCTCCCCCGTTGACTCCTGGGATCGGTGATGAAAGCGGTAACGTTTCAGCTGGTAAGAGAAAGAAGTTTAGGAAAGGGAGATATACTAAGACCACACGAGATGGTACTACCGTTGAGGCCTCAGGGTCGGGCGACGATATGGACAGTGACGGTGTTGAAGATATCGTTCATGATACCGAGACCCACAGTACAACTACACTCACGGGCACCACTACCACCATTGTCCATGCCTCAGACTGTCAATATTCCGACTCCACCGGTCTCGGGTCGCTTCAATGCGACTGCGGTGGTAAGGCTAATCGTAAGGCCCAGAATCGCGAAAGCGCAATTACAACTACCGTGGTCCATATCTCAACTTGTCAATACTTCGGCTCCACCGGCCTCGGGTCGGTTGAATGCGACTGCAGCAGTAAGGACCTTAAGACCCAGAATCGCGAAAGTACAACTACAACTACCGTGGTCCATACCTCAACTTGTCAATACTTTGGCTCTACCGGCCTCGGGTCGGTTGAATGCGACTGCAGCAGTAAGGACCTCAAGACCCAGAATCGCGAAAGTATAAGTACATCTGTCATGGTACATACCTCAACTTGTCAATACTTCGGCTTCACCGGTCTCGAGTCGGTTCAATGCGACTGCAGCGGTAAGGACCTCAAGACCCAGAATTTCGAAAGTATAAGTACATCTGCCGTGGTCCATACCTCAACTTGTCAATATTTCGGGTCCACCGGCCTCGGACAGGTTCAATGCGACTGCGGTAAGGACCTTATAACGCAGACCCAAAATCGCGAAAGCACAAGTTCAACTGCTGTAGTCCATACCTCAACTTGTCAATACTCCCACTCTACTGGTTTCGGGCTGGTTCAATGCGACTGCGGTGGTGAGGAACTTATAAAGCACCGTGACCCACCTCCACCAGAACCAACGTCCACGGCAGACTTAATGGCTCAACTTCAGTCCCTCCTAACCCAGCTCCAGGGCCGGACAGGCAAAGTGGTCGTACCACGTCTAGGTGTGAACATGACTTGTGAGATTGCAGAGACGGAAGAGGAAGAGGTTGAGGTTGAAGTTGAGGTTAGGGTGAAATATAAATCGAAGAAGACCATAGAACATGTGGGATTTTGTGAAAGGACTAGGGGATTATTGGGAGCTGGGGGGACATGTCCGATTATCGAAGAAATGATGGGCAGAGCTTAAAGATATATCCGGGGGACAATCAGACTAATTGGGAGGGTAACTAACAGGAGAATTTCAGTACTGAATATTGACATTCAAGCGGCATTTCCTTGGAACGGCTTTCTTTTTGGGTTTAATTTTAGGGGTTCTATGGGCTTTTCAAAGATTAATAGGCTTGGGATATGGATGGGAGTTAAATTTTGCTAGTGTTATTTCTTGCTTCGTTTTCTTCTAACTGTGTGGGATATCGGGGGCTGGGTCTCCGTTCTGTTGCTTAGCTTTGTTTGTTACAGTTTCATGCGCAGGGAATTGTAACGGCGAGAATGAGTAAGACACTCCTACCAGTACACTACAACCGTTAAGGGCCTAGATGCGTGCATGATATCGATGTTCTAGTGAAAATTTGCTACCCTACCGAGACAACATATCTAACCAAGGTGAGGACACGATAGGCATGGCATTAATTATAAAAGTAAATTATATGAATTATATATGCTAAACCGCACCATATAGATTGAAAAATAGTGCCCGTTTCCCCCCACCAGGAAAAAAGGGGGGGTATTTGTGCCCCACAAGCACCGCGCTGGCATACTTTGCTGCGAAAAGTCCGTCACCTTTGGGTCTACTTACCATAACAAGCACTGATATAATTGTTTGGGATACGGATACTAACGTTTGATTCTCTATACTATGTAGCCATGTCCTTGGTAGTCTCGTACGAGACAACGTCCTTGGTGGGAATAGCGCGAGTTACACTTGCAACAAGAAATTAGTAAATATACCAAGCCGTTGAAGACCATAGTTGATAGCGGGGGGATATCAATAGGTATGTATGTAGAGGCTGTAAATTAACCTCATAGGCCAGGTATTGTACTCCACCCACATGCTGGCGCGATCCCTTCCGGCATAAGGCGAGCTCCACGTGACTAGCCGACTTGACCTTTCAGTCTATGAAAATTAAGGAAAATTAGCGCATACCTATTTCAGCCCCAAAATCTTGGCACCGGTAAGGCTTCCGGGCTCGAGCTTGCTCTGCTCATGCCCAGGCCTATGAATCCGGCACCTAGGTGGAGGCAAGTATTCCCCACCGGCCAATGCCCGTGTTAGCCTGAAACAGCCCGGACCGGAGGATGTGGTGGCTTAGGGCGGGCCTCCAGGTCAGGTAGCCTAGGACTTAGGTAGGCTACCTGATTATTCAGACCAGGCCCCGGCTGAGCCTCACCTACTGTAGTCCAGGCCGCCCCGGGGCCATTGTGACCGGTCTAGCCTAGCCCGCCCGTTAGAATTCGTATTTATTTCCTTTTAACTTTCTTTTACGAAGACTAGGCCACCGTAGAGGAGCAAAAGAGTGGGCTGGAAGTACACATGATGTTTCGAAGGAGGAACTGTGACCTAGTTGACAAGGTCATTCTTCTTCTTCCATATCACAGCTGCGATGACTGTCGGGGGCTGTTTGACTGACTGCATGTTGCTTCAGTCCCTTACTATGTTGTATATAATCACTAGCTTTACCATAGCTTTACCAGGTCGGACCGTCGACTACTTCTCCAACTACCGTGGCATACTCCTCTCCAAAGCCAGTTACAACGTCCCAACTGGCTACTTTGCTGGACTCTTCCTTGGCTGCCCTCTGCTCCCTGTTCCTACCCACAATCTCCCCATACCTAACATGCTTTTCCGTTACTCACTAATGCTCCTGGTTCTCCAACTCGCATTCTGGTTTGCCCCCTCCGCAGCTACGACTATGATAGTTCCCTTCACCATGGGCTTCCTTTTAGTTCATTTTTGGCTACAAGCGTGGTGAGGTGCTGCCCAGGATGGTCGAGACGTCAGGGTCAGCTTTGGTCTTTGTCGTAGTACAGTTGGGCGGTAGTGTATTGGCTGTGGTAACGGGTGTAATTGCGAGTGAGAAGGGAGTGTGGGCCCTCCACCCGTTAGCGGTAGGGCTTATTGTGGCGATGGTAAACAGTTGGTGGTGGGCGGTGTCTAAGAATCGGGAAAAAATGAGGGTTTGTGGCCTCACGTTGTGAGCACAAGCGAGCAGTTGGGGGTGGAGTTAGTAAATGCTAGTCTCGTACATGCGGAAAGAGGATCAAAACCAATTAGAGGAAGTGATTAGGTACAGGAGGAATAGAGGGACGGGAAACGGCTCCCCGAGGAGGTGAGGAAGGCAGGAGTCTTTGTTTACAGTATTTCTCCTCTCTGTAGCAAGACTAGTAATTTCTTATCGATAAACTTTTCTTCTTTTGGTCCCTCTGATATAGAAATATATTAGGAAACAACCTCCATAAAATAAGAATATTCTTCCATCAAATATATTTCTACGGAGGCAGTCCATTTTTATTCCTGTCGAGAAGTATACTTATATACAACACGGAACCAATTACAATTTTGAGCACTGCGAGATTTTCACGCAAGCTTGAAACGAGAACTACAGTAGGTAATAGAGGTACTACCTAAGTAGGTACAGATATCAGCCTCCAGAACAGACTAAGCCTCCAGCAAAGCTTCTTCTTTGGTTAGGTAAAAGGTATACTGAGCCAACAACCAACTAAGTAGTCGCTAGGTTCTCGGAAAATATTAGCCTCTTGGACTAGTTCTAGGACATTGACATATATCTTAGCGTTACACGCATTAGCTTATATAATCCGTCGTGGTGTAGTGGCTAGCATTTGAGACTCTCAACTTTCCGGAACTCTCAGAACCCGGGTTCAATTCCCGGCGACGGAATTTCTTTTTTTTTGTTCAGTCGCGGTGACGGATGCAAGGATTTTACTTACCACTTAAGGATTACTTATGAATTACCGTTTACGGTGAGTGAATGCACTTGTTGGCAATTCGAAATTTGTCACGGGTAGCCTGGTGCTACCTCACTCACTTTCACCAGGGCTTGTTTACCTCATCTGGAATGGGGACGAACGCTCTCTTGTTACGGTAACCGGGTGGGGGCTGTCACCAGACAGCAACGTATGTATGTTGGTCGGAGTGGTCGTGCCAACCAAACTATACATACATACGTAGTCTGGTTGGCACGACCGCTCCTATGGAGGCGTATGTACTAGGCTTGAGATACCTCTTTGGGTATGGCTTTACGGACCGCCCCACAACCATACTCTAATTGTATATTACAGTAGTCTCGATCCCATGCACAGTGAACATATGTAGTCCCTCAAGTGGAAATCTGCGTGAATGGTGGAAGAAGCGAGAGAATTCTAATGTCTATATGAATTTAGATGTCCGCCATAAATTCAAGTCTTATAGGGGTACGATACCTATCAACTTACATATATGCACTACAAATCTGGTCTGGTTGGCACAACTATAAACCTAAGGATGGCCGTCCATATAGCGGGGGGCTGTTGTGCCAACCAGATCACCGTCCACATGAGAACAATCCACTCTTGAATGTAGTCTGGTTCTGGCTGGCATGGCATAAAAAATGAAGCCCGCTCGCTAATATCAACAAAAAAATGATTAAACCAAGGATTGAACTTGGGACCTTCTGTGAACCTTACTAAATGTAAGACAGATGTGATAACCACTACACCATTTAACCAAGGCGATGTCAAAATAGTGTCCCCAAGTATATATATTATGATAGATATGGAGGGAATAACATTGATATGTTAAATACAAAATATCCGAATCCCTTTGCCTTCCCCCCACCGAGCAGGCTGTTTCGCAGCAGCTCATTGGACATCCCATCGTTGTTTCAATTCAATGGGCAAAGTTCCAATCACCTCCTCCCCATCCTGAATTGCATGAACCCGTAATTTCCCACCGACGCAGGCTAGCTGCGCCCTGCCACCCTCTGCAGACCTTGCTATTTGGATAATACTCTTTAGCAATGCCGCCGTCTTCCTTAAATTCCCCTGATTCTCATCTTCCCAGCGCTCTAGAGCTTTCACACCCATTACTTCGGTATCCACCTTCATGAAGCTCCCGCGCTGGTGATACCCAACATAGAGATTACATGTGTTGGAAAACCAAAGCTGTGGAGTTTGGTCTGTTAGGTCGATCGTGCGGTTCTGGGCGCGGGTTTTGACCTCAAGGACGCGCTCTTGAGGCATCATAATCCCACCGGGAATAATTTCGAGCTGGTGTGGAGGATTTTCGAGTTCATCGCTCGCCTCAATCTTCAGTGACTTGTCGAACATGTCGGCCAGATCAACATGGTCTGTCAAAGGGGTCTTGGGAGGGGGCTTTGTTGCATGTGCATAACTGCCTTTCGCGTTCATTGCGCCAGTGGGGATGGGAGCAGAGGCAGAGGCGCGCTTCACATTTCCCGCACCCGGGGTAGATTGCAGTCTAGTTTTCTGAGGTGAGAAATGCTGTCCAGTTCTCGGAGGTGTATCACTGGTTGGTTTCTCGACCGATTCTAGATCTGGCTTGGTCGCGTTGCCCTCTCCGCTAGGCATATCCTTACTACCGAGAAAAGCGTCCGTAGAAAACCTCACCATCATATTTAGACCCCCGAATCTATATTTCGCCACTCTGTGATGCCCCGTAGTGCCCTCAAGGCCCTTCGTATACTTCGTGAATTCTTTTTCGAATGAATGTCCGAAGCCGCGAAACTCACCCCGACCCACAAAGTTAGCAGCTCGCTTCTCCCAGCGTGTAACTAGCACAGTCTTGTTGATAACCTCTATGTAGAATTTAAAGTCGTGAATAAACTGTGGGTTCCCGCAAGCAAAACGGAATAACTTCCGGAGGTTATTCCGGTCCGTGACGAAATCGATCGAGTTCAGATCGAAAGTTGGGTGCAGAGTGAATAGGGCGCGGAATGCAGGCTCAAGGGGTGAGGTAGGCCACCTATAGGCGTTTTGGTCGATATAGTAAATTCCCGTATCCGGGTTCAGCCACGCTGGAAGTGAAGGGGGTGTCCAACGAGCCGCAAGCCCTGAAAGCACGGAGTTAGATGGTATTCACCTCCGAGATACGCTCCATAGTGTAACAATCGATTGAAGAGGTGGAGAAAAACCTACCTGGCACAACTATAGCTGGCTTCCCCGCTTTCTCAGTCCAGTTATATGATGCCAGTAATTCATAGTCCTCTTTTCTGTATTTTTCCGCTCCAGACTGTTCCCCCATAGCTACCTCGACCAACTTAGCAACTTCCAGCTCTGCGAGGACATTACCCTTCGGCAAGTCTTCCGCTTCCAATGGCATTTTATCATCAATCTTCCAAGTAGACCGTCCGCCGCCATAACTGTCCCCATTCCCTCTCCCACGCCCGCGATAGCTAGAGTAGCCTATGCCAGGTCGACTGTTACTAATGGCTTGATTGGATGCGCTCATGGTTGATGAGCCTGATGGATGAGAAGTTACACCGAAGTAGTTGTGGTTGTATGGCATCGGTTGTGAACCAGCCGAGCTTTTTGCGGATAACTGCATATCCGGATTCGCCCCTCATGATCATCTGACCCCACACCTACTCGGCTAACGGTACGGGCCGCTCCTGCGTGCTGTGGTAACTTACCTTTCAGGCCTTCACACAAGCCCTGTTATATTTGAAAACAGACAATTTATTTGACACTTCACACCCCATCCATATCCATATTCTGGAGGAAATCTTAAAAAGTCAACAATAAATAGACAACACATCTTGAATGAAAAGAAGATGCGATTCCACCACCAAACTGGAGAATATTTATGTATGACCTGTTCGATTGGCGGTGGTCTCGGTATGCACTAGCCTTATGCGTAATACTTTCTCAATGCCACTAGCATTTTTACCTAACCAGGACAGTATGTTTGGTCTATCGATCCAGTTGAAACGTTTTGCAGCCTTATAGTTAGCTAGTCTCGCACGGGCTGGAACGTTATTATAATGTCTATTGTAAATGAAGGTCGAATCTCCTCACATTTCAGACCTAAGGAAAAATTGTCTCTAATGCACGTGACTTTGTTGGCACTGTGTCATGGCATTTAGTGCCTTGCATACAGCCCTACAGAGAAGCAAAGAACTTACAGTACGGAGTTGTAGGTATACCGCAGCTGACGCCAGTAGTTGCCTAGAGCAGAATAAAGAAGTCCCGAGGATTCTTTCAGTTTCGTTCTATTTCTTCTTTTCACGATAGACAGGGCGTCTCATGTGTATGCACAAACATCGGCCTCATCCCTTTACATTATCGCCGGGTTTTCCGTATGGCGAAATGTAATATACCAGTAGGTAGGTGCATACTGTAGGTACTAGCGTTCGAGGCTTATACCGAGGCGTGACCATTTAAACCGTGTACGTACAAGAGAATGAATCTAACACTTCTCTTTGTTTCTTCAATGTGAACAAATTGTCTGGCCCGAGACCAATCTTAGTCATACACAACCAAATATTACCCGCATGATATTTAGTGCCCCACATGTCGTCTTATAGTATTCCCCTAGGCAGATCATCTCGTATCCATGTACAGATTATCTCTCGTATCCATGCGCAATTTATCCCTCGTGTCTATATGCAATTTATCCCTCGTATCATACCGTCTGAGTTCCTGATAATTCCCTCAACAGCCATCCCTCAGACCATTCCTCAGGCCATGATATTTCTATACATTCATCATCTCTCGCGGCGTTACATGTGCTTATGGTCTCGTTTTTTCTACATGCTTCTCGTCATCTCAGTAGCCTCGTCGCCTTGGTCTCGTCAAGCAGGTGCTCCCCGGATCGTTATTCAGGTTTAAGTTAGGTTGTCCTCTCGGAGGTCTTGGAAGTCTTGTAGCTTCGAGGTCTTGCGGGCTTGTCTTTGGATCGTCACCAGCAGTTTTAGGTGGCGGCACTTCTTCAGGCTCTCATCCTCGCGAACTAGGTCGGACGTTCAGGCACCATTAAGATAGAGGAATCAACCACCAGTATGGTTACTGGCATTATTTAGCTAATGGTAGAGAACGTAGGCATACAAGCACTCAAACACAACACAAGCAGATCTCATGGCATTAACAATATGAGTACTAGAACTGACGGCGAAGCTGGCGCTCCTGGTAGCTTCGATATTTCCTACTCCGGCCTACACCTAATGGATTAAACCAGACTAAATGATTAGGTGTTCTAAGTAGGTAAGGTTGGTAGTCTACTATGCTACCATGAGTGGCAGGAAAAGAGCTGGAGTGGAATCATGATGATGCGCGAGATTAGCCTGCTTATACCGCCGGTACCCTTCTCGAGCGAGATTATTCTTGTGATTTATGAGCAAGGGTATATAAAACATGAATCACAGAGCAAGACCTATTTTCCTCCGAGATTGTTGCCAAGCACTCACTCTCTAAGTAGTACATATGATGTACGTACTTTAGAAGTACAAGCGACATACCCTTGTGCCAACCAGGCTACGGTACATTACTCTATGACTGCGCTGTTCCCGATAAAGCAATTAAGACATCATTACGTATTTGCTCAAGTTGCGGTAATAGACAAATCGGAAGGACTCCACTTCCTAGAAATTATAAAGTCATATCCTAATAGCGGGGTGACATTATTAGCAGGGGCCATTATACTTTTAATGTGGAGTACATTACTCACATATGGGACCTACTTACTTCGCACTGTAACTTCACGCCTTGTTCAAAGCGTCTTTTGATACGGTAATCTATGGTGCTATATACGGGGTTATACTGAGATGGTCTTGTGTTGCCAGTTACTGATCTTTTGTGAAATATATACAGCCTTTAGACATAAGTCTTGGTAAAACCCGAAAACACACCAAAAGTGGCAATCGTGTGAATTTTGTTAAAAACCGAGCCCGGCAAATCGTTACATTAAAAAAAAGTGTAGATTTAAGAGAAAAGCACATAGTCTGTCTTCTGAATTTTTGCATCCTGGTTTAATGTCTTGTAGAACTGAAGCCATCCCCAAAATCACAGAAATCGCACTGAACTGTATGGGGAATAGCCGTATTTCACAACTTTTCAGTTTCCGAGGACTTCAAAAAATCACCGGGGCGGCTGAAGCACTTCTATAGGCCTATAAATTTGGATTTAGAAACTTCATATCAAGCTCAAACTCTATTGAAAAAGTCGCCCATAAATTCATAAGGTGAGTGTCATGAAGCAGGTGTCTTCGAAGGGCACTTTTGGTGTGTTTTCGGTGTTTTACAGACTTATGTCTAGGAACTGTATGTATTAGATTACAACTTCTCTCATCAACTACAGGGTTGTGTGGTGTAATGGTAGCACGTATCGTTGTGGAATCAACCATAACGACCCGATACAATCGCGGTTCGATTCCGTGCACAGCCAAACAATTTTTTTTTATCAGCCAGTTCTTTTTACAGACCTCACAACAACATACTTAATCAAGTAGGAGCTATCGGTACGGTAATACTGGAGACCGTAAGTACTACAGTATGGTGCTGGCGCCACGTTTTTACTATATCTTTGTCCCTAGGTAAAAATATTTATAGCAACCAGCATGGACCGTTTTCAGCCCCACAATGGCGGAAAGTCGCACGTTGTTAGAAGATTTTTTCAACGCTTTGCAGATACTATATCACTAATCTCATTTCCACATCGCCGACATTTGGTTGTCGTGAGGGTAGCTAATATCACTAGAGAGGTGGAACAGGCAGTATTCAAGCCCCGTTGTCGATTTGCAGAATCTTCGGTGCACGTTTCCGGATTAAGAACAATACGGGGTATAAAGCAGACTGTCTCAGTGATATATCTATGTAATGTACTAATTACTCTTACGAAAAGGGTTAAGTAAGGTTTGAAAAAAACAATACAATTTTTAATTAGGATTGGTTGTTCATATGATGCACGGCGGGCCGGCATGTCATAGCTATTAGTACAGTACATACGTTACACAAGCAGCCCCAAGGCAACACAGCAATATGACCCAGCCTCCGATGACATGACATCAAAGTTCATATCGACCAGACAAGACTGTCTGGAAATGTGTAGAAACATATTAGGCTGACACGCAAAGTCATTTCAGCTAAGGCTTTCGGAACTAACTATCCCACCTACCTGCTAGATACCTCTAAATATAGCTTTTTGTTTTTGTTATAGGTATAGTCTGGTTTATAGGTAGTGTAGTACTGTCTGTGATCAAGTTGCACTTATCGGAACGGATAAAGAAAGTGCGGGGAATCCTAGTTGGTAGTACCGCATACCGGTAAACTGGGGACAGCGGCACTACCGAGACAGTGTGCGCTCTTCCCTTTCTATTTGCGCACTTGTGGCTTTGACCTAGATTTTGGCGGGGGGTCAGACGTTGCAGCCAATTTTCCTTCCGGGGGTCTGTTATGCCGCAGTGCTTAAAATGTACCATTAGTGAACTAAAGGCGGTGGGGGCGGTTAGTGGGCGTCATGGCGTTAATAGACAATGGTCTGAGTATCGTCACATTTCAAGACTGAAAATAATCAGCCAATGGAATTGGCTTATTCTTGTGGGAATACTAGGATTTCCAGAAACGCCCACAGTGGGGCAAGAGCATGTGGGGATACAATATACCATTCGGGAAACCCATCCCCGGATTGTAAAAAGAAAATTCTCGCAGTCAGGAAAGGCGATCTTCTGGGCCGAGCGAGGTAGAGGGAAAAAAAAAAGGTTATGTCTCCTTACCTTGATTTCGTAGTGATTAATATGATTATAATTGAGTATTTTGTCTTTTTAGGTATGTTCAAGCTGCTCTCAATATTTACCAATCGCCCACACATCATGAATATTAAGGTTAAATCCTCAGCCTATCGCTAAACTTGGAGATCAATAATAGATTCGTGATGCGGATCACATAATGCATCGTGATTGAGATCTCTTAACCTCCCAACCCTGTCATTCTAATGCTTGCACTTGCATGACTGACTGGTGAACCTATCAAGGCAAGATTTGACTCACTGATCATGAACCTAATTTCGAGACCGGTCTGTCTGCCAAAACCACAGTGAAAATAACACTTTTCTGGCTGGCAGGTAGGAACAGCCTACATAAAGTGCCCAAAAATAGCTGTCAGTGCGGTAGTCTAGACCTCAGCCCTCTGGTTCAGCCCTCTGGCTCAGAAGGGTGCTCGGTGGGGGGTCAGTCGAGTTGGAAAACGATCAAGTAATTGATTGCATTATCACAGTGACGGTACTCTTTGTTGTTGTCGCAGTGCTGATTGCTGAAGCTTTGACATCTATATAACCCTCTCATTTCTCCCGCTGTAAGTCCTTCTTATCCTCACCAACGCCAACCAGCTTCAACCCAATCCTCGACTTCTCAGACTTCTAGCAATCTACTCTGCACTCACTCAACCTTCGAGTTAATAGCTAAAGCACCTGAGATTCGAAATGGCCCGCTTCACTTCCTTCGTTGTTGCTCTCCTCGTTGCCTCCATTACCTCCGTCTCTGCACTCCCGAATTCGAGGCCACATGGATATTGCACCAACTGTATCTCAAGCCCCAATAACTGTGATATCACCGCCCCATGCTCCAATTTTCTGGGCTCTCTCTATTGTGGGTGGTAAGTTGCGCTAATCCTGGACTTGCCAAAATAATATTGTGCACTTGTGCTGATCTCGACATGCAGCCGTCCCGGGTACAAGGCGACGACCTACGCAATTTCGGATAGTGATACCTCCAAGCAATGGAGGATCGATACAGTCGCTGGCCATGAGCACAGGGTCTGGGTCGCTCCTGGGGTCGTTTGTGACACCTTGTGCGAGTTCCCCTTCGGAACTGATCCTTGTGGAGAGGTCGCCCTTGCCAACCAGTGTGCGCCAGCCTACTAATTGCTTCGAACCCGAAGGCAGGTGCCCCTTCTATTTCATAGTCATAAGAATTGAAGCTCATGTTAACGAGGCATATATAGCTGCATCGACGGCCAAATTTCGTGAACGAAGGGCCAATGGAAATAGAAACAATGACGGATATAGGGACGGGTAGGAGGCAGGGTATGGCTTGGATCACTGAGACGGCAAAGGGCTTGAATTGAGGATTGTAATTGGTAATCAAGGATGTCTGGGAGATCTGTATACCTGTAGTGAGTTTTCACGGTTCGGTATTGAAAGGGTTCGGATAGGATGGTTTTTGTACTCCCATTTTCTGGTTTCTTTTATATTCGGCATTTGTCGTCATTCTCTTGTGCTTTGAGCTGGTTTTGACTTATATGCGCGCTATTAGCTCAGACCAGTTGCTAGCGCATCTCCCAGAATTATGTCGTGTGTGCCTTATTTAATTAATGCATGTTCTTTTCTGTGCTTTCTGCATTCGGCAATTCGACAAAATTCCTGAAACAATGAGTTATGTGAATATATGAGCCAAATTTACCACCCAGGAATATCTTCCACATGATTTTAGCTCAGTTTGGAGAGCGTCAGACTGAGGCAATTCATACGTATCTGAAGGTCCTATGTTCGATCTGCAAAGGCCGCAGCTACTCATTTTTGGGGTCATGAGGACAGTCTGTTTTTGGCACAGATCTGTGTGATATTAAAAAACAACCAATCCTTGGAATTAATATTCAAAGCCCGATTCAGGGGTATGTCTCTTAAGAGTACTAAGCTAGATAGTGCGTAAAACAACTAGATCAGCTGCGCAAGCACTACTATATTACGGTCCAATACCTAATGTGCTCTGCTTCAGCCTTACCTAAAAAGCAATATTACAAGGCGTAGCCAAGAAGGAATAACTCCAGGTGACACCCTTTTGGAAGCTCAAGGAGCCTTAGCTTAGGCTGCCTGATCATGAATCTAATTGCAAGGTCGGCCAATATCGTGGTGGAACGACAATTTTCTGGCTGGCAGGTCTGTAGCTATGCACAGGCAACGGAGATTGCCCCAAAATAACTGCCAATGCGGTGGTCGACCGGCCTAGATCTCACTCAGCCCTTCAGCCCAGGTTCAGCCCTCAAGTTCAGCCCCAAGCTCACCAGAGTACTCCGTCGAGTTGGAAAGCGATCAAGTGATTGATTGCATGATGCTCTTTGTAGGAGCTGGTTGTTGGAGCCTTGACATCTATATAAACACCCCATTTCTCCCGCTGTAAGTCCTTCTTCTCATCCTCACCCACGCCAACCAGCTTCAACCCAATCCTCGACTTCTCAGACTTCCAGCAATCTACTCTGCACTCGCTCAACCTTCGAGTTAATAGCTAAAGCACCTGAGATTCGAAATGGCCCGCTTCACCTCCCTCGTTGTTGCTCTCCTCGTTGCCTCCATTACCTCCACCTCTGCCGCTCCCCAAAAGCCATATTGCACCAACTGTATCTCAAGCCCCAACAATTGTGATATCACCGCCCCATGCTCCTCTTTTGGTGCCTCTCTCTTTTGTGGTTGGTAAGTTGTGCTAATCCTGGACTTGGTCCCGACCTCCCTAAATAGTATCGTGCACTTATGCTAATCTCGACATGCAGCCGTCCCGGGTACAAAGCAACCGGAGTCTCGGACTATGACACCTCCAAGCAATGGAGGATCACTACACTCCCTGGCCATGAGCACAGGGTCTGGATTGTTCCTGGTGTCGTTTGTAACACCTTGTGCAAGTTCCCCTTCGGAACTGATCCTTGTGGAGAGGTCGCCGTTGCCAACAAGTGTTATGTGCCAAAGTAATTCGCTTCGAACCAGAAGGCAGGTGCCCCTTCTATTTCATAGTCATAAAAATCGAATATTAACGGGATATATATAGCTGCACCGACGGCCAAATTTCATGAACGAACTAAGGGGCAATGGAAATAGGAAGCAATGGCGAGACGTTACTAGGGTTTCATCGGATATAGGGAAGGAGGCAGGATATGGTTTGGATCATGGAGAAGATGGAGGGTTGGATAGCGGGCTGTAATTGGTTATCAAGGGTGTCTGTGAGTTCTTTAGTGGACTTTCATGGTTTGGTATTGAAGGGAGCTGGATAGGATGGTTACTGTCTGGTTTATCGTCATTCTCTTGTGCTTCAGCCTGGTTTCGACTTATATGCGCGCTATTAGCTCGGGCCAGTTGCTAGCATATTTCGCAGAATTATGTCTTGTTAATTAAGATATGTTATTTCATGTGCCTCCTTCGACAAAAACCCAGAAACAACGAATCATGTGAATAGGAGTTAAAATCTGCCACCCGGAAATATCTTCCGCGCGACTTTAGCTCAGTTGGGAGAGCGTCAGACTGAAGTTAATCAGTCATACATCTGAAGGTCTTGTGTTCGATCCACAAAAGTCGCAATAATTCATTTTTTTTGGATAGGTAAGGAAATATTTTTCCGTCCTTAAAATAAACGAAACCCCTAAATTTATAGTAGGTATGTATGTATGTACATATCATGTCCCCTTAAGAGTACTGTTGGAATACTCTCACATCACGGGACACTGATATCAAGGGCGCCAGCGCATCCAGAAGAAGAAAGTCGTGAGAATGGACTAGGGATATAAGCAGCGCATTTCTCTTTGTTTGACGGGTTTCTTTAACTAGAGCACTAGCACCATATGTAGCCTACAAGTCTATAGCGGACTCTGCTAAATATACTCGAGTTTACATCTCTACCACGATTCCTCCTACTCATAGCCTCGTAATCTTAGAGGTACTACATGCTTGATACTGCGTATTCATTAATCATACATACACTCCTCCGTGTAACAACCAGACTATCTGCTCTATACTACATCCCGATCCTATAGCTAATGAGCTTCGCTCCGGGCCTAGAAGGCAATGTTACCAGACCTGGCCCAAGCAGTAGTCAAGAAGCTGGCGTAACTCTAGGTGAGATCTCTCGCACCCTTTTGGATGCCGTCATATCGGCTGTACTGCTCACTCAAGGAGCCAGTGTCAGGAGTGTGATATGCTGCCCGCCCCATCTGGTCATCCGCGAATTTTAGCATTCCGTTGATGACGGTATTGAAGTTGGTACTTCCAGAGGCGTAGGTGGCGCCAGAGGTGGCTGATGGGAGGAAACGTTGGAAAAAGTTCAAGGATTTGGTGCCAACAGTGACAGACCCAGCATCCCTGTACTTCTTGACAGCATTGTAAACGATCTCGGCAGTGGTGAATGTGCACAAGTACCATGGATTAGCAACACTAGTTCCAGTACCATCGTAGATGTCTTCTGGATAACGGCTGATGGCTACACCTAGCACACCTTTGCTGTTGATCGGATACAATGATTTGAACACATTGACGAGAGCATCGAGAGTTGCGAGGGCCTCGTCGCTCTCGGGTGAGAATATGCCCCAGCCCCTCTTGCCGTTTCCGTGCAGAGATCCCAGAAGTGTCCCACAGTCCAAACTCTGGCGGTTAGATTGGTTGAGTGTGGCTTGGAGGAAGTTTTTGGAACTGGACCAGAACGATGGGAGGACATCTCCAATGGCATCGGCCTGTTGGCGGTACCAAGCGGCAGCACCACCATCGCTTAGACGGTCAGCAAGCTCTGCACCAGCGAGAAGAGCACGGCGCTGGGCCATGAGGGTGAAGAAATGTCGAGAATTGACCTCCTCCCATAGATCGAAATTGTCTAGTTGCCAGTTGTGGCTGACATACTCAGATCGGCCTTGATGACAGTATTATACGGAAGTACAGCCTGGTAAAGGTTGTTGGTTACATAGCTGGTATCCCCACCACGGTCAAGCAGGGTATTTGCTTACTCGATAAGAACAATGGCACGAAGGGCGGGGCCATCAACTTGTGGACGCCCCCAGCTACCAGTGAACGCAGCACCGTTAACCTGGAACTTGGGTTCACCGAGACCACCGCTAGAGTAGTCACCTCTAGGGTTTGGTGTGTGTTGAAGCTTGTTGGACTCGGCAACATAGTTCTTCAGGTGGGCCTCTACAGAGCTGTCACCGTTGATAAGTTGGTTCAAGATGACTTTAAATACCAACGCAGTGTCACGAGTCCATTGGTAATAGCTGTAAGTTGGCTTATCGTAAGCCCATGACCACCGCATCATCAAGTTATCAAAATATGTACTCACTAGTCAGGGCTGCTCGTTGAGGGTGAGGCGATGACGCATCCAGGATCCACGTTTTTGGCATAATCCCCAGTGTTACCGACATTCCTATAGAGACTAGTCCAGGAGATCGGTGTCTGCCCATTCATAAAGGTATTGACATCTATCGTGGTCTGGCGTTTGTCAACGACACGAGCGCTGACGAAGGCGGGCTCCTGGACGGCAAGCGTCACAAAGAGGAGAGCTCGGAGGAACTTCATTGTGCTCAGTGGGGAAAATCCGGAGAAAAGGTTGGAAACTCAGGGCGTGGCGACGCCGTGTAGAAGAATGAACTGACTGTAGATCTTGTAAAGACGGAATTTAAAAAGATGGGTTTAAGACACTAATAAATACTCTTCCGATCCTGAGCTTCCCTTGCAATGGACAATCGTCTTCGGGCTAGAACAAACCACTTACTACACGTCCTATATTTTACGACATTATTCCGTGCTTGCTATTTCCCTGAATTGTGATAATTGTAGCTGAATATCGTTCCTGTGGTTCCAGGAAAAATTCGTGCATGTGATCGCCTCCCCGCCGGCTCAGGTACGTACGGCCTCAAGTACCCCGAGTTTGCCCCACAGCTGCAATCACAAACGTGAAACACTGCATGATTGTTCCGGCACTATAGTGCTTAGCCGGGATGGAATTGCGAAACTCATAGGCGAGCAGGAAAAACAGATCAACTCGGCGCACAAATGGACAGGATGTTAGCTTCCGAAATAGGAAGTCCCGAGAAAGACGTCATGTATTTGATTGGCAGCAGGACCCTGCCCATGGAGATTTCCCTGCAGGAGCAGGGAGTCGGCCGAGGCCGATTTGATACGAACAAGGGTGTGGGTGATTCCACCAATTGAAATGGAAAGCTTAATTAGGGTCGGGATACGGACGTCGGTGGAGATATTAAAAATCGATATCTTTAGGTAGGTAGTGTGTTTTTGCCTCGGCCCCCATCCCGGGGTGTCATTGGAACAGATAATTGTATATGTATGGAGAGTACCACGCGCGAGTATGTAGTCCTGCTGAGATTATGGGAATTACCTGTGAAGTATTCAGTCTCAATCAAGGAAGGTGGGCAGGCTTTTGGGCCTCTACCCAATTTCTCTAAGACGCTGCAACTATCAAGGAAGATTTGAAAATCACAAAGTTGTAAGATGGGTTGACATGCATCCGTACGTATATATTGCCTTCGTCACCTCGAAATTTAAGTGTACGTACCAATTTCGTGAATCCACTGAATCCAGATACTAGTAGTGGGTATTCCCATCAAGCAAAAGCAATAATACATATATAAAGTTTGCAGTGGCCACGCATCATGCGGATCGGGTAATGTGCACCAACATAGGTAAAACCTACTATACATATTCACCACCAGTACCCACAGCCCCCTCCCAAATTGAATAGGTATCCCTGGATGGTTTGCTGAAATAAAGTGTAGGCAGCCACACATCCCGCGAGCGCTCGGTCCCATATTCACTAATTATATCGGAGAATTCCACATTGATGTGCCACCAAAAAACCGCCCGAGGTTTCCCGAAAGTGTAGCAATCGGAGAATTTGTCAGGACATCATATTTGAGTTTGCTGACGGGATACACCCCTGGGAAATTGCACCGCGTGGAGTGGTTTTCATTCAATCACGAACTGCAGGACCCCAACAGCTTTATATGCATTGTGGAACCTCTAGAATTATATAATGTTCTACGTAGGGGGGGGGAGGATCAGCGAAGTTGGCAGGCCATAGGGATCCTGAGTGGCCTCACATTCCCGAGCTTAAACCTTTGGAACGACTAGGTTTAGGACAAGAAGTCTCATGCTGTTCGTAACGGAAATAATATTGCAGTATTGAGGTAGTATAGTAGTCGCTTATTAGCTACTTATGACATAAAGGTTATGTAAATACCTACATGTATTCCCTGGAAGAACACCCAGCTTAACAGCGTTGAGCCAGTAATACTATTCACATATCATATAGTACATAGTAGGTATTGCTCTCGTTCTTCCAGGAAAGACTTTATCGCTTTAGCCTCATTGTTATCGTATATGAGCTGAATCGAGCCCATATTAATAATCCGAGGGCTGTTACCTGTCCCTCCGGTATTGCTGGTTGCTGATTCCGCATATCTCTTCAGGCTCAGTGCAAACCTCGGTTAGGATTCGCACCCAACTAGAATAACACTAGATAAGTCACATTTGTCGTTCGGATTTCACTTCAACCTCCGTTGAATGTGGAAAATGGAAAATCCCAAATTATGATCAAAATAGTGACCTCGGGATGCCCCACCAGAGGTATCTTAACCTGAAGACCCTTACTGCAGACCCTGGTCACAATGGATTTGAACTTGCCATAGGTAGAGAAGCCTACTTGAAGCTTAGTGGCCTTCTTCCAACAAACGCTAGTAACCAGTATTACTTTTTATAGCCGCAGCCCGATGTGACCATACTGGGGAATCCATAGCAATGGCTTCCCAAGTGTGGTTTCCTATTTGTTCCCTATACCTCCTATCGGTACCTTCGGTTAATCACTGCAAGCAGGATTTCACCCTTAATTCGGTTTCTTGAGGCGTTCGGCAAGGTTGGTGGTGACCGACCATAGAGTCTCCTATGGGTACTTGGTAGGCCAGCCTTGGAGCTCTTTCAAAAACGAAGCACACATACCTATTAAGCAGTAGTTGGATATGCCGAATTAGTAGACTAGTACCCAGTCTATTATCACGATGTTCGAAGTAATGACGGGGGAGCTGGATCTCTGCATGTTCTATTACTTGGAGGATTTTAGTGTACGATCGCTTTATCCTCGTTAGATATTCCACAAAGGAAGTATTCTCAGGGCCGAATGAGGATATCTGAGGCTCTAAAGGCCCGGTAAACGAGCTTCAGCACTCCCTCCTTGGATGAATGCTGGTGGAGGTGGGGGTAGACAAGACAGAAAAAATTGTGAATCTCTTGAAAAATCTCTTGATAGTGTTTAAAATTAGACCCTAAGCATGAGTAAATAGCCATATATGGCTCTTGAAGGCCCTTAAGCAGTTAGACACCTGGACATGTTTAATTATATGAGCAATTGATAAATCTTGACTTAGGAAAAGAAAAAGTAGGTTGATTTGTTCTTACTAAGAGTTTTCCTTATGAAGTTGCCAAGGCCTTTATATGTCCTATTCCTACTGTATATCACGTCCCCAGATACAGTGCCTAGGAGAAAGTTATAACGCACCTCAGACATGCATGAGGCATGCATGCTCAGGCTCAGATATGCAATAAGGGCCCTTCGTATACCTCTGCATAGAAACTATATTTCAGGTTAAATGGCCCTCAAAAGGTTTCGATATAGTCCCCGTAATATGAGGCCCTCCTCCGCAATTTAATAGCCCTCAAAAGCTTATTTTAGTGGGTTTATGCAATCTTATGCTTTGTACATCATTCACGCTAGCAGCTTGGCCTGAGACCAAAAAAGAAAAAAATATGAGTGCGTTATAACTTTCCCCCCTAAGTCTTGCCAAGCAAACGGGATCAATATCCGTCACACGTCATTTCAAGGTCTAATATCCTAATAACCCGACTGGTCGATAATTATGAGATGGCCATCGACGACACGTCACTGGAAACACTGGAAAACGCATTTCCTGCAAATTCATAGTGAGTTTGACGGCAAAGATATTTAAGGTCTACCATGGCGATAGTGCCCTTGGGGTTCACCGGTTTAGAATTACTACCACCGACGTCGACAGTATTCGTATAATTCGAACCTCATTCTGGGCGTGTTTTGAGAACTAAGACCAAATCTTCGAAATATCTTCAGGTTGCTATAAATTCTACCCGCGTGAAATCCCATATTCCCCACGCTGATGAACGACGTGGGTGACTAACAATGACGGACATGGTTTTCAACAGATCTAGACGGGAAGGCCGACCATAAATAATAATCCCTCAGCCATAAGTGCAATCGCTGCGCACATCTGATTAACCTAGATTCCCTGGATCGAGACAGATTCATCTACCTAGCGGAACAGCATTATAAACAAGCTACAAATCCAGACGAAACGAGTACCTAACGTAGTGACTGACCGTTGCCGATCGTAACCTTTAGGGGGGGTTCTCGAAAATCAACCCCGGGCTTGAACTAACCCGCATAAACTAACCAGGGAAAGGGTCTATGTGCGATTGGAGAGCGGGATACCAATAACCAAAAGCCAAAATAATCTCTCAAAAGCAGGTCACCGTGTAATTCGGCTGCATGTGCTTGCATGCAAGGTACCCAATTATAACAGGAGATATACAACGATGAAGCACCGCATCAGCGAAAAATTGGAGGCAATACATATGCCCTTAGCGGCGGGATGGGGCCCAGATCTGGAAGTAAATCCGGCTGCGGAGTCTCTACCAGCGATCGGGGGTTCTGGTGACTTCGGGGATTGGTATGGGGACATTCTTTATATTCCAAACTACAGTCTACAGTTTCTTTATGCTACCCCAGCGGTGGAGTGAAATGTGGGATGGGATGTGGTTAAACAGGAGGGGATTGACAATAATGACCTGGCATGCAGTTATATTATTAGCCCGCCTGTAACCGTTCTGCTTAGCCTTACCTCCGACCCAA
>Ga0307511_10000760_pt1 | contig 34378 bp, 32 predicted proteins | sample 13_EM_MG_FD_200266 | JGI IMG/M metagenome (GOLD analysis project Ga0307511, IMG submission 200266) | Populus trichocarpa ectomycorrhiza microbial communities from riparian zone in the Pacific Northwest, United States - 13_EM | ecosystem: Host-associated > Plants > Roots > Unclassified | place... | reverse complement strand
TGGAGGTGTCTGTCGCTGTCCTTCATTGCCGTGTCTTCTAGTGCCGCGTGTTTAGTGCCTCTGGGTGGGTGGGAACGGCTGACTTGGGTATTGGTAGGTTGTTGGGTCCTGCAGGGCTTCCGTCGCTGCCGGAGCCCGAGGCAGGGCTGTGGTCCGGAGGGCGCTTCGCGAAGGGGCGTATATCGACATCTTGTGTCGAGTGTGTTGGTGGGGGAATGGTGGGAGGGGCAGGGTGAGGAGGAGGAGGGAGAGGGTGAGGTCCAGGAGAGAAGATATTGGATTGCTGAGGTTAGGGCCTTCAGTTGTCTCTGGGTGTAAACATGTCCTAAGTTAACTTGCCTGAGGGTGCTAACGAACGCCTGGATGTTGAGCTTCCTGGGTCGAGTGATAGTTGTCGAGACTGCGTTTCAGGGATTCTAGGAAACCTGAGTGGTCTTTGAGGCGTGGCTGGTTGAATACCTAATTGGCTTCTACTTGTAGGATCGCCTTTTCCATCCATTCCTGGTGTGGGAGGTCTGGGGTGCTGGCGGGGGTATCCTCATGTTTTTGGGTGGCTGTGTCGTGGGGGCGGGCCTCGGATGTCGACGGGGTGTTTGGTCTGTCCATGAAGATCTCATCGTCGTTGTCGGTGATTGGAATGTCTGGTTGGAGTGGTATCGGTGTGGCTAGGTATTGGGCCTGTGCGAATAAATGTATTGTGTCGGCCATCTGTTCTGGGACGGGTTGCTGGCTGACTATGAAGGTGTCGAGGTCAGGGGTGATGTCTGAGTGTGAGGGGAGGGGAATACCTGTTCCTTGTTCTTGGGATATCACTGCGCCTCTGGCGGCGGCGTGCTCGAGGGCGGATGGTTGTGCGTCGGGATCCCGGTCATATGATTCTAGGGTGCGGAATGTGTGACGTCCTATGACTACTAGGTGTGTGTTGGCCAAGCCACTAGTTTCCCACTGGGTAGTAGAGTGGGCCTTTTCGGGACATAGTGTGTTCGTGAGTGTTCTGCCCATGTTCCTCGGGTTTACATAAGATTGAAGGTCGTGTTAGTGTTGGGTTAGCGACGATGTCTCTATTGTTTCGATTGGGGTTTCGCGGAGGGATGTGAATCGGGCGGGTGTGGGAAATGATGATTGGTACCGTAGCCGGTCTGCGTCTGGGTGTCAGTTGATAAGTGATCCGCGACTCGGGTTGGTCTGAACGAGGTGTGGGAGTTTGGGTTGTTCTCGTTGGTTGTCGAACCCGTGATAATGTTGAGTTGGCGATTTGGGCTGTTACGGTGTGCGGGAAGTCGTGCAGGTTATCGCCAGTTTTTAGTACTTTAACGACAGGTGGAGGGTGTTAAGAGGGGGACGTGGGTGTTACAGTGGGGCTTTGGCAGAGCTCGGGTCGGGCTATCTCGTGGTGTTGTTTGTGTCTCGAGTGGGGTTCTGGGTCAGGAGATATTACGAAAACCGCACTTTTTGGGTCGATGTGGAGATTGGGTTTCGTACATAGTTTAGGGCAATTCGAGCGATTTCGAATATCACTGCTAACTTAAAGCAACAGCCTCATTATTCACCCCATAGGCGGGTAGAAGGGGGGGTCGCCTTCGGGGAGGTCACATCGGGGGGGGCAGGTATTGCATATTCGCTTGGTTTTGGCGGGGTAAGAGCGTATTCGGTTGTATACTTGGCAATGTAGCCGGAATCACCACGGTCATGATTTATCACGAGCTGTGGCTGAAGACTCTACTGCGGGGTCTGTTGCAGGGGTGGACATAAGGCGGTGGCCGGACACCTCTAGGTCAGCAAGGGTGCCACGTTCCCGGCGTTGACATATAATCTTAGCTGTGTCAAATATCCCCTGTCAAAATCCTTTTTCATCCATATTGTTGGTATTTCCCTCGGTAATTGAATATTTCTCCTGTACCGGTTGAACCTTATTAAAATGACGTTGGATAACTGCTGGATCGCTCTGTTTAATGCGCCGCTTATCAAAGTTGCTGCTGAGCGAAGATACAAGCTCAGGATGTCGATCTAGGAAGCGGGTCAAATATTTTTTTCCGAGTCCTTTTCCAAAATATGCCTCATTAGCTTCCTCTTCCAAATCGAGCTCTGGATGCTTCAATATCACAGTTGCTTCCTTCACATGACTGGCTCGAGGTGGGATTCCAAACTCTTCAAGAGTATAATCCACCTCACGATTGATCTCTCTTCTGTTGGCGTCAACAGCTGCTGATGCACATGTGCTAATTCCCACGGTTTTGCTCCTTTTAGGCTCCTCCGTACAGTGGAATAATGAACCCCATAAGCTTCCTTTGCCTTTCGAATCGATTTAAACCGTCCTTGGTGTACCCCATCGCATGCGCTCTTCATTATTTTCTCTCAATCCGCCTCCTCTTTGGCCACCTGAAGTCGGCGGGGCCTTAGCTTGCCCATTGGTGTAACTAATGTATTATTAGTATTAAAGTCGATTGTTTACCAGAATTTACCTACCGTCGGTTCTTCTGTGTTCTCTAGGGTTTATTTGACCTAATAATCATTACACCGGTAGGGATCTGGTTGATATTTACCCTGCAACCGTGCAGACATAGCGGAGATAAGCATAGCGTGGGGGCTGTTGCACATCCCTATGAAGCACATCCCATAGTAGTGGTGGACAAAGCAGTGAACGCTTGCTTGCATGAAGAATTAGTTATCCACCTGTAACCTACGGGGTAACGTCGGACAGGAAGGTTATTAATAATAAGAGCGCTTGGAAATGACGGACAGGATAACCTGCGCTCGATTCGCTGGGTGCAAGATGAGGTCAAGGAAATCACAATGTGGACGGAGAAAAACAAAATAGGTGGTACCATGAACCAAAAGACCCAATATGAATGCGTGTCTCTGTGGGACAGACTACACTCGAATCGATTGTTGCGGAACCTAGCCGGCAAAGGCTCCCTCCCTTCGGGGAGATCGCGCGGATAAGACTTTCGAGTTGGTATGTATCGAGAGACTGGCGGTTCTGATCAACGTAACGGATGCTAGTGTTCCTATCCACAAGGATCAGTAAGAGCCAATATTTTAGAATCCAAGCACTGAGGCGACCCTGTCTGACACATCCTTTTCATCTGACCTCCGCCCAGATACAAGTGTCTTCAGGTCCCGCTCCTAGTGACTGGTGACAGCAGGCCGCCATGCTCGCAGCGCAGTGTGCCGGGGAATACTCTCTGGTTCCAGGTACGGCGTAGGAGTTGCTTGGTCCCACTTGTGGAGATTGGAACACCGCCAGAGAAGTGCTTCCCGCTTGCCCTCATCTGCGGTATATGTTTCCGGAGGACCGTCTAGTGTTCTTGTTTTTTGGAGGGGTTTTTTTTCTAGTGGTCTTGTGGAAACAGGTTGCTGGGGGGAGAGGCATAGTAAGAGCAATAGATTTCCAGCCCATGTTCTTCGGTTTGCGGAAGCGCTGACTGGTATGCTCAACCATCTAGGGCATTCTATAGATGCTTAGGGTCAGCTTGATAATTGACACCCGCCGCTGTGGGGAATTAATTAAGGGATTTGTACATACTACAGAGTTGTCAATCGGTAATACTCGGTGGATGCATTTACCCTTTTGCAAGGCTACATTCTCAGACGAATCTTTCAAAAACCTGGGTAGAGGTACTGAACCGACATGATGCAGTTGGTGGGCCGTAGGTCTGTAGCTCGTGCCAGGCTTTCCACGGCAGTACATTAGGGGGCGGGCCCAAGGGGTCCGTCGTGCTGATACACGGGCGCGGACGCAGGGGCAGACACATGAGGGATTAAAGGCTTCTGGCTATCCAGCACCGTGCAGAAATAGAGAGGTCGTTGGCAGCTAGATACACGGGGATGACCAGATGTTACCATACATCGCGGGGAAGGGGCTCATCACCGGGAAGTGGCGCACGCCGGCTTTCGCGGGTTTTTCGCATAGCTCAGCCATCCATAGCCTAAATGGACTCAAAATCTGGGGAAGACTTGTTCATATATAGTATTTGCTTGATTAAAGTAGCGAAAGGCCCATCTCAAGTGGTGTTGCAACTATCAATATAATTCATATATTGCGCCAATTTTGGTTTTGAGACATAGGGTAGAGAAGGCAAAAGACATTCGGGTATCTGATGAATTCTTGTTTACACCTAGTATATGGGTTCTGGAATACACTGGTTGTAATAGAGATTCTCTAGGGTCCTATATTCCGAATGATGGTTGGGGGTGGGGGTCAGGTGAGACATCCTTCAACATACCCCTATCAACAAATGCCCGCATCTTGCATGCAATGGCTCAGAAACCTTGCTAGGTTGTGGGCTTTGATATACATGATATGACATCACACTGTGTCTTCACTCTATAGTCATATCGCAGAGCATAGCCTTTACAGCATTTGGAGGCCACTACAATAAAATCACTTTAATCCCACTCCCTATGCTGTCCTAAAAGTGGAAATGGATGTATTTCAATAGTAAATTCCATTAAGCTACTGGCTGGTTAATCAAAGTCCTAGTGAATACACTATTCGCCTAATTTACCCCGGTTTAGGGTGTGCGCAGTAGGGCGAACGTACAATCCCTACCCAAAAGTCTTGGTGAAACACGGATTTGAGCCTCACACGCGGGCGCGCTGTAAAACCTCAATGCTTTCGGCTTTCTTGAATAACCCAACAATCATATATCGGTACCGTCTGAAATTGAAGATAAGCTAAATACAGGTACCAAAGGAATAGAATCCGAGGTTGCAACCAGATTGAAGAAGAATTGGAAGCGAAATGAAAAGCGAAGGTGTGCCTAGCAGAGCAGGTACCAGCCCTCCTCTGCAGTTACTGCTGGCACCCGGTCATGGCTGCTTCTCCACAGCTACTTAGATGCAGAATTCAGAATTGTTTCCAGGCTTCAAGCAAGGCCTCAGCAAGTCCAAAATGAGCTGCATTTAGTCTTCCAGGTATGTTGGCAAAGATGGGATGCTTTGCAAGAAGGTACTTTAAAAGTGAATCTATGCATGGTACATAGCGGTGGGACCTTGGGCTATATGGAGGGTGTTCATTAACCGTGTTCAAGAAATTTAGTTATTAATATTGCTGTATGGGCTGAGCATTGTCTTGTCGGAGTCTGGCACCTCCAACTGTGTGGTTGGTTAGCAACTGATATTGTCCAGGACAGAGAGATCTACCATCTTGAGCAACTAACAATAGACCTGAAAGTTGACCGAGTGATCCACAAAGAGTACAAAATCTCAATGGTTTTCACTTCAAAACACTTCCAAATAATTATAGAAGCCTCTTTGCCCTTTGGAATTAGACGAATGCAGTCCCTTAACCGCTTTTCCCCAGATGTTCAAAATACTCAGATTTGCCGACTGCCCTACCCTGCATTTATTACTCCAAATTTCTAAGGTTACCCCAAATTCTACTCCCAAAATCTTCTGTAGCCCAGTGCTGTTGCTACCAGACCCAGGCAAGTCTTGCCTGAGCTTGATAGACACTTGCGTAGTCAATTTTCCTGGAAGTAGCAGCCCAAGATATCTACCAACAAATGACTATCATGAGGACTAGAGTTTTCCCGAGCTTGGTCACTATTCAATGTTTTACTCTACTCTATATACCAAAATATAGCAGTGTTATCTTGGTTGCCGAGTTTCTTTGACCTCTTTGACCTCGGAGCATTTTCAATATATTCCGGCTTAGCTGTTGTATTTAGGGAATTTTGGGTATTTGACTAATGACCACCAGAATTCTGTAGGATCAAGGTAATTGAACGTTGTAGGTGCAAGGAAACGAGGGTGATACCCCTCTGGACCACTATCATCTCTCGTTGTATGCGGGGAGGCATAGTTGTTGTACTATGGAGCTTGAAAGCACCGAACAGTCACTGCATCTACACTTTTTTCCTCGCGCGATCGGCTTGTTTCACCAAGACTTTTGGGTAGGGATTGTAAGTAGAGGAGGAGTATTTCATGGAATGTAATACCTAGAGTCGGTCCAAATGAACGACCCACTAGCTTAAAATCATATAGTCAACTTGGTTAACATTGGGCCCTACCAAAGCAGCCAGCATGGCGGGGTCTGGGTGGGGTCGCCCTACTGCGCGCAAATCCTCAACGAGGGTAAATCAGACGAATGGTGTATTCACTAGGACCTTGATTAACCAGCCGGTAGCTTAATGGAATTTACTCTTGAAATACATCCATTTCCACTTGTAGGACAGTATAGGGAGTTTACAACTGAGGGCAGCCTAAGATGGACGGTTACCGGGAAGTGTTGGCGGGGTACCGAGCCTGTGAAGCTATGATGAGCACAAACACGGAAACTTAATGACAGCCCCACCTAATATGTGGATTGTACTAGTTTGAAGAGGAGGTGTTGGCGGCCTACCGAGCTTATGAGCACAACCTCTGAAACTTAATAACATCCCAACCTGATTTGTGGATTGTGTATGTCACTATTTACAACCACACTAACCATTTACAACCGCGGGTAGCCTAAGATTGAGTGTTGCTACGCAACGCTTGTGAAGAAACTTAGGATGATGAGCACAAAAAGCTAAATGCCAGCCACCCAACATGTGGATTACCATCACGAAGTTTAATGGGGAAGTGTGGGGTGTACTACTGAACTCTTGCGAAGAAGAGTAGGATGATGAAAACCAAAGCATCCCAACCCAACATGTGACTTGTCCAGGATTCGCGTATATAGTGACCTGGAATCCCCGACGGGGAAAGGGCAGACAGCAACGAGCAGCAAGTATCAGCTTAATTGCCAACTAATTCCTACAACCAATCCAGCCACCTCTATATGCATAATACTGGCTTCTTTTACCCGCCCTCCTAAAACAACAGCACAACTTCCTAAAAAGCCTTACTTCAATCAAAAATACTTCTCCTCCAACGGATTTCTACTCTCGGAGTACGGAACCAAATCTCTCACCTACACGGAAGCTCCGAGGAGGTTCCGGCTTTACACTTACGTTGAACTCGCACCTTCTTGGTAAGCGACGAATTAGACACTACGAAGGGGTCGGCGGGGAGCTGGCCAAATTCATCGGCAGGAGCTAGTCTGGTTGGGCAGGAGCCAGAATGGACCAGAACAACGCAAGGCCTTGCCATCGATCTTCGCCCATCTTACGAAGCTCAAAACCAAGTCCAGAGCGGTTCTGATCTGGAACCAGTGGTCAGAGGGGAAACGAGTACCCTAGCGGAGTACAAGGACATTTTGAGACGAGAGTTGTACTACGCCCGACTTTTAGCTTTGGTGGAGAAATATTTCTGGCAAAGGCTATGCTACTTAGCCACCCACAATAACGAGTCGTACGGTGATGTCAGGCTTGATTCAGCTTCGCACTCTACATTGTCTGGACCTGGAAACGCCCTCAGCTTGCACAAAATGAACTACTGGGGGACATGTATGGACAGGAGTCCTCACGTTTACGATGTGAGACAAACTTCGTACTGGGTTGAAGATTTGTGGAGGTATGAGGCCGCGTCCAGATCAATCAGCCAAGAGGACCACGCGACGATCACCTAACTGTTCGTGGGTACTTTCAGGATGTTACCCAGTCGAGCCATAACGATGATTCCGAATGGGATGCTGCTCCTTGACCTTCCAAAACATTCTGACAACATACCTATGGACTGGTATCAATTATACTGGTTTACCTTGGGGATTGGGTCTCGCAGAGAGTCATCTGACCATCGCTCTCCACAATTTGCGGCGCGGTGTCATTGCGGACAGGAAGTTGACAATGTTGCCGTCGCTCCATATCAAGAGGGACTGTACTACGGATCCATAATGGAGTATCCTTGTACTACCAAGAATCCACACTTCTCTGGGGAGGACCAACACCTTACCACGCCCTGCTGGCACGCAATGTTTCAAAGATGTTAAGAAACTATGTACCTTCGCTTTGGATCTAAGCTGCAGTTTGGAGAATCAAATGTGCAACTGGATCAACTACCCCATGCTACCCAAAGCAACCAGGAACCATTGCCGGACTCAACTTGAGGGAGGGACTGCCGATCATCACGGCAGGTCTCTTCACATATGGTGCTTGGAAACCAAGAACGGAAACGCAAAAACCGTTCCGAGACATTGCCGGGACTACAGCCAACCAGCCACAAAACTTAAAACGGGCAGACAGGTGGTGCTCGACCAAAGGGAAAAAAGAATATTTGAGCAAGCGGGGTATGAGATTCCGCCAGGAGACAGTACAAGCATTCGTGGTGATGGAATGAGCCCTCCCCACACTATTAGGCGTTGAGACAGCCAAGGAATATTTAGCTCCGGGGTAGCTTTGTGTTGAGGTGGGTGAAAGTCCACGTGGTATTTTTGGGATCCGGAAAGGCGGACGAGTTGGAGAGAAAACCACAAACAAGAGGTGGATCACGGAAGGAGGACAGAAACAGGCATGGGTCAGAGAGGAAAGCGGAGAGGTGCGTGAGAGGACCGGGGATGGGAAGGGTACTTAAGTGGAATAGGAAGGCGTTATCTAACTACACCCTATGCCGAAACCGAAAGGGGATAATAGGGATGTGGAGATATGTGCTGGACCCTTGGGAGGGTTCAACCTGCACGGCCAAAGCGTGTGATGGATTAGAGACCGGCATAGATATCCCTAGCGTGCCTCCATTGGGTATGGATAGGGAGATGGTAGAGTACTTGGGGGCAAGCAGATGATAGGCAAGAGTGGATGTGGAGAGGAAGGACTGAAACAAGGAGATTATCATATAGTTGGTGGAGGTTTTCTTCACCAAGTTGAACCTGTGATATATGCTGTCTTTCGGTTTCGTTGCTTATGATAAGGGCGTGGCGGCGGAGGTTAAGAGTACTTGCAGGGTTTCCTTTGCAATTTCATCGGCTCGGGTTGTTAGGCGTTTATGTAGCCCGTTGTTCCAGACCTTCACAGGTGCGGCAATGGGCCCCTGGCATGACATTAAGTTGATTCGACGTACAACTAAAAAATAAAGTTATAAAACCTTTTGTGTGGCCAACCAAGAGTAGCAGGGCTATGAGCAATATCCAGAGTCTGTCCTAAGGCCGACACTTTAGAGAAAATGATCAAACTGATGGACAACCAGAGCATCTTCAGAGAAGCAGACGCCACTACGATATGGCCCTCCCGGCCCACAACACGAATATCTCCTCAGATCTCGGGGTAACAACTATCGAGACCCTTTCCCCCTTGTCTGAAGCTTTTCTTCTCTTCTTCCCCGCTCTCTTCTCCTGCTCTTCCAACGAAAAAGTCCTCAACGACCATTGGTCCACGAACCCACCCACTCCAGGTCCCAACAATACAACTTGTAATTCCCTCACCGACGCCCAGCCAACGAGATCAATGATCACGGTCAACCACTCAGGGAAAAGATAACACACATCACGACATGCCACACCAAGGGCGATACCAGCAGGAAAGTGAGTGCAGGCCCACACACGGTACAGAGTACTCTCGATACAAGCATGTCGTTCGGAAAAGAGGAAATATGCTTGTAACCAATATATTCTTAAGTCAAGAGATAATAGGAAAATATGGAATAAAGCTAGCCAGCGGTAGGAAAGGTTGCGGAAGAAAACAATAAATACGAAAAGAGTATACAAGCAACAAATTGACAAATGAGAGTGGATGTGGGGACCAGAATCTCAAAGAGCAGAGGGGGAGGAGGAGGAGGAGGAGTCGGTTTCGGTAGGCCGCAGAAAGTAAGTGATCCTGCGCTGAATATGCTGAACCCTGCGTTGAAGTTCCAGTCTCAAACCGCTTTTTCTCACGCTTCAGCACCTCTTGTAGCTCCCGGATATTGGCTGTTTGGATTCAGGATTTTGCTGATTTGTGACTGGGTGAGGTTTTTAATAGGATTCGCCGATTCAAACCAACGTTTGATCTATCGCCAGGTAGCCTAAGGGTTTGTCTCCGCATAAGTCTTGATCGCTTGACGTTCAAGCTCTTACCATGCCTGATGTTGGTGAATAGGAGGTATGGAAGAAGATGCCATTGTGCTGGAGTTGATGTCGTATATTATTCTAGCTCTGCTGGAGATGAATATTATGTACGTTGCGGGGTAATTCGTTATCGATAAATACCTATTTGTGGTTTAGCACTTCTCAAGCAACAAGCATATGTATGGTGACTAAGCAAAAAAAATAAGAGTATTCTTGTATCGAAAATATGCTTATTTACTATGTGGGACCGGTGAAGGTATGCTTGTATCGAGAGTACTCTGTAAGGGGATGCCCATATATGAATGGCACACTAAAATATGCCATGTGCAATGGCAGTCTACCCCCTGCAACGCTTTGCACCCAGAGAATTCTGTCCTTTCTTGGCAACAACGGGTTCCGGGATACACCGGGAACCCAGTACCCCCGACATCCCCAACACGCACGTACGTGGAGGCAGTCACCCAAACCAAAACCCGCGCACCACCACGGAAATTAGAGAAAGGAAAGTAGCAAGATGACCGAGCAACACACCTAACACAACCCCTGTTACGGGGGCATAATATTAGCCCCTCTTTTCTCGTTAGATAGCAGTTTTCATAGCATTCGATACCATAGATGGGTATATAGCAATAGCTTCGTCAGGCCTACAAGGGAATTATCATGAAGAACTTCCACCGGTAGCTGCCTGGAGAGAGGATCATCATCTCTCATCGACATCAACCGGGAGATCAATAAAAGTCACCTAAACCAAGGGCACTGAAAGGAGTCCAATACGAGGCGGTTAAGGTTCGACAACACCCTGCAGGACGAGCCCACTTTGGTCGATCTCGACAACCAGAGGGTTTCCGACGTCGGACAAAACTGAATCCTACAGAGCGAAACGAGCACATCACGAATATCCTATTTTCGTGACGATTTGAAGAGAATTACAGAATCCCCCAAGGGTCAAGTTTAGTAAGAACTCGAGCTGAACTGGGGCAATTTTCCCAGTGTTGCAACCGTGTTCACCAACGATTCGTGGGTTTCAACAACTAGGGATTCTACAGGCAAAAGCGGCGCGTTGCTACCCTTACAGCAGCGTAAGATCGGTGTCACCTTCAGTTGCGGCTCCACAATTCTTCGGGGAATTAGAAAAGGATACCAAAACATGGAAAAGGCAAAAAGAAGGCAGCAGCCAAACAGCTGGCTGTCCCCTCCTTGGACAACAGATCGAGATATCGCACCCCGGAGGTGCAAGGTAAAGAACTCATTTACCAACACTGGAGGCTACTCCAGCCGTCAGGACTGGAACCCGGCAGGTATTAGTGGGGGCGAGTGCGGAGAAGGAGAAGGAGGAGGCGTTATCGAAGTTAGATGCTTTGATAGATTTTCTGGAGGTGGAGGAAGAGGAAGAGAGTGCTCGTGGAGGGATTAGTGGTGAGGACTATATTAACAGTGGTCCTTGGTTGTCAAAGGGAAATCCGACCGGGTTTCTTGGCAGTGAAGATGAGGAGATTATGGACCAATGGGGCCATAATTGAAGATTGAGGAGGATGGGTAGGATGACGGTGGATGAATAGGAGAATGTTGCGAGATTTTTACTAAGACATACGGTCAACTTCGTGGACTCAGAGCTGGTAGAAACAGAAGGGGACATGAAAGAATTTGACCTAGGACTTAGAATTCTCGGTGAGGATGGAAGTGTGGACGGTGAGGACCGAAAGCGAATTTCCGATGCATACATGAAACTTGCGAGGGACAGGGACGAGTCCTACCAACAGCAAGACGATGTGGAGGACAAGCTAGAGGCACGAGATCGCATAATCACAGGACTCAAGGAGCAATTGAAAAGCTTGTCAACCAGGAGGGATTCTCTGAATTGGAAAAGCTACTAGCCTCCAAGACTCATACGATAGTCATGTTCGTGGCACAGGCAGATCGGATGGAGGAGAAGATGAAGGCTGCCGAGCGGAAGGCAGAGGAGGTAGAAGAGAAGGCAGAGGAGAAGTGGAAGGCGTGCGCGGAGGGCGAGGCACAGGTGAAGGCAGGAAAGGCATTGTCTGCAGAGAGGAAGTGGAAGGCAAAGGGTAGGGCACTACCAGTGGAGGCGGTAACGATCTCATCCCAGACTGACCATATCCACAAGCCGAAGGCGACACAGGTGGATGATGGTACACAGATGGAAGTGGCCTTGGAAGAGTTTGAGAAGGCAATGGAGAAGAAGAGGGAGAGGAATAAAGCCACCAGCTCCGTTGTGGTGTTTTTTAATAGGAAGTTGGCACTCGGCACATGAAGTTGAGGGGACGCTGGCTAACGATTGAAGCCTACGACTTCGACAGAGGGAGGAGAAGAGTGGAATGCAGTGACTGGTGATGGAGGACTTTCGGTGTTGGCTTATACCACGTCTTTATTACTCCGACTGGTATCTAGACGAGCGACAGGCAAAGGCAGACAAAGGCAAGAGCATTCCCGGCACCCATACTGCTGCCATAGCTAATATCATACCCAGGACTCACCAGATCGTGCCCCCCGAACGGAAGCAGGGCCACCAACACGACTGGTGCTGGGATCCACCCAGACATCAGAGTTAAGATGGGGAATCCAATTGTCTGCCTCCGTGCTGTGTAGGTAGTGGACTGGAAGCACTGAATGATGCGCAAAGCTCCAGGTATGCAAATGCTTCCGACATGAATGTGAGGGCCTAATACCAGTAGCAATCATTTATCCTCTTTCTGGTGGACATAGCATCCAAGCCTAGATAATAGGGTTCCTTCACGGAAAGAAAAATATGTATGTCAGACCTAGTGCTATGAATCCTCCTCCGCCTCTGTTCCTAATGATGATAGTATTCTGCGTTCGACACTCAAGCGCGGAAATATCTTTGCTGAAGCGAACAAGCTGCTACATAAACAAATCGCCCTTATCACACAATAATTGCGAGCCAGGAGGCACGCAATGTATCCTTTCCTCTTCTACGCTGGGAAGTGGAATCTGGAATCAAATATTCTATCTTCCCAGAGCAGCCCAAGGAATACAATACATTTACCTATCAGTGGTGTCGGGGATGCAATGCTAGAAAGCGCAAGGAAGCCAACGCAGCGAACCAACTACAGAGCTCAATACGTACAAGCCAGTCTATAACTTTGTTGCGAGGAAGGTATTTTGTTAGGAGGAAGGTAAAGTTGCCTCAGCAAGAGTCGAGTGGGGAGGCATATGAAGCACTGGTGCCAGAACCAATGTAAGGCCCGAAGTTGGAGAAGGGTTTGGAACGGATGTGGTGAATCCTCGTAGTATGACTTCCACAACCACAAAGAACAAGCTAATAGTACTCGTAAATCAAGTCACGAGCAGTTGAATCCCGGCAGTATCTCATGTACAGTCCCATTCGCTCACCCGGAGGCGCAGGGCCGAAGGGTAGTGGAGAACATGCACACTATCTGCACCGATGAAGTTACATGGGGAACTATGGGGATTTAAAGGGCCTGAACAGGAGGGCCCGTTCTGTGGTGAGACTCCTTCCCTTCTCCAGATTCACTTCTCTCCATTAATTCACGGATTTTGAATTAGCTAGGGAGAGGTAGGAATACATTCAGAATCAACTTTACCGGCAAAGCTAACACCTTTGCCCAGGATGATGATGGAAAGCTTTTGATGAGGCACAGCGACAAATGCTTCCAAAATGGATTTTCCCCGCACGAACCTCGTGAGCTATCTCAACACGCCACTCAACCTGCTTAGCACGAGCGACAAGATTGTGGAAGTATGAATGGGGCAGGACCTGGTAGCGTGGAGTATGTATACAGATAGGTACGACACGGGCGGCAATCGACAACAGGGAATGTACGACTGAACCCCGATTCTGGGGCAATTGTCCTCGATACCTGCATTGTAACGAACCAAGCAACTTACGAACCGGCCTTGGCTTCCCAACTGGGGGAAAGTGAAGCAACACAGGCAGCGTATTACCCAGCAATTACAGAACGCAGTAGGACTTGGACCCAACATGGGCGCATTTCAAGAGCAGAACCACTCCCTTTTCGGAGGAGCCCGATATGAATTTTCTTTGTCCGTCCGCCTCATGGACGTTTCAGGTGGAATCTCACTAACTTGCTGGCTGAGGTCTCTCATATGGCTAGAGGAATCAATGCGATTGCCATGGACGCACTCATCCCTTCGGAAAAACGGAATGACGATGGCTAAGAATTGTTGGCAGCCTGTACTTGATGCAGCGCATGCGCCTTCTAGGATCCCTTCGGTTGTAGAACAGAAAGGCAATTACACGAAGTTCGTATTCAGCAGGGGACCTTAGTGGCAAACCAGCAGCTACTGGCTAAGCAGAAGAATGGAGGCAATGAGGGATGGAGGGAGGGATTATGGGATTCTTTCACCTAGGAAACATGTCATGAAAGGAAATCTACTTGCGCTTTAGGTCGCAAAAACTAGCTCGGGTCAAACTGTGTAGGTAAAGTACACTGAATATATTCAATCGGGGTTTTGAGGCTTATATGTTGTCAAACCTAGGGCATATACACTCGAGCCATCTGCGGCACAACTCGAGCCAGGAGCATTGCTTCTGGGACAATATCTTAGTCCAGCTACAGTACTCGGATTGGCTTGTGTGATAGGTTTTTCAGGTTGTCTTTGTCTACCGTATTTTAGTTATTTTGCTCTAGTCGTTCTTTGTATTTCTCTGAAACTTCATCAGCAATTTCGCGCACGATCTAAGCAGATCTGGTTTTTCTCTACACACGTACGCAAGCCAGTACTTGGCAGCAATGAATAGTATCGAGATTCAACTGCTTTGATTACCGAACGCACGAAGTCTATCACGCACGTACGTAGCCACTCAGAGATCGCAATTGCTCGTGATTTTGTTGAACTTCCGCCGAATGTTATGACTCTCTGGACCCACGCTGTTCCTGTTGTCTATTTGGACAATTTTGCGCTTTCATCATAGCGTCCGAGGGAAAGATACAGTAGTGTTGTGAGTGCTATCCTTGCAAGCGAGTAGCTGCCCGGTCTCACGGCGAACACAGGTTTCTGGGTCTCCCTACCAACAATATAAATCCAACCCTGCTTCTCCCCTGAAATCAATTAAATAATAGAAGCCGGCAATGAAAATTATCAACTCAGCCAGGGGGGTTAGGAAGCAGTTTGCCTTTATCCGCTCTTCATTTCCCCTCTTGTGATCTAATTTTAATTGCAACAAACTGTTCGCATGATAAGGCAAACTCTCCTACACGCACTGTGCAAACATTTCGTGTGCGAACGAGAATAGAGATCTTCCCACCAAGAATTTAGAAAGGATAGCGCACTTATACCAGCCATTACATTACAAACCAACGGTCCACTACACACAGTTGAATATGAGGATATACAGTACAGCGAATTCAGCATCTTCCCTCCTTTCGAATGACTGACTAATCGTCGGATTATGCCTGCGATATCGCCAATTGTAAATTGATGCATCATGTTCATGGTTCAAGTACTGGTAGCTTAAGGTTAGGGTTATAAAATTTGTGAAATCATTCGTTTGCCAACTTATGTCAGTATGTTGCCGAGTGGCTAGTGCACTCCATATTATAGATAACACGGAGTAAACTGATTCAAATTATACTTCTATTCAATTGGGTACTAGTTCAATCTAGTTTATTGTACTGTTTGGTACCTCGATCATTCTCTTACTTTTCCCTCCACTATTCGGCACTACCCCCCACCTATTACCCAACTTCAAGAGATATTTTACTCTACGAAGGTCGATATGTATGCACGGTATGCCTTATGCCTCACTATAGCCTCGTTGCGTTCAATGCTAACTGGCACGACAGCAGCCTCGCCTTGGGAAGATGGATCGGATTCAGAAATGGATTGGGATTTACAACACTGGCATTAGCCCACAACAAAACATCAGCGTTCTCAAAGATTAGACATTTTGCTCTATCGGCTGTGACGGACGAAACCCTCTCTGAAATGCCGATGACCTGCAGCCCAAAACCCGACCACAATCAGGAATTCAAGCCCGCATATAGCAATATGACCTCGGTGGAGCTACCAGGAACCTTCCCTGACAAATTCATACAAATGTTGGAGGAAGCGGACTTGATAGTTTCTGTCAGTGGCAGGGAGATATTGAATGAGATACTCCGGGAGATTCCTCCAATGCCCCTAACTCTCACTGCCCAAAGGCTGGTGCTGGAGCGCCTCCAGGAGCTTCCAACAAACGCACCGAATGAGGATGAGGATGAGCAATATCGGGAAATACGTGATACTGCACACGGTCTCTTTCTACCGCTTATGGAAGCAAAACCATTTGAATATGCCGTTGGGGTAGTGATCAAACAGGCTTCGAAGCTTAGGGATAGTGATCTGAAAAACATAATCATTCAGTTGGTGAGAGCAGGTTTACTATTAAACTCATCTGTCAAATCATACATGGAGGATAAGCCAATGGTAACTGAGACTGGCCCGTTTTCTTTTGGCCCGCCCAAGGGGACTGAGAGTGCCCAATTTGGGGCTGAGGGGGAACGAGGGCAGATTTGCCTTAATACGGGAATTATCACTCGTATCATTGAGCACCCATCCGAGCAATGGTCTCCTTTTTTGAGAGACCTCTTGCAACATAATGACGTTGCCACCCTTGAGGGAAACATCTACGAGTATGTGCGGTCAAGAGGAACAATACTTGCTTCTCGGGCCCCAGGGGCAAACCAGACTACAGTACTTGCCCTGGCTCACGCCGCTCTTCTCGAGAAAGGTGTTAGAGTGATTCCGGCATCAGAAATTATTATGAAGGAAGCGACAAACCGGTGCCATGGAGTGGTCGCGCATAAGGTGAGGGAAGTGGGTTTATTTCGCTTGAAGGCGAATGTGCAATGGCAAGGTATATACTACATCAATTAACATTCTCAAGCATAGCTAACATGGTATTTAGTATGGGGCAAGTTACGCAGAATGAACCCTAATCTCTATCACGCCGCCCAAGCACATCTCCACGGGCGTATTTTCGTCATGGAGGACAGAAGATTTGTAGAGGAGTGGTGGTGGGAGCTGTGTCACCATGGTATTCGTGTTTACGCGGTGGATGCAAGGCTAATATTTTCTGGGATGGAGGTATAATTCTGGTGCGAATTTGGCTTTGAGCTGGCACCGCACCTAGCACTGCACCAACAAATCATTGTTTTATGTACTTATCTTCATGTTCCTGCGTGCTTACGGAAGCAAACGAGGAACTGACAGTAGACTTGGTCCAGACCTCTTTGAGCATTGGAACGGAGCCGGAAGAGTCAAGTGGCGAGGGTGCTATGGTTAAATTTCTTTTGCTATTCTCGAGTCCTTTCTGTTGCGCCTGTCCATAGGCCACCAAGCGAAAAATTTAAGGAAATACAGCGGGAACCCCTCATAACCTAAAGGTATGAATGTAAGAAAAGAAAGGGAAAACAAAAGACCTCTTGGATCATTCACCCCCAATTTTGTTCAATACTTGTAGTGAACTCCGCTAGGTTGGGGTCAGGGTCACAGATGCATAAATATGCAAGAGAAAGTTCCACATTCTCAAATTTTGGCTTATTAAAGGCCTAGCCAAAGCAAAAATCGTGAGCATGGGGAGAGTATATAGACCAAGTCACTAGCAACCCACCTCCAGCACAGTAAGCAAACTACAAGCGAAGTTCAACATGGCATAAACCTCTTCCGAGGGGCTTGTGCCAACCAGACTAATAAACCTCCAAAAAGTGGTGCCACATAACATTGATTATTCCTTTTACCCAAGCTTGACAACTCATGTTCAATCTATTTAAGACAGTGTACCTCCCTACATTCTAGGGTTTTGCGTAAATTAAGTAGTTGCAAATAGATTAGGAATAAATAGCTGAACGGAGTATAGTGACGCACGAGTTTAAGAAACAGCTATGAGCAGATGGTAGGAGTAAGGTGCTCTAGTCACACAAAGTAGTAGAGGTAACAGTTCACCCCCAAATTCTTCAACCCTTAATACATTGTTTGTAAGAAGAACTATGGGGGGCTAACTGCTTTGCCGGTTAGCAACAAACATCGCAGAAGAACCACGAAACACAGAATCAGTCGTAAGGTACTGTCAGTACCCAAGGGAGCGAACACTTAAACAACAGATTTTGAAACGCAAACAGACACACCCATATTAGTAGTAAAAGGGAACCCTGGCACTCTGGTCTTTCCTGGATCATTTAGCCCCCGACGATAAAGCTAGTCAGAAAATTCCCTTCGCCCTCTAACTCATTCCCCACTATCACCAGCCAGAGAAAAGGGTTTCAGTGCTATGTCAGAGACCGTTCAAAGCTCATATGTAAGCTTCCAATATCCATCTACCATCTAAGTCAACTCTCGAGTAAACCCCATTGACTAGGACCCTCGCCACACCCGTCGACATAACATCGTTATATCTGTCAATACGATTGGGAACACTAGGAGGTGTGCGACCTTTCGTAATCAACTTTCTTTGGACATCGGCGTAGTTCCTTTCGAGAGCATCCTGATACTTTGTATGGGGCCTCCATATCTAACCGCGAGTAGTGCTCCTAGTAATCCTTCGTTTCCTCGAGGGTAGCGCTAGAATCGGCCCTCGCTTGGGCTACTAAGCTTGGTGACGGCGCAGATACAACGGCGTGGTGAAGACGGATTCGGTGGAACTTCGATGCAAGCATGTCATAGGGTGGTCGACCCCCATGCTTATGGCGAATAATTGCTCCTAACATGTGTATTTAGATAGACATAACTACCTGCGGCCCCTATACATGTCTTCCAGCGACCCCAATGCACTCCAACCACGTCGTTTGTCTCTGGCGGCCTTTCTCTGCTATCTGTGCACCCTCAATCCGCTGCCGTTCTCTCCAGAATGACTGCTGTTGCGTTGAATACATTGTCCCGGCTTGTCGCTTGAACAGAGCGGGGTTTCTATTGCCACCAATGCAGCATCGCCGGTGGGGTTTTGTACTTCATAGAGTTGGATATCATGGCGTTCGGGTTCTACCCAACTTTGTCTCTTGGCAGTGGTAGGAGATGGCATAACGACACCAGAATGGTTTACAATTTGATGGGGACGATGGCAGCGGAGCAATTGTAGAATTGATGGTGGAAAGGTGTGGCGGGATTGTAGTATGTGGTGAGTTTGGCCAACTAGACTAGTGAGTTTGTAGAGCTCTGAACATGGAGTCGCCACTCGTAGCCAAATAACCCCTGTTAGTGGGTAATTCACCCCCCGTGTACCCCAAACCCCCTACTAGTCACCTATTTTTAGAATATCACTGAAAACACAACAATATGCCTATAAAGTTATTATGCTCATTTCGTATGGGGGCGGTCGGCATCTTGCCTTATAGCGAATTTATGCTTCTAAAGGAAATGCTTGTATAGGAGTTCCAACTGCTGGGTCCCATGGACCAGGATATGGGTGTATGACATGGAACAAGGTGTTCTATATAAGGTACGTTTGAGCTTTCATACTCCTCACAAAGTTCCTGGGGTCATGGTAACATGATATTCCAATGCTCTCACCATTCTCTACTCCTGTCCCTCTCTTTTTAACAGCGAAGGAGCATGGGTTTGTCCTAAAGAGGTTTCCCATGCTTAGTCAGTGAAGTTCATACTGAGACTAGTCCTGAATGGGCCTTGGTAGTGGTGGATCAGGGTGCGCAATTTGAAGCCTCCCGGGATTCCGGGGAGCTCGTCATATCCCTCGTACAGGTACGCATACGAGTAATGAGTTATTTAAAAAAAATAAAAAAATCTCCCTCGCTGTTCAATCACCCCTGATTCCAAAATAACTGCTGGAACCCCTGTCAAGTTGACTAAGATATCCTTGTCTAAAAATTCTCGCGGACATCTCATTTCTGAAGCTTCTGAATGGTGAGCAGCAAGAACCAGTTTTGGTTGAGCCTCCGTATCGTCCGTTCGCTGAATTGCAAAGAGTGCAATTGCTGAACGGTGAAATTAGGGGTAATGATTGCATAGATGGTTGGTATACTTTCCAAGTAGATTAGCGGCATGGGAGTTAGAAGCAACTATGGCTACATCGAAAATGGTGGCTGGTGACTGTCCGGATCATTCACGCTGTTGGTGTTATGGGTTAGGCGAGTTAGTATAATTTTATAGATGAGGGACATGTTTGTTTCTTACTTCGGGAGCGTGGTTTGTCTTGGCCATGTCTAAGGTGTTACTTTCACTGACTCTCTCTATTGGCTGTTATGAATACAAGCGTGCCGCCCATACACACAATAATAGGTTAACCGCTATATACAAAACGTGATCAGGTATGCCTAGACACCGATGAAATACTGTACGCACACAATTCCAGCCGTCAATGGAGTTGAGGGTAAACTTAAGGACTCCTTATGTACGTTTGGAGCTCTAGAGGTCGCACATATCGTGCATGAGCATCTGCCCCGTATTTCCGGCTACATGTGGGTGTCCATTGGCGGAGTTCTCCAACAATGCCGCCTGCATATTGCTACTCGGTCCGTCTAGGTTTCTCGCGGCGCTAGCTTGCTTCCACCATATGTAGCAAGACTGGCTCGGGGCAGTGGCTCAAGACCATCTTCTCAACACCTTTGGGCGGATCATTATGGGGAATGGAAGAGAAATATGGACTATTGTGAGTTAACAATAGGGAACAGTTACTGTCCGAAAGCAGTGTTTTCGTCAATGGGAGCAAATTATTCTGGTTAAAGCAAATAATGGGACTCATAATCGTAGATAGGTAATTACTGTATTAGGAACCTACCCCGAAATACACGTGCAGCGGGCATAAAGTGCCAGATTACCTCATAAGGTCATGCCTGAACCGACAACATGCGGAGCTAGACTAATTGCACAACCCCTTGTACAATTGGGGGGAGCTAGCAGTCGTGCTGCTTTTAGCTAATTAACAGTTTTGTGGACACGCAAATTAACTACTATAGCATGGTACATATATGGCCATACTTGGGCTGCTTTGCGAAAGAAGTCAAACAAAGGAGTAAGGCCAGCACTACATAGGTCGGGACCAGTAAAGGTTATGGAAAGCGCGTACGCCGGGAGTATGGCCTTAAGCGGAAAGGATCAGCCGCAAAGCTGGCGCCACCACTTGGCTGTTCACCACTTAGAGAGATTTGGGACGCCCATGCCACAGGGTACAAGAGGCACCGGTTGTGATGCACTCCAGCCACCATCCCGGTTACTCGGTCTCCAAATTCGTCACTGATACCTCTAGGGGGCCCTAGGAAGAGTACGGGTAAATCGTGCCCGACGCCACAAATACGATATTGACCTCCGGCAGCAATACAGGAAGGACTTGACACACCATCAGGGAATGTCCTGATGGTAGACCCCTCCTCTGTGTGAATTGGAAACGGGAGGATGAAGAATATGCGGGGTAACGCTCAATCTCACGGTTTAACAACACTCCTACCTCAGATTTGACTACTCAGAGAGCGGAATTTAAAGGAGAATTGCACACTAGCATGTATATCTTACAGCGAAAGTATGATTATTGGCTAAATATTTTGGCAGGTAGGAAAGGTGACAGATATCATAAGGGTCGGGCCAAGCCTAGAAAGCCCCAAGTGACCGGATGAAAAAGAGTCATCTATTGCTCGTGCGCTTAAAGGACTGCCATCAGGAGTCTACCCATCGGTCCGCAAGGGTGCCGATATCCACAGTATTGCATATACCACTTTGCAAAGGCGTTTCCATGATAGAAAAATTAGAACAGTTGAACATGAAGGCCAGCCAATGGTGACAGTAGCAGAGCAGCGAGCTCTTGGGCCTGGGATTTCTCGGTTGGAGCTTGCAGGGTTTCCGCCCTGAATCGAGCATGTACGACAAGCAGTGATCATCCTGCGCAATAAGCCAGACGATCTGGATCTTGTTATTGGAAAAAATTGGATCACAAGATTCCTGGATCGACATCCAGAGCTTGTAGTAAAGTTCTCCTCTGTATTCGATAAAAAAGGAAATAAGGCAAGTGATCCTGAGATCAATTTCGGAGGTTAGACGGACCTACCCCGAAATTCCATATACCCGAAGTCATGTCGTTTAACATGGATGAGAAGGGGTTCATGATGGGCAAGTCGGATCAATGGGTGTAGTCTGTGTGCCATGAAATTTAGTGATAGTCTAGGCTACGTACATCTCGACCCCATGGAGTAGGTCCCTTCTATCTATTTTTGTTGAAAATTCGGATCTCTCGTGTACTTCGCTGACTCGATCAAACAGGAAGGTATCAGCTGGATTCCAAAAGAACCCAGGCTATCAATCAATGCTATTTCCCTAGGGATACAACTTCAATCTCTTCCAAGATTCAGTTGGATTCAAAGTGGAAACCACCCTTGCAGTACCCAACAACAACCGTTTTTCAGCCCCAAGGGTTCCAGGTGGCATGGATTGTTTTAGCATCAGCGACTGGGATATGACATCTTCAGCGGAGCTTGCTCCCACCACGTCTCAGACTACAACAACATAATCATAATCATTCCCACAAAGGCAGGAGAGCTGGACAACTTCCGATAGCATACTGCAATGTCCAAAGATCGGACGCATACACACACACAATTCTGGAAACGTGCAAAGGGGCCGATATTATCTTCATAGCTGAGCCACAGATCTTCCTCATGCCAGGCCTAACACCACGAGCCACCCAATACCCTAGCTTCAACCGCCTCACCACCTCGATCCACAGGCACACTACCCTTCTCGCGTTCTCCAACAAGAGGCTGGGACAGAGCCTCAAAAGCAGACACTCCCCCGGAGGAGACCACATAACCATCAATATTAACAATACGTCTATAACAGGAGTTTATTCACACCCCAAGCAACCCGCCGCGCAACTTGCGGAGTCCCCGAGATTGATCCCGTCGGCACACTGGTCCATTATCCTTAGGGACTTCAACGGCCACCACGACTCTTGGAGCTCCTCACGAAACAAACGCGGAGAACAACTATTCGAATGGGCCGCGAATCGGAGACTCACCCAGAAGATAGCCACAGGCATGATCAGCTGGAGGAGAGGCGATAAAGAGAGCCTACTGGACTTGGGCTTCCGCAGCGAAGCATGCTCATGGACCCCGCTCGACTCCCTCCACCTCAGTTTCCTGGGTTCCGACCACTGCCTCCTCATGGGCTCGATAACCAGCCAAGGGCCCCTGACCAAGACATACTCGGTCACAGACTGGTCGTGGTTCGAAAGCTACCCTGAAGACCCGCCAGAATACATCTCCACGCACTTTGGTCAGCCATACCAAGACCTCCTCGACCTGGTACCCAACAACACGAAGACCAAGGTGGCCTCTGCCCACAGCTAAAAACGGTGGGACGAGGACCTCCCCCGCCAAGTACAAAGTGCTCGAATAGCTCGGCACAATCAGTAGGACAAGGAGAAAAAACTCCTGCGGAAAATGGTCAGACAAAAGAAAAGACAATGCTGGGCTAAGTTCCTCAATGACAACCAACACAGGGACCCATGGGACATAGTGGGGGTCGCAAAAGACCCATTTCATATGTGCCCCATCCTAGAGGGACCCCTGATTTGGGAGGACTCGATACTCTCCTCTCAGGGAGAGATCCTGGAAGGCATCAGAGGCCTCCATGGCTTACAACCACCCACTGTCCCACCACCCATCCACTCCCCACTTATAGTGGCCTCCACCACAAGAACACGCCTAGCAAAGAAGGCCACCATCGATGCCATCTATCTCGCCCTTTCCAAGACCAACAACCGCAGTGCACCAGGACCAGACGCCATCAGCTATAGACTCCTTAAATGCATTAAGGGCACAGATTTGGGAAAGGCCATAATTAACGATATAGCATATACCTGCGACTATCTGCCCTACTCCCGACCACCCTAGATAGGCATGCGCATGTGTTAGGGGTGAGCCAGTGACCAGGGCAATATTGTCGGAACATAGGGAATTGGGAGAATTGGAGCGAGCAATATCATGATTCACCAACTCGGGCCTAACTGGTTGCCGTACGGGTGCGGGTTGAACTTAGAACATTGCTCGAAGAGCTAGCAACTAGATACAGGATATGTGTATATATATAAGAAAGCGGGGTTGGGTGAGCACTGCCAGCTCGGCCTGCATCCTTAGCCATAACAGCATGGTGTTGATCCCCAAACCCAGCAAAGACCATAGCCTGCTCAAGTCGTGGAGGCCCATACTACTAAGCAACTGCGTCAGCAAACTAGGGGAGAAACGGATCGGAGACCAAATACAGAGAGTGGAATCCGTCTTCCACGCCCTACAATACGGCTGAAGAAAGAACCGCTCCGCCTTCAACGCCATGATGCTCACAATTACCAAGGCCAGAAGGAGCCTCCGCTTTCAACCACCTAAGTCACCAGCCAGTGATAGACACATTACGGGATCACGACCAGCCAGCCATCAGCAAGTTCTGTGAAACCCTCCTTCAACCGCACACCATCCAGATCCATTACAACAACACCGCCAGGGACAGTGACCCTGGCCATGGGAACCCCCCAGGGAAGTCCCCTCTCCCCGGTCCTATGGCTCATCTACACTGCTCCCGTCCTGAAACAGGCGGACAGGCTGATCACCAAGTTACAACCTCCCTCTCTGAGATCCTCCGCCAGCACAAAATACCCCAGAACACAAGAGATCATTCAGGTCTCCCTGTATAGTTACTACGACGACATCAACTCTCTCGTCACCAGCTCAGACCTCTCCAAGAAGGCCCACCTCCAACTCTGCACGAGAGTAGACCAGATCCTAGAAGAAGTAGGCACACAACACGACCTCCGATGTGACAAATCCAAAACTCCAGCGTGAACTTTGGGCCTGGCCCACTGGAGTCCACGGTCACTCTTGGCATACACATAAACTCACTGTTGTCCTTCCAGACACACGTGGGCAAGAGGACTACTAAGGCCAAAAGCCTCCTCAGAGTCCCCCAGACGCTCGGGAACAGTAACTCCGGCTTGTCTCCAGCCTCCCTCAGGGCACTTTAGACAGGATCAATCCGCCCCATCTTCCTTTGGGGGACCGCTGTATGGCAGGACACGTCTGTCAACATCTCCGCCTTCTGTCGCATTGAATACCAGGCCCTTCGCAAGATCACCGGCGCATACCACGGCAGCTCACACAGAGAACTTGGACTCATTAGCAACGTAGAATCCCTAGACGTAATCCTTCAAGACCAGTCCATCAGATGGCGGCCAAAGCTTGCCGCACGGGAGATGCGCAGATACGATCTCTGCCACAAGCCCCCTCGAGCAAAGGCTTCCCCACATAGCAGGATGGCTCGCTACGCCTAGGCAACACTCAGGACTCTCCCCTCTCGATGGCATTTCACAGCTCCGGTCTCCTGGACCACTATGGGATCAGCTGGGGGGATTACTCACGAACCAGCAAGGAGCCCTCCTTCATATCACAACCCGGAACCCAGAAAACCCCAAGTCCAAAGAAATAGGATACTGGGCTGTCATGCTGGCTGAACTATGCACCGACCAATGGCCCCTAGCTTACACAGACGGGACAGGACGGGACGGACAAACGGCCGGGGGAGGAACCTCAGCTCAGTAGCAGAGAGGGAAAGGGCAGGTATCTGCAAGGAACTCTCCCTAGCCACCGGTGATCGACCCACCCACAAGCTGTGCATGCTCACGGACAGCACCACGGCAGCTCTAAACCTCTCAAGGGGGGAACCCCCCTGCTCCGGGGTGGAAATCGAACTCCAGGCATTCTAAGGGGAAAGAGCAGCTGGGAAGAGATAGATGCAGCAAACTGGAGAAAAGAAGGGGATGATCCAGCCTACGGCGCCATCGAGTCGTTCTTCGACTACCTCAACCATAAAAGTCGCTAACGGAGAGCATCACCCAAACACCTACATCCCGGAAGTAAGGCCGCCACCCCACTATTAAGGCCGCCAAAAGTCTGCAATGACTTTCCTCCAGCCCCTCGCTGGTTAGGTCACGTGGAGCCACCCTTTTCTGGGAATTGGGGTCGATGGAGGAGAAATGGAGTCAGGGCCTAGGCACGAGACGTCTCGTGGGCAGGGACAGTGGTCTCGAGACTTTTGGACATCGAGCAACCGCAATCACAATCATATGATGCAGGTACTAGGAATTTGTAGAAAATGAGCGCTGAAAAGGCATCTCAGCTTTAATTATATACAGGTTGCCACACTGTCCCAGTGGTTGTCACTCTTTGAACGGTTTCCGCACTGCCTCACAAATATCTGCATGGCGTAACCAATGAAAAATTTTTACAAAAAATCTCGAGACTCTCTCGAGGCTTTTACCGAACTGTCTCGAGATGTGTCGAGACCTTTACCGAAGTGTCTCGAGTCTTCTCGTGCCCAGGCCTAGGGGAGCTGCGACAAGGTAATCTCTACTAGTAATTGGAGAACTTCAGGAACACTTGTCTTAAGATATAGCGCTGTTACAGTTACTACAGCATTTTCTTTAATTAAATCGCCATTCATAGAAATCCCACGTTGGAACCGAAGAACCTAATCATAGCACTGTATCAAGTTTTTGTTCGAATGATGCGAGTGAATCCAGTGAAGGACGTGTTATATGAGAGAAGAGGTAGAAGCTTTGTATTGATCTAGCTACTGAACTGGAGTGAACTGAAAGAAGTAGCAGGCAATACAGGAGCTATATATAAATGAACGAGCATTCAGGTGAATGTGCACATGGTATCATGTGAAGCTCAACAGGATATGCATGAGACTAAGTGAATAAGCTCATGGTGAGTGTGCAAGGTAATGACAGTATAGCTAGGTATGGGCGGAATGACATTCTAACAGTTTTGGAACCTGGGACTTTGCTTACTCCCTTGCTTTGCTTTTTGCTAAGTCTAGGAGTTAGAGGATTATATCGAAATCGTTCCATGAGACCCATATTTATTAACAAAACCTAGATCCCTTCGTAACTCGGTTGCTCAACTGCCGGAAAACCATTTGGGGAGGTCCGACTCTGAGGCTGTCTTTTTTTTTCCCTTAGGCTGATTGAGTCTACGCTTAACCAGCCTAAGGCTATGCGGCGCCCCCGTTTACCAATCCCAGAGGGGTTGGCATACCTACGCGAAAACGCGCTTCATAAACGTCCAGCCTTCCAAACCAACGAAATATTCAAGGAAATGCCCCTCTTCCCACACCCTCTACCGGTCCGTCCCCTGCTGTAGATATACTTCCTCGACCACACCCCTTCCGGCCCTCACCCGAATAAAAGCAAAACCGGAAAATCAACGCAGGTCAATCTTAGAGAGAAACGTTTCCACCAGATCCACCGTGTAAAATCCATTTTCGTCCTTCTCCTTCCTAGCCCATCTTGCCCTATCATCCATATCTTCCCATGTACCCCATCTCCGCCCTATATCTTCACCATGCGTACAGACCAAGGCTACGTGCTTGCCTGTCTCCGCATATCTTCCACTTTTCCCATTCCCGCACTCTTCACTCTTCTCTCTTCCTCCCTCTTTTTTTTCCACGCCAGCTTCAAACCCCCTTCCTTGATCTGGCGTTCTTTCGGATATAAGGTTGTGGCGTGTTTAGCCAGCTGCTCTGCCTTCTCATTGCCCTGTACCTGGTTATGAGCCTTGCCCCACCCTAAGGATAATGCATTTGGCCCTAGTCTGGTCTGCCGTTCCTTATTATCCATCATCACTCTTCGTAAGTCTGCTGTCCTGGCTCTTCCTGTTCTCCCAGCTTTCTTCAACGACGCTATTGCAGCCTGTGAATCCGATTGGATGAGTACGTTGGTTTCGCTTGGTGCATCCTCGAGAGGCCCTCTTACTCCACACACCTCACCGTCCCACACCTTTGTCAACTTGTCTAGTGTGGCTTCCCCCATTCCTTTCCCCCTCACTATATCCCGCCCTTATTCATACTACCATCAGTATACAACCCCGAGGCGTTGCAAAGTTCCCTGGCCTGGTTGATGGCTTCCGTCCATAATTCTGCCTTGGGGTCTGCTTTTGCTTGGATCTTAATTTCCGGTACCACCACCTTTTCAACCCTTCCTCCGTAACTCATTTTCTCGTGTCCCTACTCTTTTAGTACTCCTACCTTGCTTTAGATTGCTGTCAAGACGGAGGTGAATCATCTGGACTGACAGTATAGTTTTGTCCAAAATCGTCCCACCCTCTTCCTGCCTCTACATTCTTTCCTGTCCTATCGTCGAAAATCAGGTCTCCGATAGCGTTGGTATCCCGCGAGGCTGCCGGATGTGACTTAGCATGAAGCAATGACTCCTTTCACTTTCAGAGCATTCCGGATTACGCCGTTGATGAATACTATCCTGTTTGGGGCCGCCATGCACTGGGCCATCTCCAGTGTGTACGCTATTACTTGGTACATCGATCGTTAGCATTGATCACTGAATATTTGCGTCATAAATAGAAGCACATACATCGTAGAAATACTCTTCTGCCAGCTCTAGATGTCAGAAGGCATTTTCCCGACCACCCGTACTAGCCCCCACCAACCCCTTATGCAGGTTAAACTTTTAGAACCTGACAGGTTTGGGGTCAGGAAACCGGTATGCACGCAACTATAGAGGTATGCTATTATCATCCTAGTCCCGAGCTCGGGACTGGACTATTCTATACATGTAAGGAGGTTATGGATTTATACAGGATGCATTTATAGAGGTTTGCCTGTACCTTTCCTTCATATTCGTTGTATTCTGTGTCATGGATACCTGCATTGCCTATACAGTTTGAAGTACTTGAGAAGGAATCATTGGATAGTTCTCACATAGTCATCTCAGTCGAATTGAACGATATCTGCCGCAACCAAACTCATGAACTTGTCGACTGTGGTGCAACCGGTTATGACTGTGAAGACGACGAACTAGCTCGGAATCACAACGCCCAAATATACAAATTCAGAACTACACGAACCTAATAGATGGCCGGCCTATCGAGTCTGGCACTATTACATACCTTACCAGGATCCCTATCAATAACAAAGGCCATAAAGAGGAGATCCCTATGTTTACCACCACTACCACACCCTCCTAGGTCAAGCATGGCAATGCAGGCATTCAGTTCTCTCTGAATTTGTACCACCCTTTCGCCTATCTATGTATACACGTGTTTTAGCCCAATAGTGGCAAGTTTCCGGCTCCTTAGAGCGCAGTGCCGATCGTAGTATGACCAAAAGTGCCCTCGTGCCTAGCCTGGCCCTTCGGGAGTACAAATAACCCACTTGCTCTTGGCATTGCCAGACCCTACTTAATATGGTGACCCTATTTAGGCGAAACTACTGTTGTGGGCTGGGTCTTCTTCCCGATAGAGTACCTGTGAGTCACTGGCGCGCATACTGCTTATCATAGTTTATCTGACCGTCACCCGGGATGCCCTTGAAATCCATATCATTCCCCATTCCTTTTTGTCGTCGGTGGGGAGCCTGCCCTGATGTGCTTCCTCGATATACCCAAAATATCATTCACTTCTCGTTTTTCCCAGTACCACAAGTATTACAACAACGCCACTACCCACTTTTTCGACTCGCAGGGCGGATGCACGAGCAAGTTACAGAACACTATTTCCGAGCCAATACGTCTCCCAACGCACTACAGAACAGTTGTCTACAGATACGGCCTTGCGCGGGTTCTCCACTCCGTGCGATGGATCCTTCCCGACCATGTGTGGGGCCTGACTCCATGGCAGGCGGCTGTAGTATTACGACGGCGGAAGCCTATCCTTCACTGCCACCTGGACACCGAAAAGCCTTGAACACTCCTAATCAGGCTTGCCTGGACGGGAACTTTCCTAGGGCCCCTGATGCAATTCCAAATCGAGAAAGAAGCACACATCCCGAAGACATCAAGCGGGGGGGTGTTGCCAGAGGGAGCCGGGTTGGACAAAGATCAGAGAATACTGCTCAAAAGGCTCGACGGCCTCATGGGAATCCACCAGTTCCGAGGGTACTCTCGCCTAGGGCACCAAATGCGCCGTCGATATCTCAATTGCCGTGGCAAGCTTCCCACCATTCCTTTGGACACCCTCAGATGAATCCACATCAGCAGTCAATACATCCCGTCTTTGCTCCTCACAGTTTAACCAGCTTGCCCTCAGGATTCACTCTCCATCCGTCTGTGGAGCAGGAGCCACCATATCATCTGCATCAGAATCAACAAGCCAGACCACAAAGGCCTCGTCATGTAAGAATACTGCCGTGGAACTGGACTCCTGCAGATCCATTGCCACAAGGTTTGTGCATGTCAATGCTGTGGAATCACTTGGCTTCAGCATATATTCCTCACATCTACCCACAGCGTAGTCCATGGAGGAATGTCTCAGGGGATCAAATTGATTTCGCCTTGTGGGGAGCTCCACTCAATTTATCAGGGGACCCCCCTCAGTGGCTGTCAGAGGATATTGACCTTGGGGCCCCTCTCATAGCGTTACCCTCAGATATCGACGTGCAAAACTATGAATACGACACAATGGCAACGTATAGGCTCTTGGTGGGGACCAAACCCTTTTATAGATTTGATCCAGGGGCGGATGCAGGATTAGATTTAACACATGAAGATGGGAAGTTGGAAACATTGGAAATGTCTAAGGAGTTGCAGATTTGTACGAAAGCAATTGGGGAACAGGCTTCGCCACCGGACTGTCTGGGGGGGAGTTCGTCCTGTGCTAGCCACTATAATAATCAACTACCCACCTCAGGGCCCATATTGGACGCTGGAATTGTGGGAACAAAGGGGTATAGGGTTTCTGCGAATGGCAACATTGATGCACTGGTGGGTCCTAAAGAAACTACTATCAACTTATGCGAGTCACAGCGGAAACCAGCTACACCGGCAGGTCTCCTTGGGGTCAATCCACGGATTGGTCAGTGGGAACATCCAGATCCAAATAGTTACACTGGACATTTACGGCAGAGTGTACCTACTATCCGGTCACGATTTGCGTCAGGGGATCCGCCGGGACTACAAAAGGGTGTGCCAGCAGCAATTACCAATTTTCTCATGCCACCACGACCGATAGCGTATCCCGCACCCACAATGATGCCACCCTCAAGACTTGATAATTTTACACCCTTTTTTCTTTATCCTATGCAACCTCTCGGAACCCAATACCCCGAAGTTCAGGGCTGTTATCCCATGGCACAACCACCCAACCCTGTGCCTTCGTATCGGCCACCACCATATTGGTATAGAGGAGGACCTGTCGTTGATAACTCTGTACTTAGAGTTCCACACAACATGCCCTGTGTACCTGGAACTGGGGATTCTACATATCCGCAGTCTGCGCAGGGTGTGTGGCATCTATAGAACTCTAGGAGGGGCAGACGATAGGTTCGTTCACATTCCTACTGAGTGGGGGACTGCAAAGTTTGGCAGTAGCGGTATATGGATAGCAGAGACAATAGATGTTGCAGGTGGTACTCGGGTAGCTATACGGGGTTAGAAGATAGGGGTGGGCACTGAAGACTAAAGTCTGCAGGATATGTTATATGGGTCACTGTACCTGAGTATTCTATGCTTGGGATTTGTAGTTCTTTTTGAGGGATGGGGGGCTTGGAACCTTTGTACCGTTTGGCTCTTTTATGCCGCGGCTGACAGTTTATCTCTGTGTACTTACTATTCCATGTTGAGCTTGTGCTTGTATTCTATGTATGTTACCATAGCTTAGGGAAGTCACGTTACGGCTTAGTATTAAATCTTTGCCTTATAGGAAAAAGATGTTCTTTTTTTTTTTTAGTGAATCATTACTCGTATTCATACTATGGTATATGACGAGGGCATGCATCCCCGCGTGGAGACCCGGCGGGACTATCCTGCCTCTGCGCCATGCCAGCGAAAAAGATGTCCGAATCCATTAGACGCACAGTAGGTCAAGAAATGTACACCTGCGATTTGGCCGTTTTCTATTCTTCCGCTACAATATTACTATATGTTACCAGTGACCCTAAATGTAATAGTACAAAAGATTCATCACATCACAACTACATCTAATATCGACAATCAAGCCCGAGAAAGTCTCGGGGTAGGTTAAAAGATGGAATCACAGGCCTTTATTGTCTATATAATCCTATTTCGGTCCCCATATATTTGTGGTTCAGGTTCTCTCCGCTTTTGCAGAGTCTACTGGCTAGCTGGGTGATGGATACACATGCGGTCACAGTTGGTTTTAGCTTTAGCGTTATGAATGCTCACCTCAGCTGACAACTGGTTGTGCATCTGGTGGTTTGACGTTATTCCCCGACAACGCATTCATTATATCTGAGATGGCTCATCGCGTCTCATTACCTTTACCAATGGCAAGTTTCCAAGTAACAAAGTTACACTTACAGTAATATTTCCATGTGGGGCCTCTCATGACCGGATAGACCAGGGTGACGGATCCTCAGTCTTTGGACGGTATCTGTGCAATTGCTTTACATTATACACACTCTGTCGTCAAGTAACCTTACACGCATATATACCACCGTCTTTTCTTTCGCCGTTGTAAACCACACGATTTATCGCCACATATGTTTGAAAGTCCTATAGCTATTCCCCCGAGTGTAATCACAATGCTTATTCTGGCCTCATACTAACCGCCTAAAGTCTCCACCCGCCGGTCCTGAACAAGGGGAGGAAGTTAGCCCTCAGCCCCTGCCAGGAGCACCTTCAGTCTATCCACAACCGGGACCCCCAACCGACCCGACCTCGACTCCACCTTCCTGATCCACATGCAACCCCCAGACTGACCCACCCGCCCTCCTCTCCCCGCTGCCCTCAAGTATCTTTGAAACCCAGCACACAACCCACCGTCTCTAATACGCTGACTCCAACTCTACTAACCCCGCAATCCACGATACCTGCATCGACTCCCTGTTATCCTCTCCGTCACAATGTATCCTCTTCGCAACCCATAGTGAATAACAATGACGATATCCCCATATCTGAAGGGTGTATCTGGGAACAACTCGCTGCGAAGAAGAAAACATAGGGTAATACGACAGTCTCTGGGGGATATAGCTCGCCACTGACGAGGAGAACTTGACGAAGGAGGAGTTGCAGCAGCTAATGAATTTCTGGCTGATAGATCACCCCAATCTAGGCTATCCTGGCAGCAACTACATTCTCGAAACTATAGCCGGACTACGAGAAAACATCAAAATCAACCATTCTTGCCGCGCTACTCTCCTTTTATGCATCTACTTCGATTTCCCTAACTAGCCTCCCCTCCACTTCCTCTTCGTCCACAACTATCCCAGGAGAAAGTCTCAACCACGAAGGCCTGAATTTACCGTGTATTTACGCGGAGGCCATTCATTCTTGTCAATCCTAATAATGGGTTGCGATTCTGCAAGGTGCTATCAAGGGGGTTGAAGGTGGGGACCGGGAGTGCGGTGGTTAGCCTGCGTGATGAGATGGCTCCCGGAGAGATTGAGGGAGAATAGAGTCGAGTGGAGTGCTGCAAGTGCGAGTATCCAATGGTGGAGTCTCATGGAGGGATGGGTGAGGTAGGGGAAGAAAACTCGAATTATTACTAGCGAGAGATGAAAATTGTTGGGGTAGATGATAGCCCTGACGGTGGTGGGGGAGGTAGTTGGCAGTGAATTCTCGAACAAGATTCGATAGAGGGACAGTGGCGTTTCATGATAATAATGCCGAGGCATGGGAGCAGGGAGGGGAGAGTCCTGCCAATAGCGAGTGGAGGAAGGCGTGGAAGAAGGACATGGAGGTAAGTTTGGCCAACAATATGCCTAATCATACTATCGCCCAAAAATACCACCTTGTCAAACCTTCCTAAAATTTCACATATCTCTTCTGTGGTGAACCACCTCATATTGCACCCCCTGGGTGTATATGGTGCGTCAAAGCCAATCCTCCCCCTGCCGGACATTTGTTCCAACATTTGTGTTCTAGAGCTGCATAGGGGGAAGTGTGGAACATGGAGGTCCAGAGAGGAAATATTACATTCTGACCGGTACTTGTAGTCAGAAAATGTCTGGAGTGCGGTACAACGATAGGTCTGCTAATGCAAATGAAAGGCTCGGCAAAGAAGCAGTATCGATTGTCTATAACCGGTATCGTCAGTAATTAGCTCACATTCTATGTTTTAGGGAAACCGAGGGGAGGGACAGCTCGAGGGCAGTGTGGGTTTTTTATTTTTTTTTTAACATTTGAGTGTGGTGATAGGGGTATACCGACATAGTGATTAGTATGAATTGGGAATCTAGATTGAAAGTGTAAGATAACATTTGGTTTGGATAATGTAATTCAGATTCTAGTGGGGTCTGTTAAGTTCAATGAGTTTACCTAGGCTTTATATAACAGAAGGAGATCCAGTATTATTCATGTTTGCTTATTTTTTTGGTAAATCATTACTCGTATTCATCCTATTTAGATATGACGAGGGAGCGCATGCCCGAGTGAGGACCCGGCTGCATTATCCAACCCCTGGGCCGTTCCCTGCCCCGTATCTCTGTACAAGACCAGATACCCCCCTGTAGAAGCGTCGCACTAAAAAGGGAAAGAAAAAGGAAAAGACATCTGCTCTCGGTATATACAAAAAG
>Ga0307511_10000759_pt1 | contig 34421 bp, 29 predicted proteins | sample 13_EM_MG_FD_200266 | JGI IMG/M metagenome (GOLD analysis project Ga0307511, IMG submission 200266) | Populus trichocarpa ectomycorrhiza microbial communities from riparian zone in the Pacific Northwest, United States - 13_EM | ecosystem: Host-associated > Plants > Roots > Unclassified | place... | reverse complement strand
CCTCGGCGTCGGAGGGCAGGAACCGCACACCCAGCGCCGCCGCGGTGACCAGCTGCTTGTGCATGTGGCCGGGGGACGGGTTGGAGGGATCGCCGAGGCAGAGGGCGAGCACCTTGCCCTGGCGCACACCGTCGAGCTCGGTCTGCTTGTCGGTGCCGCAGGGCAGCGGCGACGCGGTGAAGTGCACGCCGTCGGTGGAGGTCCAGTACTTGCTGTCGGCGTAGTCGGCGCCGACCGAGACCTGCACGCCGCCGCCGACCGCGAGGTCTCCGTAGGTGGTGTTGCCGTCGATGGACAGCCCGGGCACCGGCTGCAGGGTCCGCGCCCCGACCTTGCCGCTGTAGAGCTGCGTGGTGTTGTGGTCGGGCCGGCTCATCGTGCTGGCCAGCGCCAGCACCTGCCCGTTGGCGATGGTGATCTTGGTGAGGTAGCTGGGCGCGGCCAGGCCGGCCAGGGTGACGGCGGACCAGTGCCGGCCGCCGTCGGTGCTGGCCTGGATGTGCTCGCCGTCGGAGACGAAGGCGTGCTTGGCGTCGGGCACGGTCAGCGCGACGTGGTTGTGGTTGTCGGGCAGCGAGATGGGCGGAGCGGTCAGCCGGGACCACCGAGCGCCGCCGTCGGTGGTCTCCAGCAGGTAGCCGGTCGAGCCGGCGTAGCCGAGCACGTAGCCGTGCCGCGGGGTCAGCCAGCTGCTCGACGACGGCCCAAAGCTGGTTGGCACTGTGCCGGTCGGAACCGAGCCGGCGGGCGCCGGGCTGGCCGACGCGGTCGCGGGCACGGCGAGCAGGGCGGTCAACGCGGCGACCGCCACCGCCGCGTTTCGAGTGAGCGTCATGATGCGGTGACGGTTGGTCACCCGGCCGGGTTGCGCCGGCCCGGCCCGGTTAGGCCGGCCGCCGGGTGTGATCTGCTCAGTCGCCCCGTCGGACCGGCCCCAGGATCTTCTTCTCGCCCTCGTTGGTGATCAGCCGGATCGGCATCCACAGGTCCTGGCCCAGCGCCAGCACGTGGTCGTCGCGCAGCTGGGCCAGCTCGTTGACCATGGCCGGGTTGAGCCGCCAGATCCGGGCGGCCAGCTGCGCCTGGGCGGCCTGCAGCCGCTGGACCAGCACCAGGTCGGCGTTCACGGCCAGCTGCCCGGCCTGTGGGTGCAGATAGGGCAGCACGTACATGGTGGTCTGCCACGGCGTGCGCGGCGGCAGCAGCTCGACCGGGGTGGCGCCGCCGTCGTGCACGACCAGCACCGGGTGGTCCTCGGTGCCGTCGGGCAGCTCGATCGGCGAGAGCCGGCGGATCGACAGCACCGGCAGCGGCCGCTCGTTCGGCCCGGTCATGGTGGCCTGGGCCAGCGCCTGCCAGGCCTGCGGCCGGCCGGTCGCGATGATCACCAGCGCGCCCACGGCCAGCGCCCGCAGGGCCAGCTGGCGGGCTAGGTACAGGCCGCCGAGCGCGACCACCCGGGTGGGCATCGGGCGCAGCAGCGAGACGCTGGCCGGCTCGTTGCGCGGGTCGCTGCCGATCAGCATGCCGCCGCGCTCGGCCGACGGGCTGACGGCGTCGAGCAGCTCGGGCGAGGCCAGGAACTCGGGGGCGAGCCCGCCGACCTTGCCCATGGTGTCGCGGGAGCGGGTCTGACCGGTGCTCATGCCCATCCTCCGAACGGCAGGGTCGCGGCCAGCGCGGCCGTCTGCAGGCCGCGCAGCGGGGTGATGGCGAACCCGAGCTGGTCGGACAGCTTGTCCAGCCGGTCCTCGGCCCGGTTCAGCTCGGCCGGGGTGCGGGCGCTGATCCGGACCAGCCCGCGCAGGCCGACCTGGCCGTCCTGGCCGCCGGGCGAGACGGCCAGGGTGACCGTCGAGGACAGCGCGCGGATGCTGGTGAACCCGTTCAGGCCGGCGGCCACGCCGCCGCTGGGCCAGCCGGTGATCGAGTAGCTGGAGTGGCCGACGCCGGCGGCGGTGACGCCGCCCCACTTCTCGGTCAGCCCGACCCGGCCGTCGGCGTTGAGCGCGCCGGACAGCTCGCCGATGGCGATGCCGGTGGACAGCAGCTCGTCGGGGTCCAGCGGGCGGGTCGGCACGCCGCGGCCCTCCAGGGCGCTGCGCACCCGGGACAGCGCGCCGATCAGCGCCCGGTGCGCGCCGACGACGCCGCCACCGCGCTCACGGATGGCGGCCCCACAGCGCCGCGGGTCCAGCCGGACCGCGACCAGCGTGGTGCGCCGGGCCGAGGTCGGCAGCGCGCCGATCACCTCCATGTAGGAGGACAGGGCCGGCGTGGTCGGCGGCAGGATGGTGCTGCCGGGATAGCAGTGCCACAGCACGCGGATCGAGTCCAGCACCACGCCGCGGTCCTCCAGGCACGGGGCGAGCGCTCCGAGCGGCAGGTTGGGCGCCTTGCCGATGGGGGCGACGAGCAGCGGCTCCAGCTCGACCCGCAGCACGGCCGTCCAGACGCCCTCCTGCCACGCCATGCCGACCGGGGCGCGCTCGTGGTCCACGGTGTGCGCGACGACGAGGTCCGGCACCGCGAGCCGCAGCAGCGCGACCCGGGCGTCCTCGGCGCCGATGACCTTGGTCTCGCCGTCCTCGGCCAGCGGGGCGGCGTCCTCGGCCGGCGAGGTCACGCGAGAGTGCGAGCGGAACAGGTAGCGCAGGGTCAGGCCCACCCATTGGGTGAACCAGCGGCCACTCCACCGGATGAACATCAGGATGAGGGCCACACCGGCGATGCCGCCGGCGACCGGCAGCAGCGAGGTGTCGACCGCGAGCAGCCCGAGACCGATGGCCACACCGACCTCGAGCACCACCAGATTGGCGACCGGCAGGCCGCCGATGCTGGCGCCGGCCTTGCGGCGACGTGCCGGCGGCACGCGTCGCGGCGGCTCCGGGGCTGCCTGCGCTGGCGGCGGGGGCGCGCCCTTGCTGGGCGGGCCCGGGCGTTGCGTGGTCACGGACATCCGCTCGATCTTCCCCTCGGTGTGCGCTGCGATATCGGACGACAGCCGATTGGTCGTGCCGAAGCACGCCCGGCCGGCGCGGCCTCCCGCTATCCTGCGAAACCGTACCGCGAACGGGAGAGCTGCGAGCCGCGAATGCCATCGACACCCACGAGCAAGTCCCAGGTCCAGGCGTACCGATTCATGCTGAAGCGGATGGAGTCCGCCTTGGTGCGCAAGGACTCGGTCATGATGCACGACCCGATGGGCTCGCACATGCGCTCGGCGGTGGTCGGTGTGCTGCTGGCCATGGTCGCGGCCATCGGCTTCGTGCTCTTCGCGGTGCTGAGCCCGGCGGGCTCGGTGCCGGAGTCCAACGGCGTGGTGATCGGCAAGCAGTCCGGCGCGGTGTACGCGTTGATCACCGACGCCAACAACAACAAGCGCCTGGTGCCCACGTTCAACGTGACGTCGGCTCGGCTGATCCTGCTGGCCAACAGCAGCGGCGGCGGTGGCGCTACGGCCCAGGGCGGCAGCTCGCCCGCGGCGGCCGCGCCGTCCGTTGTGGACGACGATGTGCTGCAAGGGCTGCCGCGGGACAAGAAGCAGGGCATTGTGGACGGTCCCCAGCTGCTTCCCGTTGGCCCGCAACGCATCAGCAACGACTGGGCGGTCTGCGACACCCTGCCGGACAACGCCACCGCGACCAGCGGCACGCCCACCACCACGGTGCTGGGCGGGGTGCCCAACATCGGCAACGAGATCGGTTCGGGCGACCAGTTCCTGGTCACGCCGAACGCCGGCAAGGACTACTACCTGATCTACAGGAAGTCGTCCCTGAGCCCCAGCCCCGAGCTGAAGAACTCCGCGGTGGTCAAGGCGAGGGTCGACATGAGCTCCTCGGCCGCCGGCACCTACAAGCTGCGCAAGCAGGACGCCCGCCCGATCAGCAGCGCGGTGCTCAACGCGATCCCCGGCGCCAAGGACCTGAGCGCGCCCAACATCCCCGAGCACGGCCAGGCCCCGTCGTACACGGTGCCGGACAACGCCACGATCGGCGACATCCTGCGCACCTCGCAGCTCAACGGCACCACGCAGTTGTACGTGCTGACGGCCACCGGCAAGCACCAGGTCTCGCCGCAGGCGGCCCAGGCCGTGCTCGACGTGTACAACAAGAGGCACGACGTGGGCAGCAACGACGTGGTGAACATGCCCGACGACACCTCGTACCTGCCGATCGACGACTTCCCGACGCAGATCGCCTCAGGCACGCCGCTGTCCAGCGCCGACTACCCGTCGATGTGTGCGGCCTGGAGCTACCCCAACAACACCCCTCGCCTGACCGTGCGGATCACGCAGAACCACCTGCCGGTGGTGCCGGCCGGCAAGACCGCGATGAAGCTGAGCAACCCGAGCACCGCCGGGCAGCGGGTCGACAACTTCTACCTGCCGACCGGCCAGGCGGCCGTGGTGCGGGACAGCACGTCCACCGCGGACGCGGCCAGCGGGCCGGTCTACGTGATCTCCGATCTGGGCGTGAAGTACGGCTTCGCCTCGTCGATGCCCGGCCTGACGCCGGACCAGGTGGCCGCCGGCATCGGGCTCGGCGACCCGTCGAGCTATCCACCGGCCCCGGCCGCGATCGTGGGCCTGCTGCCGCAGGGCACCGCGCTCGACCCGGCGGCCGCGCTGCGGACCTACGACACGGTGCAGCCGCCGGCCACCGCCGGCAACTACCCGAACTCGTTGCCGGGCCAGCAACAGCAGACCGGCGGGAACTGAACACGGCGCGGGCGCGTCGAAGGGACCGAACCAGCCGACGGGAGGGGACAACGTGAGCGGCGTGAGTATCGATCCGGACTGGATCGCGAGCTATGCCAAGACGGTGTCCCGCTCGGCGACCGAGCTCGGGTCGGCCCGGGACGCCCTCAAGGGCTCGCCGCTACCGGCCGGTTCCTTCGGCCAGCTCGGGCACAACACCGGGGCCGACACCGCGTACGCGCAGGCCGCGCAGGCCCTGTCCGACCAGCTGGGCCGGGCCGTGGACGCGCTCACCGCGGCCGCCGAGGGCCTGGCCAAGACCGCCGGCCACTACGGCTCGCACGACCAGGACGTGGCCGCCCTGCTGAAGAAGGCGGGTGGCCAGTGAGCGAGCTTGCGAGCGAACCATTCAGCACAGAGCGTTCGCGAACGCGGACACCGAGCGCTAGCGAGGTGCAGCAGTGAGCGCGTCCCCGGCCCACCTGGACTACCTGTCGCAGATCAGCCGCCAGCTGGGTGTGACCGATCCCGTCGAGGAGTACTACGCGCCGCTGGTCGGCAAGTGGTCGGCGCTGCGGGACGAGGCCGACCGCTGGCGCAAGGCGGCCAAGGCCGCCGGCGAGGTCACCGACACCCTGACCAAGTCGCTGGGCGGCCTGGACGCCTCGTGGCAGGGCAAGGACGCCGACTCGTTCATGGCCTACATGCGGACCTACGGCCTGTCCGGGCACGATCTCGCCGACGCCATGACCGCCATGGCCGACGCGTTGCAGCAGACCGCCGACAACGTCGAGCACCTCGTCGACCAGCTCGGCGACGTGCTGGCCGACAGCGCCGACACCGTGTCGGACGCGCTGTCGGTGCCGGTGCACGGTGAGAAGCGGGCCACCGAGCACCTCGACGACCAGCACGAGCCGACCAAGCAGCTGTTCGAGTCGGTGCGGGACGTGCTGGAGGCGTTCACCAAGCTGTGCGGCGGCGACGCCTTCTCCAAGATCACCGTCCAGCACAAGATGCCGACCTCGAACTGGTCCTACGACTACGCCCCACCTCAGGCCCCGGCCGCCACCACTCCGGCTGCCGCTACCACTCCGGCCGCCGCCACGTCCTCGGCGGCTGCGGCGGCGGCCGCGCCGGGTGGCGGTGGGACGCATGCCGCTGCTGCCGCGGCTGCGGGTGGCGCTGGCGGTCATGCCGCCGGCATCTCGGCGGGCGGTATCAGCAGCCCCACGCAGGCGCCGAGCGCCGGCAACGTCGCAGGCGTCGCCGACACGGCGACCGAGCACTACACGCCCCCACCGCCCGCCGCCCCAGCGGCCGCGAGCGCCGGGGGCGCCCAGGGTGGCGCCGGCAGCGGCATGGGCATGATGGGCGGCATGGCCGGCGGCCAGAAGGGCCAGGGCGGCGAGGACACCGAGCACAAGTCCAAGATCCGGATCAGCGGGGACCTCAGGGACCTGCTCGGCGCCCCCGAGAAGACCGCCCCCACAGTCATCGGCGAGAAGTAGCTGACAGACAAGGAAGAGGCCTCGCAACCGCGAGGCCCCTTCACTTTCGAGTGATGCTCACATGCGCAGTCGTTGTGGCGCGGGCTTGTGGTTGCGGCGGGCGCGGTTGGTCGCGTGCACCACGAACAGCGTGATCAGCAGCAGCGCCACGCCGATCAGGGTGCCGTACATGGCGTACATCATCGGCGACAGGCTCTTCACGTCGGCGACGCCGACGTCGGAGGGGAGCTGCCGGCCGGCGGCGGTCGCGGGCGAGTTCGGCTCGCCGGGGATCACCGCGGTCAGCGCGGCCACCGGGTCGATCATGCCGTAGCCGACCTGGTTGTTGCGGCCGCTCGGCGTGCCCGGGTGCTGCGCGGTCATCTCGATCCGGCGCATCACCTGCTGGGCCGTCAGATTCACGCCCTCGTCCTGGAACTTCTGCTTGACCAGCGCGGCCAGCCCGGCCACGTACGGGGCGGCGAAGCTGGTGCCCTGCAACGACTGGGCCTTGCCGCTGACGATCTCCTGGTTGGCCAGGCCGGTCCGGGAGCCGGGGTCGAGGCTGATGATCCCGGTGCCCGGCCCGGCGACGCTGACCCACGGGCCCCACATGGTGAAGCTGGCCGGCGCGCCGGGAGTCTCGTGGTTGGCGCTGTCGGTGGCGATGGCGGCGACCGACAGCACGTCGTCGGAGAACCAGGCCGGCGACTCGATCCACTTGGGACGGTTGGGATCGGGATTGTCGTTCTGGGTGGTGCAGCCGCCTTGCTGCTGCGGCTGGTTGCCGGCGGCCGCCACCACCACGACGTTCTTGTCGTGCACGGCGTAGTGGATGGCGTTCTGCAGGGCCTTCTGCGCGGCCTGGTCGCCGGGGCCCATGCCCGGCGCAAGGCAGGCCGCCAGCGAAATATTGATCACAGTCGCGTTCTTCGCGACCGCGGTCAGGATGGCGTACGCGAGTGTGTTCGCGTTGCCCGCGGGGCGATCGGACTGGTCGGTGGGCCCCTTGACCGTGATCACCGAGCTGGACTGGCGGATCGGCAGGATGTTGGCCTTCGGGGCCACGCCCTGGAAGCCGACGTCCATGCCGGTGGTGTCCGCGCCGATGATGCCGGCGACCTCGGTGCCGTGGCCGTCGCAGTCCTGGCTCAAGCCCGCGATGTTCAGGTAGTCCTGCTGGCCCAGGAGACGGCCGGTGAACTCGTTGTGCGGGTTCACGCCGGTGTCGATCACAGCCACGGTCTGGCCGTGGCCGTCGGCGTACTGGTGGGCCTGGTCCAGCCGCAGCCAGGTCTGGCCGTTGGGCACGTCCTTGATCGCCTGGCTGCCGCTGGAGGTGATGCAGCCCTGCTTCTGGGTGAACGCAACGTTTCCGTTGGCGCTCTTGTCCGGCGCCGGTGGGTTGGCCGGGGTCGTGTAGTTCAGCGGTAGCTTCCAGGCGTCGGCTCCGGCGGCCGGCGCGGTGTCCTGCGCCAGCGCGGGGGCCAGGCCGGGGCCGAGCAGGCCGACCACGACGGCCGCCGCCAGCGCGGATGTCCTAGTGATCAGCATGATCCCTCAGAGGTTCAGGTGGCGCAGGGTGCTGTAGAGGTCCATCACGGCCAGCGCCAGCGGCACCACCGCGACGATGCAGATCGCCTCGAACACGTCGACGGACCGGCGCAGCACCGGCGAGAACTTCTGCTTGGGGAAGGCGACGCCGAGCACGAGGGCGGCCGCGCCGACCACGACCAGCGTGCCGAACACCCACAGCAGCCGGCCGAACGGGTCGGACAGCGCGATCCAGCCGGCCAGCACGCCGCCGCCGGCGACGATGCCGCTGGCCAGCAGGGCGACCGCCTGGCTGCCGTTGGCGTAGGTGCGCGAGCGCAGCAGCATCACCAGCGTGACCACGACGGCGAAGATCGGGCCCCACACGGTGCCGGAGGTGGCGGCCAGCACGGCGGCCACCGCGGAGGTGACGCCGGCCCCGATGATCATGCCGGTCATGTACTCGTGGGCGAGGCCGGCTCGCTTCTCGATCATGGCGTACTCGGGGAAGCCGCCGTCGTCCTTGAGGTCCTCGGCGTTGCTGGGCACGTTGGGCAGCGGCAGCTTGGCCAGCCGGATGGTGAACCGCGGCAGCCAGGACAGCGCGACCAGCGACACCGCGGCCGCGCCGGCGGCGACGCCGGCGATCGGCTGGGTGTCCAGCAGCGCGCCGACCAGGAAGGCCAGCCAGCCCAGGGTGGACGCGGTGGCGGCGGCGATGAACACCGTCACGCCCGATCCGACCAGCAGGATGCACGCCCAGGAAACGATCATCACCAGCAGGCAGGCCAACAGCAGGCTCCACCGGGTGAGGTCGCCGGGGATGATGTAGAGGCCGGCCACGAAGGCCATCGGCAGGCCACCGGCCGCCGCCACGATCACGCCGGTGACCGGCGCCTGGTAGACGCGGGTCAGCACGGCCCCGACCGCGACGCTGGCGACCATCGCCACACCGGCGGCGATCGCGGCGACCAGGCCGTAGCCGCCGGGCAGCAGCGGACCGGCCAGCAGCACCGCGACGGCCGCCCCGATCAGCGCGGCGGTGCCGGCCACGTGGCCGATTCGCCTTGCCGTCTCAGGGGTCCACGGCCGGAAACTGTCCGGATTGGACTCGGCGATGGCGTCCACGACGTCGTCGTACAGCGGTGGCGGCGGATTCTCCGAGCGGCGGCGCAGTTGCAGCAGGTCGCCGTCGACGACGCCGAGCGAGGCCAGCGTGCGGCTCGCGTCCAGCGGAGGGTCGCCCAGCTTGGCCAGGCACCAGCCGCCGTGTCGCGCGCCGCCGTCCGGCTTGACCTCCTTGGCCATGTGCAACAGCATCGGCATCAGGTCGGCAACCGCGACGTCGGACGGCAACGCGACGTCGATGCGTGTCTGCGGCGCGACCACGGTCACCCGGCTGAACACCGTCGTACCGGTTGCCACCAGGGCCCCCTCATCTTTCGGTCTCGTGTGGACTCACGCCACCGCGCACGCGTTCCGCGCCCGAAACTCCGCGAACCGGCCGCGCGCTGTCGGTGGCCGCCCCTAGTATGGCCGCACCGGCCCGGCCGGGAACGGCGGTTCCGGTGAAGACGTTCCAATGGGTTTAGATCCACCCCCGACCCGAAGAGGTGTGTCCCGGTGAGCACGCTCCAGTTCAGGCGTCAGGCGCGCCTTGCCGCCCCGCGGCCGCCCGGCGGTGAGGTGCATCTGGAGCCACCGCCCGAGCTGCCCCGGGTCATCCCCGGCAACGTTGTCATGAAGGTGCTGCCGATCGTCATGATCGTGGCGTCGGTCGGCATGATGGGCTACATGTTCGCGGCGCCGGGCGCCAAGAACCCGCAGACGATCATGATGGGCGGTTTCTTCCTGATCTCCACCGTCGGCATGATGGCCGGCGGCGGTGGCGGGCGCGGCGGCTCGCAGCGCAAGGCCGAGATGAACGAGGACCGCAAGGACTACCTGCGCTACCTCGGCCAGATGCGGGAGCGCGCCCGGGACGCGGCCGACGAGCAGCGGGCCGCGCTGGAGTGGAACCACCCGGACCCCCAGGCGCTGTGGTCGATGGCCACCACCCGGCGGATGTGGGAGCGCCGGCAGGCCGACCCCGACTTCGGCCACGTGCGCATCGCCCGCGGCTCGCAGCGGCTGGCCACCCGCCTGGTGCCGCCGCAGACCGGCCCGGTCGACGAGCTGGAGCCGATCGCCACCCTGGCGCTGCGCCGCTTCGTGCGCGCGCACTCGATTGTGCCCGAGCTGCCGACCATGATCACCATGCGCGGCTTCGCGGCCATCTCGCTGCTGGGCGAGCGGGACCAGACCCGCGCCCTGGCCCGAGCCATGGTCGGCCAGCTGGTCACCTTCCACTCGCCCGAGGACCTGCTGATCGCCGTGGTCAGCGCCGGCCGGGCCAAGAACGAGTGGGAATGGTGCAAGTGGCTGCCGCACGCCCAGCACCCGACCGAGGTGGACGGCATCGGGCAGCTGCGGCTGATGAGCGGGTCGCTGCAGCAGGTCGAGGACTGGCTGCAGGACCTGACCAAGGACCGCCAGCGGTTCCAGCGCAACGCGCCGCCGTTGACCGACCAACCGCACATCCTGATCATCATCGACGACGGCGAGGTCAGCCGCGAGGAGCAGATCGTCCTCGACGAGGGCCTGGTCGGCGTGACCCTGCTCGACCTGTCCGACTCGCTGGGCAACCTGGCCGCCCGCCGCGGCCTGCGGCTGGTCGTGGAGCCGGAGCGGCTGGGCGCCCGCAGCAACGCCGGCGTGGAGTGGTTCGGCCAGCCCGACGGGCTGAGCGTGGCCGAGGCCGAGGCGCTGGCCCGGCGGCTGGCGCCGTACCGGATCGGCGGCCAGGAGGCCACCGGCGCCGAGGACCAGCCGCTGCTCAACGCCAACCCGCCGATCCTGGAGCTGCTGGGCATCCCCGGCGACCCGATGACCTTCGAGATCGCACAGGCCTGGCGGCCGCGGCCGAAGTCGGACCGGTACAAGATCCCGTTCGGCGTCGGCGAGTTCGGCCAGTCCGTGGACCTGGACATCAAGGAGGCCGCCGAGGGCGGCATGGGCCCGCACGGCCTGTGCATCGGCGCCACCGGCTCGGGCAAGTCGGAGTTCCTGCGCACCCTGGTGCTGGGCCTGCTGGCCACCCACTCGTCCACCGCGCTGAACATGATCCTGGTGGACTTCAAGGGTGGCGCGACCTTCCTCGGCCTGGACGACGCGCCGCACGTGGCCGCGGTCATCACCAACCTGTCCGGCGACCTCACCCTGGTCGACCGCATGAAGGACGCCATCGCCGGCGAGGTGTCCCGCCGCCAGGAGGTCCTGGCCAAGGGCAACTACAAGAACGTCTGGGACTACGAGAGCGCCCGCGAGAAGGGCGCCGACCTGGACCCGCTGCCGGCCCTGTTCATCTGCATCGACGAGTTCTCCGAGATGCTGACGGCCAAGCCGGACTTCATCGACATCTTCCTGCAGATCGGCCGGGTCGGCCGGTCGCTGCAGATGCACATGCTGCTGGCCTCGCAGCGGCTGGAGGAGGGCAAGCTCCGCGGCCTGGACACCTACCTGTCCTACCGGATCGGCCTGAAGACGTTCTCCGCGTCCGAGTCCCGGGCCGTGCTCGGCGTGCCGGACGCCTACGAGCTGCCGCCCATCCCCGGCTCGGGCTACCTGGCCGTGCAGGGCGAGCCGATGACCCGGTTCAAGGCCGCCTACGTGTCCGGCCCGTACCGGCCGGCCGGCATGATCGCCGGCCCGGCCACGCCCGCCGGCATCAGCGGCGACCGCCGCCCCAAGTTCTTCGTGCCGGACTTCGTGGAGATCCCCAAGGAGCCGGAGAGGCCGCGCGAGGTCGTCAAGGAGAAGCCCAAGGACGACGACAAGATCGAGCCCAGCGTGCTCGAGGTCATCGTCGGCCGGCTGATCGGCCAGGGCGCGCCGGCCCACGAGGTGTGGCTGCCGCCGCTGAACGAGCCGCAGTCGCTGGACATGCTGCTGCCGCCGCTGGCCGCGACGCCGGACCGGGGCATCTACCCGCAGGGCTACCAGGGCTACCTGCAGATCCCGCTGGGCTTGGTGGACAAGCCGTTCGACCAGCGCCGCGACCCGTTCTGGGCCGACTTCTCCGGCGCGGCCGGCCACGGCGCGGTCGTCGGCGGCCCGCAGTCCGGCAAGTCCATGCTGCTGCGCACGCTGATCATGTCGATGGCCGTCACGCACACCCCGGAGGAGGTCCAGTTCTACTGCCTGGACCTGGGCGGCGGCACGCTCTCGCCGCTGGAGGGGCTGCCGCACGTCGGCGGCGTGGCCAGCCGGCTGGAGCCGGACAAGGCCCGCCGCATGGTGGCCGAGCTGACCGGCCTGATCGCCGAGCGGGAGCAGCGGTTCCGCGCCGCCGGCATCGACGGCATGGTCGAGTTCCGCAACCGCAAGCGGCGGGGCGAGATCGCCGACGACCCGTACGGCGACGTCTTCGTGATCATCGACGGCTGGCTGAACTTCCGGCAGGAGTTCGAGGCGCTGGAGCAGTCCATCCTCAACCTGGCCGCGCAGGGCCTGTCCTTCGGCATCCACGTGGTCATCTCGGCCAACCGGTGGGCGGAGATCCGGCCGGCGGTCAAGGACCTCATGGGCACCCGGTTCGAGCTGCGGCTGGGCGACCCGAGCGAGTCCGAGTTCGACCGCAAGGTGGCGGTGAACGTGCCGGTCGGCCGGCCCGGCCGCGGCCTGACCCCGGACAAGCTGCACTTCCTGACCGCGCTGCCGCGCATCGACTCCTCGTCCAACGTCGGCGACGTCGGCGCGGGCGTGCAGGACGCCATCGGCAAGATCACCGGCGCCTGGCGCGGCCCGGTCGCGCCGCAGGTCCGGCTGCTGCCCGAGCTGCTGCCCTACGAGCAGCTGCCGCTGCCCCAGCAGCAGCGCAACCCGCACCTCATCCCGATCGGCGTCAACGAGGACGGCCTGGCGCCGGTGTTCCTCGACTTCGACAACGACTCGCACTTCTTCGCGTTCGCCGAGGGCGAGTCCGGCAAGACGAACCTGCTGCGGACCGTGGTGCGGGGCATCATGACCCGCTACACCACCGCCGAGGCGGTCATCCTGCTGGTCGACTACCGGCGCACGATGCTCGGCTTCGTGGACACCGACCACCTGCTCAGCTACGTGGTGTCGGCCAACCAGCTGGGCGACACCGTCAACGACATCCGCAACTCGCTCAAGGGCCGGCTGCCCGGCCCGGACGTCACGCAGGAGCAGCTCAAGGCCCGGTCCTGGTGGAAGGGGCCCGAGGTGTTCGTCGTGGTCGACGACTACGACCTGGTCGCCACCCAGAGCGGCAATCCGCTGCAGCCGCTGGCCGAGTTCCTGCCGCAGGCCAAGGACGTCGGCCTGCACATGATCCTGGCCCGCCGCTCCGGCGGCGCCAGCCGGGCGCTGTTCGACCCGGTGATCGGCAAGCTGCGCGAGATCGCCGCGCCCGGCATGGTGATGAGCTGCAGCAAGGACGAGGGCGTGCTGATCGGCACGTACAAGCCGCAGGTCCTGCCGCCGGGCCGGGGCGTGATCGTGACTCGCAAGCTGGGACAGCAGCTGATGCAGACCGCGTGGCTGCCGGGCGAGTGAGTTGACGGTTCACGTAGCGGTCGACTTCGGCACGTCCAGCACGTGCGTGGCGGTGGCCGTCGACGGCCGGGAGCCGCAGCTGGTCGTCCTGGAGGGCGGCACGCCGGTGATGCCGTCGGCGGTCTTCGCCGACCGCGGCGGCACGCTGTTCGTCGGGCAGGAGGCGGAGCGGCAGGCGGCGGTGGACCCGTCGCGGTACGAGCCGAACCCCAAGCGGCGCATCGACGAGGGGCAGCTGCTGCTCGGCGACACGGTGCTGAACGTGCTGGACGTGGTGCGGGCCGTGCTGGTCCGCGCCACCAACGAGGCGCGGCGGCTGGTCGGCGGGGCGCGGATCGACCTGCTGGTGCTGACCCACCCGGCCGACTGGGGCGCGGTCCGCACCCGGATCCTGCGCCAGGCCGGGCAGGGGCTGGGCGCGGAGCTGTCACTGGTGCCGGAGCCAGTGGCCGCGGCGGTGTTCCACTCGGCGTCCACGGCCATGCCGGACGGCGCCGCGCTGGCCGTGCTGGACCTGGGCGGCGGCACCGTGGACGCCAGCGTGGTGCGCCGGCGCGGGGCCTCGTTCGAGGTGCTGGCCACCCGGGGCGAGCCGAACTTCGGCGGCGCGGACATCGACCAGGCGCTGCTGGAGCACGTCGGCACGCTGGTGTCGGGCCAGGCCCCGGAGGCGTGGCGGGCGCTGGTGGAGGGTCGGGAGATGGCCGACCGGCGGCGTCGCCGGGTGCTGCGGCAGGACGTGCGCGGGGCCAAGGAGACGCTGTCCCGGCACGCCTACACCGACGTGCCGATGCCGCCGCCGTTCCCCGACGCCCACGCCACGCGGGCCGACCTGGAGCGGATCGTCGGCCCGCAGCTGGGCCGGGCGGCCGACCTGGTCGCCGACACTGTCCGGGCCGCGCGGCTGACCCCGGGCGAGCTGAGCACCGTGTTCCTGGTCGGCGGTTCCAGCCGGATTCCGTTGGTGGCGCGGCTGGTGCACGAGCGGACCGGCGTGCTTCCGACCACTTTGGACCAACCGGAGACGGTGGTGGCCCGCGGCGCGCTGCGCGTCGTCACACTTGATCCACATCGGACCGGGGCGTTCCCCGGGGTTCGGCCGCCGAGCCCGATGCAGCAGCCGCTGGAGACGCCGAGCCCCGGCTACCCGGCGGTGCCGGTCGGCGGGGCGGGGCCGATGCCGGCCGGCGCTGCGGACATCAGACCGGCGGCGCCGGCGGATGTCACGCATCCGGTGCCGGTGAGCCCGCCGCCGGTGGCGGTGAAGACCCGGGGCAAGTGGCTGCCGTGGATCGTCGTCGGCTCCGTGGTGCTGGTGATCGCCGCCGGCGTGACGGTGTTCCGGCTGGCCACCGCCGGCCCGGACGGCAAGCCGGTGGCGCAGTACGACTACCGCTTCACCGCGCCGCCGGGCTGGAGCCAGGTCGGCGGCGACGCCTCCCACCGCGAGGTGCAGCTCAAGCCGGACGGCTCGACCGGCCAGAACCTGATCGACGTGCAGGAGCGGGCCCTGAACTACGACGCCACGGCCCAGCGCGACCTGGCGGTCGGCCAGGTGCGGTCGGCGGTGGCGGCCGGCGGCTCCGGGTACTCCGGTTTCTCGGACAGCGTCCGCTTCGGCGGCAAGGATGTCCTCTACTACAACGAGCAGCGGGACGGCGCGTCCGTCGACTGGTATGTGGTGCTGCAGGGCAAGGCGCAGGTCAGCGTCGGCTGCCAGTACCCGACCGGCGGCAAGGACGCCGTGCTGGCCGCGTGCGAGCAGGTCGTGAGCACGCTGGCGGTGCAGGCCTGAGGAGGGAGACGCCGTGCAGATCGGCGACGCGATGAGCCAGTTCCGGTCCGAGATGGACGCCGCCGTGGCCCGGGGCAGCAGGGCCGCCGCCGAGGCCAAGGCCCGCGGCGCGGCCACCAAGGGCCAGACCAGGGAGTTGGTGGGCAAGGTGCGGACCCGTCAGACCCAGCCGCAGCCGGCCGACCTGACGTCGCCGGGGCTGCGCCGGGCCGCCGCCTCGTTCCGTTCCGACGAGGGGCTGCCCGTCGACCGGCTGCCGGAAGGCACCGAGCTGCTCGCCCCGATCGGGTCGACTACTCCCAGTGCGCCGAAGCCACCCGCACCGGGCATCCGACGCCCCCGTCCGAGTGACGACGACGAGGACTTTTCGCAGGAGGGAATCCTGTTCCGGGGCTAGTTCCACCCGGGTGCGTTTACTTGAGCAACTGTTTGCGAAGAAGTCGCGACGGGGTGGAACCGACCATGGCACTGTCGTCGTCGCAGTAGATGTACGAACCAAGCACGCAGTACTGACCCAGATTGAAGGGGGCACATCCCAATGGCCGGTGGTTTCGGTACCAACGTTGCTGAGATGGCGAGCTGCGCCAAGGACATCGAGAACGTCGAGCAGGAGATCAACGCCACGGTCAACAAGCTCAACAGCGACCTGGCCCCGCTCGAGGCCGGCTGGAAGGGGCAGGCCTCGCAGGCGTTCCAGCAGCTCCAGCAGCGCCTGATGGAGGACGCGAAGAAGCTGAACCAGGCGCTGTCCGACATCGCCACCGCGATGAAGGGCGCCTCCAGCACCTACGACCAGCAGGAGCAGGAAGCCCACTCCGGCATCAGCAACATCGCCAGCCGGTTGGGTGGCTGAGCTTAGCTTCGTGTTCCGGCAGCGGTCGGAATAGCGCTTTCTTCGTCGCTGGACTTGTCTACTTCATTCAGGGGAGAACACAATGAGTTCGCCAATCAAGGTCACGTTCGCCGAGATCCAGCAGGCGTCGTCCGACATCACCAGCTCGGCCAACACCGTCGAGCAGCACCTCAACACCCTCAAGGGCAAGATCGCCCCGATCGTCGCCGACTGGACCGGTGACGCGGCCGAGGCGTACCAGGACGCACAGCGTCGGTGGGACGCGGCGGCCGCCGACTTCCACCAGACCCTCCAGGCGATCGGCGTGGCCGTGCGCCAGGCCGCCGAGGGCTACGAGTCGGCCGAGGGTTCCGCCAAGAAGCTCTGGGGCTGAGACCTTTCTCACGCCCGCATCCGCGGTGCCCGTGGACCCTGGGACTCCCGTCCTGGGGTCCACGTATGCGTTCCGACCACCCGTTTTGACCCTCACGGGTGTGGCCGGGTATCTTCTTTCTTTGTTGTGCGGTAATGCGGCGCGAGGCTTGCTGCCGCGCGTGCTCCAGCAGGTTGTGAACACGGCTGGCGCGCCCCGCCGCAACGACACCCCATGACACGAGCGTCGACCTGCGTTAGGTCGCGCACAGAGTGAGTGACGACGAGGTAGGTCAGTGCGCACGTACAGCCCGAAGGCCGGCGAGGTGAACCGCGCCTGGCACGTCATCGACGCCCAGGACGTGGTGCTCGGCCGGCTCGCCACCCAGGCCGCGACGCTGCTGCGTGGCAAGCACAAGCCCATCTACGCCCCGCATGTCGACACCGGTGACTTCGTCGTCATCGTGAACGCCGAGAAGGTGGCGCTCACCGGCAACAAGCGGGACCAGGCCTTCGTGTACCGCCACAGCGGTCACCCGGGCGGCCTGAGCAAGCGCTCCTTCGGCGAGATGCTGGAGAAGCAGCCGGAGCGCCTGCTCGAGCAGGCGATCAAGGGCATGCTGCCGCACACCCGGCTCGGCCGCGCCATGGCCAGCAAGCTGAAGGTGTACGCCGGCCCGGCGCACCCGCACGCGGCGCAGCAGCCGCAGCCGTTCGAGATCACGAAGATCGCCCAGTGACCGAGGAAGTTTCAGTGACCACTCCTGACCACGAGCCCGAGCTCGCCAACGAGGCTGTCGCTGCTGAGGCTGCCGAGACCACCGAGGCTGTCGCCGAGGTCGAGCCGACCGCGGCCGAGACCGCTGAGGTCGAGACCACCGAGGTCGAGACCACCGAGGCCGACGCCGTCGCCGAGTTCGACGCCGCCGTCGAGGCGGACGCCGACACCGAGGCCGAGCCGGTGCCCGCCCCGGTCGCGCTGCCCAACCGCCTGATCCAGACCGTCGGCCGCCGCAAGGAGGCCATCGTTCGCGTGCGACTGGTGCCGGGTTCCGGCAAGTTCACGCTGAACGGCAAGACCCTGGAGCAGTACTTCCCGAACAAGGTGCACCAGCAGCTCATCAAGGAGCCGCTGGTGACCGTCGAGCGCACCGAGATGTTCGATGTCATCGGCACCCTCGTCGGCGGCGGCATCTCCGGCCAGGCCGGCGCGCTGCGCCTGGGCATCGCCCGTGCGCTCATCGAGTTCGAGATCAACGACCGCCCGGCGCTGAAGAAGGCCGGCTTCCTGACCCGTGACCCGCGGGCCAAGGAGCGCAAGAAGTACGGCCTGAAGAAGGCCCGCAAGGCGCCTCAGTACAGCAAGCGCTGAGAAACGCGCGAACGGGCGGAGTGTGTCTGCGGAAAGCGCAGACCACCCGCCCGTTTCGTGTTTTCTGGGGCCGAGCCCCCAGGCCCCACGCCGGGGCTCCGCCCCGGACCCCGAGCTCGGCCGGTGGTCCGGCGCGTGAAGCAACCCCCCGTGGGCAGTGCGCGCCTTCCCCGTAGTCTGGCCGCCCCGATGTCCCCGCCCCGGAGGTAGCAGCGTCCATGTCCCGTCTGTTCGGCACCGACGGCGTCCGCGGTATGGCCAACGCCGACCTGACCCCGGAGCTGGCGCTCTCGCTGGCCGCGGCCGCGGCCCGGGTGCTGGCCGAGCACGACACCACGCACCGGCCGGTCGCGGTGGTGGGTCGGGACTCGAGGGCCAGCGGCGAGATGCTGGAGGCGGCGGTCACCGCCGGCCTCACGGCGGCCGGCGCGGATGTGCTGCGGCTGGGCGTGCTGCCCACCCCGGCGGTGGCCTTCCTGGTCGCCGAGCTGGACGCGGACCTGGGCGTGATGATTTCCGCCTCGCACAACCCGATGCCCGACAACGGCATCAAGTTCTTCGCCAAGGGCGGCCTGAAGCTGTCCGACGAGCTGGAGGACGAGATCGAGGCCCGGCTGGGCCGGACCAGCGGCCGGCCCACCGGCGCGGGCGTCGGCCGGGTCACCGACGTGCCGGACGCGGTCAACCGGTACATCGACCACTTGCTCGTCTCCACCCCGCACGACCTGCACGGACTCAAGATCGTGGTGGACTGCGCCAACGGCGCCGCCGCGACCGCCGCGCCACAGGCCTACCGCCGGGCCGGCGCCGAGGTGATCGCCATCCACGCCGAGCCGAACGGCCTGAACATCAACGACGGCGTCGGCTCCACCCACCTCGACGTGCTCCAGGCCGCGGTCCTCGAACACGGCGCCGACCTGGGCATCGCCCACGACGGCGACGCCGACCGCTGTCTCGCGGTGGACGGCACGGGCGCCGAGGTGGACGGCGACCAGATCATGGCGGTGCTGGCGCTGGCCCTCAAGGACGCCGGCGAGCTCAAGGACGACACCCTGGTCGCGACCGTGATGAGCAACCTGGGCCTGCACCTGGCCATGAAGGACTACGGTGTGCGGCTGCTCACCACCGCGGTCGGCGACCGCTACGTGGTGGAGGAGCTGCGGGCCGGCGGCTACTCGCTCGGCGGCGAGCAGTCCGGCCACGTGATCTTGCCCTCGCACGCCACCACCGGCGACGGCCTGCTGACCGCGCTGCGGCTGATGGCCCGGGTCGCCGCCACCGGCAAGCCGCTCAACGAGCTCGCCGGCGTGATGCGCCGGCTGCCGCAGGTGCTGATCAACGTCCGGGTCGCGGACAAGGCGGCGGTCGCCGCGGCCGAGACCGTCAGCCAGGCCGTCGCCGAGGTGACGGCCGAGCTGGGCGAGACCGGCCGCGTGCTGCTGCGGCCGTCCGGCACCGAGCAGTTGGTCCGGGTGATGGTCGAGGCCCCCAGCCAGGACGAGGCCCACGGGGCCGCGACCCGGCTCGCCGAGGTCGTCTCCGCCGTCGGCTGAGGGCCGGCCACCACTTCGGTGATAGCGCCCTGCCTTGTCCGGTTTCTGTAATAGTGTGCGACGCATCGGCATGGGCCGCGGGGTGGAACCGAAACGCGCCCCGCGGAGTCCGAGTAGTCGTCCACAGCAGGGGGCCAGGGGAGGGCAAAGATCATGTCCGGCAGCGTCAAGGCCGACGGCCAGGCGATCACGACTCTCGGTTCGTACTTCCGAGATCTCGATGAGACAACCGTCGCCGGATACCGCACGGCACTGGATTCGGTGCACATCACCGGAGACCTGACGGGCAAGTCGTGCCCGCAAGCCGGTGACGCGGCGGCGAAGGCCGTGCAGACCTTGAGCGCCAACATGAAGGACTTCGGTTCCCATGCCGAGGACATCTGCGCCGGATTGAACTCGACCGCGAAGAACTACGCCGACACCGATTCCTCGAATGCGTCCTCGATCCAGTCGGCGGGGGGTAACGCCTGATGACGGCAAAAGCGCGCAAGGGTGGCGGCCGCCACCACGATGATCCGGCACCGCCACGTCACAAGGACGACGATCCCGGCGGCACGAAGCCGCGCAAGGGTGACGACGAGGACCCCAGCAAGCCGAACAAGCCGAAGAAGGACGGCGAGGACGGGGAAGACGGCGAGGACGGCCACGGGGGTCGCGGCGGCTCGGGTGGCTCCGGCGGCTCGGGTGGGTCCGGCGGTGACGGCGGCTCCGGTGGTGACGGGGGCGACGGCGGCGATGGTGGGGACGGCGGTGATGGGGGCGACGGTGGAGATGGCGGTGACGCGGGCGAGGGTGGCGACGACGGCGACCTGAGCGGCCGCTCGGACGACGTCTGCGACGACCACACCGACAAGCGCGACGGCTTCCAGCCCTACATCGACCTCTACAACCTCTACACCGGCAAGAACCTCAACTTCGACAACGACATCAAGAAGCCGTTCGACCAGCCGCGCGGCATCGACTACGGCAAGCTGTCGCAGGCGGCGCAGGACCTGTCGAAGGTCGGCGACGACTTCGTCAAGTCCCGTGACGAGATGAACAGCAAGGTCACCGGGGTCGTCGGCAGCTCGTGGCAGGGCGACGCGGCCAACGCGTTCGGCTCCTACATCCAGCAGTTCAGCAGCAAGTCGCAGACCATCGACAGCGACCTGGACAAGCTGAGCCAGGCCATCACGTCCAGCACCGCGGCCGCCAAGAAGATCGTCGACGCCTACGGCGACACCCTGGACCAGATCGACTTCGGCAAGATCCAGTTCGACATCCCCACGATCATCGAGCTGATCGCCATCTACAAGCTCGAAAAGGGCCTGGACGACCTGGTCAACAAGCTCAAGGACGGTCTGGCCGACATGATCGGCTTCGACTTCCCGGGCGGCTCGCTGATGGACGCCGCGATGTGGGTGTGCTCCACCATCGCCGAAGCCGTGCTGTGGTGCCTGGGCTGGGCCGAGGACCAGTTCCTGAAGTTCATCGCCGGCCTGGTGCAGAAGGTGCTCGACGCCGGCTTCAAGGACCCGTTCGAGCAGAACCTCCAGCTGCTGCAGCAGGGCTCCCAGACCGCGGACAGCGGCATCAAGCAGGCCTTCCAGGGCCTGATCACCGCCGCCGAGTCGATCAACCAGAGCCCGTTCTCCGGGCTGTCGCAGGTGCCCGAGGGCGGCCCGGCCAAAACCCCGGGCCAGGGCGGCGGGGGCAGCGGCGGTGGGGGCACCGGTGGCGGTGGTTCCGGCGGTGGCGGCACGGGTGGCGGCGGCACCGGTGGTGGAGGCGGCGGCATGCCCCCGACCCAGCCGGCGGCCGCACCTCCGCCCACCCCGACTATGCCGCAGGTCCCGACGCCGACCGCGCCGCAGAGCGCGGAGTCGGTGAAGATCCAGGACGGCGGCAACACCATCGAGGTCGACAGCCCGGACGGCCGGGGCCACGTCAAGATCAAGGTGGACAACGGCGACGGCAAGCCGGCCAAGAGCTACGACGTCGACTTCAGCAAGGTCGCCAACAACCCGGCGGTCGCCGGCCTCGCCGGCCAGCCTGGGGCGACCGGGACCGGCCAGCCGGGCGTTCCCGGTCAGACCGGTGTTCCCGGTCAAGGAGGTGTGCCGGGGCAAACCGGTGCGGCGGGCCAGGTTCCCGGCCAGCCCGGCATGCCGGGCAGTGGTGTTCCAGGGCAGGGGGGCGTGCCGGGACAGCCGGGCGCCAACCCGGACGGCTCCATCCCGACCGCGGCCGGCGCGGACGGCAAGGCCGTCATCCACGACGGCGACCTCACCATCACCGCCCAGCAGGGCAAGGTGCCGGGCGAGGTCCAGGTGGCCATCGACGACGGCACCGGCAAGCCGCCGCACACCTACACCATCGACTACAACAACACCGACGGGCCGACGGCCGCCCCGACGCACGCCGCCGGCACGGACCCGGGCATCAGCACGCAGCCGGCCCCGGGCCAGGCGATTCCCGGCCAGGCCGGCACCGGCCAGCCGATGCCGGACCAGCCGATCGCCACCGGCCAGCACGCGATCAACGAGCCGCTGGCCCACGACCCGAGCCCGCTCGGCGGTGACCCGGCCGGCACTGGGACCGCGGGCTGGACCGTGCCGGGCGACGCGCCGGCGGCCACCGGCCCGGCGCACGCGCTGCCCGACGACATGCCGATGCCGGAGCCGGCGGCCTGGACCGCGCCGGCCGCGGCCGACGCCGGCACGTTCGACTTCGCGCCGTCCGGCCAGCACGACCAGGGCAGCTTCTCCGGCAGCCTGTTCGACGACGCCCCGGCGTCCACCACCATCGCCGCCGCGTCGTTCAACTCGGGCGCGTCCGTCGACACCGGCGGCACGTCGGCGTGGAACCTGGGCGGCGACGGCGGCCACTCCATGGTCGGCGGCCAGGCCGGCATGCACCACAGCGCCTGGGACACCGCGCACAGCGCCAGCGCCCCGGGCATGGCCTCGACCGACCAGGCCAGCGCGCCCGGCGACGCGGGGCTGGCCCAGATCGGCGGTTCGCACCCGGCCCAGCCGGCCGGCGGCGCGCCGATGGGCGGCATGCCGATGATGGGCGCCATGGGCGGCGGCGGTGGTCAGGGCGCCGCCGAGGACCAGGAACGCAGCACCAACGCGGCGTGGCGCACGCCGAGCGCGGTCTTCGACGACGCCGGCCAGGCCGGCGTGAGCCGGATCAACGGCGTGCTCGGTGAGGACGAAGGGAGGCGTCAGTGAGCTACCAGGCGGCCGCCGCCGCGGACACCGCGGTGCGGGAGATGCGCCAGCTCCGGGACGACGTCCAGCGGCAGCGGGCCGAGACCGAGAAGAAGTTCGCCGCCGCCATCAAGGAGAACAAGGAAGCCACGCAGAAGGCGCTGGCCGAGGCCAAGGAGAAGCGGGACGCGGCGGAGAGCGGCCGGGTCGCTCCGCGCCCCGTGCAGGAGGTTCGGGAGGAGAAGTACACCTTCTTCGACTCCGAGGACGACTACAACCCGCCCGCCGCGCCGTCGTTCCAGATGCCGGAGGTCACGCCGCCGCCGCGTCCCACGCCGCGACGCACCGCGCGTCCGGTCTACGACGACGATGACGACGACTACTCGAACCAGAGCTGGATGGAATGAAGTCCTGGGCTGGGGCCGCCTACTGGGCGGCCTCGCCCCGCGCGGCGAAAGTCCGGCCCGCCCGCTGGTAAGTCACCGGCGCTCGCTTCACGTCCCCGTACAGCAGCGGGTCGTAGGTGTGGTCGCCGTTCAACTGCCGCAACAGGAACGCGGTGATCACGGCCTTCGCCACGGTCTGGGTCTTGGCCTCGCCGCGGCCGCTCAGCAGCAGTTCGCTCCAGTGCCGGCCCTCGGCGAAGCCGAGATGGTTCGCGCCGGCGATGGTGCGCAGCTGCACCGGGCCGCCCCAGTTCTGGGCGATCGCCTCGGCGTGCCCGACCGGCGGCGCGATCAGGTCCTCCTCGGCCGCGAGGTGCACGGCCGGCATCAGGCACCGCCGGGCCGTCTCCACCGCGGACGGGTGCGTCTCCGAAGCGGCGACGGTGAACACACCCCGGACCCGCTCGTCCTCGGCCGCCGCCAACACCGCCGCGCCCCCGCCGGCCCCGTGCCCGCCGACGGCCAGCTTGCCGGCGTCCACGCCGATGTCGCCGTGACCCAGCCGCACCCCGGAGACCACGTCCAGCACGGTCCGCAGGTCGCCGGCGAACAGCCGGGCCGAGGCCAGCGGCCCGCGATGGGTGGCCGGTGCGGCCACGACCACGCCCCACGACGCGAGATGCCGGTACAGGCCTAGATAGCGCTGCGGCGGCTGGAGCCATGCGTGCCCGAACGCCACCGCCGGCAGGCCGAGGCCGCCGCGCGGGGTGAACAGGGTGCCGGGCAGCCCGACCAGCGCCAAGTCGCCGCGGCGCACGCCGTGTGGACCGGGCCGGCTGAGCTCGGTGAGCGCCTGCTTCGCGGTCAACGGCTTGCGTCGCGCCATACCCGGACCGTACCGGATGGGCGTCCGCGTCGAATGATCAGCATTGGTCTACACCAAATCGATGGCGATCATGCCTTTGACCAGGTATGACCGGAAACAATCCGGCTTCTCGCAACCGGATGGTGGTCTAGCTACCCTGTACCGTCGTGTGCGGAATCGTGGGTTACACCGGTCATCGCCCGGCTCTTGACGTGGTCCTGGACGGGTTGCGCCGGTTGGAGTACCGGGGATACGACTCGGCGGGCGTCGCCGTGCTGGACGGCGACGGCGGCTTGGCGGTCGAGCGCAAGGCGGGCCGGCTGGCCAACCTGGAGGCGCGGCTCGACGAGGTCGGCAGGGACACCCTGGCCGGCGGCACCGGCATGGGCCACACGCGGTGGGCGACGCACGGCGCGCCGATCGACCGCAACTCGCACCCGCACCGGGACACGACCGGCCGGATCGCCGTGGTGCACAACGGGATCATCGAGAACTTCGCGCACCTGCGGGCCGAACTGGAGGCCGACGGCGTCGAGCTGGCCAGCGACACCGACAGCGAGACCGCGGCCCACCTGATCGCCCGGATCTACGACGGCGACCTCGCCGCGGCCGTGCGCACCGTGTGCCGGCGGCTGGAGGGCGCGTTCACGCTGGTCGTCACGCACGCCGACGAGCCGGACAAGGTGGTCGCCGCCCGGCGGTCCTCGCCGCTGGTGGTCGGCGTCGGCGACGGCGAGACCTTCCTGGCCTCCGACGTGGCCGCGTTCATCGAGCACACCCGCGACGCCGTCGAGCTGGGCCAGGACCAGGTCGTCGTGATCACCAAGGACGGCTACGACGTCACCGACTTCCACGGGGAGCCGGTTGTCGCCAAGCCGTTCCAGGTGAACTGGGACCTGTCGGCCGCCGAGAAGGGCGGCCACGACTACTTCATGCTCAAGGAGATCGAGGAGCAGCCGGAGGCGCTGGCCAACACGCTGCGCGGGCACTTCGCCGACGGTCGCATCGTGCTCGACGAGCAGCGGCTGGCCGACCAGGACCTGCGCGACGTGGACAAGGTCTTCGTGGTCGCCTGCGGCACCGCCTACCACTCCGGCCTGGTCGCCAAGTACGCCATCGAGCACTGGACCCGGCTGCCCGTGGAGTGCGAGCTGGCCAGCGAGTTCCGCTACCGCGACCCGGTGCTGGACCGGGACACCCTGGTGGTGGCCATCTCCCAGTCCGGCGAGACCGCCGACACCCTGGAGGCGGTGCGGCACGCCCGTGAGCAGAAGGCCCGCGTGCTGGCCATCTGCAACACCAACGGGGCGCAGATCCCGCGCGAGTCCGACGCCGTGCTCTACACGCACGCCGGCCCGGAGATCGGCGTCGCCGCGACCAAGACGTTCCTGGCCCAGATCGCCGCCAACTACCTCGTCGGCCTGGCGCTGGCCCAGGCCCGCGGCACCAAGTACCCGGACGAGGTGGCCCGCGAGTTCCGCGAGCTGGAGGCCATGCCCGCCGCCGTGCAGCACGCGCTGGGCACCGTCGGCCAGGTCCGGGAGCTGGCCCGGGAGCTGTCCGACTCCAAGGCGATCCTGTTCCTCGGCCGGCACGTCGGCTTCCCCGTCGCCCTGGAGGGCGCGCTGAAGCTGAAGGAGCTGGCGTACATGCACGCCGAGGGCTTCGCCGCCGGCGAGCTCAAGCACGGGCCGATCGCGCTGATCGAGGACCAGCTGCCGGTGGTCGTGGTGATGCCCTCGCCCAAGGGCCGCGCGGTGCTGCACAGCAAGCTGCTGTCCAACATCAGCGAGATCCAGGCCCGCGGCGCGCGGACCATCGTCATCGCCGAGGAGGGCGACGACACGGTCAAGCCGTTCGCGGACCACCTGATCGAAGTACCGGCCGTGCCGACCCTGTTGCAGCCCTTGGTGTCCAGCGTTCCGCTGCAGGTGCTTGCGGCCGAGATCGCGCGCAGTCGCGGGTACGACGTCGACAAGCCGCGTAACCTCGCGAAGTCCGTGACCGTCGAGTGATCGAGGCTGTTTGATGCGGGGCGTGTGGACTGCCGACCAGGTTCGGGCGGCTGAGCAGCGGGTCTTCACCAGGGTGCCGGAGAGCCGGCTGATGCGGATCGCCGCGTACGCCGTGGCCAACGAGGTGCTCGCGCTGCTGGCCGAGCGGACCGGCGGCACGTCCGGCCGTCGCGTCGGGCTGCTCGTCGGGGCCGGCAACAACGGCGGCGACGCCCTGTGGGCCGGCGCTTTCCTTTGCCGGCGCGGGGTTTCCGTGACCGCCGTGCTGCTCGTGCCGGAGCGGGCCCATGCCGCCGGGCTGGCCGCCTTCCGCCGGGCCGGCGGCCGCGTCGGCGACTCCGTGGCCGGGGCCGACCTCGTCGTGGACGGCATCGTCGGCTTGTCGGCCAAGGGATCCCTGCGCCCGGCCGCCGCCGCGCTGGTCGACTCGGTCACCGCCCCCGTCGTCGCCGTCGACCTGCCCAGCGGCGTCGACCCCGACACCGGCGCCGTCGACGGTCCGCACGTCACCGCGGCCGTCACCGTCACCTTCGGCGGCCGGAAGCCTTGCCACGTGGTCGGTCCCGGCGCCATCGCCGCCGGCGCCGTCCGCGTGGTCGACATCGGCATCGGCGACGACCTCGACGAGCCGCACGCCGTGCTGCTCGACACCGAGGACGTCGGCGACGCGTGGCCCGTGCCCGGTCCGTACGACGACAAGTACACCCAGGGCGTCACCGGCATCGCCGCCGGCTCCGAGACCTATCCCGGGGCCGCCGTGCTGGCCACCGGGGCCGCCATCCTCGCCACCTCCGGCATGGTCCGCTACGCCGGCAGCGCCGCCGAGATCGTGCGCAACCGGTGGCCCGAGGTCGTCGCCACCGGCCATGTCGGCGACGCCGGCCGGGTGCAGGCGTGGGTCGTCGGGCCCGGGCTCGGCACCGGCAAGGCCGGCCGGGGCGTGCTGGCCGAGGTCCTCTCCGCCGGCGTGCCCGTCTGCGCCGACGCCGACGCCATCACCCTGCTCGCCGGCGACCCCACCCTGTGGGACTCCCGTGATCCCGACACCCCCGTCGTGCTCACCCCGCACGACCGCGAGTTCGCCCGCCTCGCTGGTGAGGTCGGCCCCGACCGCATCGCCGCCGCCCGCCGGGCCGCCGCCCGCTTCCACGCCGTCGTGCTGCTCAAGGGCCACTCCACCGTCGTCGCCGCCCCCGACGGCCGAGTCCTCGTCAACCAGTCCCGCTCCTCCTGGCCCGCCACCGCCGGCTCCGGCGACGTGCTCAGCGGTTTGATCGGCGCCCTCCTCGCCGCTGGCGAGGACCCCTGGCTCGCCGCCGGCTGCGCCGCCTACGTCCATGAGCTCGCCGCCGACCTCGCCGCCGACGGCGCCCCCGCCCCGGCCTCCCACCTCCAGGCCGCCATCCCCGACGCCATCCGCCACATCCGCGGGCTCTGACCCCGCGACCGGTGAATGTCACATGCGCGTCGTTGTTGCCTCCAGGCGTCACATACGGACCGCATGTGACACCGGAGGGGTGAGGTGACGGCTGTGTGGCCACTTGCCCGGCCGAGCGCCGAGGCGTTATGTCACCATGAACGCGTTATGGCTGATCAGCACAATCCCCTCCCGCGGGCCGAGGTCCAGATCGACCTGGACGCGGTGAAGCACAACGTCGAGCTGCTGACGCGGCTGGCAGGCCACTCGGGTGCGCAGACGATGGCCGTGGTGAAGGCCGACGGCTACGGGCACGGCGCGGTGGCGGTGGGCAACGCGGCGCTGACCGCGGGGGCGTCCTGGCTGGGCGTGGCGTCGGTGGACGAGGCCCTGGCCCTGCGCGCGGCGGGCATCCAGGCCCGCATCTTCTGCTGGCTGCACACGGTGGACGACAACTTCGGCCCGGCGGTGGCGGCGGGGATCCATTTGTCGGTGTCCTCGCTGCGGCAGCTGTGGGCGGTGAACTCGGCGGCCCGGGCGGTCGGCCAGGAGGCCCGGGTGCACCTGAAGATCGACACGGGCCTGACCCGGAGCGGCGCCCAGCCGGCGGACTGGCCGGCGCTGGTGGAGGCGGCGGCCTCCGCGCACGAGGAGGGCACGATCGAGATCGCGGCGGTGTGGTCCCACCTGGCCAACGCCGACGATCCGGGCCACCCCTCGATGGACCTGCAGGCGACCCGACTGGACGAGGCGTACAAGGTCGTCGTGGACGCGGGACTGCGGCCACTGCGCCACCTGGCCAACTCGGCGGCCACGCTGACCCGCCCGGACCTGCACTTCGACCTGGTCCGCCCGGGCATCGCGGTGTACGGCCTGAACCCGGTCCCGGGCAGCGCCGACCTGCGACCGGTGATGACCTTCCGCTCCTCGGTGTCGCTGGCCCGCCGCGTGCCGGCGGGGGAGTCGGTCTCCTACGGCCACACCTGGACCGCCGACCAGGAGACCACGCTGGCGCTGGTCCCGGTCGGCTACGCGGACGGCGTGCCGCGCGCGCTGTCCGGCCAGATGGAGGTCTGGCTGGGCGGCACGAGGCGCCCGGTCGTGGGCCGGGTCTGCATGGACCAGATCGTGGTGGACTGCGGCGACGACCCGATCGCCGACGGCGACGAGGTGGTCCTGTTCGGGCCGGGCGTCCATGGCGAGCCGACGGCCCGGGAGTGGGCCGACAAGACCGGCACGATCGACTACGAGATCGTCACCGGCATGTACCGCCCGAGGGTGCGGCGCAGTTACGTCGGCGGCAGCCGATGAAGCCGTGGGTGAAGGCCGCCGGGGTGACCGGCGGCGTGGTCGGCGCGGCGGCGACCGGCCTGGCGCTGGGCGCGGCGGCGCAGAACGCCCGCATCGCCCGGCAGCGCCGCGAGGCCGACGACCCGCACGAGGATGAGCCGCTCGGCCAGTTACGCCCGAGCCGGGAGTGCACGGTCGCGGCCGACGACGGCGTGCCGATCGCGTGCGAGGAGGTCGACCCGGAGGACGGCGGCTCCCCGGCGATGACCGTGGTGCTGGTGCACGGCTTCGTGCTGGACCGCCGCTGCTGGCACTTCCAGCGCCGCGACCTGGCGAAGATGGTCGACCCGAGGGTTCGCCTCGTGCTCTACGACCAGCGCAGCCACGGCCGCTCCGGCAAGGCCGCGGCCGAGTCCAGCACCATCGAGCAGCTGGGCCGCGACCTCGACGCCGTGCTGCGGGCGTTAGTTCCGAAAGGCCCGATCGTGCTGGCCGGGCACTCCATGGGCGGCATGACGATCATGGCCCTGGCCGAGCAGCGGCCGGAGCTGTTCCTGGACCGGGTCCGAGGCGTGGCGCTGATCGGCACCTCGGCCGGCGACGTCGGCGCGTCCGGCCTGCCCCGCCCGCTGCTGTCCCGGCACAACCCGGCCACCCGTGGCCTGGGCCTGCTCGCGAACTGGCAGCCCGGCCTGGTGGAATGGGCCCGCAAGGCCGGCGGGCAGCTCACCTGGAGCGCCATCCGCGGCCTGGCCTTCGGCGACCACAGGGTCAGCCCCAAGCTGGTCGACCTGATGGACACGATGATCGACGGCACCTCGCTGGCGGCCATCACCGACTTCGTCCGTACCCTGGGCTCGCACAACCGCTACGCCGCATTGGCCGGGCTGCGGCACTGCAAGGTGCTGGTGCTGTCCGGGGACGCCGACCGGCTCACGCCGTTCCGGCATGCCGAGGCGATCGCCGCCGAGCTGCCCGAGGCCGAGCTGGTCCGGGCCGACGGCGCGGGCCACATGGTGATGCTGGAGCAGGCCGACCTGGTCACCGGCCACCTGGTGGAGCTGGTGCGCAGCTGTGCGGACGGCGAGACGAGTGGACGGCGATGGTGGAAACGGGCGTGAAGGAACTCCGGCTGCCGGTGGAGGCGGACACGGTCGAGTTCGGCCGGCGGCTGGGCGGTCTGCTGCGGGCCGGCGACCTGGTGCTGCTGTCCGGCCCGTTGGGGGCCGGCAAGACGGCGCTGACCAGGGGCATCGCCGAGGGCCTGGGCGTGCGGGGCCGGGTCAGCTCGCCCACGTTCGTGATCGCCCGTGAGCACAAGGCCGGGCCGCGCGGCGTGGCGCTGGTGCACGTGGACGCGTACCGGCTGGGCGGGCACCTGGACGAGCTGGACGACCTGGACCTGGACACCGAGCTGGTGGACGCGGCCGTGGTGGTCGAGTGGGGCGAGGGAGTCGCCGAGCGGCTGTCCGACGACCACCTGCTGATCCGCCTCACCCGTCTCGACGACGACGTCCGGGTGGCCGAGCTGCACCCGCACGGCACCTGGACCGCCCGCCAGCTCCCCTGATTTCTGCCACATGCGCTTCCCATGTGCGCTCAGGCGCCAAGTAGGAAGCGCATGTGGCAAAAGTGTGGCTACGGCAGGGCGCGCTTGGTGACCTTGCCGAGTTCGTTGCGGGGCAGGGAATCCACGAAGTGCACGGCTCGCGGCCGCTTGTGCGGGGTGAGCAGCCGGGCCACGTGCTCGATCAGCTCCTCGGCGGTGGGCACAACCTCCGCGGCCACCACCCAGGCCACGATCCGCTCGCCGAGGTCGTCGTCGGGACGGCCGGCGACCGCCACCTCCACCACCCCCGGGTGCTCCAGCAGGGCGTTCTCGATCTCGCCGGCGCCGATCTTGAAGCCGCCGCTCTTGATGATGTCGGTGGCCCGCCGGCCGACGATGCGGATGTAGCCGTCGGCGGCCCGGGTGGCCATGTCGCCGGTGCGGAACCAGCCGTCGTGCATGGCCTCGGCCGTCGCGTCGGGACGGTTCAGGTACTCCAGGAACAGGTTCGGCCCGCGCACCTCGATCTCGCCGATGGTGGCGTCGTCGCTGGCCGAGACCACCTCGCCGGCGTCGTCGACGAGCCGCACGGAGACCCCGTCCACGGGCGTGCCGACGGTGCCCGGGCGGCGCTCGCCCCAGGCCCGGACGCTGCAGTTCATCAGCGTCTCGGTCATGCCGTAGCGCTCCACGATCTGCTGCCCGGTGGCCTTGGAGATCCGTGAGTGGCAGGTCGCCGGCAGCGCCGCCGAGCCGGACACCAGCAGCCGGGCCTGGGCCACCTGCTTGGCCAGCTCCGGATCGGCCTCCACGTCCGCGGCCAGCCGGTGGTACATCGTCGGGACGCCGAACATCATCGTCGCCGGGCCGGCCAGCTCGGCCGCGGCCACCGCCGAGCTGAACTTGCCGAGGTGGTGCACGGCCCCGCCGCGCCGCAGCGGTCCGAGCACGCCGACCACGAGACCGTGCACGTGGAAGATCGGCAGCGCGTGGGTGACCACGTCGGCCGCCGTCCACTCCCAGGCCGCCGCGAGGGCGTCCAGGTTGGACGCGATGGCCCGGCGCGGCATGACCACGCCCTTGGGCGGGCCGGTCGTGCCCGAGGTGTAGACGATGAACGCCGGCGCCTCCTCGTCGGCCTCGGGCGGCAGGCCCTCGCTCCGCACGGAGAGATCGACATCCAGGCGCTCCAGCTCCGCCAGGCCGCCCGGCAGCTCCACGCCCGGGGCCGTCAGCACCGACGCCGGGGCGCTGTCGGCCAGGATGTGGGCCAGCTCACGTTCGCCGACCTTGGGGTTGATCGGCACCACGGCGACCCCGGCCGCCAGCGCCCCGACCACCGCCGCGCAGGTCTCGATCGTCGGCGTCGCCCACACCGCGACCCGGCCGCCACCAAGGCGTTTGGCGATCGCGGCGGCCGTGCCGGCGAGCTCCCGGTAGGTCAGTCGGCGGTCGCCGAACACGATCGCGTCGGCGTCCGTCGGGTCGGCCAGCGCCGGCAGCAACATCCCATCAGCCCCTCACGTCGAAGTCCGTTCCGATGATGGTCGTAACCTTGACGACCGTGCTAGTGCTTGCCATCGACACCGCGACCCCCGCCGTCACCGCCGGAGTGGTCCAGCTCGACGCCGACGCGGTGCCGCGAACGCTGGCGCAGCGCGTCACCATCGACGCCAAGGCCCACGGTGAGCTGCTGATTCCGCACCTGCGCGAGGCGCTGGCCGAGGCCGGCCGGACCATGGCCGACGTGGACGCCATCGTCTGCGGCAGCGGCCCCGGCCCGTTCACCGGCCTGCGTGTCGGCATGGTCACAGCGGCCGCGCTCGGGCAGGCCCTGGGCAAGCCGGTGTACCCGGTGCCCACCGTCGACGCCATCGCCGTCGAGGCCCGCAGCGGCCACCGGTTGCTCGTGGCCACCGACGCCCGCCGGCGCGAGGTCTACTGGGCCGTCTACGACGAGGCCGGCTCCCGGGTCGAGGGCCCGCACGTGGACAAGCCCGCCGACCTGGCCGAGAAGCTGCCGTCGCTGGACGTGGCCAGCGCCGCCGGACAGGGCGCCGAGATGTACGCCGACGTGCTGGACCGGCCGATCGCGCTGGCGCCGTTCCCGTCGCCGCACGGCCTGGTCGCCGTCGCGGCGGCCGATCTGCTGGCCGGGGCCGAGCCCGGCCCCATGACCCCGCTCTACCTGCGCCGCCCCGACGCCGTCGTGCCCGCTGGCCGTAAGCGGGTGACGCAGCCGTGACCGGCTTCACCCTGGCCGCGTTGCGCCACCGGGACGCGGCGCGCTGCGCGGAACTGGAGCGCCGGCTGTTCTCCGGCGACGACCCGTGGCGCGAGCGCGCGTTCCGGTCCGAACTGGACAACGGGCACTACTACCTCGGGGCCTACGACCAGGAGGGGCGGCTCGTCGGCTACGCCGGGCTCGCGCTCAACGGCCGTGCGCCTGACTTCGAGGGCAGCGTGCAGACCATCGCGGTGGACGGCGACTGGCAGGGCAAGGGCGTCGGCAAGGCGCTGCTCGAGGCGCTGCTGGCCCGGGCCGACGAGGTCGCGGCGCCGGTGTTCCTGGAGGTCCGCACCGACAACGAGCGCGCCATCACGCTGTACAAGTCGCGCGGCTTCGAGCAGCTGGGGCTGCGGCGCAGGTACTACCAGCCGTCCGGCGCGGACGCGTACACCATGGGCCGCCCCGCGGCGGTGCGACAGGAGGAGAAGTCGTGACCGGCGACCGGATCGTGCTGGGCATCGAGTCCTCGTGCGACGAGACCGGGGTGGGCATCGTCCGGCTCGGCGCGGACGGCTCCTTGCAGTTGCTGGCCGACGAGGTGGCCTCCAGCGTCGAGCAGCACGCCCGCTTCGGCGGCGTGGTGCCCGAGGTGGCCAGCCGGGCGCACCTGGAGGCGATGATCCCGACCATGCAGCGGGCGCTGGAGAAGTCCGGGACGACCCTGGACGACGTCGACTCCATCGCCGTCACCGCCGGGCCCGGGCTGGCCGGCGCGCTGCTGGTCGGCGTGTCCGCCGCCAAGGCCTACGCCGCCGCCCTGGACAAGCCGCTCTACGGCGTGAACCACCTGGCCGGGCACGTCGCGGCCGACACCCTGGAGCACGGCCCGCTGCCCTCGCCGTGCGTCGCGCTGCTCGTCTCCGGCGGGCACTCGCAGCTGCTGCTGGTCGAGGACCTGGCCGGCAAGATCACCGAGATCGGCTCCACCATCGACGACGCCGCCGGCGAGGCCTACGACAAGGTCGCCCGGGTGCTCGACCTGCCCTATCCCGGCGGCCCGCCGATCGACAAGCTAGCCAGGACCGGCAACGGCTGCGCCATCGCCTTCCCCCGCGGCCTGACCGGTCCCCGGGACGCCAAGTACGACTTCTCCTTCTCCGGCTTGAAGACCGCCGTCGCCCGCTGGGTCGAGAACCGCGAGCGGGACGGCCTGGAGGTGCCGCTGGCCGACGTCGCCGCCTCGTTCCAGGAGGCCGTCGCCGACGTGCTCACCGGCAAGGCCATCCGGGCCGTCAAGGACCTCGGCGTGGACACCCTGGTCATCTCCGGCGGCGTGGCCGCCAACTCCCGCCTGTCCGGCCTGGCCGCCGAGCGCTGCGCCGCCGCCGGCATCACCCTGCGGGTGCCCCGCCCCCGGCTGTGCACCGACAACGGCGCCATGATCGCCGCCGTCGGCGCGCACCTGGTCGCCGCCGGCGCCGAGCCCTCCGGCCTCGACCTGGCCACCGATCCCGGCCTGCCGGTCTCGCAGGTGCAGATCCTCTGATCGTGGCAGTTGGGGACGGATTGGCGGGGCGGAGAGTGTGAGGCCCCGCCGGTGCCTGGACTGTCGCCGTATTTCGATCGCCGCCACCCGACGCGCCCCACCACCGAGCCCGATGCGGCGATCGAAATACGGCTAAGGAAGGCACCGGCCCAGAAGGGGCCGAGCCCCGCGCGGAACGCGCGGCATGGGCGCAGTTGTCGCGTTGGCACTCGCATGGGTAGAGTGCTAGTCGCACGGCACCAACTACCGCCCCGGCCCCCGCGACGGCGGGGTGGCAGGCGCCGTCGGTACCTGCCAACGCTTTCGACGACCGTGGAGGTCACCCCGGTGAGCGTGAACATCAAGCCGCTCGAGGACAAGATCCTCGTCCAGGCCAACGAGGCCGAGACGACGACCGCTTCCGGTCTTGTCATCCCGGACACCGCCAAGGAGAAGCCCCAGGAGGGCAAGGTCCTGGCCATCGGCCCGGGTCGCATCGACGACAAGGGCAACCGGATCCCGCTGGACGTCGCGGTCGGCGACGTCGTCGTCTACTCGAAGTACGGCGGCACGGAGCTCAAGCACAACGGCGAGGAGTACCTCATCCTCTCCGCGCGCGACGTGCTGGCCGTCATCAACTGACGTCGCTGTTCCGCTCAGGCGCCCCGGCGGCCCACACCGGGCCGCCGGG
>Ga0307511_10000758_pt1 | contig 34462 bp, 25 predicted proteins | sample 13_EM_MG_FD_200266 | JGI IMG/M metagenome (GOLD analysis project Ga0307511, IMG submission 200266) | Populus trichocarpa ectomycorrhiza microbial communities from riparian zone in the Pacific Northwest, United States - 13_EM | ecosystem: Host-associated > Plants > Roots > Unclassified | place... | reverse complement strand
GTCGAATTACCCTCATTGCAGCCCGGTGATCAATATGCTGAATACGAAATATATTATCAAGAAACGGGGATCCTCCGGCGAGGATGTGGTGTACAGGAATGACAGTTCGCTGGGCCCGGTATGGTTCGTACGCACGGTACGTTTTGAAAATAATCCCCAGGCTGTCATGAACGCACTGACCTGGCTGCACCCGGAAGACACGGCCATCGTATTTGAGGCAGACCGGCAGAAGGTGTCCATCGATCCGGATCCCGACACGACGGCGATCATCGAACTGGTAAAAAATGACAACGATCTGATCACTTACCTGTCAGAGTCGGAGACAAAACAATTTGCCGTATTCAGCGAGGTATTTTACGGCCGGGGATGGAGGGCATGGGTGGACAATCATGAGGCGCCCATTATCCGGACGAATTATGCATTGAGAGGGCTGGCGTTGCCGGAAGGGCGTCATACTATTCGTTTTGTCTTCCGTCCAACATCGTTCTACCTTGGCCGTCAGGTGCAAATGATGGCTACCATTATATTGGCCCTTATGCTGGTAGGCGCCTTCATCGTCAGTTCGGATGAAAAAGGGGTGCGTCTGCCGAAGTTCAGACTTCTGAAGCGATGGGGGGCGCCGGTAGAATGCGCGCAGTGATCCAACGGGTGAGCCAGGCGTCGGTCACTATCGAAGGCATCCGCAAAGCAGTCATTGAAGGCGGGCTGCTGGTATTATTAGGCATTGAAGATGCGGATAGCCCGGAAGATATTGAATGGCTCAGCGCCAAGATTGTCAACCTTCGCATTTTCAACGATGCCTCCGGCGTTATGAACGTCTCCGTGAAAGATATGGGAGGCGCTATTTTGCTCGTGAGTCAATTTACCTTACTGGCTTCTACGAAGAAAGGCAATCGCCCTTCTTATATCCGGGCCAGTAAGCCGGATATTGCCATCCCCTTATATGAGCAAATGATCAGCCGTCTGGAAGGGGACCTGGGTAAAAAAATCCACACCGGGGAGTTCGGCGCTGATATGAAAGTGGAATTGCTCAATGATGGGCCCGTTACCATCCTGGTCGATACAAAGGACCGGGAATAAAGAGAAATTATAATGAAAAAAAGGGATTAACAGTAGAAAAAAGCTGACGGATGCCATTTGTTCAATGATGAACAGGGGATAACGGGTATTTTTGCCTTACAGTCCATTGGATTTCCTTTTAAACATTGTTTTGGTATTATATTTGCAAAAATAGAACTATGAAAAAGGCAAAATTTATTCAGGTTATTTTAATCATTGTTGGTAGTAGTGTATCTACGATGACTTTCGCTCAGGCGCACCGTGGTCACGGTGGCGGTAATGGTCCTGTTACGCCCGTACAAGTGGGTGATGTGATCCTCAATTTAGGCGTAGGGGTAGGCGCAGATTACAAAGGCGATGATTATAATACAGGCTTTGGAACAAAAATAGCTGTTGAAAAGGCATTATGGCAGGCTGGTCCCGGGGTTATTACGCTTGGTGGCGAGGTCGGCGGATCTTTTTCCAGTGGCGGGTATTATGGCTATGATGATTACCACTCACAGACAATCGTAGTGGCAGCCAGAGCTGCCTGGCATTATGGCTGGCAGGTACCTGGTCTGGATACTTATGGCGGTGTCTCTGCAGGGTTAGGTTTCCATCATTACAAATACTCGAACCCGGATTACAGTCATAGCTCTGTCATCCCTGCTCCCGGTGCTTTTGTAGGCGCTTCGTACTTTGTTACGCCTAATTTTGGTTTTAATGCAGAGGCCGGGTATGATATTACCAGTGTCCAGATTGGACTTGTGTTTAAATTGATGTAGGAGATTTTTTTATTTTATTAGTTTTCAGAAGAAGAGCGAAGGCCCGAAAGATGAACTTTCGGGCTTTCGGGTCTAATGATGGCCCTTCGGGCAATTTGAGATAAAATTATGACGCATCATGCGTCATAATTTTATCTCAAATTTGTAGCCCATCCCATACATAGATCTTATATAGTCGCTGCATCCCGCCTGGGATAATTTCCGTTTGAGATTTTTCATATGCGAATAGATAAAATCCAGGTTATCATAGCCCAAAGCTTCTTCACCCCATAGATGTTCGGCGATGGCATTTTTGGAGATGACCCGGTTCTTATTGGATGCAAGGTAGAGTAGCAGATCGTATTCTTTTCGGGTCAGATCTACAGGGATACCCGAGACCGATACCGTCTTGGCGGAAAGATTAATGAGAAGTTCATTAAAATTAAGTATTTCATTGCCTCCAAACAGTCTTCTCCGGATAACTGCGGCTATCCGGGCGCTCAATTCGGAGAGATGGAAAGGCTTGCTGAGATAATCGTCTGCACCCATGTTCAATCCATCTATCTTATCATTAATGGAATTGCGGGCTGATATAATGATGACCCCATCCGGTTTTTTGTTTGCCTTCAGCTCTTTTAAGATGGTCATCCCGTTGCCGTCTGAAAGGGAGATATCGAGCAGAATGCAGTCATAATCGAAGTTGTCAATCTTTTCCAGCGCCGTGCGACAATCCGGAGCCAGCTCACAAAGGTAATTTTCCCCTCTGAGATAGGTTGCCATGCTCTGGGCCAGCACGGTTTCATCCTCTATGATAAGAATCTTCATGGGTGGGTTGGGTGTACTTCATTCGTGTGCATAGGTCAAAATAAACGTAAAATTTTGGAGAGATTCTGTAGGGGGGATCCTGAGGTAATCCTGAAGAGATTCTGTATAAATCTTGTAGATAAAATGTATTTATACTTTACTTATTATCAAATGATTATAGAATTGTTACCCTAAGTTTATATCTACGTGACCTTGTTATTTGATGCCGCAAATTCGAGCACATTTGCCTACCAAAAACTCATGCGGCATGAAGAATGTTTACCTTTTTCTAATGGCTGTTCTGTTATTTTTTTCTGTGGGCAGCCAGGCTCAGGCTGTTCTAAAGGGAAGCATAAAAAATGGATCGGCTAAAGAAAAGCTTTCCGGGGCCGATGTCACCTGCACGAATAACAATGGGGCTGTTGTACATACGGTGACGGATTATGACGGAGAATTTAAGTTTAAGAATCTGACGGCGGGTGAGTACGATCTGAAAGTGGAGTATGTCGGATTCAGCACGTATACTACGCATGTAAGTCTTGTTGCGGGTAAGACGACGGAGGTGAAGGTCCTGCTCATGGAGAATACCAAAGTACTGGCGGATGTGCGGGTATTCGGCAAGGTAAGTGAAGAGGAAGAGGCGGGGGCCCGTGCGAAGGAACAACGAGCGAATAATATCGTGAATGTGATCTCTGCCCGGGCGATGGAGCGGTCACCGGATATCAATGCTGCGGGTGTGCTGCAGCGGATGAGCGGACTCACCTTGCAGACGAATGGCGGCAGTGATGAGGCTTATCCGATCATTCGTGGTCTGGACCCGAGTTATAGCAATACGCTGATCAATGGTATCAAGATCGCCAGTCCCGATGATAAATCCCGTTATGTTCCCCTCAATATCGTCCCTTCGGACCTGCTGGGCAGCATCGAAGTACATAAATCCCTCTTACCGGAAATGGAGGGGGACGCGATCGGCGGCACCGTCAATATGGTCATGAAGGATGCTCCGCAAAAGGAGGTCTTCAAGGTGCTGGGTTCCCTGGGATATAGCAAGATCTTTATCGACCGCAACTTCATCGACTTTTCCAAATCGGATATCCAGCAGAAAAGCGTGTTTGAAAAATATGGGACTTCCTATTATGCCAAGCCGGATGACTTCAGCCGGAGCAACCTGGAATTCAAACCTGTCACACCGGTACCGAACTCGGTGCTGGCTCTGACTTATGGCCGCCGTTTCCTGCACGACAAGCTGGGGATGTTAGTCGCGGAGAATTTTCAGGATCAGTATTACGGCAGCAATTCCGTTTTCAACCAGGCGGTGCCTGATGTGCATGCCAATGGGGCTCCTACGCTGTCGGATTATGCCAACCGGCTGTTCTCTACGCGGCAGCTCAACAATGGGGTGACGATCCACCTGGATTACAACCTGAATGACCGTAATAAGCTCACGCTGACGAGTGTCTCCTTATACAGTTACCTGGCGCAGTCGCGTGTGATCATCGATACGTCGATACTGGGTGGCAGCGGGGGCAGGACTGTGCCGGGTACCGGACCGGTCACAACGGATTATACTTCTGTCACGAGCCGACAATTTCTGCAGAATTTCAAGCTGGACGGCAAACATATTCTCTCTTCGCATTTTCTGCTGGACTGGACGGGTGTCTTTTCCTATGCCGCTAAAAGGTCGCCGGATATGGCGGACCTGGCGTTGGATAAGACGATCGATACGGTGCATACTACTTCGGATAAGAACGGGCCTTATACTTTCAAGAGTACTCCGACCTATTTCGATCAGATCAACCGGGTCTGGCAGCATAATGAGGACAAGGACTTTGACGGTATCGTAAACCTGACGTATAAGACGCAACTGCCGTCCAAAGGATCACTGGAATTGAAAGCGGGTGGTCTCTATCGCCACAAGACGCGTTATAATATACAGGACGAATATTATCTCAGGCCGACGACGGTCTCCTCCAACGGTATCAAACAGGTATTTATCGATATGCAGACAGCGCAATGGACTGTATTTGATAGTACGGGTACCTATGAATATGGCGTGAACAATTACAAGCTGCACGAGAATATTACTGCGGGTTATGGGGAGTTCAAGCTTTCTTTTCGCTCGCTGGATATTTTTGGGGGCGTCCGGGTGGAGAAAACGGATCAGGGTTATACGCTGAATGCCTATTATCCCACGGGCATCAATGCCGTGCAGAAGAATTATACGGATGTACTACCGAGCATCATGCTGAAATATAAGCTCAATGCCCGGACGAATCTCCGGTTCTCTTATTATAAAGGGATCTCCCGGCCTAATTTTTATGACCTGGTGCCTGCTCTACGACTAAGCGCCTCTAATGCCACATCTACACGGGGTAATCCTTATCTGAATCACACGGTCGCGGACAATTTCGACATCCGGTATGAGCTGTATCCTGCCGAGGAGGAGGCCTTCTTTGTAGGGGCCTTCTATAAAAACCTGATCAATCCTATCGAGAGGGCTTATATAGGGGCTACTACGGATGAGCCGCAGAATTTTGGCAATGCCAGGGATTATGGGGCGGAGCTGGTGTATACTAAATATTTTGGCCATTTAGGTGTGACGGGTAACTATACGTATATCCATTCCCGGATCTCTTCCACCAAGTCGTATTATAATCTCCAGACGGGTTATTACAATAAGGATACGCTCCAGCCGCGGTCCCTGCAGGGGCAGACGGATCATGTGCTGAATCTTTCGCTGTTGTACAAGGATGAGCGGGCGGGTCTTTTTGCTCAGCTGGCATTTATGTATACGGGTAAATCGATCTCTGTGGTATATCCCATTTATGGTTATGACTATTTTCAGCGGCCGCAGGCTGATCTGGCTCTTTCTGCGGAGAAGCGGCTGCATAATCCGCACTGGACGCTCTTTTCCAAATTCAACAACCTGCTCAATACAGCTCAAAAAAACCAGATCAACAACCTGCTGCTGGTCCGGGATATAAGCAAATTCAATTTCAGTTTCGGGCTTCGATACGCCAACTAATCAACGTATAAAACAACAATCATGAAAATTAAAAATCTGCCTTACTTCGCTGCCGCCTTTATCATCGGGCTGGCCTCCTGCTCTAAGAGCGGGAATGATAGCACCAAGATCACCACGCCTACCGTTCCTTCTTCCAATCCTATCGCGCCGGGTAATATCTCGGGATTTGTCAAGGGGACGTTCACGACCGGTAATACGTATACGATTACCGGTAATCTTACCATCAAGGCGGGCGATACGCTGGCTTCGCAGCAGGGTGTTACGGTAGTCGTAAAGAACGGTGCCCAGATCATGGTACAGGGTACGCTGCTACTGGTTGGGACAAAGGACCAGCCGGTATCTTTCAATTCGGACAGCCAGAAGCCGGGCAGTTGGGGTGGATTTGCCTGTGACAGCGCCAAGTCTGTTACGATCAAGTGGACGCATATCGACAACACGGGCGGCCTCGATCCTACGGGGAGTACCACGAAGTCTCTGTCGGTGGTCACTCCTATCAATGTCGATATAGAGGACTCCTGGTTCACCAACGGTCAGGATGATCTGATGCGGCTGCAGGGCGGCTGTAATATTACGATCCTGCGCAATACCATTCTCTCCTCGGGCAGCACGGATGGAGAGGCTATCAATATCAAGTCGGGCGCACATGGCACGGTCGCCTATAACGTGATCTACAGCCAGGCTGGTACGGCCGTTAAGCTGGAGACGAGTGATGTGGCTCCTCTGCCGCAGACAAAAGTGGACGTGTATAATAACACGATGGTCAGCAATGGCTGGAGAAGGGGTCATGCGGAGCCTGGTCGCGGCGTGTCTGTTGACTTGAACGCAGTAGCGAATATATACAACAATATCATAGTGAATAATTATCAGGGGATATATATCGTTGCCGCTGCGGATGTGGCCAATACTAAATATGGCAACAACCTGTTCTACTCCTCGGTAGATGCCTTTACGGATACGACGCAAGGGGCCAATATCTCTGTCAATCTGCGGTCTAATTTCTATCCTGGTGATGGCGTAGGCGTGCCTCAATCCAGCGATCTGATCTCAACGAAGGTCGGGGACAAGGACCCCCTGTTCAAAAGTTATGACGGGAAAGTGGCCACCCCTAATGGAGCGGCTACCAGCAATGACTTTCATCTGAATACCGGTTCTCCGGCTCTCGGACACGGGAATACGACGTACAATGCGGATATGGGTGCATATACATTGGATGGGAAAGGTAATCAGCACTAAAAAAAATGTTGCAAAAAAGGGATTGCTCCGCTTTCTGGTGCAATCCTTTTTTTTTACGCAATATTCAGTTTCCCTCCAAGATTCTTCTACATCTTTGTTTTAAATAAATCAACAAAATGAAAAGATCATTTTTCTTACTGGCAGGAGCCGTTCTGTTGCTCTCCTCTGTAAAACTGTCTGCGCAACAATCTACGCTGTATACATTCGATAAAAAAATCCCTGTTCCGGGTGACGGGGGGTATGATTATGTCGCTATCGATGAAGTCAATAATCATCTGTTCGTTTCACACGGGACTGTGTTCAATGTGATCGATCTGGCGACGGAGAAGCCGATAGCCGTTATCGACGGAATGAAAGGGGTGCATGGGATTGCGATTGTGAATGAAGTGAACAAGGGATTTATCAGTGACGGGAAGGGCAACTCGGTGGTAGTGGTGGACCTGACCACTTTTAAGATCCTTAAGACGATCTCTTTGCCGGCAACGGATGAGGATGGAATTATCTATGATCCTTATTCTAAAAAAGTGTTTGTATTTAATGGGGATAGCAAGAGTACCTGTGTGATCGATATAAACACGCTGACCCTGACAAAAACGATCGATCTGGGCGGCGGTCCTGAATTCGCCGTATCCGATGGAAAGGGGCTGGTATTTAATAATATTGAAGACCTGAGCAGCCTGAAGGTGATCGATACCAAGACCATGGCGGTAAAAGCTACTTATCCCCTTTCGCCCTGCGGCGCGCCCACAGGTATTGCCCTGGACCCGGTGAATAACCGATTGTTCACAGGGTGCCGGGGGAATAAAGGGTTGAGCGTAGTAGATGCCGGATCGGGAAAGGTGATCACGACCTTACCGATCGGGGCCGGCGTGGATGCCGTTGTCTATGACGGCGTTAACAAACTGATCTTTGCCTCTAACGGGGACGCGACTGTTACGATCATCAAACAACAATCCGCCGATGAGTACAGCGTGGTGCAGACCCTGACTACACAGCCGAGGGCGAAGACGATGGCTTTTGACAAGAAGACCCGCAAGATCTATCTGAGCGCCCCGGAGTTTGAGCCGGGAACGCGCAAGAGCATCCCAGGCACTTTTGCGGTGCTGGTATATAAACCTGTTAATTGAAAAAAGGGGTATACCCCTTTTTTCAATTAGATCTGATATAGTTCCCGTTGGCGTCGAAGATCCGGTCCATTCCTTTTACTTCCACTTCATAATTTATCTCGCCTGATGCCTTTGTGATCTTTGCGGCTTCCTTAATGGGGGAGCCTTTGTAATTTTTTTTTACATAGGCCAGGATGGATGGGGGGAGAGAAGCCTTGGGAATAGTGAGTTCAGATTCTGTCAGGGCGCCGTCTGCCGTGAATAAGGCGGCCATAGAATGGTCGTTGTCTTTAAACCCGGCTTCGAATTGATCGCCTTCTTTTTCCCATTTTACGCGGTCGACATCCGGATATTTTTTTGCAAAGGAAGCTTTGACGGCGTCGGGTACTTTGGAGGGATCTATTTTTTGAGCGGTTGCGGTAAGGGCGGGCCCTGCGACGAGGAGGGCAACGACCAGGAGACCGGAGAGGGGAGCGGCGGGAGATTTTTTCATGATGATAGTTTTATGAGCTAAATATAAAAAGGCATTCTGGCAGAATACTGGAGCCTGTCTGGTATAAAAGGGATACAACTGAAATGCAGGAACCGATCTGGCCGTGGCAGTAAGAAAGTTATTATCTTAGTAAGATGGCGGAACAAACAATGTCGATACAGGAGGCGCAACGGCTTGTGGATACGTGGATCAACACTACGGGGGTGCGTTATTTCAGTGAGTTGACCAATATGGCCATTTTGACGGAGGAAGTGGGAGAGGTGGCCAGGTTGATGAGCCGGCTATATGGGGATCAGTCCTTTAAGGAATCGGATAAGGGAAAGGAATTATCCGACGAGCTGGCGGATGTGCTATGGGTGTTATTATGTATTGCCAACCAGACAGGGGTGGATCTGACCAGCGCCCTGGAGAAAAATTTTGAGAAGAAGAATATCCGCGATGCGCAGCGGCATAAAGAAAATGAGAAGTTGAAGTAATTCACCCCGCCGTAAAATCGATCTTACAAAGCGTTGCGGCAGCATTGAGCCGCCCGGCATGCAGGTGACCGGTGAGCTGCAGGAGCCGGGGGCGGTACGACTCATAGTACGAGCCATAGGCTTCTTTCATGTTGTTGGCTTCGATGGGAGAGATCCTGCCATCGAAGGCTATAGCAATCGTGAAAAGATTGAGCAGGAAGTACCGCTCTTTATCGCTGGCGGTGTGCAGGGCTCCCAGGAACAGGTCCCAGTCGTCATAGTGATGATCTTTATTCAGGTGCAGCAGATGCTGGAAGCGGAGCAGGAGCACGATCATATTGGGGTGATAGTTCCGGGCAAGCACTACCGCGTTGCCGATGGCCCGGAGGCAGCCGATCTTCGCGTTTTCGGAGAGATCGTGCAATATTCTTTTCTCCAGGATATGATCTGCTACATGGTTGCAAAGGGCGAAGCCAAATAGCCGCAAGCGAGCTTCTTTCACCACCCGCCGGATCACGAGAGCATTCCAGAAGCATTCGACGGGAAGGGCGATATAGTTGATGGAGATGCCGGCGATCGTAGGGCCCACGGTGTGTAGGAGCAGCCATTTGGCTACCAGGTTGGTGAGGATGATCTTACATTTATAGAGGAGGCCGAGTAACAAGAGGTTCTTTTTGGAGACTCTTTTGAAAGGGTCGATCCCTAAGATATGCATTTCGGGATCCTGGATCTCAAGAGCCGCCCGGGAGAGGATATTGGTAATGCTGAAGGGACCGCTCTGCAGAAAGTATTTCTGGTTATCCCTCCTGGCATGCGAACGCATATTGATCAATTCACTCACTTCATGGACAGCCCTGAGGGCTATGATAAAGAGCAGGTAGAATTCGATGAGGATGGAGACCAGCGTTACCGCTCCTACCCAGGTATATTGGGTGAGCCAGGGGTCGTTTTGCCGGAGCACTCCGATCCAGACTGTTGGCCAGACGCATACCAGGCCGGTGAGTGCGGAAAAAATGACCCCTTTTGCCGAGATGCGACCCACCTTGCTCGTCAGCTCTGCGTCCGAAAAATCAAAAACGTGATGAGTAAGGTCTTTTTTCCGGAAAAGATCCAGGTAATAGACGCCAAATTTTTCCAGCAGGGGAATCTTCCGTTCTTTAAACTGAATGGACATAAAAAGTTACAAGCTGCGAGCTTCAGGCCTGCCAGCTGGCCAAAAATAAATAAAAACCACTATTGGCGCCTTAAAAATAGCGGCTTGCTGCTTGAAGCTTGCCGCCTGAAGCTGTATATTTGCCGCCATGCCGCTGAAAGCGGTTCGTCCGAAGGACAGACATTAGCACTTTACCGGAAATGTGCTAATTTGTTTAACAGCACATTTCCGGTACATATTATGGCAAACGATACGGGTAAGTTCCAGGCGATCATTTCGCATTGTAAAGAATATGGCTTTATTTTTCCTTCCAGTGAGATCTATGACGGGTTGAGCGCTGTATATGATTATGGCCAGTATGGCAGTGAATTGAAAAAGAACATTAAGGATCATTGGTGGAAGAGTATGACGCAACTGCATGAGAATATCGTGGGGATCGATGCCGCCATTTTTATGCACCCTACCACCTGGAAGGCCAGCGGCCATGTGGATGGGTTCAGTGACCCGATGATCGATAATAAGGACAGCAAGAAAAGATACCGGGTCGACCACCTGATAGAGGCGCGGATCGACGAGCTGGAAAAAGCGGGTAAGATGGGGGAAGCCTCCGAATTGCAGGAAAAAATGGATCGGCTCCTGGCTGCCGGCGATCTGGCGGGGCTGAAGCAGTTAATAGAAGACGAAGATATCGTTTGTGGCACCAGCGGCACGTCCAACTGGACGGATGTACGGGAGTTCAATCTCATGTTCTCCACCCAGCTCGGCAGTGTCACGGAAGAAGCCAGTGAGATCTACCTGCGCCCGGAGACGGCCCAGGGTATCTTCGTGAACTTTCTGAACGTACAGAAGACTGGCCGTATGAAGATCCCTTTCGGGATTGCCCAGATCGGCAAGGCTTTCCGCAATGAGATCGTAGCCCGGCAGTTTATCTTTCGGATGCGGGAGTTCGAGCAGATGGAAATGCAGTTCTTTATCCGGCCTGGCACAGAAAAACAATGGTACGAATACTGGAAAGAGGCCCGAATGAAGTGGCATTTCGAGCTGGGGATACCGAAAGAGAAATCCCGGTTTCATGACCATGTCAAACTGGCATTCTATGCCGATGCCGCCTGCGATATCGAATACGATTTTCCGTTCGGGTTCAAGGAAGTGGAGGGGATCCATTCCCGCACTAATCACGATCTGAGCCGCCACCAGGAATTCAGTAAAAAGAAGATGCAGTATTTCGATCCCGAGATCAACCAGAATTATATTCCTTATGTGATCGAGACCTCCATCGGGCTGGACAGGACGGTGCTGATGGTCCTGAGCGAAGCCTATTGGGAAGAGGACCTCAGCACGCCGGAAAAGCCGGACAGCCGGGTGGTGCTGAAGTTTCCCCCCAGGCTGGCCCCTATTAAACTGGCCATTCTGCCCCTTACGAAAAAAGACGGTTTACCGGAGATTGCCCGGGAGCTGATGGAGACCTGTAAGCCACAATTCCGGTGTTTTTATGAGGAAAAAGACGCTATCGGCAAGCGTTATCGCCGGATGGACGCCATCGGGACCCCCTTCTGCGTGACGATCGATCACCAGACCAAGGAAGACCAGACCGTGACTATCCGTCATCGTGACAGTATGCAGCAGGAAAGGGTAGCGATCAGCGCGATACCCGGTATAGTGGGTACGGCAATCTTTTAAGGGGGGGCGGGACTTCTTTGTTTATTTTAAAGTTTGTATTATTTTAGTGCTATATTTGAATTAAGTAAGGCAAGGTGTCCTTACTCTTTTATCCCTGAAAGATCCTATCGCTACCCCCTTTTGATGAGCCTGTCTCTGTTGTTTGTGAACCTTAAATTATTTTGTAAGATGCTTACACTTGATTTTATCATCAATCCAATCGTAGTATTAGCGGCGCTGATCGGAGGGTTTATTGTAGGTTATGCGTTGAACAGAAAGGCGATAGGGAAAAAACAGGCAAAAATCGCTGAGTTGGAAAGTGAAATGATGAGCAGCCACGCTGAAATCCTTGAAATACAAAAAGCGTATGTTCAACTGGAAAGGAAATTAGGAGAGCAGTCCAGTCCTGTTATCTCCATGAAAATCAATGGTAAAGACGGTTCGAAAGAAACAGCTTCCAAATAAGCACCCGGGGGCGATTCTGCCCGGGCGGGAAATTCCGGGAGCGTTAGGCTTCTATCCGTATAATTCCTGGTGAATGGATTTCCGGTCATAGCCCAGTGCCTGTATGCGCTGTTTGGCTTCGTCAATCATATTCTTCCACCCGCATAAAAAGAAAGAGGCCGCCCTCAGCTCCTGAGAAGCGGATGCAGCCTGGTGGTTGCGGCAGATCTCTTCATATACCGCGTGTACATATCCTGTGCGGATGAGAGGATCCTCCGTCTTCTCCCGGGAAAAAGTAGGGATATAATGAAAATTAGGCATTCTCGCGTCCAGTTCCTTTAATTCCTTTTCATACAGGCAATCGCTGAAATGGCGGCATCCAAAGATCAGGTAGATATCTTTATGGGGTATACTATGGTTTAGGAGATAATGGGCCATAGAACGGAAAGGGGCGATCCCTGTGCCTGTACAGATAAAGAAGAGGTCTTTTTCGATGGGCTTCGGCAGGGTGAATATTCCCTGGGGTCCCCGAAGGGTCAATTCACTCCCCACTTTTATTTCATTAAACAGATAATGGGTGCCGGCTCCCCCTTCCAGCAGAACGATCACCAGCTCAATGGTATTGGTGCCATCTGGCCAGGAGGAGATTGAGTAGCTGCGTATGCGCTTGTTAGGTTTTTCGTGGATGGGAAGGTCTAATGTTACGAACTGGCCCGGCTGAAAATCGAAGGATTCCAGGGCCGGTATCTGAATCCAGAACCGGCGGGTTTGTTCCGTTGCATTCTCTATGCGTATGACCTTACCTGTTTGCCAGGGTTGAAGCATATGTATTGATTTATCTTTTTATCAGGATCTTTTTAATATACGTGTTGCTGCCGTGCATGATCCTCAGTACATACATTCCCGAAGCCAGGTCTTCTCCCCCTATCTGCTGGGAGAACTGTCCGACGAAATTCGGATAGGACACTTCATAGACTTTCTGACCCAGCGTGTTGATCAGACTGACACTGGTATTATCGGCGGTGCTCATAAAGAACTGCAACTGGAAGATACCGTTACTCGGATTGGGAGAGGTGGTGAGTCCGATAGAAGCATTGGCGTCCACCCCTGAAGGTGAGAACGTGATCTTATTGGAAGTCAGGATGCAGCCGGTGACAGGATCTGAAATAACGGTATAATAGGCTCCCGGAAGCTTAGCTGTAACGGTATCTGCGTCGGAGCCGACCAATGGCGAACCATTGAGATACCATTGATTGCCTGTATCCGCGCTGCTTCTCAGGGTAGTTCCGTTAATGACAATGACGGGCGCATCTTCTGTCGTAGCCACTACCTCCGTTCTCGGGCCGGGGCATCCGGCCAGCCGGATGCCGATATTGTAGAAGGGATAATAGAACTGCTGGAAATAGGTGACACTGTCCGATATTTTAGAGAGATTGCATCTGAAATCATTGCCGGTAATGGAGAAGATGCCCGGCAGGCTGACAGGGTAGGGATTGGATTTGATATTCATATTCAGGAAGAGATTGGCGCTGTCGGAGCAATCGATCAATATAATATAGTCCCCGGGAGTGGGAACAGGAATATTCAGCAGGTAGACGGCCCCGGTATCGGTATTATCGCCCGCCGGTACATCGATCTGCTGGCCAGACTGGGGCACTTGTTTGGTGGCGTAAACATCGATGCCGGTATTATACAGGGGGATATAGCGATACGAGAGTCCGCTCGTTTCACAGACGGAGCTGACCAGGGTGCCCAGGGTGAGGGATACATGCCCGGAATGGCCCACATATAGTTTCGCACTTTCGATAGTGAGGGGCACGCCCGTGGTGAACTTCATGAAGTTGCCGCCAAACTTGAAATAGGCCCCGGCCCCGTTGGAATAGGCCAGTTTATTAGGCGGCCCTGCTTTTGCCTTCAGGTCGCTGACACCCACGTAATAAGTTTTGTTGGAAGTGACCTCGCTGGTGGTGGTATTCATTCCGGCTGCTATGGGGGTAGTGGCCGTCGGGCTATCGTACCAGAGGGGCAGGTCATTCCCTTTTATGGCAGCTTTTAAGACGACCTGGGCGCTTGTTGCGCCGCAGATGGTAGCGGTTCCGGAGATAGCGGTAGCGCCGGCATTCACCGTAACGTTGGAGACATTCTGATCGTTGGCGGTATTCAGATCCGTAGCCAGGCTGGTGTTGCTGGTAAAAGTATAGGTAACGCCGGCTATGGAAGGGAAAGATTTGTTATAGGTAAAGATCACTTCACTTTTTGGAGTGATGCTGTCTTTGCAAACGGCCTGGAGGGTAGCGATCACGGTGGAGCCGTTCTTAATGACGGTGGTGACCGGCACGTTATTCTGAGGGCTGGATCCGAAGTTCCGGATATGGATCGCGACCAGCTGGGAGTCATTGGCGCAGGTGGTGAAGGTGGGGTATTCCAGCGCGGAGACCCCTACGTCATTGGAAGGGGTAGTGAAGAGCACCCGGTAGTCCTGTGTCTCGCCGGAGCCGGTATACGGGCCACAGGGGGGCGGGGTCGACGCTGTGCCGCCATCCTGAGCAACGATGCGCATACGGGAATAGTTGCCGACCGTGACGGTGGCGGGAATACTGATCGTCCCGGAGAAAGTATTCGTACCTGTTCCGCTGGTGAGCAGGGTGCTGTTCAGCACCCGTTCTCCGGCATCGGTGAAGAGCCCGTTATTGTTGTAATCGATATAGACGGCAATATTGGTGGTAGTGGCGGCAGCGCAGCTATGATAGGTAATAGTGATGGGCAGCGTCTGTCCTCCCAAAGGCAGTTGAGCGGCCGGGGTGGCGGTGAAATCGGAATAGGTCTTACCACAGCCTGGCGTGTTGTTGTTATTGACGCCGGCGAAGCTGACATTGTCGATACGGGTACCTCCGGCGCCGGTAGCCGCCGAAGGGCAGTAAGCCTGTCCCCCGACGCCGCTGACGAGGAGGGAATAGGCCTGGGCGCCCCTGGCCAGGGTGCCTTTATGGGTAACATTTATCGTATAGGCCCTGCCCGGGATAAGGCTGTCGACCTCAATCTTTTCCACGTTATCCAGGGTATTGTCGCCGGTAGTGGCGGCAGCGGAGCGGTTGTTCGGGAAAAGCACCCAGGGCCGGTAGACCGTGCCGGTGGTGTTGTCCGTGATCCGGATATCCAGGTCATTGATCAGCTTGGGGGTGACATCGGCAAAGTTGGCGCCGGTGGGGGTTGCCACATTCCCGGGAGGGTCGGTCCAGGAGATGGTGGCTGTGAGCACGGATTTGCCGGAGGCTACGACGGAAATATTGTCGGCATTATGGCTGCCTTGCGTGAGAATATTTTCCTGGATCAGTTGATCGGTATTATTCGAGGTGATGACCGAAACCGCCTTTTGCATATTGATCAGTCCCCATCCGTACTGGTAGTCGGGACCAACGCTCGGGCCTGCCTCGTCGGCCGTATGGATGAGCAGGCCTTTCAGGGTGGCGGCCTGCATGAAGGCGCCGCTATGTAGTTTGGCATACTCTTCCTGTAATAAGAAGGAGGAGCCTGCGGCGGCGGGGGAGGCCATGGAAGTCCCGCTGAGGATATCGTAGGCATTATCGGCTGAGCTGACGGAAGAGAGCACATTTAATCCGTCGGCTACTACGTCGGGCTTGATACGTCCGTCGCCGGAGGGTCCCCAACTACTGAAATCCGTCATCACTACATCGGAGGGTTGGCTATAACCTCCGGGAATGGGGCCTACCGCGCCCACTGTCAGGATGTTCTTGGCATTTCCGTAGGTAGGGATGACATTGTAACCATTATTGCTGCTGATGGCGCCTGCGCCGCTCTTCCGGGCGCCGGCATTGAAAAAGTTTCCGCTGGCATCCATCCGGTAGTAGGTCGTTCCTATGTCGGGGCCTGTTTCGCCCCGGTTGTTCCCCGAAGCCTTTACGATCAGGTAACCGGGAGCATTATAGGCGATGGAGTCCCACAGCTTCGTCTCATCGTCGTACTGGCCGAACCGGATATCGACCGTGTCTCCGGGCTCTCCATAGAACTCCCAGCGGTTCTGGTCGGCATTGAAATACCAGCCTGCGATGGTAGCATAGGAGTGATTGGAGATCAGCAGATCGGGGGCTGCTCCCATCATCTCGGTAATATCGTCCGTAAAATCGTAGGCGAATAGTTTCTGGGCGCCATAGGACATTCCTTTGGCAAGGGGGTTGACACCGGCGGCTATCAGGGTGCCGGCTACATGGGTGGAGTGGTCGCTGAGACTGACGGCGTTGTCTTTTTGGGTGACTCTCCCTGTCAGTTCCACATGTGTGGGCCGCACTTCCCCTTCATCCCATACGGCGATTTTCCCGGCCGCAATGGAGCTACCGCTGAGGTTGAGTCCTGTGCTGCCCCCGGCCCATAACTGGTTGGTCCGGATCGTGGCGGCTGAAATAATATTATCGGTAGTGGTGATATATACGGGAAGTCCTTTACTACTGACGCCTCTCAGGTAGGCCAGTGTCCCTTTTTTGTTATGCATGGTGAGGGGCCATCCTTTTTGCCGGGCCAGGGAGAGAACCATCCGGTGGAGGGCGGCATCCTGTGCGGCCCTGATCTGACTGGACTTTTGCAGGACAGCCCGATTGGTAATGGTCTGTGCCCGGGAATCCAGACCAGTGAAAAGTCCGGCCAGCAATAGGAGGAAGGAAAGGGATGCGGACTGGGTCCTGCTTCTGGTCATAAATAATTTTTAAATCAGGCTAAAATTAGTGCTTTTATGGACTTATAAGCCTTTATTATACTAACTTACCCAGAGGCCTCACTGGTTAATAATTTGTTATGATAAAACTTTTTTGGATAGGTATGCTGATTGTGGTGGGCTGGTATGACCCTGCCGGCCAGGGTATTGAAGGGATCGTCTACCCGGTTAGCGGCAACCGGATGCCTTCTCCCAACCGAAAGCCCGGACCTCCCGCGGCTCCCAGGGGAATAAAGTCAACGGTGTATGTTTTTGAGCTGACGAATATCAGCCAGGTGACCAGGCAGGGGCAGACGTCCTATTACCCGGTGATCAATACGAAACTGGTCAGGCAGGCAGATACGGATGATACGGGTTATTTTAAGATAGCATTGCCGCCCGGGCATTATTCCGTATTTACCAGGAAGGGGGATCTGTTCTATGCCAGCCGGAGGGATGAGAAGAACAATATCGCTCCGGTGGAGGTGGTTGCCGGGAAATTTACCCGGGTCGATTGTAAGATAGAAGGGGACCGGAAGGCTGTTTATTGAGCCCGGGTCCCCTCGCTATTGCTCCGCTATGATTTGTTACCTTACAATCAGCACCTTTTGTGTGTAAACTGTCTTTCCTACCAGCACTTTAAGCGTATACACGCCTGCACTTAAGTCACTTGCATTGATATCGTTATTGAAAAATCCGCTGAATCCGGGATAGCTCTGATCGTAGACTTTTTGTCCCAGTGCATTGAAGAGGGATATATCTACATTGTTGGTCGAGTTCACTACAAAATTTACTCCAAACACCCCGGTGCTCGGATTCGGATGGACCAGCAGGGAGATGGCTCCTCCTTTGCCGGAAGCGTAGGGAACGGCGTTGGAGGACTGGCTGCAACCGAATTCGTCGGTAGCGACCACCGTATAGGAACCGGTAATATTGACTGTATCCGACTGCCCTGTTGCTCCCGGGATGAGATTCCCGTTGATATACCATTGATAGCTGGCGGCAGCTGTGCTGGTGAACACATTCCCGTTGAGAGAGATCACCGGAGCTGTCCCGGTGCTGGCTACTACCGGCACCCGGGTACTGGGGCAATTCATGGTCTTGATGCGCATATCATACAGGAAATAATAGTACTGTTCGTACATGGTGGGGCTGGCTGTGGAAACTGCGCTGTTGCTGGTAATAGAGAATACGCCGGGGATGGTGAACGGATAAGGATTGCTGGTGATGCCACTGTTCCGGAAGATCGTTGCCGTGTCGCAGTTGACATAAATGATATGGTTGCCTGCGGTGGGTACGGAGAGGCCCAGCCAGTATACGGCGCCTGTATCCGATGCGTTATTCCCGGTGACGCTGCCGGACGTTGGAGTCGGGGTAGTAGGATAGGCATTGATGGTAGTCTCGGAAATCACGGTAAGACTATAAGTGCCGGCCGTCGTATCGAAATTACTGATGTCCGCTACGCCGAAAGTGATCTTACCCGGGTAGCCAATGTATAACCGGGCACTCTCAATGGTCACCGGCACATTATTGGTAAAGTTGACAAAGTTACCCTGGTAGGCGTTATATCCTCCACCGGAATAAGCCAGCTTAGTGGTGGGCCCCACTTTCGTGATGGCATCGTTCAGGCTCAGGTAGTAGGTGTGATCGGACGTCAGGGTAGTACTGAATGTATCGATGCCGGAGGCGATGGGCGTAGTGGCTGTAGCGCTGCTATACCAGTAAGCCGCGTCACTCGTGCTCGCATTCGCCTTGAGATATACTTTGTCTGTGCCGCAAAGTTCGGCCTGTCCGGTGGATGCTCCCGACAAGGTATTGACGGTCAGGGATGCTGTAGTGGTGTCGTCCGCAATCTGCTGGTCGCCGTTCAGGCTGGTAAAGCTGGTAAAAGTATAAGTAGTGCCGGATGCGGCATTAAAACCGGTCTGGTAGGTGAATGTTACATCACTATATGCGGGGATGGTACCCGGATAGGCACCCGTCAGCGTAGCGACTGTCTCGCCGCCGCTCTGAATGATCGTCTTCACTGCCACATTGCTCAGTGCTGCCGACCCGAAGTTCTTTATCCGCAGGGTGACCAGTTGCGAATCTGTGGCGCAGATCGTTCCTGAGGGAGCTACTATCTGCGTGACGCCGGCATCGTTGGAGGGGGCGACGATCAGTACGGTGTAATCCTGGGTCTCTCCATTGGCATAGGATCCACAGGCCGATACGGAGGAGGGAGTGGTTGTCTCCTGCGCTACTATACGCATGAGTCCGTAATTGCCGATAGTGAGAGAGGAAGGAGTGGTAATGGTGTCTGTGTAGGTGACGGAGCCTCCGCTAAGCACTCCGCTGACGGCTGCCAGTTCATTGGTCCCGAAGACTCCATCGCTGTTGTAATCGATAAAAACTTTCACCACTCTGCTGGCCGTTGTGGCGTCACAGCTACTCAGTTTAACGGAAATGGGCAGTTTTTGGTTGGGCTGGAGCTGAGCGATGAGGCCTGTATAGTTTGTGTAGGTCGTACAGCCGGCGGGGTTGGCATTGTTAATATTGCTGATGCTGACATTGTCGATACGGGTGCCTGTCGTGCTGGTGGCGCCGGAAGTACAATACGGCTGCCCGCCCACTCCGCTGAGCAGTAGGGTGTAGGCCTGGCTCCCTCTTGCGAGCGTTCCCTTATGTGTCACCCTGATGGTGTAGGTCTGGCCGGGGACTGCATTGTTCACTACGATCTTTTCGACGTTGTTGAGGGCATCATCCCCGGTGGTGGCCGCATTGCCGGGGTGTTTGGGGTCCAGGACATAAGGCTGCCAGGTGGCGGACCCGCTGGTGATACGCAGATCGAGGTCATTGACCAGCATTTTGGTCGTATTGTTCAGGATGTTGGTAGTTACGGGTGTTCCGGCGGGGTCTGTCCAGACGATGGTAGCGACGAGCGGGCCGGAACCGGAAGCCACCACGTTGATGGTGAAGGTGTTGTCGGCAGAGGTATTGCCCAGGGAGTTCTCATAGATCCGCTGGTCTCTGATGACGGAAGTGTCGGAGGTGATGAGAGCCGCCGCTTTCTTTATATCGAGCAATCCCCATCCGAAAGTAAAGTCAGGACCGTCAGCCGGTCCTGCCTCATCGGCTGTATGAATGGCAATGCCTCTCAGGGTGGCCGAGCGCATGAAAGCTCCTCCATGCAATTTCGCATAGTATTCCTGCAATAAGAGCAGGGAGCCCGTAGCGGCGGGAGTCGCCATAGAGGTGCCGCTGTAGGTATCATAGGCCGTGTTGGAGGTGCCGATGCAGGAGAGTACGTTCACCCCGTCTGCGACGACATCGGGTTTGATACGACCGTCGTCCGTGGGTCCCCAACTGCTGAAATCGGACATCACCACGTCATTTACGCTGGAATAACCTCCGGGGATGGGGTTGACTGCTCCCACGGTCAGGATGTTCTTGGCGCATCCGGTGGTGGGGATACAATCGTATCCGTCATTGCTGCTGATCCCGGTGGGCCGGTTGCCGGCGCTGGCCATAACGTTCGCCTGGTTATACCGCCAGTAAGGCTGTCCGACGAGCGGGCCGGTCTCTCCCCGGTTGTTGCTGGCGGCTTTTACGATCAGGTATTGAGGTGCGTTATAGGCGATGGAGTCCCAGTATTGGGTATCGGAGCTATAGTAGCCGAACCTGTAATCGGCTGTATCGTTATAGTTCCCCCAGAATTCCCACCGGTTGTAGTCGCTATCGAAAAACCATCCGGCGATGTCGCCATAGGAGTGGTTGGATACCAGGAGGCCGGAAGCGGCGCTCATCATTTCCGAATTGTCGTTATTATAGTCATAGGCCAGTAGCTGTTGAGCGCCGAAGGCCATTCCTTTTGCCAGGGGATTGACGCCCGTGGCGATCATCGTGCCGGAGACATGGGTGGAATGGTCGCTGATGGAACTGGCATTGTCTTTCTGGGTGACCCTGCCGGTCAGCTCCACATGGGTTGGACGGGGCTTGGCCTCATCCCAGATAGCTATTTTCCCTTTTACCGAAGCGGAGGAGCCGTTAAGGCTGAGGCCGGAGCTGCCTCCCGGCCAGAGCTGGCTGGTGCCGATCGTGGCTGCAGAGATGATATTGTCACAGGTAGCAATATAGAGGGGATTGCCTTTATCGTCCAGTCCGTGGAGGACGGCTATACGGCCGCGCCTGCCTGTTATTTTCAAAGGCCATCCTTTTTGTTTGGAAAGAGATAAAAGCCGTTGGCTGAGGGCGTTCTCTTTTTGGGCCATCTGCTGGCTGGATTGTTGAAGGACGGCCTTATTGGTAACCACCTGGGCCCTGGCATGTGAGCAGAGGATAAGGATGAATAGCAGGATCGGAAGTGAACGGCTAACCGGAAGCGAGTGTCTAATTTTTCCCATAGTTAAATGATATTTGAATGCATTGGGGCGGAGTGATTAAAAGAAGATACGGTTTCGGGCTTTGGCCGGTTGCCTGATCCGCCGCAAAACAATAAAATCGCCGTATCTTTGTATTCTGAATGAGTAGTGAGGTTTTATCAGGGTCGTTTTTGCATTCTCCCCGCCTTTTTCAATTGGCGGACAAACTTGTATTGTCCCATCCCCAACGAATCTGGTGTAAGAACCTGCAGGGCAGTTCGCCCGCTTTTCTGATCAGTGCTGTATTTCAGCATGATGCGACCAGCCAGTTGAATCACCTGGTGGTCTGTGAGGATGCAGAGGCTGCCGCTTATCTGCATAATACGATCGAAAACCTGACAGGGGCTCTGGACCTCTTTTATTTCCCTTCTTCCTTTAAGAATAAAAAGAATTATCGCCTGCTGAACAGCAGCCATGTCATGTTGCGTACGGAAGCGCTGACCAGGTTATCGGCCGCCATGGGCAGCCTGGGTAAGGGGAATTTACCGGCTGCCGCGGGTTCCGTCACGGGCAGCAATAAGAAGCTGATCATTACTTACCCGGAAGCTTTGTTCGAAAAGGTGGTATTGCCTCAGTCCTTATCGGCCAATATTATTTCTATCAAGGCCGGGGATACGCTGGATCTGAACGGGATCATGGAAAAATTCGTGGCAAAGGGCTTTGAAAGGACGGACTTCGTGTACGAGCCGGGGCAGTTTGCCCTTCGTGGCGGGATCCTGGACATCTATTCCTTCGGTAATGAGAAGCCATACCGGGTAGAGTTGTTTGGTAATGACGTGGATTCAATCCGGATTTTCGATCCGGAGACGCAGTTAAGTGAACGTAAGCTGTTACAGGTAAATATTATCCCCAATATGGAGGTCCGGGTGGACAGCGGGGAAAAGATATCGCTCCTGGACTTTATCCCCGAGAACACGGTGATCTGGATGCAGGACTGGGCTTTTACCCGGGAGCGGCTGGAGATCCAGGAGGAGGACCTGGGGTTGTTCCTGGACCTGGCGAATACGGAGCGGGAGATAGCGGCGGGGCAAAGGCTGGCTGCTGACGAGCCAGGGGATGGGAAGGGCAGGAATGTCTTTGGCAACCGGGGCCGGACGGGGTCTGTCCAGGTCCGCGAGGCATCGGGGTCCGGAGAGGATGAGGACAAGCTGGAGAAAAAGGAGGTGACGGCGGCGGAGTTCGTGACGGCTGCCGAAGTGGAGGGGCAATTGGGGCGGTTCCACCTGGTGGAATTTGGACCGTCGGCGCAGGGCGGAAACTTGCCGGCTGGAGGGGCAGCCGGGTCCGGGTCTGTGGCCGGGGGGCTGGGGCAAAAAGAAGGCCCTTTTATTATCGAGTTTCATATAAAGGCGCAGCCGGCTTTCAACCGGCAGTTCGACCTGTTGATCCGGGACCTGAAGTCCTGGGAGACCAGGAAGTATGCTATTTACCTGTTTGCCGAGAATCCCCGGCAGTTGGAGCGGCTGCATACTATTTTTGAAGATCTGCGTGCAGAGATCCAGTTTACGCCTGTACCGATCTCTATACATGGGGGATTTATCGATGACGATCTGAAGATCGTCTGTTATACAGACCACCAGTTATTCCAGCGATACCACAAATACAAGGTTAAGCAGGCTTATAATAAAAATAAGGCTATTACGCTCCGTACGTTGCGGGAGCTGCAGCCGGGCGATTATGTGACCCATATCGATCATGGGGTAGGCGTGTACAGCGGCCTGCAAAAGATCGAAGCGAATGGCCGGCTGCAGGAAGCTGTCCGCATCATTTACAGGGATAGTGATATCCTGTACGTCAATATCAATTCCCTGCACAAGATCTCGAAGTATACCGGGAAAGAGGGCACTGTCCCGAAAGTGAATAAGCTGGGAAGCGATGTCTGGCAGAAACTGAAGGAAAAGACAAAGACGAAGGTGAAGGAAATCGCCTTCGACCTGATCAAATTATATGCGCAGCGAAAGGCCCAGCAGGGATTTGCGCATTCTCCCGACAATTATATGCAGACGGAGCTGGAAGCTTCCTTTATTTATGAGGATACGCCGGATCAGAGCAAGGCGACGGCCGATGTGAAAAAGGATATGCAGTCTCCTTCGCCGATGGACCGTCTTGTATGCGGGGACGTCGGGTTCGGGAAGACGGAAGTGGCTATACGGGCGGCATTCAAGACCTGCTGCGACAGCAAACAGGCGGCCATTTTGGTGCCCACCACCATTCTGGCCTTCCAGCATTACAAGACCTTTACCGAGCGGCTGAAGGATTTCCCTGTAAAAGTGGATTATATCAACCGGTTCAAGTCGGCCAAAGAAAAGAAGGAAACCCTGAAACTGGCGGAAGAAGGAAAGATCGATATCCTGATCGGGACCCATGCGATCCTGGGTAAAGAGGTAAAGTTCAAGGACCTGGGCCTGCTGGTCATCGATGAGGAGCAGAAGTTTGGCGTGGCGCATAAAGAGAAGATAAAGACCCTGCGGACGCATGTGGACTGTCTGACCCTTACGGCTACGCCTATCCCCCGAACCCTCCAGTTCAGCCTGATGGGAGCGAGGGACCTGAGCATCATCAATACGCCCCCGCCCAATCGCCAGCCGATACAGACGGAGCTGCATGGCTATAATGAGGATTTTATCCGGGATGCCATTTATTATGAAACGGAAAGGGGAGGGCAGGTATTTTTTATCTATAACCGGGTGCAGGGGCTGGCGGAGATGTCTGCTATCATCCAGGGGCTGTGTCCTGATCTGAGTATCGGCTATGCGCATGGGCAGATGGAGGGGCATGAGCTGGAAGAGCGGATACTGGACTTTATCGACAAAAAATACGACGTGCTGGTCTGTACGAATATTGTGGAGAGCGGGGTGGATATTCCCAACGTGAATACGATTATTGTCAATAATGCCCATCATTTTGGGCTGAGCGATCTGCATCAGTTGAGGGGTCGGGTGGGGCGCAGCAATAAAAAGGCTTTTTGTTATCTGCTGGCCCCGTCACTGGCCACGCTGCCAACGGATAGCCGGAAGCGGTTGCAGACGCTGGAGCAGCATAGCGATCTGGGCAGCGGTTTCCAGATCGCCATGCGGGACCTGGATATCCGGGGGGCGGGCAATATGCTGGGAGGTGAGCAGAGCGGTTTCATTGCGGAGATCGGGTTTGAGACTTATCAGAAGATCCTGGATGAGGCCATCCGGGAGCTGAAGCGGACGGATTTCAAGGAACTGTTCAAGGAGGAGATCTCTAAAAAAGATGATTTCGTGCAGGATTGCACGATCGATACGGATCTGGAGATCCTGATCCCCGATACTTATGTGGAAAGTGTGACAGAGCGGCTCTCCCTGTACACGCGGCTTGACAATTGTGATAGTGAGGAGGAGCTGCTGGCGTTCCATAAGGAGCTGACTGACCGGTTTGGCCCCATTCCGGCGCAGGTGGAAGACCTCTTTGATACGGTGCGGATCCGTGCGCTTGCGGTGACCCTTGGATTTGAGAAGATGATCCTGAAGGAGGAGCACTTGCGTTGTTATTTTATCAACCGTCCGGATTCTCCTTATTTTGAATCTGATACTTTCCGGCTGATCCTGGAGTATATCCAGAAACATACGAATAAGGCCAGGTTAAAGCAGGCAGGGAAATTGTTCCTGCTGGTGGTAGACGATATAAAGTCGATGAGGGAGCTACTCCGGTTCCTGCAACGGATGAGCGGGTTTGTGTCCCCCCGGAACGTCGTTCTGAACACTGTTCAGAACTAGTTCATAATCTTCGCTTCGCCCGGTTACCTGAGGGGGAGTCAGGATTCAGGAAGACCTGGCTAAAGTATAAAATATTACAGATCATTTGAGAGAATGAGCGCACCTGCGAATAAAGCAGCGAGCTACTAAGCTCCCCTTTAGGGGGATTGGGGGTAAAATAGTATATTCATCCAACTAAACTCACTTTCTATGGATGAACAACCTCTATATGCTCCCAACAGCGATGAGCGGGTCCTGGCGATCCTGTCCCATATCCTGGCGATTGTTCCGGGCATCGGCATTCTGGGTCCCCTGGTGATCTACCTGGTAAAAAAGGATGAGTCCGGATTTGTCGCGGAGAATGCCAAAGAGTCCCTGAATTTTCAGATAACGATCATCGTGGCCTATATCATCAGTGGGATCCTGGTTGCGATTCTGATCGGGTTCTTTCTGTTCGCGGTTATCGGGGTATTGAATTTAGTGCTGGTGATCGTGGCTACGATCAAGGCCAGTGAGAACAGGATCTACCGGTATCCGTTCAATATGAGATTGATCAGGTAGTTTTTATTTTTTATAAAAAATAAAAACTACAGTGCTTTTTCCATAATAAAATGCGGGATCGTCACCTCCAGGAATTCGTTACCGGTGACGGAGTAGCCTAGTTTCTGGTAGAAGCCCAGCGCTGTCTTGCGGGCGTGCATGGTGAGTCTTTTATAGCCCAGGTCGCGGGCGATATTTTCTGCGAAGATCATGAGGGCCCGGCCGATGCCTTTTCCCTGCATGCTGTTGGGGACGGCCATTTGGCGCAGTCGCATGGTAGTTGGGTCCATTTTCGTCAGGAGGCAGCAGCCCAATAAGCGTTCGTCATCTTCAAAGGCGCCCATCAGGACATCGTCCTTTTCTTTCTCCAGTTCCTCGGCTTTAAGGGTCAGGCCGAGTGGTTTACGCAATATTTCGTTGCGTAAATTGACCATTTGCTGGTACTCCTTCGTTCCGTGATCTATTATCCTAAGCGCCATGCTGTTATTTGAGTTTTGTAAGCTTGACCAGGGGTCGGGTCAGATGCTGCCCTGCCGTGCTTAATAGGAGGGCCGAAGTTATTTAAATTTACTAATTCCGGGGTGTAAATATGCGCGAAAAATGAAAAATGATTAAAAAAGGGGTGAATGGGCGCTGGCTTCCCCTAAATATTACATATTAAGTATTTATGACACAACCCCCTGCCGGTGCAAGTCCTGGGGGAAAACCCGGCCGGAAGCTCTGAGAAACAAGGCCTGTTTAAAATTAAAAAATGGCTTGTTTGTTCTGTTTAATTCAAAAATTATATTTTTGCAGCCGTATAACTAAAATTTACAAAAATGTCAGACATCGCTACAAGGGTTAAAAAGATCATCGTTGACAAGCTCGGAGTTGAAGAAGCCGAGGTGACTAATGAAGCTTCCTTCACTAATGATCTGGGTGCCGACTCTCTGGACACCGTTGAGTTAATTATGGAATTTGAGAAAGAGTTCAATATTTCCATTCCGGACGAACAGGCTGAGACAATCACTACTGTAGGTCAGGCAATCGCTTACCTGGAAGAGCACGCTAAATAGCACAGAACTCCGGTTGGCTGCAATAAATTCGTTGGATCCGCCTTTTCAAGCAACCTGGCTTAGGAGGCGGATTTATCCTTAAACTACATAGCCACTGAAAGTGGCTCGTCCGAAGGACAGACATTAGCCGATTGCTGGAATCGGGCTAAGTTTTAGCAAAGCACGATTCCAGCACAAAATCCTGGGAAGTCCTATATGCAATTGAAAAGAGTTGTTGTTACGGGTATCGGTGCGTTGACTCCGATAGGGAATAATTTGAACGATTACTGGAATGGACTGCTAAATGGCGTATCCGGTGCCGATCTTATTACTCTGTTCGATGCCGCTAAATTTAAGACCAGGTTTGCCTGTGAACTGAAGGGTTTTGACCCGCTGCAGCACCTGGAAAAGAAGGAGGCCCGTAAAGTAGACAGATTTACCCAGATCGCGCTGGCATCCAGTGATGAGGCCGTCAAAGATGCCGGTATCGATAAAAATACGATGAATCCGGACCGCATTGGTGTCGTCTATGCAAGTGGCATTGGCGGTCTGATCACTTTCCAGGAGGAGGTGATCAATTTTGCCAAAGGGGATGGTACGCCTCGTTTCAATCCCTTTTTCATTCCCAAGATGATCCTGGACATTGCTTCGGGGCATATATCTATGAGGCATGGTTTTCGCGGCCCTAATTTCGCCGTGGTGAGCGCCTGTGCTTCTTCTACCAATGCCATTATGGAGGCTTTCAATCTGATCCGCCTGGGCCTGGCCGATATTATACTCAGTGGCGGCTCCGAGGCCGTCGTCAGTGAGGCTGGTGTGGGCGGGTTCAATGCGATGAAGGCGCTCAGTGAGCGTAATGACGACCCCAAAACAGCCAGTCGTCCTTATGACAAGGACCGGGATGGCTTTGTAATGGGAGAAGGCGCCGGGGCGCTGGTATTAGAGGAGCTGGAGCATGCCAAAGCCCGGGGAGCCCGTATTTATTGTGAGATTGCCGGTTGCGGCGCTACTGCGGACGCGCATCACATAACAGCCCCCCATCCGGAAGGGTTGGGCGCCAAGAATGTAATGATTGCGGCCCTGCGTGATGCCGGTATGAAGCCGGAAGACATCGATTATATTAATACACATGGTACTTCTACGCCTTTAGGCGATAGCGCCGAGGTAAAAGCCATCATGGATGTTTTTGGAGAGTATGCTTATTCGGTCAATATCAGCTCTACCAAGTCCATGACGGGGCACTGCCTGGGTGCAGCGGGGGTGATTGAGGCGATTGCGTGCGTGATGAGCGTCGTACATGACCAGATTGCGCCCACGATCAATCACCTGACGGATGATCCCGACCTGGATCCGCGGCTTAACTTTACATTCCTGAAACCACAACAAAAGACAGTTCGGGCAGCCTTAAGCAATACTTTTGGTTTTGGCGGCCACAATGCCTGTGTTATTGTAAAAAAATACCAGGCATAAGAACAGATGGATTTACGGGCTGGTTGGCTGCCGGTAAATCCGCATGTGACCGTATTTATTTTTTATTGGATCGAAAAAAATTGTAGATTGTTAGTGTGGGAATCCTGGAACGCATCATAAAGGGCGATGCCGCGGTCGCTTCATTTAAAAAACAGCTTCGTAATGTGCTGGGGTTTACCCCGGGCAAGGCCGTGTTATATATGACGGCTCTTACCCATCGTTCTGTAAAGGACGGGGCTGATGAGAATAACGAAAGGCTGGAATATTTGGGGGACGCCATCCTCAGCGCCATCATTGCAGATTTCCTGTTCAAAAAATATCCCTATAAAGAGGAAGGCTTTCTTACGGAGATGCGGAGCAAGATGGTGAACCGCAACCAGCTCAATGATATTGCTATCAAAATGGGGCTGAAAAAGATCAGTAATTTCAACAAATTCGACAGTAGCCTGAAGATGAGCCAGATCTTCGGCAATACGCTGGAAGCCATTGTGGGCGCTATTTACCTGGATAAAGGTTTTGATAAGACCCGTCAATGGGTGATCGAAAGGATCATCCAGCCTTATCTTTTCCTCGATGACCTGGAGAACCTGGAGATCAACCATAAGAACAAATTGTATGGCTGGGCGAATAAGAATGGTAAGAACCTGGAATTCGAGACCCTGGATGAAAGACTGGAAGGGGGACGAAGGCTCTTCACGGTAGGGGCGGTGGTCGATGGGGCTTTGTTAGCGCAGGGGAAAGCCTATAATAAGAAGGATGCCAGCCAGATAGCGGCTCAATTGGCTCTTGATAAACTGGGACTCAATAAGATAGATACGGGCGAGGAGACTATCTGATCCTCCCCCTTGTTTAAGTAGTTTTTTCGCAAATTTCTCCCGTCTTTTCTTGCAAAGTAGTAGTTTTCTTTCTACTTTTACTTCTGTTACCTCCATCCACGAAAAGTGTCTCTTCTGGCACACGCAGTACCCAATATTCCTTGATTTTTTTGGTAATTCGAATTGACGCTAATGAATGTTGATTATCGTCGTGATTGCTGTCTGCAACCCGATCATGCGGTAAATTATTCATTATCAGCTCGGTAGATTCGGCGCAGTCTGCGAGTTATGCGCTTGTTTAATCCATTCTTCTTTTAATCCATTCATCTTTTCGAAATCTTCCCTGAATCCATTTGACTATGGTTTACCCAAAAGCGAACCTCTGTTTGCTGGCTGAAGGCTCATCCTTAGCGATTTGCGCCGATGGGCCAGATTTCAGTGAGCTCTGAAGCGCTAGTTAACCACATTCAATTACTTAATTCTCGTGAACATGAAACAGATTTACTCTTTTGCAACCCTGTCGTTGGCTCTTTTCTTTTTATTCAATGGGGCTTCTGCCCAAACTTATTCCGGAGGTACTTATACAGCGGTGCGTAGCAAGGACTGGCACGTCCCTTCCGGTGTCAATGCATGGGACCTTAACGGAGAGCCTCCGGCTGATTGTAAGAATTGCTCTATTACCATCAATCCAGGTGTGACGGTTACCTTGAATACACATGTCACGCTGGAGCAGTCATCCATCCTGATCGTCGGATCGGCCTCTTCCACTGACGCCGCAGTGTTGGCAATAGGTGGCACTAACGGAACAGACTGGAATTCTTCTTTTAATATCATCCTGCTGAACGACGGCAGCTCTCCGCAAAATAGCATTGTTCTGACCAGTAGCAACGCATCGATCGATCCTACGTTGGTAACGGGTGACTTTGACGGGATCTTTACGACTTTCGGCGTTAGTCCGGTTATGTATTTCAAACAGGTAGGCACCGGTCACAGAGCTTTTTCCGGAACTACGATCGCTGACATGCGCACTATTACTCCGGATATCTTAACGGGTGTCAAGACACTTTCGGGAGACGGCACCCTCCCGATCATTTTATCGCAATTCGATGCCGAACTGAACAATAAAGAGGTGGACTTGAGCTGGACAACGGACCAGGAGTCCAATTCCGATCACTTTGCCGTAGAGCGGAGCACGGATGGTGGCGCCCATTGGGATGTGCTGGGAACGGTAGCTGCCAAAGGCAATTCTTCTGTGGCCGTCCATTATTCTTATACCGATGCGGATCCTGCTTCCGGCATGAACGAGTATCGCCTGCAATCCATCGACAGGGATGGCAAATCCACTTATTCCGAAGTTAAAACGGTCCGCAACGGACTTATCGGAAATGTCAGCATATTCCCTAACCCGGCTAAAGATTATGTCAATGTCACCCTGGGCGGCAGTAATGAAGCAAAAGGCAACCTTAGCATCCGCCTGATCAGTCAATCCGGACAGTTACTGATGGAGAAGAAGGTTAACAATACCGGCGGGACTACGGTCGCCCTCCCGGTGAGCAGCTATCCCCAGGGTAATTACCTGATCCAGGTGATCGGCCAGGATGGAACACAACAGATCAGCAAGGTGTTCATTTCAAGGCAGTAAGGACCGCCGGGTAAGCAATGGTCCAATGGCCGTACATAGGTAAGAATTAAGACTTCGATATATTCAGGCCGTCTCTCAGCGAGGCGGCCTTTTACTTTTGAGCTGCGGGCCGGTTTGCGTTATCGGGGGGGCTGGGGGTGTCTTTTTGGGGAGGGGTTACCTACCTACTAGTAGGTCAGATTGCTTAGGGTTAATAATGGATGGCGACTTGTAGTGTGAGGCTGCTGTCTGAATGAAGAACGGAAGGGTAAGAAATAGTACTTAAAAATATAATAAGTTCTGGTGGGATAGCGTGTGCATGAAATAAAGAACAGGCAACGGGAGTTAATAGGTTGTATCCAATATCCTGATGATCCCATGAAAGTGCATGATCCTTCCTTCCGGAAAAAAGCGAGCCTGGCCTTGTGTGTAGGAATGATCCTGCATGTTGCTTCCTTTGCGCAATGTGCGGGTAATATGGCCACCCGGTCCTATGATACGCTTCTTATGGGGATAGGATATGGAACCTTCCAGGTCCGTTTTCCGAAATGGAACCCCGATTCGGGATTGCTGGCTGCTGCAGTGATCAAGGCCCGGGTGTCTGTACAATATGGGTTTACGCTCACCAATGTAAATGTTGGTTCCACTATTTATACATTATGGGTAGGGAGGGAAGATCAGTTTAGCAGTCCTTCGATGAGCGGTGATTATGATAATATCACGGAGCAGAAAATTGGGGTCTTCACACTGGATCCGGGAAGCTCGATAATAAAAACACCCTTTACCTTCCTGGACAATTACGTCAATACCGATAGTATTACCGGTACCGCTCCTTTTCTGGGGACTGACAGCGCCAATTTTGTCTATTCGCCTGTTACGTATACGACTCTTCACACGAACAATAATTCCAGCTATTCCTATGCCTCTGCGGCCCGGGATACCGTTCATTTTTCCCTTACCTATCTTTATTGTAAAGGGGGAGGGGGAGGGAGTGTCCTGGCAACTAACCTGACCCGTTTTGAAGCGATCCTGCAGGATCCAGTTACTGTTCATTTGGACTGGTCTGCAGAGAATGAGGTGGGGGGGCGGCAGTATGCTGTACAGCGTAGTCAGGATGGGCAGCATTTTACGACGGTAGGTTTGTTGCCGGCGGGTGGCGTTTCCAGCGGCGCGGGCACCTGCGGGCCAGGCAGCTCGGGGACGGCTGATTATACTTATGATGATAAACTGCCGGCGGGACCAGTTGGAAAATGGTATTACCGTCTGCAGCTGACGGATGATAACGGCAGTGTGTATTCAGTTATAAAAGAGGTAACTATAGCGGAGAAAGGGGGGCTGTCGATCTATCCGAATCCCGCTGTTGATTTTGTGGACCTGGTCTTTGACGAGGGATCCGGCACAGGCTGGCAGGTAGAGATACTAACTGCGGATGGTAGGCGGATACAAAGCGGCAATTATACGCAACCCAACAATTTACATATTGCTTTTCTACATATACTTCCAGCAGGGGTTTATTTTATCCGGGCTATGGAGTGGCAGGGGCAGCGGAGCTATATAAAGCGGATTATTAAACGCTGAGCTGCCCGGGACGGGAGGGCGCCGGATTGATCCAAATCAATAAATTCAAATTAGACAACGTAGTACGGATGATGGAGAGTGATCGCTATCTATTCATTAGAAGCCCTTTATAGTATTTGTTCGAGGCCGGTATTTATTTACGCTTAAAAAAAATGGTAAACCTACTTAGGAGAAATAAAATAAAAACCATGTGTTTGTAGTTATATACCGTATCCATACCATAAAATCCAATTAATCCCTATGAGGCCGCGTAGAATCCAATTATCCGGGGGAACCCTGATGCTATTGTTATATAGCGCTTCACTTCTTGTTACAATGAAGGCAAATGCGCAATGCTCTGCCGCTACAATGCAATCAACCACTTATTCGCAAACCTTTACCGGTTCAGGTAATGACCCATATACAGCGAATTTTCCCAAATTAGATATGAGCACCTGTCCCGGTGGCTGTATTTTTATTGCTGCAGTGTTGAAAGCAACGCTGACCGTTAGCGCAACGATTACCATGGAAAGTAATCCAGGTCCTACGCCTGCTGCCAATTTTAAAGTGACCCTCGATCGGGACGACGATGTATCCAGCACTGCGCTGGGCGCCGACCTCGATCCTACGACATCGTATCCATTTAAGAATAATAACCTGGCTGCCAATGATGGCGTTCCTGGTTCAGGCCCGGATTACAAGCAAATTGGTCCCGTTACGCTGTCAGACCATATTCCTCTTATTAATGATTCTATTACAGGCGCAGGAATTCCCTTTCAGGGAACGGGAGATAATACTTTTACGTATACCTCCACTACTAATATCAGTGGTCCCAGCTCTGTAAATTCGACGGCCGATATTCATGATACGATTGTTTTTTCTATTACCTATTATTATTGTCCGGCTACTGTTCTGGCAAGTAATATATTAACATTTACAGCTACCCGTGAGAACGACCAAACGGTGAAGCTCGACTGGATTACAACGAACGAACAGGCGGGCCGTACCTATTCTATTGAAGTGAGTAATGACGGAAAGTCTTTTAGTGATTATGCTTCCCAGGCCGCTGACCCGGTCAATATGGATGCCAGCTATACCTATAATTATCCGGTCACTCCCGGCTCAACGGGCAGTCTTTATTTCCGGTTGAAACAGGTAGATGTCAATGGAACGCCCGGCTATTCGCCTATACGAATCATTGACCTGGGCGCCGGCTTCGTGTCGGGATTTTTGATTTATCCCAATCCTCCCAGTGATTATCTGAATCTTTTATTTCCTTCGACCGGCCAGGGCTGGCAGGTCGATATCATTTCCGCAGACGGCAGCCTGGTGCAAAGAAATTATTATAATAACACGAATTCCGGCCGGCTGAATTTCCAGCATGAACTATCCGCCGGTACTTATTTTGCCCGGGCGACGGATCTGCAGATGGCTAAGAGCTATGTAGCTTCTTTTTTGATCCATTAACTGGCATAGGCTGCTACAATAACTCTTTTACGGGTGGCTAGTTGTTCATAAGCATCGGAAGGAGGCTCAATTACCCTGGCGTGTTTAAACCCGACAGCTTTGAGGAGCCATAACAGACCTTCCAGAGAGGGGACCAGTGTAATGGGAGTTATGTTTGCTTCCGGATTGTTGCTGTTCAATTCATCCGTCTCGTCGATAATTGCCAGACAGCCTATGATATTTTTATTAAATCTGTAAGATCCCCAATCTGTTACTCCTGTTAAATTCGGAGTTACCTGTGTTTCGATCAGGCATACTTTTTTTGTTATCGCATGAGCCAGACGCAGGGCGCCTACGACATTCTCAAGGTGATACAAAATGCCAAACATAAGGGTCATATCAAAACTGCCTAATTCATGGGCTTCCATTTTCTGAATATCACCGACCTTAAAGTGCAGATTCTGGTGTGAATACACTCTCTGTATGAGTGTGGCATGCTCAATATGTTCGGGTCTTGCGTCGACGCCGACTACTTCTTTCAATCCTTTAGTGGCCAATATGTGCGAAAAAAAACCTTCGTGACAGGCAAGATCGACACACCGTATTTGGTCCAGTCTATGGCCAAATTCATCTTCCAGAAATTTACTCATCATCTGAGCCCGGGTAGTATGTATCGGCTGGGCATAGTCGGGCAGATAGCATTCTGTCGTTCGTCCGCCGGGTAACTGAAATTTATAAAACCATTTCTTTCCGAGGATCAGAGATTCGAGTTGTTCCTGGTTTTCCATATTTAATTTTTACGGTTCAAATGTAAGGGATATCGGGGAAGTTACCTATGTCCTTTCCATGCATAGTTCTATCAATACCCCGTTGGTATCCTTCGGGTGAAGGAAGCAGATCCATTTATTATCGGCTCCTAATTTCGGTGCGTCGCTGAGCAGGGTGAATCCTGCGGCGGAGAGCCGTTGCATTTCGGCC
>Ga0307511_10000757_pt1 | contig 34482 bp, 39 predicted proteins | sample 13_EM_MG_FD_200266 | JGI IMG/M metagenome (GOLD analysis project Ga0307511, IMG submission 200266) | Populus trichocarpa ectomycorrhiza microbial communities from riparian zone in the Pacific Northwest, United States - 13_EM | ecosystem: Host-associated > Plants > Roots > Unclassified | place... | reverse complement strand
TTGGGATTCTCTCCCCTATGTTGTCTATTTCCATTTCCCGTGGAGGCGGGGTTAGAGACTTGGCTCTTCCTTTGCCCTTGCCTTTATCCCTGCCCAGTAGATTGTTGCTGGAGGGTTGGAGGTGAGCGTATTTTGACCCTCCAGTGAGACTAGTGTCCCCCAGTTCCACGCCCGCCATCTTTTCTGGCTCTTGTTGTGGGGTGCTTGTTTGAGGCTGGGGGGGTTGCTGTTGGGTTTGTCGGTGTTGAGGTGTTAGTGTTTGTATTAGTGCTTCCAGACGGGTTTCGATCCTTGTGGTGGCCGTGTTTGCGTCTTCCGCATGCTTTTCTAATTTGCGGATGGTGCTTATTATCTGGATCCAGAATTCCATGTTCAGTTCGACCTTGTTTTCTATACGTGTTAGTGTTGAGGCAAGCTCTCCTGGAGTGAGGGCAACGACATCCTCGAGGTGGGGGTCATCCTGGGCGGGTGGCGGTCCTAGGTGTGGACCTGGTCGTGTTGTCTGTAGTGTTGGTGGTTGTGGTTATGGGGATGGGTGCTGGGGGGAGGGACCTCCCATGGGTTGTTGTTGCTGCTGTATATGGGTGCCCTTATTATCGTGCGGGCGCTGTAGTCGGAGTCGTTGGTGTCTGAATCCGAGTCGAGGTCCTCTCTTTCACCTAATGTTGATACTTCGGTCTCGTAGCCCAGTTCTATGGGATTGCTGTCCGTGTCGGTGTCGAAATCGAGTAGGTTCAGGTCGTTGGAGGTTTGGGGGGCGGGGGGCGGGGGGCGGCGGTGGCGCTGGTTCTGTGGGTGGGAGGATGGATCGGGCGCCTACGACCCTTCCCTGGGTTAGCATACGGCGATAGGTGTCGATGTCGGTTTTTTCCAGGTACGTGGGTTTGTCCGCAGCCTCGCCTGCCCCGGTCTCTCTTAGCCAGTTCCTTCCTCTGACGAGTGCGCTGTTCAAGGCTTTTGACGGGATCTCTTGTGGTGTTGCCACCTTCTTGATGATCTTAGCTGGCTATCTCGGTAGGTGGTTGAGGGTGGTGTACGTATTGCCTTCGATGACTGCGTGGGTCTCGCCGTTCACCCAGTGAGAGATTGGGTAGAATTCCAGGCCCGTTTTGGTGACGACCTTGGGTTTTGGTGGGGTTGGGGCGGCGGTCTTTCCTTTGCCTATCTTTTCGGAAAGTTTGGAGAATTTGGTGGGCATGGCGTTGACCCTGAGAATTCTCAGTGTGTGTTGATGGTGGTTGGATGATTGCGGACCGGACCAGGTGTGGGAGATGATGGTTGGACGAGGCGCTGGGTTTGGAAGTTGTGGGTCGGGCCCGGCGTGAGGGTGGTGTGGGAGTTATCCTTATGGTGTTGGTTGGTGGTTGTTGGGGCGCCCGGCCAATGGGAGGGGGGGGCGCGAGAAAGAGAGAAGAAGGGAAGAAGAAGGATTGATTAACTCGAGCGGTCTATATACCGCGAGAGTTCAGGATAACTCTGGACAAGGATATGAACAGCCGGCCAATGAACAAGGGTGGCAACAGCAAACAGGTGGCGAGCGGCATGCAGAAGAAAAAATACTTGAGCTGACTCGGTACGGTTAAAGGCCTAGACAGCGAAATAAAAGAAACCTAGAACTAGGAAATAAGAAAGGGATGGGCTAGTAAGTTCAGGGTAATTAATATCGGAGAGCGCTACCTAAGAGGGGGGCGCTGGAAACTCGATTGTGGTGGACGTGCGTTCCAACACTGCCCTGTAACCCCTATGCTTGGACCACTCGTCTTGAGATGCTATGAGCTCCATTTGCCTGATGTTCACCGGTCCCACAGAATATCTGCCTCCGAAGGAGATCGACGCCCGCTCGGGGATGGTTGATTTGTAGAAGGTCGCGGATATTGGACTGTCCGTCTTAAAACCCCTAAACCGCGTCCCGTCGTACCACGGGGTTAAGTCTCTGGGTGGCACTCCCTCTAATAGCCTTCTGATGTGTACGCCCCCGGTCCTTATTGCTCTGGCCGACCAAGAAGCTGACAAGTGGTCTAGATTTGTATGTAATGGTTCCACCCCCGCGATAGCGGCTAGATTGATCTTGCTGCTTCCATCGTAAGCACCGGTTATCTTGCGAAGTGCATGGTATTCGATTCTTTCCATGGTCGCAAGGTTCATCGGGTCGGTGTGGTTGCCGTGCCAAAGTTCAGCTCCCCGGGTGAAGATTGGTCTAATGCCGCCTGGGTAACAGAATATTCCGGGAAGAATATTAGAAGGCAGCGGAAGTGGAACTATATAGTGCAAATAGTAGCGGCCTGTGCAGGTTCTAGTGGAGCAGCGTGCTGGTGGTAATAGGCAGTGGATGCGACAGTAGAAGTGTGTGAAGGCTTTCTTAATTATTAGGAATATACAGCGCAGCGGGATGTCTTCAAATACAATGAAGTTGCGAAAGTCATTGTGAGACATACCGGGACAGGGATGCTCCGGCCTCTGGTTGCGAAGCCAAGTGCTGTTTGATAAACGCCTGCACCTTCTCCTGTTGGGGTGCTGCTTAGCTTCCGTCCTGGGCCGAGAGTGTTGTCCCCATGGTTTCCCTAATGGCGAAGGGGCCTTTGCGATATGGACCACCTCCAAAGGATCCCTGTTGCCTGAGTCTTGTAAGAATGTATTTCACGACTCCTTTTTTCGCTTTATCATTTCCCGCAAGGTCTTAGCTTCCTCTTTGTAGTTTTGTATTGTGGCTCGACGTACGTTTTTCAGGATAATACTAATTTCCTTACCTCCGAAATCAATTGGATTAGGTCGGATCCCAGCAGTCCGGCCGGGTGTTTGACTGTCAGGGATATCTCGGTTGGGTAGGAGACGATGTTGTCTATCCTGATTACCTCCAACTCGTGCCCGAATTTCTCTTCCTCCCCCTTCTGATTGAACGCCTCCGCTAGCTCTGCCTTCCACTCCGAGGTTCTCCTGTTCGATGGCGATGGTGGGAGGCCTTTTACGATCTTCACTTGGCAAGCTAGAGGTCGACAACTTTTTTAGCGTCTTCCAGCTCGGCCTTGTGCCTGCCTTGGTTCCTTGCGTCTCTATCTTCCCAGTGTCTCATCTATCTGCGGAGCTGTTTTTTGATCTTGCGCTCCACTTCTTCCTTTTTTCCACGTCGCCCCTTCTTCCCCCCCTTCATCCCTTCCCCTACCGGCCGCTTGATCCTCATCTTTAGAGCGGGCAATTGCTTCGATCCTCTCCTCTGCCGTGAACTCGTACTCTTCGTCGACGGGGCAAGGGGCTCGGCCGTAGCCCAAACTTAGTGCATTGGCTCCGCTCCGAAACCCTCGATTCGGAACCTTCTCTGGAGACTGCAATGCCCCCCTAGTGATTTGGCCGATTCTCTGCGGGTTGACCTTACTTCCGAGGTTCTTAGTCTTTATTGTGGACTAGTCCTGTAGGCGGCTCTGTATTTGGTGATTTTCCGGCCGCTTTTCCTGGATAGTTCCTTCTTCCTTTCCGCTAGGTCCCTCCACAGGCCGTGCAATTGCCTTCTCTCTGGCTCTTTCCCAGTCCTTTTCTCTGGCTTTGTGAAAGGCAAGTCGCTGACCTCCGGGGCGGCTGGTGTGCCCCACCTGACCTCTGGCGTCTTGATCGCCCCATTGAGGATTCCTTTGGCCTCCTCCAGCTTTGTAACCGTCAATAGGGTGTCCCGGGATGTTTTCCTTCTTCTGCCGACTTCTAAGTTCGGGTGTTTCTCTTTGCAAGGCTCCGTCTGGTTAGCCATGTTGGAGTCGACTCCTGGTGCCGGCGGGATTTCCGTGGCGAATGTCTCCAGTGTGTCGGTGACCGCCGTCACGTTCTTGATCGCTGCTGGCTTTGGGTGTGTCCTAGGGCGGAATTTCGGGCTTGCCCGTCGTCACTGTGTATAGAGTCGCCCTGGCCAAGAGGCTTTGTATTTCTGTTCGGCTCCTTCGGGTTGCTGTCGATGTATATGTCATCCGGTTCGGCTGTCTTTCCGATTGAAGCGCTCCCCGCCATGGAGTGTGGGATACCTGCTGCATCTTTGCCCGCGGGTGAGGTGACGGGTGACGGGTGACTTGGATTAACACGTAGGTGAGGTGGCTAGTGACTTCGAGTCCGGTGTCTCCTTTAGTGCTGGAGGCGACGGCCCTTCTGAGGGGGTTGACTGGTTGGGGGAAGAGGCCGCCGAGGTTGGGGTCCTTGCTGAGACTGCGGGTAGGAGCGTCCTCATCTCCGCTCTGACATCTAGGATCTCATCGTGTATCTTCACCATGCCTACCCTTGTGTCAACTTCCCCGAATGCCGCATCGGCATTTCCTTTAATCACCTAGATTACTAGTTCCTTAACCGCTTCTAGCTCTCAGTTGGTATCTTTGACTGCCTTGATCTGATTGTGTGCTTGTTGGATCCTTTCTTTTCTCGCAACCGCTAGTCATTCATTCAAGGCTACCGTGATCTGAGCTAGCTCTAGGTTCCGTTTGTCGAACCTTTCCGCCATATTCCGTTACAGTTTTTTCATAAGCGCCGCTTAGTGGGCCCCTCCTTTTCGACCCGTAGTTTGACTTGCTCTGGTCTATCTGCCGCGAAATCCTCGAGTGTGTCCGTCTTAATGTCGTTGTTGGCGTAGCTTTCGCTGGGGTAAGGGGGGGCGGAGCTTGCTCTTGTTGAACTAGGGCTGGACCTGGTCGGGCGTGCCGACCGTGGCCCGAAATCCAACGCCATGTCCGGGGTGCCACACCTTTTGATAGTCACGGCTGAGCCTTCACTGTCACTATTGCTATCAGATCCGCCGTACATCGAGGACTCCCTTGAATCTCGGAATTCGTAAAATGAGGGTGACCGTGTTTTACTGTGTTGGTAGGCGGGCCCGTAGTCCTGGGAGTAGTCGATATAGGGGCTATGGGGAGAAAGTCGAATCGCGTGTGCCAGTTGATCGGCTTCTGGCTCTGGACTGGCGACGCATGTATCTGGGTCCTCTAGATCTATTTCCGGTCGTCAAGTTCCTCGAGGAACAAGTCGACAAAGGGAGCGCCCTGTTCCAGTCTCAAAGTACCACTTGCGACCGCCTTGTTGGCATTGTCTACCTGGTCCTCCTTGTCCCAATTGTAGGATTCTAGTGTCCGGTAACGGTCTTTGCCTATAACGACTCGACGTTGGCCCTGCCGCTAATGACGGATTGCGTAGTATTGCGGCCCTTTGGATATGGCCGCTGGATGGTGTTTGGTCCGGTTGGCTCGATTGGTAGTGGACAGCTGTGTTTCAAATTGGACAGGTGTGGGAAATAATCACTGGCCCGATGTGCGAAGCTTGTCCAGGGTGGAAGGATTGGCGTGGTGTGAGCTATGGGATTGTCCTGGCTGAGGTGTGGGAGTCCCAGCCGCGTTCGTTAGCTAGGGAATGCCCGAGCCGGAAGTCGTGCAGGTAATCGTGAGCTTTCGGACTTTTGATGGAGGGGGGCGGTTGGTAAAAGGGATGAAAGATGTGATTTCAGGAGGAGAATGGTTGAGGTCGGTCTGTAGAATCTCTTGCTGTTGTCTGTTGGTCTGTAGCTGCTCTGGTTCCTGAGATATTTGCTGTCGCGCTGTTTTGGAGGCTGTTGTGTACCAGGGTTAGTACTAGGCAAAGATCTATATCTAACATCCGATATAAAGTTTAAGGTTTTACCCTACACCCTCTCCTACCTCTTCCCCTCGTTCACCGGCTCCGCCATCCCGCAGTTTAGTGGACGAGGAGATTAGTACTTCAACGAGATATGCAGCGGATAATGCTCGGGCTTCTGCCAAAAACTAGGAATGGATCGGCCCCAGGACCAGATGGCATATGTTGGAGGTCGCTCACCATTATCCGGAACGCGAAATTAGGAAAGGCAGTGCTAGCGGACATGGCGGAAGTGGGTACCAGATATAGTGGAGAGCCGGAGTGCGAAATCAGGTCCAAAACAGCTAGGGAGGTATATGGGAGTGACAGTAAGTCGGCGGCCTTCAAAAGCATCGTTAGAGAGATCATGGAGGGGGTGCTCCAGCCCCGTTCCCTCCCCTTTAAAGGTTTGGTACACCCACGGGAAAACGGGCTATATAAACGTCCTGCCTCCCAAACCAAAGAAATGTCCAAAGATATACGCCTCATCCGCCACCACACCCTCACTGGTCCATCCCCAAACGGGGTGAAATTACTTTTACCGCGCAATTATTCTTTTTTTAATAAAAGTAGCATTTTTTTAAAAATTTTTTTATACATTTGACTATTTATAAATTTATTCGGCGAGCGAAGCAGTTCTTTCTTTGGTCGGGATATCAAAATAAAAAGAGAATAAAAAAACTAAATACCCCTCCTCCGCCACGCCCCTTCCGGCCCTTCCCAATACAAATATGCGTCCCCACCACCACACCTCTTTCGGCCAAATTGGTCATGTGACTAGAAATCAACGCAGGTCAATCTTAGAGAAAAACGTCTCCACCAGATCTACCATGTAAAAACCCTCCTCATCCTTCTCCTTCCCAACCCAGCTCGCCCTATCATCCATGTCTTCAGATGTCCCCCACCTCCGTCCTATCTCTTCTCCATGCGTACAGTCCAAGGCTACGTGCTTACCTGTCTCCACATATCTTCCGCACTTCCGGCATTCAGGGTTGTCTGACTTCCCAATTTTGTGTCACCAGGCCTGTAGGTTACCCTTGCCAGTACGGCATTGGACATACATGACCCTCGCCTTCCTATTCCACTTCACTACCCTTCCCATTCCCGCCAGCTCCGAGGCCGCTCAACTAGCACCTCGTACCAGTTGCATGATGATCTCCCTCCCTCAGGAGGTATTCGGCAGTACTACCCGCCGGCCATATTTGTGATCATTCGGGTATTGAGCAAACCTAGACTCCTTTCGGAGCTCATGCAACATCCCTTTACTCTCCGCTCTTCCTCTCTCTTCCTCTGCCACGCCTGCTTCAAGCCCCCCTCAGTAATCTGGGGGTCCTCCGGATATAAGGTCGTCGCATGCTTAGCCAACTGATCTGCCTTCTCATTGCCGCAAACTACATTATGGGCTTTAACCCACCCAAAGGATACGGCATTCGGTACTAGTCTGGTCTGCCGTTCCTTAATATTTATCATTACTCTTCGTAAGTCTGTAGTCCTAGCTCTTCCCGTTCGTCCTGCCTTTTTGACTGCTGCAGTTGCTGCCTCCGAGTCTGACAAAATCAGCTCCAGGGGTTTGAAGAGATGCAACAATGGGTAGATCACGTCCTACGACCTAGGACCCTCGATGTGAATGTGGGCGGAAACGCGATCGGACCCATCACGATGGTGACGTGAACGCTTCAAAGATCACTAGTCTTACACACCCTCTCTCCGGTGCACTGCCGAGGTTGGTAAATCGGCGGAAATACTCTTGCAAGGTGAGGAGGCTAGGATTAAACGATCATGGCACACCTCGGCACGCACGAGGTCACAATCATTTCACCCTGAGGCCCTGACAACACCGTACAGGACGAGCCCACCTGGGCGATCTCGACAACCAGAGGGTCTCCGAAGTCACAGAAAACATAATTCGGCAGAGCGAAGAGAGCACATCACGAATATCTTATTTTCGTGACGATTTGAAGAGAACTACAGAATTCCCCCGAGGATCAAGTTTCGCAAGAACTCGAGTGGCGATTTTCCAAAACGTTGCAACCCTTGAAGCAGCGTAAGATCTCGGTGTCACCTTGAGCAGCGGCTCCGCAATCTTTTGGGAAATTAGAAAAGACGCCAAAGCACCGAAAAGGCAAAGGAAAGGATACAGCCCCGATGGCTGTCCCCTCTCTAGACAACAGACGGAGATACCACACTCCGGAGGTTGCAGGTGTCTGTACCTCAATTACCTACACCGGAACCTACCCAGCTGTTAAGACTGGAAACCGGCAGGTATCAGTGGAGAGGAAGTTGGCGGCAGTAGTGTCGGTTTCGGTTTCGAAACCTTTAACAAGGTGTTCTAGACCAGAGTGGGATGAGATACTGACACGGATACCGGTGAGACCCATGCCTAGTGTCCTGGAGGAGGAGGAAAGCGCTCGTGGAGAGATTAGTCATGAGGATCATAATTTTTGTGGTCCTTGGGTGTCGAAGGGAACCCAAACGGGTTTCTGGACAGTGATGTTGAGGGGATGATACACAAATGGGGCTATGAGTGGAGGGAGAGGAGGATTAAGAGGCTGATGGAGAATGAGTGGAAGGGGATTGCGGAATTTCTATTATCGTACATAGTCGACTTTGTGGGTTCAGAGCTGTTGGAAGGGGACGTGCAGTTTAAGCAATTTGACCTAGCGCTTAGGATTCTTGGTGAGGATGGAAGTTTGGATGGAGAAGGCCGACGGGCAATTTCGAAGGCATTTTGGAATCTTGATGTGGAGAAGAATAATTCCAACGGACAACAGGACGATGTCGACGATAGGTTCGAGGCAAGAGAAGGGATGATCGCGGTTCCCAGGGAGCAATTGGCAGAACTTACGACTAGGAAGAATTCCTCCGAGTTGGAAGAGCAGCTAGCATACCAGACTCACTCGGTTGTCTTGATTACGGAGAATGGAATGCAGATGAAGGAGAAGCTGCAGGTTGCAGAGCGGAAGGCAGAAAAGGCAGAGGAGAACCCAGAGGAGAAGTGGGGAGCATGGGCAGAGCAGGAGGCACAGGTGAAGGCAGTGAAGGCGACGTTGGCAGAATGGAAGAAGTGGCAGGCAAATGGTAAGGCACTACCAGTCGAGAGAGTATCGATCGGCACCCAGACCGACCATATCCAGGAAGCGACGGTGGTATAGATGGATGATGGTACAAGTCACAGAGACAGCAGTGGGCACACAGACGGATGAGAGAATTGAGGAGCTGGAGAACGGGATGGAGAGGAAGAGAGAGAGGAAGGGGAATGGGAGAGCCAAGAATACTGAGGATACGGTGATGAAGGACGGGTCAGAAAATTCCGATAGCTATCGGGAGATGTACGGGGACCTATCCGGATATGAGGATGAGGACGAAGCTCTGGTAGCGGCACCTCCGGCTACAAAAAAACAGGCTGCTCCACGTTCGGCAGCAAAACCGGCTGGGAAGCGATCCCGACCAGCCAAAATACTCCGTCGGAGCGCATCTCCTGACAATAACGGACAGTTAGTCTAGGCGATGGTTATCCATGGGGCGTAACTGAAGCCCCAGGTGCACCTAACGTGTGTGGTCCCTGCCGTCGTAGTAGTGGCGGTCGGTAAGGCCCAGATGTGGGATCTGGGTGTCCGGTGACCGGCGCGCGAGTCTTGAGTGGGGGGCAGAGGCGATCCGCCTTCCCCGGATTTTCCATTCATTTTCCCTTGGGCGGCATTTCGTTGGTTGGTATTCGGTGTGGGAGTTACAAAATCCCTTATTCGTTGAGTTGTCGGCGGTGTGGGTGCGCGTTTGGTGTGGGTGCGCGTTTGGTGTGGGTGCGCGTTTGGTGTGGGTGCGCGTTTGGTGTGGGTGGATTCGTGGACCAATGCTCGTTGAGGACGTTTTTCGTGAGAAAAGAGGAAGAAGAGAGCGGAGAAGAGGAGCAGAAACGCTTCAGACGAGGGGAAAAGGGTCGCGATAGTTGTTCCCCCGAGATCTGAGGGGATATTCGCGTTGTCGGCGGCGAGGGCTACCTCGTGGTGCCTTCCGCTTGTCTGTAGCTGCTCCGGTTGTGGAGATCCGACCAGGCGCTCGTTCTGCCAAAGGTGTTGTCGGTGTGACACGGCGTTCGATGGCCATAGGGTGGTGAAGAAGTTGTGCCCTGGTATCTGGATACCAAGCCGTAAGCATGTGGGAGCCCTACCAAATAAGATTTGGCTAAAGTGAAGCCAGTCTTCAAGGGATAAGTTGAGATCGAGAAGAGTTAACGGACAGAAATGTGGAACCAACAAGATAGTAATGTCAGGGCAAAAAAGTTCATATCCACGCGTACACTATCGCGAAGAGCACTAGAAAAATTCCCTCACATGATATGTCGCATGAGGAAAATTCGGACTAAAGCTAGTCATCTCAATCCGCTCTGACTAATCCGGATATTCCCCTCTACAAAAGCCATCACCACCAACCACCCAAAGCACTACTCCGATATCCGTAGTCACACTATGGCACAATATTTTAAACCAAGACCTTGTTACGTTGACAACTCCGTCCTATGCATATATCCCGCGAAATACTAAACCCACAACTGCCCGTTGAACTACCTGAAGCAATCGTTCTTCCACAGTCTGTACTCTTCACGAGGATAGAGAGAAGAGTGTATTCGTATACTATGAAAGAAGCCGCTTGCTTAAAGATACAACAGATAGTAAGGAAATTCATCCCCCTGATATACCACTCTCTCACCCATTTAACAGAAGAAAGTTCCTGCTCGTCCAGCCCGAATAACTTAATATCTTCCTTCTCAGTCGCCATCCTACCCATCCGGATGCAGCCGTATCATGAAATCTCGTATGCGGTCCCATTCCCAATTCCCCGTGGGTCGGCGTATCAACCTCATTCCAACATTACTGTGAGGAAATGCTGGAGGTATGGAGGCGATACCGAAGAGCGTTACAAGAAGGGTGGTTGATCGAGAGAGTCGATGGGTGGAGTTGGTAGAGAAGTTTTTTGGGGGGTAAATCGGTACTCCTATTCATACTACAGTATCTAACGAGGGCATGCATCCCCGACTGGAAACTCGTCAGGATTGTTCAACGCCTAGGCCATGCCGACCCGCTAACTACTTGCTAGATACTTATAACACCACTCCCGTTATCCCCTTTCCCCGTCAATCGTCCCCCGCCTCCCTTAAGAATTTCACCGTCCACTCGCAGAATTTCAGATCCAACCAGATCTCATCCCACTACCGTACCTCCCCCCCACCCCCCGCTCGTCCACTTCAAGTGTGGAACGCAGTAGTCTAGGGGATAGGCCTGTCTGATACCCGCCGGTGTTGCCAGGCTGGGTTCCGATATCCTGGTAGAGAAGACTGGAAGCAATTCCGGCGTACCATTCCTGCGATTCCAATATCGTGAGGACAGCAGGTAGGGCCAATATGGCTTTGAAGGCCCACTCATGCCCCCTGCTAGATTACCAAACTCACCCTGGCTACCAGTCACCAATCACTAGAACCTCTACCCTAGACACCGCCGGCAAGTCTGAAAACATAAGGTTCGGCGACTTCACTTCGCATGCTTATGCGGCCAGCCGACAATCTCAGCGAAAAACCACAACTTTTACACCATCGAAGGACTCTCCGCTCAGTCCCCGAGAAGTAGGAACCGCCCCTCCCCAGGTATCTACTGGGTCATCGTGGTCTACTAAGCCGATAGAAGTGGGTATCCTGAGGGAGTACAGGTTCGCAGGTGAGAAATTGCCGAAGTCAAAGCCTATCCCCAATGGGCATGCCCAGTTATTGCACTCTGTCCTCGCCTAAGCACGGACTTATTGTTTGAGGAGGATGGGATTGATGATGAAGAGGTGGAGGTGCAGGTGAAGGAGAAGTTTGTGGTAGTGTTTGTAGTTGTGGTTATGCGGGGGGGTTGAATATATGAGAATAGTAGAAACTAAACTAGTAAGGGGGACAACGGATAGATGGGATGCTGTTTGTAAGTTCAGTGCTGGGGTACATATCGGTGTGAAGACACATTCTTCAGAGCTTGTCTCGTTCGCGTGATAATAGACAGTATAATATGGAAGAGGCCGCATGCTTAATGATACCAAAGAAGTAAGGAGATCCCCAACATATATGCACATTTTCCAGAATACCGCTGACTCGAAAAACAACTGAAAGGGTCATTATGACGATATCTGGGGATAATCTATCCTGTCTTCATTCTGTGCCCGCTAGCTTCATTCTGCACTCAACCCTACCAAATGCATGCCTCGTTGTACCATACATCGCCGGGAAGCGGGTCACCACCAGGATGTGGGTCAATCAGGTATTATGCGATTATTCCACGATATCGAGCCCAATATCCAACCAAAGAGGCTCAAATTTGCGGATGGTATTGTAGATATATATTATTTTGTTGAGAAAAGTGAGGAAGGGCCAAGGTGCATTACTGCTCGACTAATCCAGGGTCAAATGCAGCGGGGCACGGAGGAGAATATACAGAGGCTATGTAGGCTTAACTTGGCAGGAATTACTGTCCCTACTTGGTACTTACGGCCTAGATACACTATGTGTGCAATTGCAGCCAACATATCGCCATGGAAGGGCTGATCTGAATGGTAGTTTTACTCGGGACGACGAATGAGATATTCTTGGGTGTAGCTCAATTTAACTAGGGCTAAACATAGTTCAACAGAATGCATATAGCTAGGAAGTCACACGAGCTAGTTCCAAATGCTATATATTTCATTCAGGTTGGGAAAGAGTAATACATGCCAAAATTGTCATTTCTTCCCAAAAAGGGTACTACGCTAAGCTACCACAATTTAGGCTACATGAGTACAGTGAGAGGTTTAAGGATTGCCCTCGATGCTGCAATCCTTTTGAGCTATTAGATGCCTGAGGCTACCTGTAGTTGTCAGAATTATATGACATTTGGTTCTATTATTCCCGGTCCCTGAGCGGGACCCTTACAAGATGACTTTACTTAAGTCTACTTAAATACACTGTATAGCATGTCTATAAGTGCCTATTCAATGCAAGTAATTATTTCAGCTGTTGTTTCCTGGATTTGGAATTGGTTTCGCTATGGTAGAATTAGAAGTACTTTATCGACACTGACTCTGAACCAAGCTTGAAGGATATGATCACATTGAATCCTGGGCTGATATCATGAATATTGTATTTGACGGTGAAGCGGATCATGACGGGGATGCGGATCAAATGGTTGGCATTCTCAAATCCAGTCGTTCCCACGTATTATTCCACCAATTTCATTCCAATGTTATTGAAACCTTTGGGAGTTCTTCTTAAGGCCCATCAGATGCTTCCGTAGCTACGGCAGAACGCCCTTACACCTGCTGCATCTGAAAGACCCATACAGGCAAATGGTACCGTTTCAGCACTACTATCGCTATCATAATCCTACTTGGGTCTAATATGCGGGCTTAGCTTCACCATACTTAGACCTATATGTGTTCAAGCACTTTGCAAAGTTTGAGAGCGATCCTGTGTATACTCATTGCACTATGTGTATTGAAGGTGGATGCGGAAAAATATATGTGAGACATTGCATCCGAATCTGGCTTAGTGTAGGGAGATCTCTTCAGCGACAACCCATCCATGTTGGACTCTATAGGACTATGTGGCTTATGCTGCCATTCTGTAAGCTGGATATCGCATAGCTGGGGCTGTCTATAAGGACTTGAGATCAGCTGAGGTCCCCTAGAAATGCTAGATGATAGCTGGGTTCCCCAAAGATGCATAGCATCGTCTGGTAATAATGAGGCTTTCATCGAGGTGCCCTACCTGAGAAGGTTACATGAGGGAATTTGGTACTGCCTTAGCTGGGACAGTCTGATACCAGTCTTCCTTAGAATTACCAGTATTAGCCTGTGCTAGCTCAAGGATTTGCTTGAATGCTCAAGCAGTTGTATTCCGTCATGCCTTACCTGCATAGTCCAGCCAAAGTGTTTACGCAATTAGTAGAGGCAGCTTGAGTATACCCCAAGTTTTATGAATGTCTGATAATTACCTTGGCCTTACTGGAGCCTGTATGTAGGGGTCTGCCCTGCATGTAGGGGTCTATGGCAGATAGATAGGTTTTTTCAACCACGTAGACTTAGTTTGTCTTGCAGGTGAATCAACCAAAGATCAATGATACCTGGCAAGCTCTGGAGAGATCCGGGCTAGCCTAGCGTGGCCTAAACAAAAATGCCAGGCTGCTTTCAGTCGACTAAACTGTAAAGATGCACTTAGGTTAGGTGACGGAGTCTTTGGTTGGATCATCTGAGTTAGAGGCAGCTAAACCAAGATTGGGGTATCTCACACAACTTTAAGCCATTCATAGAAGCCTTCTGTGGTCTCATAGAACCTCACATCGATTAAAGTCAGCCTAGTAGTTGATAGAACATCTTAGCTATATTAGGGGAGCTCAATCTTCCCTGGCTACATAGCCCCGGTGCCCTCTAGCATTTGTAGGGGACTTTAGTTAATCTTATAGGATTATAGACAACCCTAGCTATGTGATATCCAGCTTACTGAATGGCAGCATAAGCCACATAGTCCTATAGAATGCATATGGGTTAGTGAGGAGGGGATCTACCTACGCTAAGCCAGATAAGTATACGATGTCTCACATACTATTTTCAGCATCAACTTCAACACACATAGTGCAATAGGTATTGACTTGATCGCTCTGAAACTTTGCAAAGTGCTTGAACATATATAGGCCTAAGTATTATGAAGCTAAGGGCTCATATTGAGCCCAATTGGGGTTATGACAGCCGTGGTGGTGCTGAAACGGTACCATTTCCCTGTGTTGGTCGTTCAGATGCAGCAGGTGTTAGGGCGTTCTGGTAGAACTACGAACGCATCTGAGGGGCCTTAAGAAGAACTCCCCAAAGTTTCACGAATATTGGAATGAATTTAGTTGAATTATACGTGGGAATGACTGGATTTGAGAATGGCAAGCATGTGATCCGCATTCCTGTCTTGATCCGTATCACCGTCAACTATAGTACTGTACCCAGAAGCCTCTTGGGCCCATGTGTGTGCTTTTGAGCTATCAAGTGCTTGGTTTGGACCTCGTTTTGTTAAGTTATAATAAGGAACACAGAACTCGCAATTTCCCTTGATCTAGTGTTGAGGGGATTGCCTCTCTCAATTCTGGAGGAATATCCTGCATAAGGAATCTAAAACATTTTCCTGCCTATTTCTGCTGTGTTGAGCCATTGGGTTCTGGGTTCGGCCCTGGTTGGATTGAGCTACACCCAAGAATATCTCATTCGTCGTCCCAGGTAAAACTACCTTTCGGATCAGCCCTTCCATGGCGATATGTTGTATGCAATTGTACACATAGTGTACCTAGGCTGTAAGTCCCAAGTAGGGACAGTAATTTCCACCAAGTTAAGCCTACATAGCCTCTGTATATTCACCTTTCTTGGCCCAATCTCCTCCGTGCCCCGCTGCATTTGACCCTGGATTAGTCGAGCAGTAATGCACCTTGGCCCTTCCTCACTTTTCTCAACAAAATAATATATATCTACAATACCATCCGCAAATTTGAGCCTATTTGGTTGGATATTGGGCTCGATATCGTGGAATAATCGCATAATACCTGATTGACCCATATCCCAGTGGTGACCCGCTACCCGGCGATGCATGGTATTGTACCATTACAACACGACCAGCGATTACACTGATCATACGTGCGATGGTGTGGTGAATGATGAGGCGGGGGAATCTACAGCAGGTCGTCACATATCAGGATAGCAATCGAGGGCCCGACTTGTCGCCTCCCTTATCGTCACTCCAACTGCCATGATGTATTTTCATATCTGGAATGCAACAAATTGTGGCCCATGGATAAGTTGATACCTGTAAAGTCCACAGAGTGGATATATTAATATAATAAAGAATCCCTTAGATTGAGCGTTTGCCAGTGAACGAGGGTGCATGCTTTGTAATGGCACCGAGGCAGTGGCCCCGCGGTGATACTCACATTTGGTATGCAAGTCCTATAGCACGTTTAAGAGACCCAAGTGCGATGTTACTCAATTAATAACATGCGTGCTAAATTTTACCCCTAGGCAGGAGCTGTTCATGATTTCTCAAGGAGGCACAAAATGGCCCGGGCAGTCTGGAGCTCTTTGCTACGGATTAACAACCAGCGGTTGATATATGGGTACAAAGCAATTTCTGCCAGACTTATTAATAAAGACAGATAAAGAACCCTTCAACTGTCCCCCGGCTCATCCCGCAATACGATGGGTAGATATCCTTTTCCATCTTCCTATGAATCAGTACCCGTGTTTACACGATGGGATATGACAAGGGGACACATCCCCAGGCGAAAACCAGGCTTGACTGTCCAACCCCCGAGCCGTGCCGGTCCCGAATCTATGTACAAGACCAGATTCCAGCAAAGCAAATATTCCTAGCAATAACAGCTCTGACGTGAAAAGAAAAACCTGTCACAGAATGCGATGGGGTAGTGCAACACGACGGGGATATGCAACAAAACAACCGGAGGGTAAAATTCAATTGGTTTTTAATAGAACGGGGTGATAGGCGGCTCAACAGCTACGCACGAGTTCGGGGAATAGTTTATGGGTTGCATCAGAGCCTTGGATGATGGAGTCAAGGGAGGGATACTGATATATGGCTACTACGTGAATTACGTGATGAGGATATATAGCCAGGTATTACGTTGGAATAATGTGATTGAGAAGCGTCCGGTTACATTTCCTGCCCCTTTCTCATAGTGCAAAAACCATTCAGTCAAGTCCACACCTCACAGTATGCTGGATAATACATGAGCATGCACCCAAACTACGGGGTCCGGGGTGGAACTGCACATAGTGGATGAAGGCTCCAACCCGAGACGTTTTTATCAGATTCGGATGGTAGGGGGCTCAAGGCGGACATGCGAGTCCATAGAATCGTTTCTCAAATGCCCAAGTGCCCTGGCTTATAGAGCCAATAGCGTTACCCTGGGTTATGTTGTGCCTAATATTTGAACATCTAGCTAGGAGTGACCACCGAACTATAGAATAAGGCGGGTGTTTGTATATACTCTTGTCTACCCACACAGCGTGAAGAAAAGGGACAAACCTACAGCCTCAAAGGAGCATACGGAACATATGACCTTGAGCCTACATAACCCAGAGACGGGGGTTGCAGGATTTGCAGGAACAGATATATCAAAACATCCCAGGACCAGAACCCAGCTGCTCAAAGGGGCCTCCCAATTATCTCTATTCCATTCTGAATGTTATATATAGCAATTGATGAGAACTGTATCCAGTCACCCCCCCAACCCACAACTGGGTAAATATTGGTACAACTTGGTATTGCTGAGGAAACCTCAAGAACTCAAGACCGTAAGTGAATTGGGATGAGAAAGAGAACCTTTTTGAGCTCCTTTGCCACTCAGTTAGGCAAGGATTGAGATTGTGAATATATGTAGATTCTCAGAGTGCTACTACGGAGTAAGCGAAAATCCGGGTACAAGTATATTGATAATGGCGCAAATAAAGCGCCTAGTACATGGAATTCATACGCTTAGTCTGGTACTTCGTTTGACAGATTAAACTGTTAATCTGGACCATTTTAGATTGACTTGCTCCTGGGCCCTCCTCAATGCCCGTTCCACCCCTACTTTAGCTGCATGCTCATGTATGATCCCTCATATCCTGAGCTGTGGACTAGACTTCATGGTTTTTACAGTAAGCGAGAGGGGCACAAAATGTTCCCAGACTCTGCTCAAGTACTTTATTTCAATATAATACCAGCTCCTATGACCCCTCACGCAATTTATGTATTAGCCATCTATCTGTCGGAACATACACCCACCACGCCCGATTTATCAACCTCATCAGATATCCGGCTACCTATATCTCAAGGCTTATCCGGTGGATAATTATCCTGCACTCAACGCGTTTGGTATTTCCGCTACCCGCGTATTTTCTTATGTTATTCGCACATAACAGCGCCTCTCCCATTAAGCTTACCCAACTTACTTCTGTTGTTGCTGCTTACTTCTGTCGTCGCCGCTTCCGTCAAAGGGTTAATTAGGAAAATAGTTGGTTGGTTGCAACGCAACTAAAACCCCAATTCGCCTTTTGTCCGATATGCACTAAATCACACCTTGGCGCAAAGAAGTCCTTCATTGCCCATATGGACCTTGGATCTTCACACTCTATAACTCTGTGAAGCTTTTGTTTTTCTGAGAAGTCGCCTGACTCTAAGGCTTCCGCTTCTCTCCATACTAACGTTCAGAATTGTACGTTAGGAGGGGAAAAGCCGGAGTTTACTTTGTGATTCTTTGTGAGGTCTGGTGATTTAGACAAAGGAAATTACAACCCTAGAATATTCCTCGGATGACTCGGCCTCACCCCACCTCACCTCACAGAATATCTCAACTCCTCACCCCCCCAACCTCATATCCACATCCCCAACACCACTGTCAGAATGCCTCTTATCACAAAGGTGAAAACCGGGGAAACCAGTGGGCAAACTCCCAGCCAAACCTTCCTGACAACCCTCTCCCGGAACGAAGTCGCTGTAATCCCCAATGGGGCTAACAACGACCCCAACAAGTGGAGCCCATCGGTTATATTGGATTTCCTTCAACTCAACCGAGAGCACAGGTTCCTCGACGATGAAGATATCGAAATTATCAGGAAAAATAAAGTCACTGGCAATGATTTCCTCAGAATGACCAAGAAGGACCTCTGCGAACACCCTTATAATCTGCTTGATGGCGTAGCAAAAAGAATGGAGCAGCTTATCAAGGCTCTGGCAAAACGACAGGGTACGTTTCTCCAAACCACGACTGATGTTATATGCTCATTCTATCTAGCTATCATGTCCCCCAAGCCAATCTACAGCCGCCAACAGCGCTGGGAGGAACTCAACAGAGCGCTAGGAAAAACTAAGAATAAGAAAGCACTATATCCGGACAGTGGCGACAGTGAAGACAGTAACGACAGCGACGGCAGTGACGAAACACCGAGTGCAATCAATGCCATTTTTGACCACATTCGTCGGCCTTATGTGGAACAAATACAATCGATTCCGGAGTCAGACTTTAAAATTCTGTCGACAATGTTAGGTTGGATTATCAAGTGCTTTCATTCTGATCTATTTAGTGGCAGTAGTAAAGCTAAACGCCTTCACCTTATTGCACCCGTGTTGTGGTCAGTTGCTCAACTTCTCCCCAATGCTACAGTCAACACTGAATGCAACCTCAGTGGAAAACGAGTCCACGCTCAGGGCCGTTTCTCATTTGTTCTAACTCGCGGCAGTAAGCGTGTGTGCGTCTTGCTGGCGAGGGGGGACAACTTTAGGAAAGGAGTGGTAGGAAACTTGCTTGGGTGTGAGGTAGGCATTTAGCGGCTGCTCATTAAGGGATGGTTTATGTTGCTAATATTCACTCGGTTTATTAAATGACAGGTAGCGGCGGATTTACATGACACCCATGAAGTCTATGGAATTGTTACAAATTTTACACGATGGATTTTCCTCAAGAGTGTGGACAAGGAGATTCTATTTGATGACAATAATAGTATCACGTTCGACGGTATGGGGATTCCCAAGCGAGATCAGCTGATGGGGGTTGTGGGGAAGATATATTCACTTATGTCTTGATTTGCGGGGGTTGTCTTAGTCCATGCTACTATGGGAGGCGTTCGGTTTCTCTCTCTCTCCCTTAGTCCCTTTCTCTTGTTTACTATAGCAGATAATGTAAACGGCCAAGTGTGCTTTAATATCTTGTTGCTCCCTGTTTCTGTCTCTTTCTATCTATCTCACTTTACATTTGGTGTTTTCAGTTATTGCGCAAATACGAGTGTGTAAACATAGCTCCTGAAATTTCAGGTTGAAAACTATGGATGGTGGTGAGAGCCAGCTAATAACCCGCTGATCAGAGCAAATTAGTATACTGGGAGAAAGCCGAGATGGGACCAGGATGGGATTAGGTTGTGCATTCTCCTTGTTACTTGCGCTATTAAGTCGCTCGTTGTATCCTCTTCTGGTTCATCATCATCACCCTATCCAAGTTCTTGATAATTTTTTTCTACGCACTCCGACATTCACGCACTTAGCAGCAATACAATAGTTATTCAATTTGCTTGTTTATGCTCCGCACGCAGTCTATCGCACACCCAGACAATCGTATAGCTCGCATTTTATGCCTCTCCCCGGGAACAAGCCTAACCTTGGGCTTCCGCCGGCTCTTGCCACTCTCTGGAAACATCTAGCTACTTACATTATATTTCTCAGTGCTCGCATTCAGTATGGCTATTGTGATATCAATATTGATACTCACAGAGCAGGAATAATCATCAAGTGAGGAAGTTCTTTGTGATCTTGTACCTTACAGCCACATCACCAATATTCCTATTAAACGCTCTGTCCCACAGACGTTACGGTACTGCGAAAAAGAGCTCTTGGAGGTGTCTGAGGAATAGCCACGTAAAAATAGAGTATAAGTTGGCAACACAATATGTAGAGAGTAGGAGGTGAGACGGGAAAGAAAAGGCAGGTAAGGTAATATTCGCCATATGCTAGATCGTATGTATCCGCGTAATGACTTGATAAAAATATACAAAAAAGGTACATCCATATTCAGTTCTTATTGAGCCGCCTCAAAAGCTGACCAGGGCTTTCCCCCGAGTTGTATGAAAATTAACGGAAAGGAACTAAAGTAAATGTTTTTCTCATGTACAGGATATCTATAATAAGAATATGAACATAATAAATGAGTGCAGTGGTCCAAGTTGAGGTCGCGGTCCAAATTGAGGTAGCGGTACAAATAGACTGCATGTGGTTTCGATGCTATAACCAGCCGCTTATTCGCTCTGAGTCGCTAGTCACAGACATTGTCCTTGCATTTGTATATGTCTCAAGATGTGTATTTTGCTACCACAACAAAATAGAATTTCTCCGCATAGACCAATTCTCAATGTTGTCCTTCAACGCATCAAATTACACTAGCTGTCCTAGTGCTGGGTAGAGAGGTAGGAGATTCTGAGGCAGCTATATTTGGATTATCCTACTTTGGATTGTCCTACCTGGATTCTATAACATAATTTACATGTTCAACTGTGTTATTTTCTCGGGCATTCTAACGTCAGTGTTGCTTTGGTATTGTGAGCCCTTGCATCCCCGTCACTAAAACATTCGTCCTCTACTATACCTAACTAGGTAAAGCACTCTTATAGCCCAAAGGTTGCAAGTATGGCATACTCATTGCGTTCAGTGGATTCTTCATGGTATGCTTCGGTATAACAGTCTATAGGATAATTATAGTCGCTGGATTCAATTATCACATCGGGATCCCATTTAGAGTTGCTCTGAACTCTCTAGGGTGCTTACAATCTCAGGAGCGACTTCGAACCCCGCTCGGCTCTAAATCTCCAAGACCACCCTCCCCCATACATGGCTATTTATATCATGGGTGAAGTCCCTATAGGTCGCTAATATAACTACCATAAGCATAGAGTATAGGTTATTTCTATCGATGTGCTGTATGCAATGCAAAGGATTGAAAATAACGTCACATAGTCAAACCTCTTCCTCGGTGTAGTATTTACTATACTGTAAGAGCCACAATCGAGCTATTCTCCTGCAACAACATCCTCAAGTTTGCAGGCTGTGTGGTTGGCACGCCACTGCCCCATCTGACGCATAGAGTGCACGCTAGTCTGGTTGCTCCGCAGACCCCGGCACTACACTGTTGTTTAGTATAGGTGCAGTGAGCATTGGAAAACCAAAGTTCGAATCATGGAGTACTCATTGGAGGTATATAGATGCATTGTATGTTGGGTAGGCATGCTGCAGCTTTACGTTAGATTATAGGTGAAACCGTCCTCCTCAAGGTACCCAGCAAAGCGGTAACATGTGAACAGGTATAAAGGAGCTTACCCACCACAATGGTAATCCATCTCCGCAACCTCCGACTTTATCCCCGCAACTTCACTCTAGTGTCAGAATTTAGGCTCTTGCCAGAAAGGTGAAATCTCAGAAAATCTACAGGCAAGCCTGCGGCATGTACACCATTCCAGCTAACCCTAATGGCGTCCATAAAGACCCGGTGAGGTGGAGCCCCAAAGATATATTTGATTTCCTCAAACTGAACCAAGGGGAATGGTAGCTGGACGATGAAGACATCGAGATCGTCCGCAAGAATAAAGTCGTTGGGAGCGATTTCCTCACAACGACGAAGCAGGACCTCTGTGAACACCCGTACATCATGGATGGTGATATTGTACATAGAATAGAGCACCTTATCAACGCTCTGGCAGAACTACAGGGTACGTCTCCGAACACAGTCAATGTCAATACTAACTCTGTCTAGCTACTATAATGTGCCCCAAGCCAATTCACACCCGCCACCAACGTTGGGTGGCACTCAACAGGGTACTGGAGGACAATAAGAAAACGAAACAGAAACCACACCCGGATGGTTATGATGTCAATTATTTCAGCACTGCATTCTCATGTCAAGTGGTCGGAAGTAAGTCCAATTTTTGACAACATACGTCGGCATTATGTGGAACAAGTAAAGGCTATTCCGGAGTTAGACTACGAGACTCTGTCAAAAATGTTGGGTTTGATTATCAAATACTACTATGCAAATCTCTTTGACGGTAAAGACAATAAGCAAAGCGTTTTCACCTCATTGCGCCAGTGTTGTGGTCTCCTTCCCGATGTTACTGTAGACATTGATTCAGGCCTCAATGGGAAACGAGTCCACGCTCATGGCTATTTTGAGTTTGTTCTCACTCGTGGCGGCAAATATGTTTGCAATTTGGAAGCAAAGGAGGAGAAGTTCAAGCAAGGGATGGCACATAACTTGCTTGGGTGTGAGGTAAGTGCGGCGGCTGCAGCTCTAGTGAGGGATTATGTTGCTGATATTAACCAGGGTTTTTTTAATGGCAGGTAGCGGCGGATTTGGATGACAGCCATGAAGTCTATGGAATCGTTACCAATTTTAGGCAATGGATATTCCTCAAGAGCCTGGACAATGAGATTCTATTTGATGATAATAATACTACTATGTTCAACGGTATAGGTATTCCCCAGCGGGATCAGTTGATGGGGGTTGTTGGCAAGATATATTCCATTCTGTCTTAAGTTGGGGCGCTTATTCTTTTTTACCGGCCCCTCATGCCTACGTCACTAGTATTGTTTACTCTCATTTTTAGCATATCCTACTGTGTCTTAATTTGCTTTTTGCTCCTCACGGGTTCCTGTTGCTCCTTTCAGCTTCCTGTTTCTCTCGCTCCCCAACTATCTTCACTTTCTAGTTCGTGTTTAGGAACTGTGCAAATTCGAGTAGGCAATCATAGCTCCTCATATTTGGTATCCCGGTGAAGAATCATTGCCGTGGTTTTGCTTACCGCTCATATCACATTCTCATTGCTCGTATCGATATCTGTAGAAGCAGCGCTTCGCGCGAGGCTCCATCGGAAGGCTGCGCTGGCTCCATCTTTGGGGTGGCAGGGATGTACGGAGCTTGATGAGTTTACCACCCCTTAGCATGTTCAATCCCGCCATAATTATGCTCGAACTCGCCTATATTCACTGTCACAATGTAAAAGCTCGCCATGTCCAAACTCAAGCTCAGTATGCTAAATTGAGACGAAGATTAGTCTAATTAACACTCCAATAATGAATGCTTTCAATGCTGAACTTCAATTGGCAATATGAGCTCCTGAGCATTTATTTCATTATTGATCAGAGTTAGTATCCCTCTCCACCCTGCCTACTCTCAACCGTGCCATACCTGAATCCTCTAGGGATACCCATCTTCGCTCTCCACAGGATTCTGACCATGTACATAATAATGCCGGTGATTTAACATCACCTCCAGAAGAGCCACTGCCACAATAACCCCCGAGAGTGGGAATGTTGGTATAGATGTAGGTGGCGATGTTGGTGGAAGGGTCCCTACAAATCAAACAATCAGCATTGGGTGTTAGGATTCACACCAAGAAACCAGCATGCAAATTGCGCCAGAAACTGCGGCCCAAATCCATTTAAAATCATGCGCAAAATCACCGCCCAAATGAGCCCAGCAATCACTATCCAAGTCACCCAAGAAATCACGCTCTTAATCAACCGAGAAATCACCTGCAAATCAGCCTACAAATCACAGTCCAAACCAACCTAGAAATCAGCGCCCCCTCTAAAAATGCAAGAATCAGCATCAGAATGAGCGTCGCCGGACATGGTAGGTGGAAATATAAGGAACCCACCAGGTCGAGGTGGGAAGGGACGTGGGAATGGACGTTTTTTAATTTTTTTTAGAGTCTACGCCGATGCAACATTATATTATGCGGCGGCCCCGTTGCCTACCCTTGACGGTTCGGCGCCCACGGAACAACAGGCAATTGGGAATGGACGTAGGAATGAAGGTGGGTATGCAGGTGGGAAAGGAGGTGGTTACTGGCGTATCGTACCATGGTTGAACGTTAATGGTGTAAGGAATACACTCTACCGATCACACCCGAGATGTTGGGACATGATATAGGCATTATAAGCATGAACCGCCTGAAGCCTATATTATGGTGAAATACCTGAAGTATAAGCATGAACCGCCAGAAGCCTATATTACGAGATATGATGTAAGCAACAGGAAGATCACGTGTAGGAATATTCATGTATATATATGGTGGTAAAAGACCACCGATAGATAAGACAATTCAATCAATCCTTCTATCGCAAGTCTATGAAACCAATCCTTCCGCTCATATCTTAACAAATGGGTCATGATATTACCTTGCAAATCCATATTTCTACATATGCGATACCGTAGTTGAATCAGCTCAGCATGGTCCCAAGCACACGTTGTTTGTTATTTGTTTTTTTCCAGTTTATAGACTTAGGCAATGCGGCGGCCCCTTGCGCCTGTCTAGCTACAAGAGGCTGGGCCAACCGTCCATGCCAACTGCGCGCAGAAGTCCGCACTCCTACAGCGCGCGCCAATGGGTGGTAACCAACAACACCGCTAGTGCAACACCACTAATCCCGGTGCGGGTGTGGCCACCTGCACTAATCAAACTACAGTATGTACAGTGCCTTGGAGAAAGTTAACACACTCATATTGTTTTTCTTTTTTTGTCTCAGGCCAAGCTTCTACCGGGTATGATGTACAAGGCATAAAATTGCATAAACCCACCAAAATAAAGGCTTTGAGAGCTACGCAACTGCGGAGGAGGGCTTCACATTACGAGGACTATATCGGAACCTTCGGAGGGCTATTAAACGTGAAATATAGTTGCTATGCAGTGGTATACGAAGGGCCCTTATTGCATTTCTGAGCCCGGGCATGCATGTCTCATGCATGTCTGAGGTTTCTCCTAGGCACTGTATGTGCAAAGGGGTTCCAAAGAAAGTCAATCTAGACTACTGACATGTATCCCTGTATTTTCCTCATCCCCGCACCTCCCTAAATTTCCGAGGAATCCTTGACAGCCCCATTTAATGCGGACCACTACATGTTGAGAGACCGCCCACTCCCACCCAGGCCAGCCGGCTGCTCTCTACCAACTGCGCCAGCATCCCTCCCCCGAAGCATTCGTTAAACCCCATTTATGCTATTGAAATTAGTCTGCAAATCTCCGTTACTACTTATACGATTGCCTGACGTTGGTTGTCCATAGCTTCATTGCTTGCTTTGTATGGTTTCGTGCGGTTGTGCACGGCCTGTATTTTCCGTTAGTATATGGTATGAGGGGGAGAAGGACTTTAGCTGGTACATACAGGGTTCCGGAGCGATTCCATTTTTACAATAGTTCGGGGCTCGAGATCCCGTGCACATTTGTGCAATCTCTTTTCCTTGTACTCTGTGCATGTACCCGTATGTATTGCTGTGATATCCATCTATTTGCGGTATGGATGTGCCAGTTGGAGTAGGTATCTAATTGAGGTATTCTGTGCAACTCTAGTCTAACCGGGGAGGGCCGCCAGAAGAAGAGTTTTACAGCCCTGCGCTTGCCTGAAGCAGTCGGTATCACAACTTAACTCAATTCCCTCATCGTTTGTCATTTTCGGAAAGTAAACACGAGATAACCGCCTCCAGGCCATAGATTACAACCTAGATTTTCTGACATCCAAGGAGCATGGGTTTGTCCTAAAGAGGTTCCCCCTGTTGTCTTAGTCAGACACTCTACGGAGTTAAGTCTTGGCTAAGTCCCAAATGGTCTTGGTAGTGGTGGAGTAGGGGTGCGCTCTGAATCCTTCCGGGTTTTCGGGGGGCTCGTCATAGACTAAGGCTGAATACGAGTAATGACTTTAAAAAAATAAAATTAAAAAATGCGAGTAATGAATATGTAAGAAATAAAATTAAAGGAAATATTGTAGCCTGTAGGGCTCTCGGGCCGTTGGTGGAATACCCTGCTCAGAGAAATTCGGGACAATACTCCGAAGCTGTCAATACGAAAGTCGCTGGAGAATAAAGACCCTCCACATATGATCTATGACGCGAGGTTAGTGGATCGTTGAAGCCTACCTCCGGTGTACAGCTCCGGCATCTCTGACAACGACATCCTTTACTTCCGACCAGGCAAGAAGCAATCTAAAGGTGGGTAGAGCCGCAAGAACATCGCATATACCTAGTTACAGGGAGGGTTATCAAATCGGTATGCATACAAATACAGATGCATGCAATTATCACCATAGTCCGACTGGACCATTCTATGCATGTAAGGAGGTTATGCATGTTCGAATGCCGTAGTGACGCATGGTTCAAACAACTTTTCTATGCAACACTTGCAGAAGGAACTTGATGTCAGAAAAAAAAAGATTTACACTAGCATGTTTATATTTACATAAATTACATCACAAATGAATAAACGACATATAATACCAGGATAAAATATTACTAGAAAAAGAAAATAGCAAGGCAACTGTGTTTCGATTCTCGCAAGGAGGACCCCCAGCTCGAGGAACCCGATTGACCCCAGATTTTTTTTTGTTCTAGTCTATATGCCTGATTAGCCTTAGCCTATGCAGCGACCCTGGAATCTTTGACAAACCTGCATTGGGAGTGGTCAACTTCAGATAATCTTTCTGGATATAAGATACCCACTGATTCTTTGGTTAATTTTTACCCAGTATACTTAGTACTCATGTGTGGCTGCAGTTCCCTACAGATGAAGCTCCAGCCAATATCCGATTAATCTTCCTGCCTTTGACTACTACCTCCCACTTGCAACCTTGCGGCAAGGAATTATTGCAACGTTAAAGGCATTCAGTCGACAGTTGTATGTCTAGGCCTTCTCACTTGGCTGGAAGCTCATGCAACCCCAGAATCCCGCACTATTACTACCTCCATTGGTTGACAAAAATCCAGCTATGCAAACAATTCCATTCCTTGGTCAGTAAGACCTACAAGTCTTTGTAGCTCCTAGGATGCGTATATTTCAGAGCGGCAAGCCAACCTCAATATTTAACACATTGCAGCTATCTATACCCCACCACACAATATCATAGCAAATTCAACTGAACAACCTACCTGCGCAGCTCCCCATGATGACCTCGAGCGGCGACATAATATCACTAAGACAGAAGTGAAACAAGCTTTAGAGGCCGTACAGCTCTATATTATCCAGACTGCACTCAGTACTGCCATACCGCAAGATATAGCATCCGTCATGGACTCCATAACTGCCTTTTAATATGAAACACAAGCAGCAGTCGCACCTTAAGAAGTGGCTTGGGCTATAGGAGTATGGACTCGGGATTTCATGTATCTAATGAAATATCAGTGGTTTACTCACTTTCGGTCTAACTGTATAAACCTGCCTAAATGCATCAAAAGTGTCTTGACGGAATTGATGCATTTATCGAGGTTCGACTGTATAGCTACCACTTCGTTATGCTCCCTCACCGCCAAGTTATGTTATTTCTGCCAGTCTTACTTCTCCATCATTACTTCATCAGGAACCTGTTCACTAGGGCCCTACATGTGCTTCTGTCAACTGCCTCCAAAACGAAGGCCAAAGGCGGTAGATTTGGATCCGGGGAACCAACCACAATTTAGTCAAGGAGTAGAGAGGAAAGAACAAGTCGTAGTACCTCTACCCCAAAACATAATGCCTGATCTATCTCTAGTTGCCGTAAAGTCTACTCAACCAAAGATCGCGGGTGCCAGTAACTACATAATAGGTTAAAGAGATGCACAGGATACTCCTCCTTGTACATCCTCCGAAGGAAACAACAAGAACAGATAAATGGCATTGTTGGGTTTCAGGGTGGCACATCATGCCATTGGGCTTCATATGAGTATCTGAGCATTGAGAAAAAAAGCAAGAAAAATCTCACAATTTGAAAAACATAATATTACTTATAGCGTTTTACCATTTGGTCCTGATCCCCCTACCTACGATACTGTAAAATAGTAGCTAACTGTTTCATAAGTCTAGAACCTGCTTCGATCCGGTTTAGAACTGTGGAATTGAAGGTCCCGTAGAAATCCACATGCAAGAACGCACCTGAGATTAAGGTTACAGTGCGCTATGCCTTACCTAGAGCCAATATGTGAGAAACCGTGGAGTTTTTCTTAATGTAAAGATATCTTATGCTATAAGATGTAGACAAAAGAAAATACCATTGTTCTTAACTTCACCGAAAGCTATACAGCGCATCAAGGTTGAGTATACGATGGCCTGACCTGACTGCCGAGCCATAAGGCCCCAATATATAAGTACCTTAGTGGATTCAAACCTCCTGGAGATAAGAAATTAATTTTAAATGCCTATTGCATAGGAAACATTGTTGGTTTCTAAAATGGAAATGAATTCCGCATCCTCCTCTCCATTACATACTGCATAAGAGGTGAAGATATTGAGTTGTTACTGTCATCAGCATGTTCTTCGCTCGAAGGACCTGAGGCAATTTTCCTGGCATTCTCCTGTTATTCTATGTCTCCCTCTGACTAAAAGGAAGTGTACATGATGTGGATAATGTTGGTCAAGAATAATTTCTTAGGGAATCTTGAGTATAGCGGAGTCTTTTGTTGGATTGTCATTTACCAAATTAAGTAATTATATTTTATTGCCCGCAAGCGGCATAGAGGGTATGCTCCCCGCGAGCGACCCAGAACATATATTGACTGCGTGAAGAACATAGTCTCTAGTTTAGAGGAGAATGATATGCGGATGACGAAGACTTGGCTTATACACTTCTGATGAGGCGAGTATTCCGCCCTTGTGGTAACTTTATTAACTTTATTGGCCACTAACGAGAATTAGGACAAAATGAGAGAGAGAGAGAGAGAGAGAAAGACTGCTTATTTCTCCAGTAACGGATTATATTTTAACAGAGAATATGAACTTGATGGCAAGGAAATCCAAGCCGCTGGCTTTCATACACCATGCATCGTTCCAAAGAAACCTTCTATACAAGTCCGGAGCTACTCTACCACAATCTGCATATGTCACAACCGACGTCGACTAAGCTACTATAACGACCTCCCCAACTATCACTGGCCATATCAAACAACAACGTGGGTTCCCTACAATGGTCGGTAGCTCGGCAACCCAGAGTCACGTACCACAAGTCCAGACACCAATACGATAACGTAACCATTGCTATTCTAGTGATTTCTGGGACCATACTCGCTGCGCTTGCTATCATAAGCGCCCCGAACTTCATCCAGCAAGTCTTACAGCAGCTAGCCTCATTAGGCCAACCCCCAGAGAGCCTGGCGAACAAGCAACGGCATGAAGTGGTTCAATATGGCGAGAAGGAAAATGAACTTTCTGCAGCTATTCGAAATGAATATGGTAATGGAAGGAAATGATGATCCTTGGAGGAAGGCAAGAAGATTGTGGCATTCCTAGTGAGCTTGGTTGTCGGTTATTTCAACCATCATAGGTGGCTCATCAACAGGACCCAAATTCAAGTATGGGATATATATTCTTTATTGGTTCACCAGGCTCCTGGTGCTCAAAGAAGCAGAAGGTGGTTGCGTTGACAATAACTGAGGCTGCATACCTTTCCGGGACTAAGGCAACAAAAGAGGCAATTTGGTTACGATCCTTATCTGAATTGGGTCTTCCTATTATTCCGATGAACCTGAACGAAGACAACCAAAGCGCAAATGCGCTAGCTGAATACCACGCGCGAAGGAAACACATCCATGGAATACAGCTCTACATTACGGAAATGGTCGAACCATGTCAGATAGAAGTCGCATACATACCAAATACCGAAATGATAGCCTATATGTTAACCACACCACTTCCCCGAAAACCATGGTTAATGCCGATGATGGGCCTACAACTGCATAGCGGAACCTGCACTGCCACGGTGGTTGAACCTTGGGAATGCCGAACATGTGTAACGAGTTTGAATTCATCAAATGAACTTCACCAGGACCTAAATGGATACGATCTCAATTATGGCAACGGTATACACTCGAACCAGTCTAAGTGCATGATGTCCGTAAGAACACTTTTACGCAACTAGACGGAATAGGAAAAAGAACCTATCTATACTGGATCCGTAGTCGCCCGAGCCCCTCTCGCGCCCCCCATATCCTATTGTCAATGTAGTGAGAGCGCCCATAGGGGAGCGGTTTATTGTTAAGGTGGGGGCTGTGTGAATAACACACGGTTGGAAAATATCTAATGTAGGGTGGCGGAGGTGGTTACGGGACTTTGATTCGGATTTGGTGGAGCGTCAATGAGTTTTGGGGTCGGTGTATAGCATCGAGTTCACTTGCGTTGATTATGGAATTTGTTCCTAGACGCCTCCGTATTGCCGGTCTGTGCACTGAAGGTCTGCTGTTGCGATCTCCTACATTTATGATTTTACCCATGTATTCTCTATGAACCTGCCCTGACAAGTTTAAATTCCAGCATTTTGGCCTAAACCCACGTGGTAGTTATGCACATGCAGGGTGCCGATACATACTAAATCTGGGTTTTGGGACAGGTATGCAGACTTCCTCCATCATATTGAGCATTTTCTTTAGCAAAATAACTCGTCATGCATTTACGCCTACTATGGGCTTAGAACGGATGCATTTACACAGGTTCGACTGTAATGGGCGGACGCATGAAGGACTGCAGCATTGCGTGAGGGCATTAGTGGTTTAGGGGCTGACGATATTTGATAGGAGCGGGTAGTGTCATTATTGTCCTTCTCGGATTATTTGAATGTGAGTATATATGGGTGCGGGGATGTCCTATTATCATCAACTCAGGTTTCTCCTTAATAGTATACGAATAAACTCTAACACCTCGCGAGTGGGTGGCGGTGTAGATCGGTTTCTACACCGGTTGGGTGGTGGAAGTTCCTATGGGTATGCAAGCTTTTGTTTATAAATAATGTCCCGAACTCTCTCTTGTTGATACGCAGCTTACACACATCAATTTCACTCGAGCTCGACTGTTCATATGAGCACTGGCTCCACTTTTGCTAAATTCTCTGAATTCACAAGCTATCTGTAACAGTCTTTCACAACGTGGTGAACAAGATACAAGAAAGAAAGTGTGAAGGAAGTAGTTAATATGAGGAAAGTGATTGCGAGAGTAGAAATGGCAAGCCTTTCATAGTAGCCTGCCGTAAAATCCCCTCCTACTAATATTATGACAGAATTGAATATATCTTTCCCACAATATCCATTAACCAACCATCAATGGGAATACCCGCAGCGTCGACCAAGATAGTGTTCTCACCATCAAATAGAACCTCCTTGTCCAAGCTCTTCAGGAAAATCCATTGTCTGAAATTAGTAACAATTCCATATACTTCATGGGTGTCATCCAAATCCGCCATAACCTAGCATTAAATAAACCCAGGTTAATATTAGCAAAACAATAACATTAATTATCAGTAGCCGTAGAATGCCTACCTCACACCCAACCAAATTTTGAATCATTCCTTGCTTAAACTTCTCTTCCTTCACTTGCAAGACGCAAACACGCTTACTGCCACGCTCGAGAACAAACTCGAATTGAGCATGAGCGCGGACCCGTTCCCCAGGGAGGTTGGACTCAAGCTTGACTCTAACATCAGGGAGAAGTTGAGCAACTGACCACACCATGGGCGCAATAAGGTAAAGGCGTTTATCTTCATTCTCGCTACCGCCAAAGGGGTCTGAGTGGTAGGATTTGATAATCCAAGCTAGCATTGTCGACAGAGTCTCCAAGTCTGACTCGGGGATGTCCTTTCTTTGTTCCACATAAGGTCGACGAATATTGTCAAAAATGGGGCTGATATCTGACCAACTATTGAAAAAGTCGGTCTTGATCTCACTGGGAACTTCGTCACCATGGGGGTGTGGTCTCTTCTCCGTATTATTACGTTTTCCTAGAACTCTGTTGAGTTCGTCCCAGCGCTGTTGGCGACTGTGAATTGGCTTGGGCGGGATGATAGCTAGATAGAATGAGCATCAAACATGGGTCGTGGTTGCGGGAGATGTACCTGGTGAGGTTTCCAGAGCCTTGACAAGCTGCACCATTCTTATTGCTGCACCATCAGCCATGTTGTAGGGATGCTCACAGAGCTCCTCCTTGGTCATTGTGAGGAAATCAAAGCCAGCGACTTTATTTTTCCTCATACATTCGATATCCTCATCCTCGAGGAACCTTTGCTTTTGGTTCAGTTTAAGGAAATCCAATATAACCAATGGGCTCCAACTCCCGGGGCCGCTAATAGCGCTATTTGGGATATTGACGGCGTCTATGTCTGGGCTGTCCAACCTATCCTGCTGGGCGTCTATGTCGGGTTGGTCCAGCTTGTCCTTCTGGACGTCGATGTCGGAATGGTCCAACTTGTCCTTCTGGACGTCGATGTCGGATTGCTCCAAATTGTCCTTCTGGCTGCGGGTTTGCCTCTTGGTTTGCCCGGATTTCGGCTTTCTGGTAGGAGGCATTCTGACAATGGTGTGATATTGGGGAGGTGGAGCGCAGTTGCGGTGGTTAGGTCAGGTACTCTGTGAGGTGAGGTGAACTTTCTGGTGAGATGCGGTTCTCTTAAGGCTGTAATTTCCTTTGTTTCCAAACAGATTACGCGACAGACAAAGAGTCTCGGCACGACATTACTAACTCCTGACGTTACCGTAGTTACGATTAGGAAAAGTAAGGTACACATTGCGTTCCCGCACATGACATCCGACAATGATTTGGTCTGGAACTATCTTATACGTCCCGGTTTCTCCTCAGTGACGTTACATCGTGGTTGATTAGGTACCTGACAGAGACACAAATATGACATAATTTGCATAAAAAGAAAGTTGCAATTGTATCTTACCCATCGGCTCCATCGTTTAACATAAATCCGCCCCCCCTGTCGATGAATCGCAGAAATCTGTCATTTGTTTCCAATCCCATTTCTTGCGAAAGCATATCAGGGTAAGTAAATTTGCATCTTATGTTTGCATGAATAATACGGATGTGAGTAGGGTAGGTACGACGTATTGAGTCCTTTCACCGGATAAATCCCGCACCTTAAAAACAATTGAAAGTTTTCTGACCAAGTAGCACGATTGTTAATGGGACGACGCAACCAAAGGGTTAAACATTCCAAAGACCAGATGGACGAGATGGGGAAAGTTAGGGGACAAGAACTGCCTACTCCATGTGTCGGACAAGTCATCCGCCGCGACTTCCACTCCCCCTCATCCACTCACCCTCATCCTCTCGCCATCATCTTTAGGGGGCGACGAACACAAGTACCGCCTACTTCATGTATCGGAGACATCATTCGTCGCTATTTCTACTCACCTGTCCTCAGTGCCCATGTGCCCCGAGCCAAAGCCCAGGTGCCCCCACCCGCTCCCGCAACAATCGAGCCACCCCATCGAGTTCCCATATTCCGATACCCCAAACGCGCTTGTACCCTTCTGGGTATAGTGGCCACAAACCTCCCTCAAGTATATCGTAAGACCATCCATCAACCTACACAAACTGCGTGGGTTCAACTCCAAAGAAAAGGATAGGCTTCCTGAAAGACAGCTTTGATGAAGTGGAATGGCCCAAGCAAGAGTGGGTGGACCAAACTAGCTGGTTAACTGGGCGGTGACGATATTTACGGCAGCGGACAGCTATGCCCGCAGTTTTATATCTGGTACCCTCCATTCATTCAACGTTCCCAGCGCAAGAATTCCAATTGTACTTTCCTTTGGATCGATTCCCTCTTGTTGCAGCCCTGGAGCCCGCCAGCAAGGGAGGGAAGTTTTATCGAACACTTGGCCAGTTGCGAAACAGCAGGCGCGAAACTCCTCTCGGGTCGGGGATCAACACCCAGAGAAACGTTTGACGCTACTGCTGCCGGAACTCCGCAATTACCGACTCATGCCACCCAGGCCTTCTTGTCGAGTTTCTGTCGGCATGTATGTGTCCCTGTCCACCGAAAAATGAATTGAGTTCGGGAACAGACTGCTCTGTACGCGAATTGACCCAGTTCGTGAAATGATCAGTCTCGGCAAGAACGGGAGTTTTGATCTCGGTACACCGACGAACACAGTGGATACAAGTTAGGAACTAACATATTTGACCGGGATCCGGCGCACTTCCGGGATGCATGTATTTAATAGTTAAAAAATCGAAATATAATGCAAATAGGCTCAAATTAAAACCAGAGTTTTAGTATATACATAGAAGCCATCTGCAAGTGCTGCCGTAGGGTGAGCATTGCAATATGAGGTGGTGAAAAATGGAAGGTAGGAATTGGAGTATGTATGGACTAGCAATTGATGTGACAGAATTGTGGCCTCAAAGGACTTGTGGGGCTCAATATACGTTGTACGTGATGTATAATACATGTGGACTCAGTATCAGGACAAACCGCCCACTATGAGATGTAGTGAACAACATAGCGGATTATGTTAAAAATTACATATTCTGAGCGATATAGGGATCAAGCAATCTTTATATCAGGTTTATATGTGAGCT
>Ga0307511_10000756_pt1 | contig 34490 bp, 33 predicted proteins | sample 13_EM_MG_FD_200266 | JGI IMG/M metagenome (GOLD analysis project Ga0307511, IMG submission 200266) | Populus trichocarpa ectomycorrhiza microbial communities from riparian zone in the Pacific Northwest, United States - 13_EM | ecosystem: Host-associated > Plants > Roots > Unclassified | place... | reverse complement strand
GAATACTCTTACCAATTGATCCGAATAGCCACACCAACATCAACACCATGACCTACTGACGGGTTTATCTTTGACCCGCGCAAGGGAGTGCAGCGATTGATTCACTTACTAGATGCCCCAGCGTCTCGGTTGGATCGACGACAACGGCGATAGACTGGTGGATGGTGCGTCAGGCGGGGTGGCATGGGGGTGAGCACGTTGGGTCGCTTACGATGATGATGATCGTGACGAAGACGACCACGTCTAGGAAAGAGAGAATCCACAAGACCCAGGGATTGTTGTTGGTAACCTTCGTAATGGGGTCAATCGCGATGTCTTCGACAATAACGGGTGGCCTACTTTCCAACACCGTTTGATGAGGTAGGTGTGGCAAAGGGTGCAGAGAACGCCATTCAAGAACAAGTCCGCCGATGTCAAGACCTTCAGCAGTGCCTACACACGAAATGAGGAAAGTGGGGGTAAGTGGAGGTGGAATGACTACCGTTGAACTTTGGCCGCCTTGAAGCAGAATGATCACCCAGGCGTTGTAGCTGATATAGGTTGTCTGTGCGCTTCGGTTTCCTGGTGTAAGCTTCCATGTTATGGCTCGAATCTTGGGGGCGGCGAACGTACAACGAAATGGCAACGATGCTGCCCACGTAGGATTTCATGGAAAGCGTGTCGAGGTGGTAGTAATCCTCATAGTACCTCCCGGCCTGAGATACGATGATCCCTTGAATGAAGGAATGCAAGAGGCAGCTTGTGAGGAGAATCCCGGGATTGTACTTGTTTTCCTCGCTGGTGGACGTCGAAGGCATGAGAGAGAGTTGCTAGAGGCGGTCTTCGCGAGCACGCATGGTCCCATCGGCCCCGGAGCCTCAGCCGGAACGTTTGGTTTCGAACCACGTTTTGTCGATCGATCGACCAAGTGCTTCTCCGCGCGCCGGTGACGGGGTTGTGCCACCGTCTTCCCGCAGGACGAGTCCGGTCCTCCCCTTACTGTTCCCCTCGGCGGGTGCATCGCCTTGATTGATACGCATTTCTTGTGTACCAATCGCCTCCGACCTGTGGTTTGAGGACTTTCAGCATCAATCTCCACCTTTCCGGGGGTAGAGTACGCTGTGCCGTTTCATCGAGACGCCCATCAGGCTTTGAATTGTTTTCATCCAAAGCACCCATTAACCCAAGATCTGCGCCACACCACGTCAGGCACATCGTCGTTGGTGCCTTCACACGCCTTTCCATCCTTGTGAACATCATACGGCGGGTTAGATCGGGTCTACACTGAAGAAGAGCCCCCCACGAATCGCCCCGCGCCTTTACCACCCTGCTCGAGTCTTTTTTCGCGCCCTACTGACGTACACTTCATCCTAGACCCCATAGAAGACCTTTGCTGGCCAGAGTAAGGTTCCGCAACCACGGTCGAGTCAAAATCCATGGTCAGGCCGAAATCTGTTGAGTCGATCGGAGGCTAGGACCAGCTGATCTTAGATTTTCCCAGGAACACAGTGTGATCCTGCCGGACCGGGTGACCTGACAAATAACGGGATGTCTGTTTCATACACAGGTCAGCATCATATATGTTGCTCTATTGGCGATCGTTGGCCTCCTCTTGAGTATCGGACGGAGTCCAGATCCCGGCACCTTCCCACCCCTTCCTTCCATCGTGTCGTTGCGCGCAGGACGCCACCGACTCGCGGTCCTTTCAAGAGGCAATACGTTGGCATATCTCGATTCCTAACATATCCATGGTTGACAGTCAAGAGGGCTACGTGAGGGCGTTGGAGGATCGGCAACTTGTGAACGTGAGTTTTCTTTATCCAGATTTCCCATCATGATCACATGCTGGTCCGGTGTTTTAGATCGTATGCGGTGAGAGCGGGTCGACACTCCAAGTGATATACTCGCTGACAAGTATGTCCTTTTTTAGTCGTCCCCGCAGCGATTCTTGTGCGCATCCGCGTGACCCCAGTCCATTCGCTGGCTGGAATAGTTTGCCGTAGGTTTATGACCTAATCCTGACGCTCCACCTCGAAATTTCGCTCGTCTGGCGGTCGAGATGGAACTATACGAAGGTCCTGTATCTTCTAGTAAGGTACGTCCCATTTGTGGCTAACGTTATGATCTTGTACAGTGGGTATTGTTATTCTTCCCCTCTTGTTCCATTTGCTAAGCGCGGACCACCACAATGGTACGACTCCACTATAGACTGGACCCTTCCGGGGGCTTCTAGTTCATCATGCGCGAGTATTTTCAAAACGGCAGGCTGAGGACTACGTATGTGGTGTTGGAGTCATGAACTCAGCTTCATCCAGGGTTATATTTCGTGAGTTTGGATTTGGCGGAGGGTGCGTATCGATAAATTTTCGGGAGGACCGGCAAAGCTCAATGCTCTTCCCAGGTGTACTCGCGATCAGAACTTGGGCATGCTGGGGCGGAACAAATGGGTCGGCATTGGCCTGGTTTTTCGGATGTTGCCTTATCAAATCCCAACGGGAATATTCATGCACGAGCTCTTGGATTCTCTCTGGTGTGAGTTTCTTGGACCGCCATGGTTCAGTTCAGGCTGATTGCGAGACAGTTTGGACTCCACTTCCAGACTCTGGATCGAACAGCTGTTTCGTGGTGTATTGCAACCAACTTCTGGGAAATTGGTTTGTACTCTTGGTGGGAGAGGGTGGTGCGTTACGGCCGACGACCATTTCCTCCGTTGCTCATCAGGGTTCCAGCCGTTCTGATCCTCATGGCCACCTTCGCCTACCAGAATTGTAGTTTCTTCCTCATTTTACGTCCGTGCTTAGCTCTGATGCTCGTGTTCACAGCGCGTGATGGGGGCAGTACGCCGTTGATCAAGGTCATCTGCAGAGATGGTTTGTTCCCGTGTCCACACATCTACCCGTGATTAATTTCTCCCTGTACAGGCCTGGCCTTCTACGTCTATCTTTTCTGTGAGACCCTATATATACTATACTGGGGGTCGCTGATGCCTCGGCTTTGTAGACGTGACTTCGATTAACATTGCTCTGACGGTCACCCTCGATGTGCGTTTATTCAGTTCGAGTGGACTCGTTGCAATGGTATCACCGTAGGCTTCAGGCCAAACTGCATGTGGAATTCCACCTCTTACCGTCAAATGCAGAATCCAAGGCGCTATCCACTCAATGCTGACTACCCGTGTCATCCTGAACATCCGAGGCCGCCTCGCGACGACTCGACGACATCTCCCCGTATAGAGAAAGGTTCAATAGTGTGGAGACGGCGCGGGCTGGGATGGTATCAGTCTCGAACACCACAGCGGCCTCCCGCATTACTTTACCAATGACCCGAGATGCAAAGGGGAAAAAGGTGGTGGGTCGACTCCGGCCGGATGACGACGAAGACGATTACGATAAGGGCCCAATTCAAACTTCTCGTGACGAGTGGGTGTAGGGTCGTATCATGCTCATGACACGGGAATGACGGCGGTGGGGTGATATCTGTTTGTAACTTCCTTCAGGATGTTGTAGTTATATATCGTGATAGAAGCTGTTATTGACGCAACGCGGCCCAGGAAAAACTTGATCACGTGCCGCTCGCGACGGAAAAGTTGAACTTTGACATTTGCCATCTTTGTATGCCATCATCATGTCCCCACCCTCTTCGACATCGACTGGGACACACCTAACGACTTCCAGAATCCACAGGATCCTGCGGCCTCTCAAGACCAAATGCACGGGCTTAGCTTCAACCACAGCGTCGGCGGGTGGAAAGTCCACAGGGGATGTGAAGGTCACCTATGGCTCGCGCAACAGGATCTCGAGGACAAATTCTTCGTCTTTCTCACTCGCCGACCCTGATGAACCTCCGCCATTGGCGATTATACCCCCTCCGGAGCAGGTACACCCCCACAAATCAACCTCACAATACGATTCGACTGGGAAGCAGCTAGCGTTGTCGAAGGGGATTTACGGTGTCCGGGACGCGTTTAAGAACGTCATAACTATAGCGTTTGGATGTGGATCGGATGAGCCTCATACAAAAACTTCCGCCTCCTCTACGATATCCCTCGAAGATTCTGCTTCGGGTTCGAAAGGGCGGGTGGTCAGCCTGGCTGGACTTTGCGCGATAGTCGTTGGGAAAGAGTTGGGAGCGGACCAAGGGGGTGAGAGAGAGGATGAAGAGGAAAGCGCTTGCGGTGAAGAGTGTGGCGACGATGAGCAAGAAGGGACGAGATGGGTGGATGAGATTTATGAGGAGATCCCGTTTCACGTTCGCAGGTGAGTTTAGTCCCGACACTCGAGCCATTGGATTGGATCCTCACTGGAACTTAAGGTGGGCTGTTGCATCGCACGCGCTTCGGATAATCCTCCAGTCATGTCCGCCTCATCCAACACTACTTTATCTCTTGCTGGAGGTCTGCGTAACCCACCCCCATTCTTCCCATACGATGCCACTGGCCGAGACCCTCCTGCAGTCCCTGATAACCGTCTCCTTTGCATCTTCGAGCAATCCCTCCGCGATATCACCCCTACCACCGCCGATCTGCCACGGTGCCCACTCCTCCTTCCTGACCTCTCTATGCTCCTTATGGTGCAACTCCGGGTTTGGGGATAGCGAAACCTTCCTCTCGGTGCTCCTCGAAGTTTCCGTGCACGGAACTTCCGAGGCTTGGACCAGCAAGGCGGTCTCGATTCTCGGGAAGGAGCTGTCCAAGGACAACTTCAGTTATCTCGTTCGAATGGCCACCTGCCTTGTCAACATCGTCGCTGAATCTAAGCACAAGACCTCTAAGGTGGACAAACGGCCGACGGAACGGAGGATGGCGCTGCTCCTGAGGTGGTTGCAACAGATCTTCGACCGACTTGTTTATACGGACTACGTCGAAAGCGACACAGAGCTTTGCCTGAGGTGCCTGGAGTTGATCTCTGTGTATTTCGAAAGCAACCTTGGGGTGAGGCTTTTGACCAGAGGAGGAAAACCAGCGTGCGAGGTGGACGGTATGATGGTAAACATCGCAACTTGGTTCTTCGCCGTCTTTCCCCCTGCATTCTCTCCAGTCGAAGACGCCAGACGGCTTATCCGATACCTCCAGAACTCGAATGCGAGACCCGCCATCTTCACCCCCCTCATCACTCGATTCTTCGAGAGCGTTTCGGACGATGAAGTACCTTGGGACATGCTTGCTCAATTACACTCTTTCGCATCGGCCCTGGACTCGAACGGAATGTACGAATTGGAGTTATCGATGGTCAGGCAGATTCGAGAAGAGTTTCAAAGTGTGTTTGGGGTTACATTGGCGTATGAACCTGAGTATGGGCAGATTATGGGGGACCTTCAAGAGTCGGTTAAGAACGCCGAGACAGCAATCGCGGCCGCGGGCCCTCGAAGTGCGCGAGCTACTTTGAGCCAGCTGGTGTCTCCCTCTGTCACACCCCTTACCAATCGCCGGAGATATCTTCCACCATCCCGATCATCACTCCGAACTTCTACACGCCCGCGAGAACGGGATTCCTCCCCGTCTCCTTATCGCTCACGATTACCACCCCGCTCATCTCCGATTTCGTCAAGATCAAAGTTTCAACTTCCCGCGCCTCCCACCCCAAACAACCAGCGGACCGTCCCCCCTCCACCTAATTCCACCTACGCTCTTTCTCTCCCTCCCTCCTCTCAAACGCCCCTCCCCAAGAAACGCAAACATACAGTGGTTTTTGTGGAACTCACTCCGTGGGTGGTGAAGAAACGCCGTATCTTTGCGCAGGGACAACCCCATACCTCAAAAAACCTCCACACATCCATGGCAACGGACGTTGGTTCCGCACTCCTCGAAGGGAGAGATGGCCTTCACACCCGGGTCCCTTTTCACCCCCTCGATTGTCCGGTCCGAGTAGTTGGTAAGGAGAGACACAGTAGCGCTGATACTACCAGCTCGTGCTCTCCAACTTCCTCGAGGACTAGGCTCATCGCCTCGCGGAGATATAATCGCGCTCCATCGCCATCTCCTGTTCCCAGCGACGACGAAGGCATCCGGTTCTCTGAAATGTCGGAGGACTCTGGGAGTTCGGAAGCGGAGGGCCACGACGAAGAGGATGCGGATGATCCGGCTGAGATGTCAATATTACTACCAACCTCAGATGATCCGCTAAATTTGTTCGCCCTTCCAAGCTCCTCTCCTAGGATCAGGCTCATATATAACAAGAAACTGAGGCTAAGACCGCCACCATGCTCGAGGGGTGTGGTCTCGTCCTGATGTATCCAGTCTTTGGTTGTGTCTCCCGACTGGCCACTGTCAGTTTATCTACCATCACCTTCTGGGATATTCCCCATTCATTGCATCCTCCATTCTCAGTAATTTGTACAATTTGTTGGCCTCATCTGTGGTATTTTGTAACTGTAAATGTCTACAGTACATAATATATTCCCATGGGGTGGAACCAAGAGGATGGTTGGACTCGTGGTTTTCGTTCTTGGCACGCGCAGAAACGTGTCATACCCCGGCGTCACCCATGTTCCATTCGCATGACTCTCCCCGACCCGTGCGCAAAAATCCAGCTTTCTGTGTCCGTCGTTACAGATGGACCCTTGTTACCGGTTTGCTTCACCCCAATGTCCCTTTTCGTCCTCGTGCTCTCCACCCAATGTAACGGTTTACGTTCATTCAACCTATCCGCTGAGCTCCCAAACATAAATTACACTAGTGGCGCGCGACACGAAGATTAACCTGTAATTGATTCCTTTCTTAGGTCTCCCGTCCTCCATGTGACGTGGGTTCCGCCGTCGTCTCGACTACCACCCACCCGGCCACCGACTCCTTCTAATCCCGGAGGTTACCCGGTCAAAGGGCGCCTTAAAAACGTGTCCGAGCCTCCAGAGGAGGTCATCCTTCAACTTGAGCTCAGTATCCGGTGTCCCAGCGGCGTTTTCCTGCCGGACCGTCTCGCTGTACTCTGCGGGCGGCTCTCCCTTGCACCTGCAATTACAGCTGAGCTTGTTGGTTGAGAGTTTGAGAAGGTGCCCTATCATCAACGGGCAAAAGGCCGTCCTCCCCGAAGCGCTCGGGAAATAGATTCGACTCTCATCGTTGACAACTGGAACCTAGAGATCCAAATATTGCAACTGACGTTCTAGTGATTATCTCATTTCTCATAAGGGAGGATGCGGGTTGGTCAATTCAGGCGCGCCTTCTGTCAGAACTTGAGGGGCAGGAATACGCATGTGGAACGAGTTTGAATTTGATGCAGGAGATAATTGGTCTCGTGGTGAACGGCGGGCGACACTGGCGAGTGGATTCGCCCCCTATGACGCCGTATTTACCGATTTTTAACATGCTTTCTTTGATTGCCTCCATCTAACTCGTGATACCACTCGAGCGCTACCTTCACTCACCTGTATTTGTAGTCTGTTGGGATGATGCAACACGGGGATCAAGGGAGGAACCACCGCCGCATGACGTTCGCCAGGGCGAGCGTTGGTTAATTGGTAACATCAACTCGCTGATTGTGATCAGATTCATGTATCATAATCGTTCCTCATCCTCATCCACACGAAAGAGATGTGTCTCTCGAGGTGTAGAGACCACGATGTGTTTATCCGACCTAGAAGAGTTCAGCGATCGGGTGGCAGATCGAACACCTGAGAGGGACTCACTTAGGTCGGTTTGAGTGGAGAACCTGACCCGTGTCTGTAAAGGGAACGGAAGTCACTTCTATCAGGTTAGCCCCGTGGCCGACGACTTTGACGATCCTAGGGTAGGCAGGATAGCTCTCCAGAAGATGTGACCACCTGGGGCTGTGAAAGATATCCCTGGTCCAACAACAGCGGGAACGCGACGAACCTGCCCACCCCAGTCAAGCCCATAAGCACAGCATCTCACACTGGCGCCAATTTCGGAAAATCTTCCAGAACTTCGACATAACCTCCTCTCGCGTCGACCCCCAGAGTGATGGGGTGGGCGGCTTGTTCCGGGGGCGCCGTGATGTCCAACAGAGAGGACCCATATAAGCCACTTTGGGAGTGAGATAGGTACAAGTCGAGGCGGGGGGGGAAGTCTAATGCGGTCAATGAGCCGGATTCTGGATACTATTGGGGAAGAGCTCACCCCTAGAAGAAGCGTCAATCCTGAAGGTGGGGTATAGACCGACATGGCCAGTCGGCCCACGATGTACCCACGAGGAACTTGTTCCTATCGATCGACACCACCTAACGGGTGAAATCAACCGCACGGGAAGATGAGTAGCGGCAGGTCGTATTATTTTGAGACACCCACGCCGAAACCTCGGCTCGCGGGCCACCGACAAAATTTCCCGCCCCTTCGCCGTATTCTTTTTGGGTAGAGATCCCGTAGACTCGGAGTCTTCGTCTTCACCCACCTCATCCGAGGCCCGTTTCAGGTCCTTCTTGGATGGTTTCTGCACATCGAATAGGTGTATTCGGTTGTTTCTTATTATCAGACCTCCTGAGGCCTTCCCGCGCCTCGATTCGAGTAAGCGAGAGGGGAGACCCCGAATTCTGGGGATATTGTGGAAGGGAGGAAGGTGGTGGGAATATGGACCAGACGGGAGGGCGACAATTCTGATGTTGTGATGTTGAGGTCCTTTGACGCCAGGTGTGGGCGGTTCTCGTGGTTGGTGTAGAGAATCGTGAGTGAGATCGTGTCCGCACCCGTTGACCCATCAATGAACGTGACGGAGAGTAACCTGGGTTCCGTGATCCTAAGGGAAGTCGGAATAATGAGTCGGATTAGAGCTCAGCACCAAGTCAAGAATATGACGAACGGGACGTCGTGACTCTCCCCAAACCTATGGTTATCGAGCAGGATAACGCGCAGCCTACGAGCACCGTGAGCAGATAGAGACCACGGCGGATGCGTCGTCGTTGACAATGACGTCGGTCAATTCCTCGGATGGTTGGGCGCCGACTTCGTGTGAATTCTTCCAATCATCCTCTCGCAGTGTTGGTACGCCATCTTCGGGGGGTGTGCACGACAACAATGAGCTTCGGAAAGGGGTAATCGGTGAGGAGAAGTTTCGTCTCCGCTGAGTCCTAGACGAGATGGAGGTTGGGGTCGGACGTGGCGTTTCGGGGGAAATGGACCGACCGTAAACTGTACCGGTCGTATCACGACTATGTGACCCCATATGTCCAACGCAGATTCCAGGTGCAAGCCCTTGGGCTGTAGAGAGTAGAGTTCGAGACTATTGGTCTTTCCTACGGTGAGGTATTCGCGATCGTCCGGGGGGAACTTGCACTTAGTCGAGCAGCCGACAGCGGAGGGACGGTGGAACGTTGAAACAACCTTCATCGTTGGGCTGGCGAGCGCAGGGAGGGGTCGGCATAGTAGCCGTCGTCTATATGGTACATGGGGTGATTGCAATTTCCGCCAAGCCGACCACGGAGTACGTAGGTTCCATGATGGGGCAGCTAAGTATGTAAGTAATCGCACGGTGAAACACTCCGTATTAAGCATCTGATCCGTCGATTGGTCACGTCACAGAACTGTACAGCCGTTACGTGACGGTCCCCAAGGGTCAACACAAGATATGGTAAATCGACTATCTACGACTAACATGAGGTCTGTTTCGCCGCTCTGCACTTTTCAGTTGATACTCAACGAATTACAGTGGTAGCAAGCTCTCGGTGTCGAGCGTGCGGGGCTCCATCAAGGAACTCCTGGCTACCTCGGGAGAAAAACGTCGTAACTTCGTCGAGACTGTCGAGCTGCAGATCGGTCTGAAGAACTACGACCCCCAGAGGGACAAGCGTTTCTCCGGAACCGTCAAGTGCGCTCAATGTTATCTCGCTTGTAAGATAACACTGACCCACGTGTAGACTCCCGAATGTCCCCCGGCCAAGGATGTCAATTTGTATTCTCGCCGACGCCGCCGACATCGACCGCGCTAAGCAGATCGATCTCGAGTACATGTCCGTCGACGACTTAAAGAAGTTCGTACACAAAATTTTTCATTTTCTTCATTCCCGCTGAGCTCGTGGTCCAGGCTCAATAAAAACAAGAAGCTCGTCAAGAAGCTTGCTAAGAAATACGACGCTTTCTTGGCCTCTGAGGCTCTCATTAAGCAGATTCCCCGTCTGCTCGGACCCGGTCTCTCAAAGGCCGGAAAATTCCCCACCCCAATCTCTCACGCCGAGGACCTTTCCAATAAGCTCACTGAAGTCCGTTCGACGATCAAGTTCCAGCTGAAGAAGGTCCTTTGTTTGGGTGTCGCCGTCGGCCACGTCCAGATGATCGAGGACCAGGTTTTGGCCAACGTCATGCTCGGTCAGTGCTTAGCTCGCCTCTATCGGTTCGATGTGCCAACCCTCCACCAGCCATCAACTTCCTCGTCTCTTTGTTGAAGAAGAACTGGCAAAACGTCAAGTCACTGCACATCAAATCCACCATGGGCAAGCCTGTCCGGCTCTTCTGATCGGCCCATTTTGTCTACCCTCGGTACGCGCGGTTGGGGATACATCCACAGTGAGGCGATAGTGTGTAGGATTACAGCATATACATCTTTTTGCGTCATACGGGAAGGGTCGAGTGTTAAACTATCCACAAACTGACGCCCTCCTCGCTCTTGCCCATGGGGTTCCCTCCCACGAGCTTCCCCTTTTGGCGGGGGCCGGGGGATATCCCCGATTGATCAGGGGGGTCAGGGTGTTGCACTCGTGGGAAACACCCATCACGCGTCACTCCTGGGCTTCCCCCGCTTCCTCACTCCCATCAAATATTCTCAGGAGGATGATTAGCCGTGGGAACCACTTCCCCTGGCTCTCCCCCCACCTCCCGGGTGGTCCCGCCACCCATATTTCATCTGTATAACACTCACACTCATTACAGTATTTGATACAGGAATGCTCTTTGTTTGTGGGAATAAGCTGGAGAAGTTCTGCTAAGGGAGGTAAGGCAAGATGTAGTAATTGTGAACAGCAGGTTTACATCGGCCTCCCGCAGTTTGGGGGCTGGCAGGAGCAACAACGGCCTCCAAACAACTCATTGGCGCTATACCTTATATTGCATCGGCACACACAAAACCTGAGTTTAGAACAGCGTAGTGGTAGAAAGCCATTATATGGCCCCCTTTCTTGGAACCCGCTGGATCGACTCGGCAGAATCCCGTAATCATTCCGGTGATTGCATTGACGCCCGTCCCCAAAACCGTGCCATACAGACGACGGCCGGGTCAACCTTCCCCTGCACTCGCTAACCCAACGATGAAGGTTGTTTCAACGTTCCACCATCCCTCCGCTGTCAGCTGCTCGACTAAGTGCAAGTTCCCCCCGGACGATCGCGAATACCTCATCGTAGGAAAGACCAATCGTCTCGAACTCTACTCTCTACAGCCCAAGGGTTTGCACCTGGAATCAACGTTGGATGTATGGGGTCACGTAGTCACGATACGACCGGTACAGTTTACGGTCGGTCCATCTCCTGCGGAGCGCCACGCCCGCCCTAACTTCCGCCTCCGATAGGACTCAGCGGAGACCAAACTTCTCCTCCTCACCGATCACCCCTCCCCGAAGCTTATATTGCTGTCGTGCACACTCCCCGAAGATGGCGTACCAACACTGCGGGAGGACGACTGGAAGAGTTTACACGAAGTCGGCGCCCAACCATCCGAGGAATTGACCGACGTCATCGTCAACGACGACGCATCCGTCGTGGTCTCTATCTGCTACGCTCGTAGGCTGCGCGTTATCCTGCTCGATAACCACAGGTTTGGGGAGAGTCACGACGTCCCGTTCGTCATATCCTTGACCCGGTGCTGAGTTCTGATCCCACTCATTATTCCGATTCCCCTTAGAATCACGGAACCCAGGTTACTCTCCGTCGCTTTCATTAACGGGTCAACTGGCGCGGATACGGTCTCACTCGCGATTCTTTACACCAACCACGAGAACCGCCCACACCTGGCGTCGAAGGACCTTAACATAACAACATCCGAGTGGTCACCCTCGCCTCTGGTTCACATCCCTACCACCCTCCTCCCTTCCACGATGTCCCCAGAGTTTGGGGTCCCCCCCTCGCTTGCCCCCCTCGAATCGAGGAGTGGAAAGACCTCAGGAGTCTTGATCATAGGAAACAGTCAAATACACCTATTCGATGTGCGGAAACCATCCAAGAAGGACCTGAAACGGGCCTCGGACGAGATGGACGAAGACGATGACTCCGAGTCTATAACGTCTCCACTCAAGAAGAAGACGGCGAAGCGGCGAAAGAGTCGGTCGGCGGTTGATTGGCCATGGGGCGAGATTTCAGCGTGGGTGTCTCGAAATAATACCACGTACTGCTCCTCACATTCCCGTGGCGTTGATTTCGCCCGTTAGATGGTGTCGAGTTGACAGGAACAAGTTCCTCGTGGGGGACATCGTGGGCCGATTGGCCATGTTGATCTATACCCCACCTTCAGGACTGACGCTTCTTCCACTGGGGGAGGTGAGCTCCTCCTCCGTAACATCCATGGTCCGGCTCGTTGACTATATCAGACTTCCCCCGCCTCGACTTTCACCTATCTTACTTCCCAAGTTGTCTATGTGGGGTCCTATCTGGCGGACTCGCTGTTGATAAAGTTGCATCACACTCCATGGCGGAATTCAAATCAACCAACGCTCGAGATCCCGCTGGATATCACCACGGTGCCCCCGGAACAAGTCACCCACCCCGTCACTCAGGAGGGCGTAGTGGTCGACGCGAGGGGGGATTACGTCGAAGTTTTGGAAGATTTTCCGAACTTGGCGCCAGCGGGAGATGCTGTGCTTGTGGACCTGACTGGGGGCGGGCAGGTTTGTGTATTTCCGTTATTGTTAGACCAGGGCAAAGATCTCTTTTTCTCAGCCCCAGGTGGTTACGTGTTCCGGAGAGGGCTATTCTGGGAGTATCAAGGTCGTCGGGCACGGGGCTAATCTGATAGAAGTGATGTCCGCTCACCTCCCAGACGCGGTTTCTGTTTTCCCACTCCGGCCAACCTACTGCAGGAAGTGAGTGTCATTCAGGTGATCGGTCTGCCACCCACCGCTCAACTGCTCCAGGTCGGATACACACATTGTGGTTTCTACGCCCCGAGAGACACATCTCTTTCGTGTGGATGAGGACGAGGAACGATTATGGTACATGGATCCGATCACAGTCAGCGGGCTCACTGCCACTCAACCAACACTCGCCCTGGCAAATGTCATGCGGCGGTTGCCCGGCATGTCCGGAGCCTCAGCTTACGGCGATTCTTCGTTTGTGGTCCAGGTTACACCAGTAGGAATTTCTGTGTTGGAAATGGACCCGGAGCTGGGGACGGCCTCGTTTATCGGGGCTATTGTCCTCCGGGAATCCGACACTTGGAAGGACAGGACGGTGGTCGCCGCGTCTGTCAACGCTAGCCAGGTCGTTATTGCCCTTGACGGTGGGGTCATAGCGTCCTTCAATTTGAATGAGCATGGGCATTTACAAAAAAGACAGTGAGTAACCACCTTCCAGAGCGGCGCCGTTAATGACACGCGATCTTCGGTCAAGGGAGAGAACTTTCGATGATGAGATAACTTCCGTATCCTGTCTGCCAATGGACCCGACAAAACCGTACACGCCTCAAGTCGTGGTCGGATTTTGGGGTTCTAACCGTGTACAAATCCACAGCATTATCGATAACTCCAATCCCTTCAAGCACATATGTTCCAGCGAGCCTTACTCGTCGGTACCCCGATCGGTGTTACTACATAACTTTGGGACGAGTCAAGACCGTAACCAACCGGAATACCGGCCGCACCTCATGGTTGGGTTGGCAGACGGGACGGTGGTTTCCCATGCCTACAACGCGCTGGAATATAAACTGCAACCCCCGAACGTCTCTGCCCTTGGGGGTGCAGCCGTCCACCTGACTCCCTACAATGTCGATGGGAGACCGTGTGTGTTCGCGTGTGGGGCACTTGGGGAGGTTTATTACTGGAATAACACGAGGTTGCAACGATCGCCGATCTCATTGAAGGTTCGTGTATACTCACGGATCTGTCAAGCGTGTTGCGGGCGTCTCTGACGAATCGCAGGACGCGACATGGGCATCTACTTTCAAACCTCGTCGGGGAACTCCATGTTTGCTCCTGTGTTCACCTACCCAGATCACATTTGGCAGAATAACGCACACCAACCAAGTCAGCATCCGCTCGGTAAGTCCCCCCTCGATAATCTTTGATTCACAATATCTTATGTTTCACCGTAGATCCCAACGGGTAGAGATGTCCCCCAAACAATCGTCCACTTGAAAACTGCTCGGGCATTCGCAGTCGGTTACGTGCGGAGATATGGGATACGATCTACCGAGCAATCGTTTGGGGTGCTACGATTACTTGACCAGAGTTCCTTCAAATGTACGTGGGATCAAGGTCTTGAGGGGTAGTTCCTGTACTAACAGTTATCACATGTAGCATCGTACGAGGTCCCCTGCGATCCCGCGGAACACATTAATACGATGCACTCCATCACGCTGTCGAAGGCGACTTATCTGTGCGTTGGAACCGTGGTTGTTGATCCACACGACCTAGAGCCCGCGAAAGGACGGCTGGTAGTCTTCAAAGTGCACACAGAGGGGAGGCCGTCATTACATCTGGTTTCGAGCACACCCGTTCAAGGTTGTGTGTATGCCATGGTTTCCAGGAAAGATACTCTAGCGTTGTCGGTGAATTCCGCAGTAAGTCCACAATCAAGGCGCATTACAACTGAAGGGGACAAACTGAAGGTTGGTTTTAGGTCAAAATATTCAAGCTTGTGGAGGTCAAAGGAGGGGAGAACCCGTTGCATATCGAGCTTGTGACTGAATGGGACTATAGCTATGTACTTCAGTGCATGGCAGCCTCGGGTGATACTCTCATACTTGGAGATATCGTTCGGTCGGTCGCCCTACTCGATATCAACTGGGAAGAAGGGAAGCTGGCGAGGAAGGCTAGGGACCACCAAGACTTGGGACCGTATAGGCTCGCGGCGGCTGGGGATACGGGAATTATTGGGTCGGACGTGAGTGTACTTTTCCGAAAATTCATGCATCGGGTGGGATTCTAATGAGTACCATCGAATGTCCGTCCACACGCACTCCGGAATAGCTCGGCCGCACGTTATTCTCGTTCCAGTATAATGGATCGGTTACTCTGGAAGAGGATGGGTTGTTCGGTCTCCACCAGCTCGTAACCAGATTCATCCCTGGCTCCGTGTCGAGGGAGGGCGAAGGCGGGGCGCTGAGACCCACCCATCTATTCTGCACCAACTCGGGACAGATAGGAGTCATATCAGAACTCGACCCCGCGGTGTCCCTCGACTTGACACTGTTGCAAAGTAACATGAACGACCAACTGATCGGTCTGGGTGGGACTACACTTAATTCGTGAGTCGTCCCTGCTCATCCTACCAGTTTCGCAAGGGGAAGAGGGAAGCTAACGAGGTACCACTCGATTTTCATGACAAACAGGTACAGATCGGTCCATAGGAGGAAGAAACGCCTCGCAGCCGGGTTCCTCGATGGTGACTTCCTCGAGCGCTTCCTCATTTTGGATCCCGAGACGCGCGGGAAGATCCTCAAGGGTGCAAACCCAGCAGAAAGCTTAGGGATGTCCGAACGCTCAATCGACCAGATCCTCGATGACTTCCAACGAATTCACTAGCGCCTTCCCACCTGTCACTGGCGCGCGCTCCAGCCATGACAACCAACAGAGAAATAACGATAATGTGTATTGGTCGTGAAGGTCGTGACAGAGGGGGGTTTGTATCATAACATGGTGGATGGGACGAGTTGAAGAGTTACAGCGAGGACGTGGTTTTACGAGAAGTGGAATAAAAAAAGATGTTGTATCAGTAAGTACCTACATTAGAACACAGATCGGTTCCTCGAGGAGAGCAAGAAAGATGTAACTATTTTATACTACTTCGAAAGAGATATCAGCGGGGACACGTAAGGGTGATTAAGCGGGAAGACAACCCGTTTCTAGGGGGAGGCTGAACGACGGGGACTCGAACAGAGAAACGGGTGGGTACAACAGGGTGGCACGGTAAGTAGTTGTAACATGGTTAGGGGGTAGTGGATGTAGGGTGGTGGAACACGCATGGAAGGAGGCCGAGGGGTGTAACGTTCCGTGTATAGCGAGTGTGGATACCGGTTCGGTGTATAGGCGGGGAAGAGGGGGGGGTGGTACCCGTTTATGGGGAAATAAAGAATTGTCCGAGGTATTGGAAAGTCGCCTTGAGCGGGCCTAGATTGAATGAATCCTCCGATTCGGTGTTTGGTGCCCAGTAGAATCCGGCGGTGAGCACCAAGTAACTGGATGAGGAAGCGCGGTCAGACTCAATTCGCTAACCCAAATCACTCCCACACACCTGAGGATGAGAATGCTTCCACGGTGGTAATTGCTCTTGGCTTCGATGTAAGTGTAGGTCATGAGGAACACTGAGAGGATGATAACGATAACGTCCCATCGAGGCAAGATCAAACTTGAGGGAACGTGTCAGATACTGGGGGGATTGAGGGAATCAAACAGAAGCCGCCGTACCTGAAAGTCTCCGCGACGGAACCCATCTTCTCCGGAGCGTGCCAGGCAGAGAAAGCCACCATAGCCGGAATCTGAAGCAAACAAACCTGAAGGGCATATGCCGAGCCGATTTCCATACTGAAGAAGTCCCGGTCAGTGAGCTCAAACACTCACGAGAGCAAGACCTGTACCTGAGGGCGATGTTCCCGTTCAGAGCGAACGAAATGGCGTTCATGAACTCCGTGGTGTTCGGTACGAGAGCGAACAAGGTGATTCCGAGGAACTTCTCGTCGATCCCAGATCCTTCAAGCACGACGTCCACCACACCGACAAGCAACTCTGTACGAAACGATCTGTAAACCATCTCTGCGGGGAGACGAAAGTGAACGGACCTGCAATGACGGCGTAGAGCGCAGTGCACCCCAGAAGCACACTGGCACTGACGAACCTGCTCCAAGAGGGAGCATCGTGCCCGCCATGTCCGGCAGCACCATCATCGATCTCAGGACCTCCAGACGCCCTGTACCTCCCAGGGGTAGCTTGAGCCTCCTGGTGCCTCAACGCGCTGACCGTGGCAACGGCGACAGCACGAGTGAAATCCTCACGGGTCATGTTCTCCGGAAGGGCGGTGGGCTGTAGGCCGGTATGTTGAATTGCATGGTCAACGGTCTCCAGTAACGGAACAATTCCCGGCGTCGGTGGGAGGTTGACAGAAGGTGGGCGAACGTACGAAGCCCTACGTTCTGATGGCGCGGGGGTAGACTGCATGATCAATTCAAGTTGAGGTCCAGAAGTCGCATTTGGCTGACCAGGTATTGGTATCGGCCCCCTTCCGATCTTCTGACCGACAGACTCCGAATGCCTAAGAACCGCGGGGACGAACTTCTGATAGACAGAGATACGGTTGCTGCCCGGCCCTGGAAGCTCAGGGTGAAGAAGCTGCTGGGGGTTTTGCCAGATTTGGGAAGCGTGAGTGCGAAGAGAGAACCAGAGTCCGATCAGGTAAGACTAGAAGACGCAGTCTCGTAAACAAAAAGTACCATGAGATGATGACCGAACGCGGTACGTACGAAGATGAGAACGGTAGCACAGAACGAGACCAAAGATTTGACGGTCGAGTGGTAGAACGGGTCGTACAGGGGTTCAGGATGCGCGTAGTAACACTGTTGACACTCCCAAGACCCCTTCCCTTTTGGCATGTGCGGAGGGCAGCCGTGACACACGAGTTGGAACTAGCGAGGATTCACAAGATGTCATCCGGACGTAAATCGTCAGCATCCGAATCGAGACCGCGGTGAAGAGTGGGAGGGTGAAAACTCACAGTTCCATACGTCTGATAGAACAAAGTCGGAGTTAAGGTCCCGATGAACGCCATCATTAACATCATGCTCGTCACGCCAGCACTCTTCGCGTTGAACTTCTGTTCCTTCCTCCTAACCGCCCCTCCACACATACTCATCCCGGGCATCAACAAAACGCCAGCCAACAAACTACCAACGATCGATCCCTCAACCAGCCGACCCTTGCCCTCCTTAAGAGCAATCGAATAGAGGAGGATTTCGATGATGGAACCGAAGCTTGCGTTGATGACGGCGCCCATACCGATCGAAGATTGTGCGGAGATCGAGGCAACAGCCATTCCGATGAAGTAGGAAAGTGGGATAACACTGGCGAGGCAGAGGATGAAGATGAGTGCGCGGGAAGCGAGGAACACGATGAACGCTGGGACGTGTTTCCCCGCTTCCTTTCTGCCCTCGACCCAAGGGAGAAGGACCATGCCGTCGAGGATGACCAGGAAGACTATGGGTATGAGGTTGATAAAGAGAATGTTCACTCCGCCAATCGTGTACTTGTAATATTGCCACCCAGTTGCTTTGTAGATACAAAGTAACACTGTGGAGGTGGGCGATCCGGACGGGGCGAGTTGGCCAGCCAAAAGACGTGTGCTTTTGATCGTGAACGCACTCGTACCCCCAGAGGCATTACCCTCGCTTTCCACCGGGGCAGACATGTTGATGACCGCGGGGGCAGAACAGAATCGGACGGAGGTAGGGTGCTGGATGAGGTGTTTGATGAGCGCCCAATTCAATCGAGCCATGGGGATCGTGAAGACGAGGGCGTAACAAATGATGCAGACGATGAAAAGGAGGGGGACGATTATCGATAACAGGAAGAGCCAGAAACACAGCTTGCCCAGCAGCCAACCTGGGGCCTCCTTGCTCAAGCCAGTTGTTGAATACGCAGGCACAGCGCCATAACTCCTCTGATTGCCGACATCAACAATCGCTCGCCGAGTGAGTAGAGAGGTCCCTTCATTTGGCTCGGAGGTGGCGTTGGAAACAGGGACTCGTTGATGATAGATGGCACTCCGTTGGGTGACGGTGGAGTTATTGGATTGTGGTTCATAGCCTCTGGGAGTAGCAGTACCCTCGCTATCGCCCCCTCCGACACTACCCCCCTCCTGTGTTCCGTTCGCCTGTTCTTCATCATCCACGCCGGAGTCTGGGTGAAGGTCTCCCTCGAGATACTTCCCAAACGGCCAGAAGATGTACCAACTCAACCCATACACCAACGTCGCGTAATTCCTCCCTCCCCCCGGAATGAGGTACAGGACAGCGGAAACCACCAGGAACGCGAGGGACAGCCACCACCCAAATAACACCGTCCAGACGATATTTCCGAACAGCAGATGCTGCTCAGCTTGGGCGGAGGGGATGGAGTGCAGCGCCTCTTCAGCGTTTCTCGTGACCGTCCTGCTCTTTTTGTACAGCGCGGGTTTCCAGATCGGTAGACCGAAAGGATGCTCGACGTTGATGAGCGACTGACGTTCCTTGAGGGTTATTGGGTCTTCGTCATATGAGCGGGCCGACCGAATGGCCTCGTCGTCGTCGTCGTTATCGTCCGCTTCCATGCTGTTGCGAGGGTCCCGGTCCCGATCCGTCGAGACGTGGTGGTCCCTAGACCGCCTCGAATGACTACCAATCTCGCTGTTCCCTTCATCGTACTCGTCCTCTTCTTCCTCACTGAGAATACCAGAAGGGTCGTCGTGTACGGCTCCCCGGGCGGTTGAGTTGCTACCGATACTCAAGCCTCGAAGCCTGGTTGGATTCGAACTCGCGGACATGCTCCTATGCGCGTGAACGGGCCTGCGGGGAGTGGGTGAGACCGATTGACCGGGGTTGGGATTGGTGTTGTAGCTGAAGTAGGAAGTTCCCTGGTGATGGTGTTGCGGGGTTTCTGCCGGTGACCACTGCGAACTTGGACCGCGGGTTGTTTGCGCAGGGGTTCTGGAGGGGTTTGAGGAGGAAGCCTGGAGGGGAGAAGTGAAGGAAGGCTCGTTCCTCGGACGCCTGTCGTCGAAGGATCCAGAGCCTCCAGCTGCGGACATGACGAGGTCGGCTTTACGGTTCCGTGGCAGGAGGGCAGAAGAAAAGGCAAGATCGATCACATGACACACGTGGATATTATTTCACCCTGGCATCATCAAAAATCATAAGAAAATCCGATTAATCCCAAACTAAGATGTTCCAACGGAATCTGATATAGCTGCAAACATGTACACGAAATCCCGGTCGATACTCTACAGGCCCACTACTATCGCTTCAGCAACTTCTCGTGCATCTCTGCTCCCTTCAGCTTCGCCCGCAAAAGCTCAAGTTTCGCCTCGTATCGTGCCACAACCTCCGCTCGTCTTCGCCGAATATCCGCCATCTCGCTCTCCAACGTTGCCAACGCTGGATCAGGCGCCTCATCCACCGTCTCCAGCGTCTGGAATCCAGCATTGTTCACACTCGGTGTGCTACCCGTCGAAGTCCCGAACCTCCCAAGCGAGTTCGAGCTTGCCGATAGTACAGCGTGATGGCTTCCGCTAAGACTCCTCCCCCTTGATGACATGGAAGATAGCGAGTTCTTCCGTGATAGGGTAATCGGCTGAGAGACCAACGGCTGTGGATTCGAGTTTGTTGGCATCTGACGCGGTCCACGGATAGAAGCCGATCTGCCGGAGTGTATTGATACTGCATCTGTTTCGGTCGCCATCTGCAGTGGCGTTGGCCGCCGTTGTCGTTTGGTCAGGGTGCTGAGCTCCAACCCATTGAAGGCATCGAGCAGCCTGCGCCCCTCGGCTTCAACAGCTTCGATCTCCGCCCGCAGTTCTTTTACAGACTGGGTATGTTCCCCGTTGAGATCAAAATGACCTGAAGAACGTTGGGGTCGATCTCGCATCGGGATTGGGGTAGTCGGTACGGACTTGTAAGCCCGAATGGAATATGAGGATGGTGGTGGGCTTCGGGGTAATTTGCGCGAAGTGGGGGGTTGGTAATCGCTTTTCCGGCGGGCAGACATTTCTGAGCCTATTGAACTGTCGCTAGCTTCTCTTCGCAAGAAGCGCCGTGGAAGTGTTCGATTTTGTACAGGGGATGATGCGGAGGGGGGTATCATGGAATCAGAGGAGGTGGGTGGTTGCGACCCCGGTGATAGGTTGAACCGTCGACTCGCCGCTCTCCGTAGCAGCCCAGAAAAGGCAGAGACTATTGACGCCTTGGAGTGAACGGAATCCGGTCGCGAGGAGTGTGATGAGGAGGAGGATAAATGTGGATCTACAACCAACGAGTGTCAGCGACCGCCCAACACGCGGGAGTGTTGGAAGGGTGACGAACTTTGGTGAGCAGAAACGGATAGGCGCACAATTGGTGCCTCGCTCGGTACCGTCGACACATTTGCGAATCGTTCGAAGAGGTTGGCACGCAACAGTCTGTACTCGTCATCGCTGTAACCGGCACCGGTCAGCTCCGGGGCTCAAGAAAGAAAAGAAGACGACGCACTCCAGAAGACCCTGCTCGTTCGCTGTTGCAAGCTCTCCCAACCGTTGAGCCAATGTCATCCTGCACAGAGGTTAAGATTGCAAGGTCGGAGAAGCGAAGAGGATTGGATGGGGATGAGGGGAAAGGAACTCGTACGTGATGGTATCCGCACTCGTTCTGCTCTTCTGTGGAGGCGAAAGTTGCGGGCCGGGCCTTGGAACAGGAACGGGACGAGAAGAGATGGATGGGGTGTTACCCGAACTCGTGGGCACCGAACTTGTACCCGACACTCCGGCCTTGACCTTCCTCCCAAGTGCCCGACCGAAAGATCTATTCGAACTGCTTTGTCCGGAAAGGGTACCCTGTGAAGTACCGGCTTCGCGGTCTTGAGGCGGGGTTCCGTCACCGAAGTTGTTGAATGTGCTTCGCTCGCGTTCCTTGCCTTTACCATACTTCAACAAGGCAAAAACCAGAGCGGTCATCAGCGTATGAAGGGAAGCAAGAGAGCAGGGCGGCACCCCTTTTGAGGACAAGGCGGATACGTACGAAACGGGAACGGATGATGTTGGTCACACCGCCGGAGTTTGAGCCGTGGCCGGGGTCGGGAACTCGTGGGTCGGGTCTGCTGGAAGTGAAGAAACCCATGGGTAGGTGGGGAGAAAGAGAGGGTCGGCCTTGCGACGTTGCAGACGGGCTACCGGGCCCCCCGACGGAACAAGCGGGAGTAGGGAGGTAACAAAGGAAACGCTCAACGATTACTTACCGGCTAATCGTTACTTCCCTTCACTGATTGCAATACATAAACACCGGTCTATTCAAGGGACAAAGATATCAAAGCGCCTTCATCCCAAACTCGCAGTACAGCATCGCCACCCCTGCCACACCCAGTTTAATCTCCGGCCCCATATCCCCCCCATCCATCACCCTCGTCATGGCCTCCCCGATCGACGAGATCAAATCACCCAACGCTCGGAACGCTTCGGACGAAGGCGCGAGGCCAAGTGCGATGTACCTCAGCAGCAGCACCACCGACAGACTCGGCTGGAACTTGGAGAGATTGCCGGGTGGACCCGCCGAGACCACATCGGGACCGAAATCATCAGGGCGGGCAGCTTCTGCGATCCGTGTAGCTAATGTTGATATCAATCTACCAGTGATGACGCTCGTCTCATCACGGGATGATCCAAGAGTGGAGAACCTGGAGACCGACTCGGGAGGAGAGAGGACATGCGCCGGGGTCCACATCGCAAACGGAAGGTAGAGCGCTTCGGCGGGGAAGAGAAGAAGGGGAGGGGGTGACTCTCCGACGGCGCTGAACAGGCGGTCTCTGTTGGTTTTGACGAACTCGAGCGCGTCGAAACCGGGGGAGATCTTTCGTTGCAACTCGTGTGTTATTTCCATCGTGTCCTCCAGACAGGCAGCCGTGGGACCGACCCGGTCTATGCACGCCAGAGCGCCGACGAAATGGGCGGTGAGAATTAAATCGTCTGTCGTGTACCGGGGAACGCGAAAAGGGTCGCTCGAATTGAGCGCCAGTTCTATTCCATGGAACAAATCAGCCCACTCCCGGTGATCCTGAAGGGCGTGATAGATGATTGAGCGGAGGTGTAGGATTCGTTGTACGCGATGCAGGTCATCCTGGACCATGGTCTCCTCGTCGATACTGTCCAAGACGAAGCTGCACAACTCCAGGGACTGCCTGAGCTGTTGCTCTTGAAACGTCTGAGAATGTGATGGGTTCGGAAGGTCACCCTCCCAGTGGCTCGATCCGAGGATCACAGTGAGCATGTTGTCCTATTGACGGGGTTGATGAGCAAAATGGGGTCACACTACGCTCGGTCCTTACCAGCACATCCCAGAACGTGGGCTGGGTGCGAAGGGCTCTCCACCAAAACTCGAAGGCTTGGATGGGAAGTCCCATACCCTTGAAAGTAGATCCTATATTACACATCGCTTCCACCTAGCAATAAGCGTTAGCACAACCCCAAGGGATTTGATAATGAATACGACGAACGTTATTCGGATATCTCTCCAGGACTTCTCGGTTCACGTCCAACGCTCGCTGGTGAAGTCCCTGACGGTGGTACACACAGCCAAGCAATAACGCCGTTTGCAAGTGGCTGGGATCCAGTCCGTGTAGCAACTCCAACAACGGCAAGAGCATTGGTGCGTGGGATGCGAGAGGGCCGTCCGGTCCGGCAGGAGATTCCTCTGTCACGAATGTATCGTACAACGAGTACGCGTAGGACAGCAGCCCGTCGCGTTTCGTGGGGTCCAGAGGGCCAGGGACGGGGAACGAATTCTCTTGGTGCTGGGTGTCGGATTGCGGGATTCCTTCGAACGGTTTCGCGAGAAAGTGTTCGAGGTTTCCCAACGTCGGGATTGGTGGAGGATACTTCTGGCCCCTAAGGCGAGAAGTGAGAACGGGCTCGTCTGAGCGTTCGGTGGGCTTCATTTCTGGTGTTGGTGAGAGGTCGTGGGGGGTTTCTGGAGATGTTTAGAGGAGAACATACCCTCGACTCGACGCTTTTAAGTTTAAACTTGAACATGAAGAGTGCGTTCATCGATGCGTCGTCAGTGAACCAAACGTCATAGGGGAGCTTGTGGTCCGAAAATTAAACATCGCCCTGAATATTCTTGGCGCTTATCGATCGCAGTGCACGTTCCGCAGGCCCCAAGCTCCAATGGCCAAATTTCGTGCGCACCCCAATTATCTGAGATTTGCCAGGATCGCTGAGAAGAGCCAACCACCGTTTAGTTCTTGCACTCGGCCGACAGGTTGGCGCACTCGTCGGAAAAACCGCGGGCGAGGAGGTGGTCATGGAGGTAGTGGAGGAACCTGTGGACCTCGGTCAAATCTCCGCTGCCGTCCACCACGGATGTATGGGACTTCCCCAGGAACTCATCGACCACACCATGGACATGCTCCACGACGATCTTCGAGCTCTCAAAGCCTGTTCGTTGACTTGCAAGGCAATGTTCGCGTCGACTCGGCATCTCATTCACTACACACTACGCCTCACTCGACGGAACAACCAGAATGTTCTCACCTGGCAAGAGAGATACCGCTACCTGAGATGGGATTACCACGATATCGAGCTCCGTTTCTTGTCTTTCATGGGCGAACGCGGCTTCCTGCAATACCCGCGACACGTTTACATCCACCACGATTGCCTTTTCACCCCGGATACCCTGATACCCCACCTCAGTCACTTCCAATCACTTGACAGAATCCACTCCCTCACCATCGATACCTATGACGGCCATATATGGCGAAACTATCACAGTGCTTGCTTCGCCCATTTCTATCCAACCCTCACCTCCCTCACGCTCCACCGCCCCATCAGTCACTATCGATACATTCTCGCGTTCGCTCTACAATTCCCAAACCTTCAAAACTTGTGCATCAAACACCTGGAAGACGGCGAACACCCCCCACCATATACGGTCATCCCCCCTATTGTTGATGAATCCCCACCTCTACGTGGCCACCTCCGTTTGGTCGGAGTTGGTGCAGATGAGTGGCCCACGGAGTTTGCCAACCTTCCAAACGGGATCAACTTCCGGTCGGTAGAATTCCAGGGGGTATTTTGGGAACATTGTCAAAGCATACTGACCGCGTGTGCGGGTACCCTCGAGGACCTGATCATCGTGCCCCGCAGGCAATGTACGCGTTCCATCCATTGCATCCATTGGCTATGGGGAGACAATTGACTGATCTCCATCTTACAGGGGACACCCAGTTTCTGTACTTCATCTACGGGGGGAACAAGGTTCTCCGTCGGCTAACCTTCCGCTTGGCGTTCCCCCACATGTCCGTTCTCCCGTTCAAACTCGCCCTGGGAGCCCTTTCAACCATCAGATCCCCTGACTTCTGCGAGTTCGTGCTCGAATTGGGGAAAGTCCCTTCTCAGTTTATTCAGCCAGCTTCAGAACACTGGGGCTACTGGGGGAACGTTGACAGGTTCTTTGAGGAGCGGTGGACAAAGCGTGAAGATTTCAAGCTCATCATCAGGACGGGCAAGCTGTACGACCGGGAGACGTTTGAAGCGCACGCGAGGGAGACTTTCCCATTGTCTACAAGGAGAGGCCTTATTCGGTTTGAAACGTCCTATTCGATTGAGCGGCACTGGCGGTAGTTACCCGGTCGGTCCTTGGGTGTACCCTTGCACATCGGACGCAATTGCAACGCGCCTCCGGTGCCGATACTTGCCAGGAACGCAACGTGGAATCCTGACACGAGGCTGCGGCGGCGGCCAGAAGCACCATGGATATATGTAACCGCATACATGCGAGCGTTCCTCCATGCGCTCAACTTATTCCTCCATCCATACTCGAGTGTTTGGACCAGGTTTCGGGGCTCGGACCAAGCCGCCTTCTCCGCAAGTGGACGCGAATGCAGTGGAGATGGACGGGGATGGTGGGGCCTCACAGGGGTGAGTGAATCAGTGATTCCTCTTGTGTGGTTCCTCGGATCGATCTGATCCCGTGCAGATCGCGCCGCTGATCCAGAATTGACTCCGTTGTACCCTCAACCACCTTCATCACGAAAACGGGGCCGCTTTTGAGGATTCGAGGGTTCTAGGTGATTGAGGTTTTACCCTGTTTCTAGCAGGGATTTCAGGGGCTGTGGGGAGAATAGTCATACGACCTCGGAACTGCCTCCGAGTAGTGGGGAACTGGGTGGCTGTCCGTATGATGTACAACGTGCACACATGAATCCAGACGAACATCGAATCCATATATGTATTTAGTCCTGCGGATAGTCATCCGCTGATGCCGTAGTCTCAACCGCAAGTTTAGTTTGCGCGGTGAGTGAGAGGTGGTTGTGGTGTTCTTTATTTTCTGTGTGTTTCGAGTTAGCCTCGACTTGGGGGGCAATAGGCGCCCAGGCACAATCTCTGTCTCGTACCACCACCATCCGAGCGGGATTCCAGACCACCCTCCAAACGACGTACCAGGTTTGTAGCAAAGCATCACAGCCGACGTAAGCAAAGAATTCCCGATTTTTCCCCAAGTCCTGACGCGGGTTGGAAACAGAATGGACCGTGAGACCAATATCGATTCCATACGCTCTCTGGAGGAGGGAATCAAAGAACACGAGAGGGCTATTATCAAGCTCAAACGCACTCGGAACTCGTTGTTGAACATTTCCAAGCTCCCACCCGAAGTACTTGGCAATATTTTTTGTTGGAACGTCATCCGCAAAGGTGACTTTGATGGGTTGGAGAAGGGATCCTACAACTTCCTCCTCGTTTGTCACCACTGGTTCGAGGTTGCTTCGCGGACTCCGGAGCTTTGGAGTTTCTGGGGTATCACCCCGAAGGACTGGGCTCGACGACACAGTCGTTCCGGAACCGCTCGACTCGACCTGGTACTGGGCGGGTATGAGTACGACGCGCGGTATTTCGACGACACCCTGTGGGACGCACTCGAGGACCGAGCAGCCAAGGATATTGTCCGACGCGTTCACCTCGAAGCTGGGGATACGAGGCTCATGGGGTCCATACTCGATTCGTTGACTCCAGACTGTGAGGAGCTTCGGCCCAACAGTATGGAGTCGTTCGTTTTGTGGAACCGGAACAAGGTGCCATTCGACGTCTCCGGTTTCTTCGCCCACTATCGTTTCCCGAAATTACAACGCCTCGAGCTCACTAATTGCTCAATCTCATCGTGGGACAACCTAACATCGCGAACGTCCGTCCTAACAAGCCTTCAACTCGACCTAAGTTTTTACCCACTCGCTTCCACCGCGTCCCAATTACTCTCGATACTTTCCTCCAATCCTGCACTCCGAAAACTTTCACTCCGAAGGCGTGCAATCCCTGACGACGGTGGCGGCAAGTCGTCCGCTCGGGTGCAACTCCAACACTTGAAGTACCTTCGTTTGGAAGGAGGTTCACGACATGTCTCCAACCTTCTGAATCAATTGGACCATCCCAGAAATATGGATCTTCTTTCTCTCACTCTCCATGGCTGGAACGATGCGGACGCTTCACGAACCGTTGGGCCATACCTTCGGGATTACCTTCAACGTCGCGACAAGGCGCAAAACGGACTGGACTTTGCTGTCTCCTCCGGGTATCGCACCTACCGTGCCTCTCACGTCAAGCTCCGTGTAGGCGATGCAAGTGGAATCAACTTCTCTGATCCAGCACAGTCGCCGATTGGTACCTTTTTCGAGATCACAATGTTCCTCAATGAGAAATCTCGCGCCGTACGGGAGAGAGCGGTTCTCGATCTTGTCGCCTGTATCCCACGTGAAGAGGTCGTCTACTTCAAGGCACGTAACAATTCCGTCGCCACGGAGGACATATGCACTCAGTTCCCGAACGTAAGGGCGCTGTCATTTGACGGTGTACCTCTGTCCGTGGCGTTTCCGGACCTAAACATGGCTATGTATGGGAAGATATCACCTCCCCTGGAACACGTCCTATTGGAACACGTGAACGACGACGATTGGAGCCCGCTCACAACCTTCCTGGCCAGTCGCGTATCATCCGGAAACCGACTGGACACGCTCGTAATCAGCAATTCCCCCGGTGTTCCTCCGGAGGTTATGGAGGGTATCAGGGGTATGGTACGGGAGTTGAAGATTGATCAGGAGGTTACAGTACCATCGCTCTTCGATACCGGCCCAGACCCGTTCTAGCTGCAAACGGTATTTGGTCCTTACTCCTTGACACCACCTATTTCCTCCGATTATCCCCTAACATGAAGACTGTAACTTATTTGTAGATCTGCCTCTTGAGAACTTGTATTGACACGACATTATCGCTGCCTTTTTGTTTACGACAATACAATTCGGTGCTCCTCATTTTGGAGGGAAGGAGTCGAGGAAACGTTTCAAAGAGGGAGCTTTGGTGATCTAGCTCAAACGTGCTTAGATTCTCCCAGGCGAGCGAATGGGTTTCTCTGCCTGGGCGTAGTTTTGCGCCTTTCCTTGGGTTTTCCGGAGGTACGTGAGCCGTAGCCGACCCCGGAGGATGCCGATGAACGGTTGGACAACACGACGAAACCCTCGTGGCGGTAATTGAGCCAGTGTTGAAACTTTGAACATTGATTCTGTACACCCGGGCGGCCCGCGTCCATCTGAGCTCACCCTGTCGATACCAATAAACACGGGTTATAGAGTTTCGTCATGCTGCCCGAAGTCACAACTCAATATTTGGAGTTGGGATTCGGTACTCAAAAATCAAGCAGACCCATCTGCTTTTCATAAAAATTAAAACGTAGGGTGTAAACTTTCGTTGCGCCGCCTGAAACGGCTGAATGATGTGTTACATGCACAAGGGAGGTTCCTGCCGGTCCGCTTCTGGTCTCCGTTCCTCTAAATCGGCCTCTTTGTACCCTCGAATATGTCACACAGAACGGGGGGAGGTTCCACCCTGCTTTTGCAGCACATAACAGGAATTCCTGGGACCATAAATCCTTCCACCAGGTGAGAGAATCGTCATACTACCTCAAAGCCGCTTCGACTAGTCGTAGGGTCTGTGTAAACAAGCGCCCAGGCACAATCTTTTTCTCGTACCACGACGGGGATATCAATCATTACCACGCCCTCCAAACGACGACGCACCGGGTTTTACAACTGAGTGTCATAGCCAACGTAAGCAAAAACTTCCCGACTTTCCCGCCAGTCCTGACGCGGCGTGGAAACAGAATGGACCGCGGGACCAACATCGATTCCATACGCGCTCTTGAGGAGGTCAAAGAGCACGAGAGGGCCATCATCGAGCTCAAACGCACTCGGAACTCGTTGTTGAACGTTTCCAAGCTCCCACCCGAAGTACTTGGCAACATTTTTGGTTGGAACGTCATCCGCAAGGGTGATTTTGGTGGGCTGGAGAAGGGATCGCACAACTTTCTCCTCGTTTGCCGCCACTGGTTCGAGGTTGCTTCGCGGACTCCGGAGCTTTGGGGTTTCTGGGGCAACACCCCGGAAGAGTGGGCTCGGTGGTATCGTTGTTCCGGAACCGCTCCGCTCGACCTGGTGCTGAGCGGGTATGGTTACGAAGCGAAGTACTTCGACGCAACCGTGCGCGACGCGCTCGAGGACCGCGCAGCTAATGACACCATCCGACGCGTTCACCTCGAAGCCGGGGGGCTTTTACGGTCCATACTCGACTTGTTGACTCCCGACTGCAAGGAGCTTCGTTCCAACAGTATGGAGTCGTTCATTTTGTGGAACCGGAGCAAGGTGCCGGTGGATGTCTCCAATTTCTTTGCCCACCACCGCTTCCCGAAATTACGACGCCTCAACCTCAACAACTGCTCAGCCTCATCATGGGACCGTCTCGTATCACGAACGTCCGCCCTCACAACCCTGGAACTCGACTTCAGCTATCCCTCATCCACTCCGACCATATCCCAATTACTCTCAATACTTTCCTCCAACCCTACCCTTCGGAGAGTTGCACTTCTCGGGCGCGCAGTCCCTGACGACGCTGGTGGGAGGTCCTCCTCTCGAGTGCAACTCCACCACTTGAAGTATCTTCATTTGGATGGCGACTTGCAACATGTCTCCAACCTTCTGAATCAATTGGACCATCCCAGAAATATGGATCTCCTCTCTCTCACCTTCCGTGGCTGCGATGACGTGGATGGTTCAAGAGTCGTAGGGCCATACCTTCGGGATTATCTTAAACGTCGTGACAGGTCTCAAAACGGATTAAACCTTTCTGCCTCCTCCGGTTATCGCACCTACCGTGCGTCTCACGTCAAGCTCCGCATAGGTGATGCAGGCGGGATCGATTTTTCTGATCCAGCACAATCGCAGATTAACACCTTTGTCGAGATTACGACGGTACTAAATGGGGGATCCCACCCCGTACGGGAGAGAGCAGTTCTCGATCTTGTCGCCTATATCCCACCGGAAGAGGTCGTCTACTTCAAGGCGCTGGTCAATCCCATCACCACGGAGGACATATGGACTCAGTTTCCAAACATAAGGGGGCTGTCGTATGACTGTGTATCTCTGTCCGCGGCGTTCCCGAGTCCAAGACTAGATAATGAGGGAAATATATTCCCTCCTCTGGAACACGTCTTGTTGGAACGCGTGGACGACGACGATTGGAATCCGCTCATTACCTTCCTGGCACGCCGTGTGTCGTCCGGAGGCCGATTGGACACGCTAGTGATCAGCGATTCCACCGATGTTCCTCCGGAGGTTGTGGAGGTCATCAAGGGTATGGTGCGGGAGTTGAAGATTGATCGACAAGGTTCACCACCGCCCTTTATTCCCGGTACCGGACCAGACCCGCTCTAGCCACAAACAATAGTTTGTCCTGCCTCCTGCCTTCTGCGGAAATGTGGTATGTGGTGTGCTCATTGATACCTCACCTTGAATTTCCTCCGATTATCCCCTGATAAGTCCGTGTATTTGTAGATTTGTCTCTTGACGTGTATTTATTGTTTGCTTTTTTATTATGACAATACAAAGTTGGTGCTCCTCACCATCGGTTCCGCACGCGTCAGTTCATGGCAGGGAGTCGAGGGAACGTTTTGAAGAGGGGCCCCGTCATCCGGCTCAAAGGTGCTCGGATTTTTCAAGGTGAGCAAACCAATCTCCTTGCCTGGGCATAACTTTCCGCTTCTCCTTGGTTTTTCTGGAGGTATATGAGCGGGAGCTGACGCTGAAGGATGAGCGATCAGTTGAAACGGCGAACCTCGTGGAGGAAATTAAACCAGGTCAATCTGGATTGGCCCTCAACTACCTATATCACGGAAACGGGGGTCGCTTTGAGGTTCCGCGCTGCTTTGTAACCCATAATAGGAGTTCATAGGACTGCAAGCCCTTCCTCTCAGCAGAGGAGTCGTTGTACTAGCCTTTGAGGCTGCTTCTAAATGGTGTAATCCGCCATCCAATTGATGACATACCAGGTCTTACAATCAACCACTACAAGCTGTTAATGTTCGTTGTGACCCTGCAGACATAGGGGTCAAGCAAACTGGTATACCCAAAGCTCATATTATACTCAACAACCCTCAAAGCCAGATGGCTGGTGCATATAAACAATCTTGTCACCAGCTCCAATGGAAAATCAATGTCTTGAAGATCTTATGAAAGTGACTCACCAACTCCTCTTAAGTCCCACTATAAACACAGGAGAAGTCCCCAACTAGCTCCCTCATTTGCCCTTCTCTGGATTTGGGGATGGGGTGGTAAGGATGGGAAGTTGAATATGCCCAACACAATGTGGGCAAGTGCAGAGTGTATGGTTTGTTTGGGTTCAAAGGCCCCTATTGGAGCAACAGTGAAAGATCTAAATGCTGGTGGTACTGTATGTCCACAGTGTCAAGCGCCTGAGCAATGGTAATGTAAATGAACCAACTGTTACTCAGAGGCACATTTGTTGGAGTTGAACTGAGGTTGATCTGAACTTTTCTTCTCCCTCAAATCACATCAGGAAAACAGGAAATAACTTATTTGTGCCTTTTCTCAATCTTTTACTAAGAAAAGGTAGAGAAAAGAGAAAAGAATCAACTTATGAGGGTTACTCAATTAAGGGACCTTCATTTTTGGCAGGTGAAAGTTGGTGGCAGCTTTACTAATGAATCAATGGAAGGTGATCAACTTTGTTACCTTGTTACTTATTTCCACTTAAAAGGTAAAATCAAAGTTCACTGATGGAGCCAGGGGATAAGGGGAACCAGGGAGACTAATGGAAAAGGCAATTGAGATTCACAATGAAGCATACAGCATTGAGCTGAGCCCAGGGTGAGTGAATTACCTTGGGTTTGATGGTTTGAAAGTAACCCTTGTGTTAGTTTGCAGTGGGGGAAGTTAGGTTAAGAAGGTTATATAGGTTAACTCAGTATGATCAAGGCTAGAGCTTCAAGTAACTTTAGTTACAACTTTTTTACATACTGGGTTCAGGTACAATGGAAACTGGTAGTGCAGACAGGCTTGTGGAAAATATTAGAATGTATTTGTATCTGCTACTATCAGTGTACACTGTGCACTATGGGTCTCTACTGAGGGATTGTATGATTAAAGTCTATAATTAATACCTCTCCAGAGCTATAGCCAGCAACCAGGTACTGGTTATCCCACTGTACCATGATAGGCCATGCATATCTCCCAGACAACCGGAATGCCAATTTTCCATTAATGACATCATCAATCCCAGATGGACCATAATTATGCCATCTGGTATTATTGGTAGAGCCTAAGTGGGCTCTGTCCAGCAAGGCATTGGATAATGGAGTGGGGCTTGAGCTTGGAATCCCAAAGTTCCACCCCTGGGGTTCTAGATCCTCAGAAAACACCCAAACTCTTGAACCATCCATGATGGGGGGGAAATAGTTTTCCTCACTCTCTAATCTTGCCATACCAACAGGCTCTCCTGTCCATATAGACCAAGCATGAATGGACCTATCACTAAGGAGAAAAACTTTACACCCATATATTCTAGGTGGGAAAGCCCAAAACTCATATGGTATATCCACTGTTTGAAGGAGCTCTTCTTTCTCAACATCCCATATGCAGATTTCTTTGAGTGTATACCAAACAAGGATCAACCTGTCATCAACTAATTGGACATCTCTCATGTGATGGGGTGGGGTCTGGAAGGAAGCCTTGTAGAGGCCAGTTAGGATGTCCCAAGTTCTTACCACTCCATCTAAATCACTGGATATAGCAATGCCACTGTTTGTATCAAGGCTGACAGACACAATTGGGGCTGAGAGAGGTGGTGTAGATGCTGAGTTGGTTGAAACTTGGTCTACCAACAAGTTACCAATCTGCCAGAATTCAATTGGTCCAGTACCAGATGATATGATAAGGGAGGAGGAAAATGCAAGAGATGCAATGAAGCTAGCATGTCCAACAAAGGTCTCAACGAGGCAAGGGGCTGAGCCACTGATGTTCCAGATGTAGATGGTGTGGTTGGAACTAATGGCAACAAAATTACTATTAGGGGAGAAACAACAGTATCCAAATAAAGTGCCAGGTCCCTTAATTTCAGTGATGACTGCCCCAGAACTAGAGTTTTGAATCACAGCAGATGCCCCCTCCCCCCATGAAACAAAACAGGTCCCATCTGAAGAGAAAGCTACATACTCCCCCTTACATTCAGGTCCAACCTGGTGACCATCAATACCCCACTGCTGAATGGTATGGTCATTAGATGCAGATATCAAGAGCTGGGAGTTCATCGGGGAGAACATAACAGAGTTGATGTAGCCAGTGTGTTTATCTATGGTACTATTGCACTCCCCTGTCCTAGCATCCCACAAGTGGATTGTTTTGTCTGTAGAACCTGAAGCAATTGTGGTATGATCCAGTGAAAATAGTAACAGAAAGAATAAGTCCAGTGTGGCCATAGAAGGTCCTGACAACCCCACCAGTCTGAACATCCCAGAGCTTGACAGTTTTGTCATCACTCCCAGATACAAGAAATATCCCATCTGATGAAAAGGTAAGGGCTCTTGGATAACCACTATGCCCAGAAAGGGTGGATGTACAACTTCCAGTGATTATATTCAGGGTAACAATGTCATAAGACCCCACACCAACTGCAATGAGATCCCCCCAGTATGTAAAGGCACTTGGAACATGGTCTAGGGAAAGTGCACAAGAACATGCCCCCCACTCAGCTTGGAGACCTTTGACCACCCTGATCTCTTTTGAGAGCTCTGTACTGTAGCACTCACGAAGCCAAGATTTTAAAGGGGTGAGTGGTAGGGCAGTGTGGTATATCTGGGAAGGGGAGTCACAGATTGCATCAAAATGTTCCAGGATGAAATGTTGGCTATCATCTGCCCACTTGGAAAAAAAGCCTGCCTAAGCAAGGCATAAGCATAGGCTGTGAGAAGTGAACCACTTAGAACTTACTGAAGTGTACCATTGTTGGATGTCATTAATGGCATGTACACCAATGTCAAGATTCCCCATGATGATGAGCACCTCAATCCAAAAGAGCACATGTGTTGTGAAGACCTCGTCAATTGCCTTGTGTATTTCCTCAGCATTATGGCCTTTGCTGGGAATCTCCACAAGGTGTCTTGTCCAGAAACAACATGCATATTCCAATGCACTCCCAATGTGTGTCTTCTGATAAGTGGGGAGGTCTTCAACTCTGCTGAGGATGGCATAATCATCCAGATTGCAGATATTTCTCTTCAACCTCTCCTTCATCAGGCTGAGACATAACAGCAGGATCTCCTGATGTTGAATTGATGGATTTATGAAGAACCTTTCATCCTTGCATCGCCCTGGGTCCATCAGGAAGTCAG